>OGRK01000929.1_pt1 | contig 22262 bp, 17 predicted proteins | sample 1553471 | NCBI WGS metagenome assembly OGRK01 (sample SAMEA2580080, study PRJEB22360) | human gut metagenome | biome: human gut; feature: human-associated habitat; material: faeces | place: Denmark | collected 2008/2010
TGAACTCCATTATTTCCAACGGATATGCCGTTATGTACATCATCGCACAGAAACTAGTGTGGAAGTCGAACGAGGACGGCTACCTCGTAGGATCGCGTGGTTCCGTCGGTTCCTCGTTCGTTGCGACGATGGCGGGAATCACGGAGGTAAACCCGTTGAGCCCGCATTACTACTGCGAGTCGTGCCATTACAGCGAGTTCGATTCGCCGCGCGTCAAAGAGTACGTCGGCCGCGCCGGATGCGATATGCCGGACGCCGTCTGCCCGAACTGCGGCAAGCCGCTGAAAAAAGCCGGATTTGATATCCCGTTCGAGACGTTCCTTGGATTCAAGGGAAACAAAGAGCCGGATATCGACCTGAACTTCTCCGGTGATTACCAGAGTAAGGCGCACAAATACACAGAGGTTATTTTCGGCGCCGGTCAGACGTTCCGTGCGGGAACCATCGGTACGCTGGCGGATAAAACAGCGTTCGGTTACGTGAAGAACTATTACGAAGAGCGCGGCCAGCACAAACGGAACTGCGAGATCGACCGTATCGTGGAAGGATGCACCGGCATCCGCCGTACCACCGGCCAGCACCCGGGCGGTATCATCGTTCTGCCGTTCGGTGAGGATATCAACTCCTTCACCCCGGTGCAGCATCCGGCGAACGATATGACAACCGACATCATTACGACCCATTTCGATTACCACTCCATTGATGCCAACCTCTTAAAGCTCGACATTCTCGGACACGATGATCCGACCATGATCCGTATGCTCGAGGATATCACGCACCTTGATGCGCAGACGATTCCGCTCGATAACCCGGAGGTCATGTCGCTGTTCAAGAGCACCGAGGCGCTCGGCATCAAGCCGGAGGACATCGGCGGCTGCCCGCTTGGATGTCTTGGCGTGCCGGAGTTCGGTACCGATTTCGTTATCCAGATGCTTCTGGACACGAAGCCGCAGTCGTTCTCTGACCTGATCCGTATCTCCGGTCTGTCGCACGGAACCGACGTATGGCTCGGCAATGCGCAGACCCTGATCGAGGAAGGCAAGGCGACGATTTCCACCGCCATCTGTACCCGGGACGATATCATGATCTACCTGATCGACAAGGGACTCGAAAGTGAGCTTTCCTTTACGATCATGGAGAGTGTGCGAAAAGGAAAGGGCTTAAAACCGGAGTGGGAAGAGGAGATGAAGGCACATGACGTGCCGGACTGGTACATCTGGTCATGTAAAAAGATCAAGTACATGTTCCCGAAAGCCCACGCGGCGGCGTACGTCATGATGGCGTACCGCATCGCTTACTATAAAATTTTCTATCCGCTGGCGTACTATGCGGCGTACTTCTCCATTCGTGCGTCCGCATTCTCCTACGAGCTCATGTGCATGGGACGCGACCGGCTGGAATATTATATGAAAGATTACGAAAAACGGAAAGACACGCTGACTCAGAAGGAGCAGGCAACCGTCAAGGATATGAAGATTGTCCAGGAAATGTACGCCCGCGGCTTCGATTTCGTGCCGGTGGACCTCTATAAGGCACAGGCGCACCGCTTCCAGGTCTACGATGACAAACATCTGATGCCGGCGCTCGACTCGATCGAGGGTCTGGGCGACAAGGCGGCCGACGCCGTTGTCCTTGCGGCACGAAACGGAAAATTCCTCTCGAAAGATGATTTCCGCGACCGCACCAAGGTCAGCAAGACGATTATCGACTTTATGGCGGACCTCGGTGTCTTCGGAGATCTGCCCGAAAGCAACCAGTTTTCGCTGTTCGACTATTAAAAGGAGCGTCCCCTTTCCGTTGCAATCCCGTGCGTCTTGGGGTATAATCAGACGTTGTGGAAAAGAACGAAAACGATTTAGATAAAATAAGGTGAAAAACATTGAGAAGAAGATTGGAACAACTGCTGAACGGCAGATTTGAATATGAGGTTCCCCATCTGCTGCTGTCCGAGACGGAGGTGGCCCTGACGCTGGACGAGGGGCAGAATTTCCGCGGAGAGCTGAATATCGGAGCGGAAGACGGGAGAAGAGTAAAAGGAATTGTGACCACAGATCATCAGAGAATCGTTCTGGCGAAAAATCAGTTCCAGGGAACGGCGAGTACGATTGAGTACGGCGTGGATACCAGCGGATTAAAAGCAGGCGATGAAATCTGTGGAAACATCACCGTCAGCAGCAATCTGGAGGAACGCTGCGTGCGGGTACACGTCTCGATTGCAGGAAAGACAATGAACATTTCCGGACAGGAGATTCATTCCCTGGCAGATTTTGTGCATCTGGCAAGCCATGATTTCGGCGCAGCGTACCGCTTCTTTGTAAAAAAAGAGTTTGCACGTCTTCTTCAGAAAGAGGCACCGGAGCAGATGGCACTTTATCAGGGACTGTCCCACAAGCCGGTGACATTTCAGCACCTGGAGGAATTTCTGGTTGCCCTCGGTCAGAAAGAGCCGGTGATGCTTTCGGCGGAACAGCCGGAGAAAACTGTGCTTACCGTGGACCAGCCGCGCAAGGAAACACTGTATCTGTATAAAAATACCTGGGGCTACGTCCGCCTGGAAATCGAGGTGCAGGGAGACTTTCTGGAAGTGGAAAAGAAAGTCGTCACTTCAGAAGATTTCATCGGAAGCGTCTACGGTGTGGAATACATTATCCATCAGGAGAAAATCGGAAACGGCCGCCATTACGGCAGAATTACGGTGCGTCAGGGAAAACAGGAGCTTCGCTTTGAACTGGAAGTGACAAACAGCGAAAAACATGTGACCAGCAGGAAAAATACGGAGCGCGACCGTCAGATAACTGCCATCGCGCGCGGCTATCTCGATCTGGCAGTCCATAAACGCGACTACCGTACCTGGTATCAGGACACCTGGGAGGCCATCGAGCAGTTCGAAAAAGCCGGCGGAGACATGGCGTGGGTGACGCTGGGAAAAGCATGGCTGTACGAGAGCCATGAGGAAACCGGAAAAGCAAGAGAAACGCTTTCTTACGTAAAAGAGCATCAGGAACTGCTGGACACCGCGGAGAAAAAAGGAGCGTACCTGTATCTGGCATGGAAGCTGAAAATGGAAGTGGGCCATACCGGGCTGGTATCACGCCTTGGAACACTGATGCGGCAGGAGAGTGCAAGCTATTTTCTGTTAAAGCTTGCCATTGATGCCGACGATTCCTGGCAGCAGTCGCTGACCCGTCAGCTCTACGCGATGGAACTTTGCTATGAGTGCGGGTGCAAGAGCCCGCTTCTGTATCTGGATGCGGCACAGCTCTATCTCCGCCAGGAGGGACAGCTCCGCCGGATTTCGCCGTTCACCGTTCAGGTGCTGAAATTTGCGCAGAAAGAAGGCATTTTAAGCGGGGAACTGTTAAAACGGGCCGCTTATCTTACAGAGACGATGAAAACGTTCGATGAGAATGTCTATCAGATTCTGACTGCGGGCTATGAGCGTTTTCCATCCGATGAAGTGCTCGAAGCCATCTGCAAACTGGTGATGAAGGGCCGCCCGGTGCGGAAGGAATATTTCCCGTGGTATGCAAAAGCCGTGGAGCGGAACATCCGCATCACGCGCCTGTACGAGTACTATATCGAAACGATGGATGCGTCGTTCGACGAGGTCCTTCCGCAGGTCATCCGGATGTATTTCTCCTACAGCAACACACTGGCAGGCCAGAAGAAAGCGCTGATCTACGCCAACGTGATCAAAAACCGCGAAAAAGACCGCCATACATTCCAGAGCTACCGCCCGGCGATGGAGGTTTTCACGGCAAGACAGATCCAGAAAGGCCGCATGAACCGCGAATACGCCGCACTGTACCGGACTTTTCTGAAAAAACCGGAAGATCCCGACAGCGCAAAAGCGATCGCAAATGTGCTGTTTACCCATCATGTAACGTGTGAAAATCCGAAAATCACGCGTGTGATCGTCTGCCATCCGGCGATGGCGGGCGAAACGTCCTATCCGATGACGGAACGGGGTGCTTATATCCGTCTGTACGGCAAAAAAGCGCGGATTCTTCTCGAAGATGAGCAGCGCAGAAGATATGCGGTGACAGAAACCTGCCGCATAGAGCCATTGTTTACGGATGAAGAGCTTGCCCGTGCCTGCGGCGGTTTTGCCATTGAAAATCCGGGTCTGCTGCTGCACCTGTGCGGGGAGCAGGAAGAGGAGATGCAGCTTACCGCAGAAAATCTTGCCTGGTATCAGCAGGCAGCGCGCACGAGCGCATTTTCCAGTGCTTACCGGAAAACAGTGCGTCAGAAACTGCTGGAATACTATCTTGCCCATCCGGATGAGCGTGAGACCGAGGCAGCTGTTGCAGAGCTGGAGGACAGCGCTTACGCAAAGGTGGACCGTATTTCTACGATCGAGCTTCTGGTACGCTACGGCTGTTACAGCCGCGCCTTTGCCCTGACGGATCGGTACGGCTACGAAAAGATCCCGGTGTCGTGTCTCTTCCGTCTGGCGCATGCGATGATTCTGGAAAAAGAGTTTACAGAGGACGAGGAGCTTCTCTATCTGGCATCCTACGTGGTAAAACAGGGCATTTACGATGAAATTGTATTGTGCTATCTGAGAGATTATTTCACCGGTTCTATTGAGGATATGTGCAGTTTATGGGATAAAATCCGCGGCTTTCAGATGGAGAGCGACAAGCTGGAGGAGCGCATTCTGACCTGGTCCGTCTTTGTGCGCAGCCACCCGAAGTGGGAGCAGGAAATGCTGGAGAGCTACATTCGCCAGAGCGGAAAAGAGCATGTCATTCTGGCATACCTGACGTATCTTGCGATCGGCTATTTTATGGACGGAAAACCGCTTTCGGATCAGATGTTTGACTACTTGGACCGCGCCTGGAAACAGGGCTGGGAGCTGGACGAGATCTGCCGTTTTGCGATGCTGAAACATCTTTCCACGAAGCCGCAGCTTTCTGAGGAGGAAGAAAAAGAGGCGCATACCCTGCTTCTGGCGTTTACGAAACAGGGACTCCGCTTTGCCTTCTACAAGGATCTGCCGGAGCACCTGACCGAAGGCTTCCAGATCGGCGACCGCATGTTCATCGAGGAGCGCCAGAGAGCGGAGGCAAAGGTGACGATTCATTACCGGACAAACGCCGAAGAAACATGGAAGAGCGAACCGATGCGCAATATGTATCAGGGCATTTTTGTGAAAGAGTTTCTGCTGTTCTACGGCGAGAAAATGGAGTATTACCTGACCTTTACGAACCGTCAGGGTGAGGGAAAAACAGAGGTGAAAACCGTCTCCATGACCGGCGAACCAAAAGCAGGAAAGACGCGGTACCAGCTTCTGAATCAGATGAAAGCAGCGCGCGCGGCAGGAGATTCGGAAAAAGCAGAAGAAGCATTCCAAAAGTATCTGCAGCAGGAGGCTCTGGTTCGGAACTGTTTTGCACTTGTGGATGAAAAGAAGCAGCAGGAGGATACGACATGGAACAGAAAAATTTAATTTTAGGATTTGATTTTGGAGAGAAATATTCCCAGTTCTGCTGCTATGACAGGGGAACCCATACGGCCGTCTCCATCCCGGTAAAAGAAGGAGAAGAGGCGGTGGAATTTCCGACCGCCATTGCCAAAAAACGGAATGAGGAAACGTGGAAAACAGGACCGGATGCAGAAAAATCTGCTCACACGGAAAACGGCATCTGGCTGGACAATCTGTACGAGATCTGCATGGGATCCCGCATCTGCCAGATCGAAAACCGGGATTACACGCCGGGAGAAGTCCTTGGCACGTTCCTTCGCGAAGCACTGAAGATGATCGGCATCGAGCGCCCGGACCAGCAGATCCAGGCGATGATGATCACCACGGGCCATCTGACCCGTCCATTTGTGGAAAATGTGCGTGAAGCATACAAGATAATCGGACTTCCGCGCGGCAGAGCCTACCTGCAGGAGCATGACGAGAGCTTTTACTGCCATGTGCTGAACCAGAAGCCGGAGCTCTGGAGCCGTAAAGTCGGTCTGTTTTTCCTGAAAGATGAGGAAGCATCGTTTTCTGAACTTTCCATCAGCCGTAAAACGAAGCCGGCAACTGTGACCGTAAAACGGGGGCCAAAAGCCGCACTTTCGATCGAGCCGATGGAGCGCGACCGCGATTTCTGCCATCTGATGGGAGAAGCGATGGGGAATGAAATTTATTCCAGCGTATTTCTGGTGAGCGAGGAGTTCGACCTTGCCTGGGCCGACAACTCTCTGCGTCAGTTAAAGAAAAACCAGAGAAGAATCTTCGGCGGAACGAACCTGTTTGCACAGGGCGCCTGCTTTTCCGCGCGCGAAAAAGTGGAGGAGCGCCGCTTAAAGGGCTATCTCTTCCTCGGAAATGACCTCGTGCGCTACAACATCGGCATGGAGATGACGATCAATGGTTCTCCGGCATACTATGCGCTGATTGCAGCCGGTGTGAACTGGTATGAAGCAGAAAAAGAATGTGAGCTGATCCTCGACGGAACGGAGGAGCTGGAATTTGTTGTGAGCTCCATGGAAAGCGGAAAACGAAACCGCTATACCATGAAGCTGGACGGGCTGCCCAAACGGCCGCCGAAGACAACACGGATCCGTCTGCGTCTGGAGTATGATTCTCCGGTTACGTGTCAGATCACCGCAGAGGATTTAGGTTTTGGCGATATGTTCCCGGCAAGCCACAAAATCTGGCACGAGACGATGGGGGAGGTGTAAACGATGAGCGGTTATATTTTATGTCAGGTCAAACGGGCGAAAAATCCGTATTATATTTCCAACATCAGCACAAATATTTATTCCATCGAGGAACTGTGCTATTATCTGTACCACAACATCTATCTGCTGGACGAGACCATCATTAACGAGCAGCTGCTGGTGTGGATGAAAGAAGAACTCCACTTAAGAAGACTGTACCAGCGTCTCTACGTCCTTCTGGAGGAGAAAAAGAACATCGGTGAGTTTATCCTGCCGATCTTCAAGGAGATCAATTATCTTTCCCACGATCAGTTCCGTGAGATGAATGAGCGCCTGAAACGGTTCGAGGAGCAGCCGGAGATTGTGCGGAAAAAAATCAAGGGAGACTACCTTGTCGACCACGAAAAATATATCAATGCGATCCAGGTTTACCAGGAAACGCTGAAAGATACCGAGGAAAACGAAACCAACATGGGAAGCCAGTTCACCGGAAGTATTTACAACAACATGGGCTGTGCCTACGCAAGTCTGTTCCAGATGAATGAAGCACTTACGTGTTTTCAGAAAGCAAATGAGGAGCTGCACACGAAAGCAGCGTTAAAGAGCTGGCTGTTTGCGGTCTACATGAGCAAAGGACAGGACGCCTATGAGCAGATGTGCACCGAGCGGAAAGTGGACGCCGAGACGAAACGGGAGATGGACCGCCAGATCACCGAGGCAATGCAGGTCGAGCTCCCGCGCGATCTGGACGAAGCTCTTGCGGCGTGGACACGGGAATATCATAAAAATACCGGACTTTGAACAAAAAGAACAAAAAAATTACTTGACAGCAAAAAAGAATGGGACTATAATACAGCGCATAAGAAAAAAATAAATACTTCGAAACCGATGAAGTGGAGATAACGTTGGAAGCGCACTCACAGAGAGCCCGGGCAGGTGGAAGCCGGACAGAAAGCGGATCAGCAAATGGACCACGGAGGGTACAGGGAAAAGCGGGAAACCGTCTGAGTATTCTGTAACGTGCAGGCATACGTTAGTTGCCAGGAATATGATCGTATTCTGCAGAGCGTGTGAGCAATCGCAAAACAAGGTGGCACCACGAGTATAAAAATATACCCGCCCTTGGCAAAGAACAAAGTGATTCTTTGCCGGGGGCGGTTTTTTGTATATCAGAAATTAGTTCTGAGGACCAGTGTTGATGACAGCCTTTGCAGACACAAGGAGAGGAGATAACAAGATGAAACAGATGACGTTAGAAGAAATTTCAAAAGCAGCCGCATCGGGAGCTTTTCGGAAAATCCCGGTAAGCAGAGAAATTTATTCGGATATCCGTACACCAGTAGAAACACTGAAAGTCCTGCAGGGCGTCAGCAGCCACTGCTACATGCTCGAAAGCGTGGAGGATAAAAAACAGTGGGGAAGATACACCTTTCTCGGCTACGATCCGTCGCTGGAACTCACCTGTGTCAACGGAAACCTGACAATCACCGCCGATGCGGCAGAGATGAAAAAAGTAGAAGATATTCCGGAAAGCCACGAAGAACAGCTTCCGACCGGACAGATCCGGCTGACTGCAAAGACAGCCCATCCGGGAGCCGTCATCAAAACCCTGATTGAGAAAAATAAAAGTCCGAAGATCGCGACACTGCCGACCTTCACCGGCGGCCTCGTCGGATACTTCTCTTACGATTACATCAAGTACAGCGAGCCGACCTTAAAGCTGGACGCAGAAGATCAGGAACATTTCAAAGATGTCGACCTGATGCTGTTCGATAAGGTCATCGCCTATGATAATTACCGTCAGAAAATCGTATTGATGCTTAATATCGAAACCGAAAATCTCGAAGAAAATTACGAAAAAGCCGTACAGGAACTCGAAAAAATGGAAGAGCTGATCCGCTTCGGAAAACCGGCCGAGACGAAAGCCGGCCACCTGAAATCCGAGTTCCGCCCGCTCTTCGATGAGAAAGCGTACTGTGAGAAAGTCGAGCAGGTCAAACATTATATCCACGAGGGAGACCTCTTCCAGCTCGTTCTCTCCAACCGGCTCGAAGCTGATTTTGAGGGAAGCCTCCTCGATACGTACCGCGTCCTCCGCACGACGAACCCGTCGCCGTACATGTTCTACTTCTCGAGTGATGATGTCGAGATCGCCGGTGCATCCCCGGAAACTCTCGTAAAAGTCGAGGACGGAGAGGTCCGGACCTTCCCGCTTGCCGGAACGCGGCCGAGAGGAAAGAGCTATGAAGAAGACCAGCGGCTGGAAAAAGAACTCCTCGCCGATGAAAAAGAGCGTGCCGAGCACAATATGCTGGTCGATCTGGGAAGAAACGATCTCGGAAAGATCTGTGATTTTGGAACCGTGGAAGTAGAAAAATACATGTCAATCGAGCGTTACTCCCACGTCATGCACATCGGTTCCACCGTAAAAGGACAGCTTCGGAAAGACAAGACCGCAGTCGATGCCATCGATTCCGTTCTCCCGGCCGGAACCCTCTCCGGTGCACCAAAGCTCCGTGCCTGCCAGATCATCAACGAGCTGGAAAACAACAAGCGCGGCATTTACGGCGGTGCGATCGGCTATCTGGATTTCACCGGAAATATGGACACCTGCATCGCAATCCGGCTTGCGTTTAAGAAAAACGGAAAAGTGTTCGTCCGCTCCGGTGCCGGCATTGTAGCCGACAGCGTACCGGAAAAAGAGCATCAGGAATGCATCAACAAAGCAAAGGCCGTGATGGTCGCACTTGCAGAGGCAGAAGGAGGAAGTAACTTATGATACTGCTGGTAGATAATTATGACAGTTTTTCCTATAACCTGTATCAGCTCGCCGGTTCGATCAATCCGGACATGAAGGTCATCCGGAACGACGAGATGACGATCGACGAAATCTGCGCACTGGCACCGGCATCCATCATCTTATCTCCCGGACCGGGCCGTCCGGAGCAGGCAGGCCGATGCATGGAGATTGTAGAAAAATTAGGCGGCGAGATCCCGATCCTCGGTGTCTGCCTCGGCCATCAGGCAATCTGTGCCGCGTACGGCGCGACCGTCACCTATGCGAAACAGCTGATGCACGGCAAACAGTCCGAGACAACGCTGGATCTTACCTCGGAATTATTCCAGGGGCTGCCGGAAACCGTTCCGGTTGCAAGATACCATTCCCTCGCAGCTGATGAAGCGACACTGCCGGAAACCTTAAAGGTAACGGCAAGAACTGCAGACGGCGAGGTCATGGCAGTCGAGGACTGTGAGAAAAAGATCTACGGAGTCCAGTTTCATCCGGAATCCATTCTGACCCCGCAGGGCAGACAGATGGTAGAAAACTTCTTAAAAATTACAAGATAGATCACAGGACAGCAAAGAAAGAGAGGAACGGAATATGATTCGGGAAGCGATTGTAAAACTGGTACATAAAGAGAACTTAACCTACGAGATGGCAGAGGGCGCCATGGATGAAATCATGGGAGGAAAAGCCGATCCGATCCAGATCAGCGCATTTTTAACTGCCATGACGATGAAAGGCGAGACAATCGAAGAGATCACCGCATGTGCCAACGGCATGAGAAAGCACGGTATTCACATGGAACATGACAAGGATGTTCTGGAAATCGTCGGAACCGGCGGAGATAAATCCAATTCCTTCAACATCTCCACAACAGCATCCCTTGTGATCTCTGCAGGCGGCGTCGCAGTTGCAAAACACGGAAACCGCGCCGCATCGAGCAAATCCGGCGCAGCCGACTGTCTCGAAGCGCTCGGCGTCAAAATCGACCTGGAGCCGGAGAAAAACAAAGAAGTTCTGGAAAAACTTGGAATCTGTTTCCTGTTCGCACAGAAATACCACATGTCCATGAAATACGTGGCACCGGTCCGCAAGATGCTCGGCATCCGGACCATTTTCAACATCCTCGGACCGCTGACCAACCCGGCAGCAGCCACGATGCAGGTGATGGGTGTCTACGAGGAAGCACTTGTCCGCCCGATGGCAGAAGTTCTCTCCAATCTTGGTGTCAAACGCGGCATGGTTGTCTACGGCCAGGACTGCCTCGATGAAATTTCCTTAAGCGCACCGACAAGCGTCTGCGAGATCAAGGACGGAACGTTTGAGGAATACGTCATCACACCGGAAGAGTTCGGCATGACCCGCTGCACCAAAGAAGAGCTGGTCGGCGGAACTCCGCAGGAGAATGCTGAAATTACGAAAGAAATTCTTGCAGGAAAGAAAGGCCCGGCAAGAGACGCTGTTGTCCTGAATGCCGCCGCAGCCCTTCATGCAGCAAAAGAAATCCCGATGCAGGATGCTGTAAAACTGGCAGAGGAGCTGATCGACAGCGGAAAAGCACAGAAAAAACTCGAAGAGTTTGTGTCACTCACCAACAAATTAGCAGAAAAGGAATAAACATATGATACTGGAAACGATTGCAGAAGCCACAAGAAAACGTGTCGCTGCAGAAAAAGAGAAGTGTTCTTTTGCAGAAATGAAAGAAAAAGCAACGGCGATGAACCCGGACACCGGATTCCCGTTTGAACAGGCGCTGAAAAAGCCGGGCATGTCCTTTATCTGCGAGGTAAAAAAAGCCTCCCCGTCGAAGGGCATCATCGCAGAAGATTTCCCCTATCTGGAGATCGCAAAGGAATATGAAGCGGCCGGTGCCTCCGCCATTTCCTGCCTGACCGAGCCGGAATACTTCAAAGGCGACAAGCGTTACTTAAAAAAAATTGCAGAAACCGTATCCATCCCGGTTCTGCGGAAAGATTTTACCGTGGATCCCTATATGATCTACGAGGCAAAGGTGCTCGGAGCCACCGCTGTCCTTCTGATCTGTGCGCTGCTGCCGGAGGAAACCTTAAAAGAATATCTGGAAACAGCGCATTCCCTCGGCCTTTCCGCTCTTGTGGAAGCCCACGATGAGGCGGAGGTTGCACAGGCCATGCGCGCCGGAGCAAGGATCATCGGTGTCAACAACCGCAACTTAAAAGATTTCACGGTCGATATCCACAACAGTGAGCGGCTGCGGGAGCTTGTCCCGGAAAACATTGTTTTCGTATCCGAGAGCGGCATCAAAACGCCGGAGGATGTCGGAAGACTGTATCAGAATAAAACCGATGCCGTTCTGATCGGCGAAACGCTGATGCGGAGCAGCAACAAAAAAGCAGAGCTTGAAAAACTCTCTTCAATGTGTTAAAGTGGTAACGTAAGTGCGCAAAACAAAACAGAGCGCACGGGGAGTCAAACGTTATGGAAGAACAGACCAGAATCAAAATCTGCGGGCTCACACGGCTGGAAGACATCGATGCGGTGAATGAGCTGAAGCCCGAATATGTCGGCTTTGTCTTTGCAAAAAGCCGCAGACAGATTACAAAAGAACATGCCGTGACGCTGCGGCGCTATCTGGATCCCGAAATCCAGGCGGTCGGCGTCTTTGTGAACGAGCTTCCGGCGATTGTCGCAGGATACCTCGAAGAGGGCGTCATCGATCTGGCACAGCTCCACGGAAATGAGAGTGAAGAATATATCCATTCGCTCCGGTTCCGCACCGGCGGGGAACTGATCAAGGCATTTTCCATCAAAACCAGAGAGGACGTCGAAAAGGCGAAAAAAAGCAGCGCCGATTACATCCTTCTCGACCACGGAAAAGGCGGTACCGGCGAATCGTTCGACTGGTCACTGATCAGAAATATGGACCGCCCGTATTTCCTTGCGGGAGGCCTGAACGCCGAAAATGTGGAACAGGCGATTTTACAGACACATCCCTTCGCCGTCGACATCAGCAGCGGTGTCGAGACAGACGGCGTAAAGGACCCGAAAAAAATCACAGAATGCATAAGGAGGATAAGACATGTCTGACGGAAGATTTGGTATTCACGGAGGCCAGTACATACCGGAAACTCTGATGAATGAAATTATCAATTTGGAAAAACAGTACAATTATTATAAAAACGATCCGGAGTTCTGCCAGGAGCTCGATGACCTGCTGAAAAATTACGCGGGCCGCCCGTCCCTTCTCTACTACGCAGAGAAAATGACAAAGGATCTCGGCGGAGCAAAAATTTACCTCAAACGAGAGGATCTGAACCACACCGGAGCCCACAAAATCAACAACGTGCTCGGACAGTGCCTCCTCGCAAAAAGAATGGGAAAAACCCGTGTCATCGCAGAGACCGGAGCCGGCCAGCACGGTGTGGCAACCGCAACGGCAGCAGCGCTGATGGGACTTGAGTGTGAGATCTTCATGGGAAAAGAAGACACCGACCGTCAGGCCCTCAATGTATACCGGATGGAGCTTCTCGGTGCAAAAGTAAATGCCGTTACTACCGGAACTATGACCTTAAAAGATGCCGTCAATGAGGCGATGCGCGAGTGGGTATCACGTGTCGATGACACCCACTACGTTCTCGGTTCCGTTATGGGCCCGCATCCGTTCCCGACCATCGTCCGCGATTTCCAGGCTGTCATCAGCAAAGAGGCAAGAGAGCAGATCCTCGAAAAAGAAGGAAAACTCCCGAAAGCCGTCATGGCATGCGTCGGCGGCGGAAGCAATGCGATGGGTATGTTCTATAACTTCATCAATGACAAAAATGTCCGCCTGATCGGATGCGAGGCAGCAGGACGCGGCGTCAACACCGCAGAGACTGCAGCAACCATTGCAACCGGAACACTCGGCGTCTTCCACGGTATGAAATCCTACTTCTGCCAGGATAAATACGGTCAGATCGCACCGGTTTACTCGATTTCCGCAGGCCTTGACTACCCGGGCATTGGACCGGAGCATGCATATCTGCATGACATCGGCCGCGCCGAATACGTTCCGGTAACGGACGATGAGGCAGTAGAAGCTTTTGAATACCTCGCAAGAACCGAGGGTATCATCTGTGCGATCGAGAGTGCCCATGCAGTAGCCCATGCGATGAAGATCGCAAAAGAATTTGATCCGGAAGACTCCATCATCATCTGTCTGTCCGGACGCGGAGACAAAGACGTAGCAGCCATTGCAAGATACAGAGGGAGGGACCTTCATGAGTAAAGTAACAGAAGCATTTTCAAACGGCAAAGCATTCATTCCGTTTCTGACAGCCGGAGACCCGAACATTGAAAAAACAGAGAATTATATTCTGGAGCTCGAAAAAGCAGGCGCAGACCTGATCGAGATCGGAATCCCGTTTTCCGATCCGATCGCCGAGGGCGTTGTCATCCAGGAGGCAGACCTCCGTTCCTTAAAAGCCGGAACCACCACCGATAAAATTTTCGATATGGTAGCCTCCGTGCGCAGAAAAACAGACATTCCGCTGGTGTTTATGACCTACTTAAACCCGGTGTTCCATTACGGATACGAGCCGTTCTTTACAAAATGCGAGGAAGTCGGCATCAATGGCATCATCATCCCGGATATGCCGTATGAGGAAAAAGGCGAATTAAACGATATTGCGCGCAGCCATCAGGTAGATGTCATTTCCCTGATTGCGCCGACGTCTGAGCAGCGCATCCAGAAAATTGCCGCAGACGCCGAAGGTTTTATCTACCTCGTATCGTCTCTGGGCGTTACCGGTGTCAGAAGCGAGATCAAGACAGACCTCGATTCCATGATCGCCGCAATCCGCAAAGTAACCGATATTCCGGTAGCCGTAGGCTTCGGCATCAACACGACCGATCAGGCGGCCAACATTGCAAAAATTGCGGACGGTGTCATCGTCGGAAGCGCTATCGTCAAAATGATTGCGAAGTACGGCACTCATGCGGAGCAGCACATCTATACGTATGTCCGCATGATGAAGGAAGCTGTCATGACAGCAAATAAATAAAACCCGCGTCATTGCGTGTTTGAAAAAACTGTGTTAAGATGAGAGCGTGTCTGAAACAAACCGTTTTGGACACGCTTTTTCGACGTAAAAATACCTGACCGGCTTTCAAAAAAGCCGGATAGAATATGGAGGAAAAACGTGTTAGATGTATGTTTACTGGGAACAGGCGGTATGATGCCTCTGCCAGGCAGACGCCTGACCGCCCTGATGACCCGATACAACGGAAGCAGCCTTCTGATCGACTGCGGCGAGGGAACCCAGGTTGCCATCAAGGAAAAAGGCTGGACCTTTAAGCCGATTGATGCCATCTGCTTCACCCATTACCACGCAGACCACATCAGCGGCCTTCCAGGACTTCTCCTGACGATGGGAAACACTGACCGGAGAGAACCGCTGACCATGATCGGCCCAAAAGGCCTGGAGCGCGTCGTCAATTCACTGCGTGTCATCTGCCCGGAGTTGCCGTTCCCGATTGTATTTCACGAGGTGACAGCGCCGGAGGAAGTGATCGAGATGAACGGCTACAAAATCACAGCCTTCCGCGTGCAGCACAATATCACCTGCTACGGCTATTCGCTGGAGATCTCCCGCAAGGGAAAATTCGATGTGGAGCGCGCTAAAGCACAGGAAATTCCGATTAAATGCTGGAATCCGCTGCAGAAAGGCGAGACTGTCACCCTGGATGGAAAGACGTATACGCCGGACATGGTCCTCGGCCCTGCCAGAAAGGGACTGAAGGTGACCTACTGCACCGATACCCGCCCGATTCCGTCGATCTCCGAACATGCGAAAGGCTCCGACCTTTTCATCTGCGAGGGAATGTACGGCGAGCCGGAAAAACAGGCAAAAGCAAAAGAATTTAAGCATATGACCTTCTACGAGGCGGCAAAACTGGCAAAAGATGCCGAGGCTGCCGAAATGTGGCTGACCCACTTTTCCCCGTCGCTCGTCGGCCCGCAGCGGTACATGGATGAGGTACAGAAGATTTTCCCGGCCGCAGAGCTTGGAAAAGACGGAAGATCAGTAGAACTGTTATTTGAAGAGGAAACGAAAAATGAGTGAAAAAGATACCCTGATTCTTGCAATTGAGAGCTCCTGCGATGAAACCGCAGCCTCCGTCGTGAAAAACGGAAGATGTGTGCTGTCTAACATTATTTCATCCCAGATCGCCATCCATACCCTGTATGGCGGCGTTGTGCCGGAAATTGCATCCAGAAAACATATCGAAAAAATCAACCAGGTTGTAGAAGCGGCCTTAAAAGAAGCCGATGTCACTCTGGATGATATCGATGCGATCGGTGTTACGTACGGCCCTGGCCTTGTCGGCGCACTTCTCGTCGGCGTGGCAGAGGCAAAAGCGATCGCCTATGCAAAAAAGAAACCGCTGGTCGGCGTTCACCATATTGAAGGCCACGTCTCGGCGAACTATATCGAACACCCGGATCTGGAGCCGCCGTTCCTGTGTGAAATCATCTCCGGAGGCCATACCCATCTTGTCATTGTAAAAGATTACGGTTCTTTCGAAATCCTCGGAAGAACGAGAGACGACGCAGCCGGAGAAGCCTTCGACAAGGTAGCCCGTGCCATCGGACTCGGCTATCCGGGCGGACCGAAGATCGACAAGCTGGCAAAAGAAGGAAACCCGCACGCCATCGACTTCCCGCGTGCCCACATGGAGGATGCGCCGTATGACTTCAGCTTCAGCGGCGTAAAATCTGCCGTTTTAAACCATCTGAACAAATGCCGGATGACAGGCGAACCAATTGTCGAAGCAGACATCGCTGCGTCCTTCCAGCAGGCCGTTGTGGACGTTCTGGTGGATAATGCCATTCGTGCGGCCAAAGATTACCATATGGACCGTCTGGCGATCGCCGGCGGCGTTGCATCGAACGGGGCACTCCGCGCGGCGATGGAAGCAGCATGTGAAAAAGAGGGCATCCGCTTTTACCGTCCGTCCCCGATCTTCTGTACCGACAATGCGGCCATGATCGGTGTGGCAGCTTACTACGAGTACCAGAAGGGAACCCGCCACGGCTGGGACCTGAATGCCGTACCGAACCTGAAGCTTGGAGAACGATAAGAAAAAGAAACTTCCGCAGCAGAACGGAGAAGAGAGATCTGCTGCGGAGTTTTTGTATTTGTAGAAAACGGAGGAAAAGATGAACGAGAAGAAAGAAAAATACACTGCGGTTGTCCTGGCAGCCGGAAAGGGAACCCGGATGGGCGGAAGCGTAGCAAAACAGTTTCTGGAAATCGGAGGAAAACCAGTCGTGGTTTACGCGCTGGAGGTTTTTGAACATTCGCCGGAGATTGACCAGATCATTCTTGTGACAGGTGCGGATAAAATAGAATACTGTCAGAAAGAGATTATCGAAAAATATGGAATTAAGAAAACTGTTTCCGTATGCGCAGGCGGAAGGGAACGGTATGAATCTGTCTGGAAAGCATTGCAGACGCTGAAAAGCCTGGAAAGCGAACAGGAGCAGAAGACCGATTACGTTCTGATTCACGATGGCGCCCGCCCGTTTTTAAACCAGGAAATGCTGGAACGTCTCTGCGCATGTGTAAAAGAAGAAAAAGCCTGTGTCCTTGGCATGCCGGTCAAGGATACCATCAAGCTTACCGATGAAAACGGAAAAATCAGGGAAAGCCCGCGAAGAGATCTCGTATGGCAGGCACAGACCCCGCAGGCCTTTGCAGCAGAGCTTCTGTTTCCGGCATTCGAAAAACTGATGCAGCATTCCACAGAAGGAATCACCGACGATGCCATGGTTGTGGAGCAGGAGATGGGAATCGCATCAGTGATGGTAAAAGGCGGCTATGAAAATATAAAAATCACAACACCGGAGGATCTGCTCATTGCAGAGAGCTTTCTGGCAGAAAAATAGAAAAAAAGCAAAATACAGAAAGCAAACCATAAATAGATAAAAACAAATGTGTGAATTGCAAAATGGGGAAAAACAGCGAAAACGAAAAAGAAATTGAAAAAAATGTAAAAAAAATTCAAAAAAGTGGTTGACATTCTGAAACACTGCTGATATAATAACGAATGTCGCTGAGCGAGAGAGATAAAAACGCAAAGCTGACAAGCCAAAAACTGAGATGATTTCGGGAGTTACCGAGATTTGAATTCACACACGGAGAGGTATCGAAGCGGTCATAACGAGGCGGTCTTGAAAACCGTTTGTCCGAAAGGGCGCGTGGGTTCGAATCCCACCCTCTCCGCTCAAAACTCAGTTAACTGAATATCTGATTATGAATCAGGCAAACTATGGAGAAGTACCCAAGCTGGCTGAAGGGGCTCCCCTGGAAAGGGAGTAGGTCGTTAATAGCGGCGCGAGGGTTCAAATCCCTCCTTCTCCGTTGTGCGTCAGCACACATTAATTCATAGGGGCATAGTTCATCGGTAGAATAAGAGTCTCCAAAACTCCAGAGCTGGGTTCGATTCCTAGTGCCCCTGTCTAGAGAAGAGTGATACATTGGTATCGCTCTTTTTTTAATAAATTTTTATTTACAGTGCAGCATAATTGTGCTACAATAATGCTGCAAAGGAGGTGCTTATTATGCCTACGATTAAGCCAATCAGAGATTTGAGAAACACGACGGAAATATCCGAATTAGCGCACAAAATGCAGGAACCTATTTTTATAACAAAAAACGGTTACAGCGATTTGGTTGTTATGAGTGCAGAATTGTATGAGCGGTTTGCTCAGACAAATAAGATTGATCAGGCGATATATGAAGCTGAAACGGAAGTTGCGGAAGGTGGCAGACCAATAGCACTGGGTGATGCAAAAGAAAGGTTGAATAAAAAGTAGTGCCATCTTTAAGATTGATCATGTGGGGAACAAGGTATATGTAATAACTGTTCAGTACCAGGGACGTAATGTATAATCCTGGATTCCTAGTGCCCCTGTTATTTACAAAGGATTACACAGAAATGTGTAGTCCTTTTTTGAATTTGTTTGCAAGGTTTCAGCTAGATCCATCGTTGGTTTTTATATACCAGTAAAAAAGGAGAGGTGAGATGGTATGAAAAAAGCAGGAAAATTATTTGTATTGGGAATGATCGCCATGGGAGTTTTAAGTGCCTGTGGTACAAAGGATGAGCCGAATGGGGCGGCTTCTAAGGATGTGGAGACCAGTGTAAGGACGGCAGCTCCTTCTTACACGCCGGCGAAAGAGACGCCGCTTACCCAGGTGGCGGAACATCCGGTTCAAACAGACACAAAGGAGTGCGTACTATCGGTAAAAAACTGGGACGACCCCAAAGACGGTCTGGATATAAACTTTACCCGGTTTGGAGATGGTGGTGCGTCCATTGATGCATCCATGTATCATCAGGAAGGGCTGATTGCCTATGAGGAAAATTTTAAAAATGTAGTGGATAAGAACTCAAAGCAGTATTATACAGGCGAAATAAAATACACAGATTATGAGAAAAAATCCCACACGGCCGCAAGATATGTAAAAAACGACAATTCTTATGTGATTTATGAAACAAAGTATAAACGGAAAAAACACCATTATATCGCAGTGCTCAATCAGGTATTCCAGATGGATGATCCGGAGGGGACCCAGAGGATCGATTTCCCTTTTATCTGCTGTGATGACATAGGAAGAGGGGATGTTTTGTCGGCGTGGCTGCATAATGAGGACAGCTGGCAGGAAAAAATATTTGGAAGATATGATTATAAGCAGTTAAAAGAGTTTTACACTGCTTTTTCTGAAAAAACAGTTTCCTGTGATGACCAGACAGAGACAATCCGGGTGGCAGGAAGATTCTATAATGAACAGAATGAGCCGCAGCAGAAAGGCACTGTGATCCTGGATCTGAAAAATAAAAAAGTCACAGTAGAACGGGATGATAATACAAAAGTCTGGGATCATACGGATTATCTGAAAAGCCTGAAGAAGAATTATGTTAGTGCAGGCAAATACAAAGGAAGAGAGTTTTTCTATGACGAAGGCAGCGCTCTGATATTCAGTGAAAAGAATGGAAAAATGACTTTGGCCATAGAGGATCAGGATGAGCAGGGATTTTATCTGGAAGATACAGGATGGAACTGCGTAGGCGAGTATGTGGAGATGAAAGTTTCTAAAAAGTCAAACAGTAAAAACATATATCTGGATGTGATCGTGCATTTGCTGGAGGATGGAAGTAAATCCGAGATAAAACGCACGGTGGTACTGGATGGAAATGGGAGGTATATAAAATGCAGGAAGTAATTTGAATGGAATTGTAAACTTGGTTAAGTTACTGGTTGTGCAGTGCACTTTTTAAACCGGCAATACGGCGGCGGCTAAGTTTTAGTTTCACGCTGTTTTGAAGGATAATAATGTTTTCATGGGTATCTTGGGTTGTATAGTGTTTTAAATTGATGATTGCGGAACGGGAAATTTGATAAAAACCTAATGGTTCCAAAAGGGTGGCCCATTCCAGTATGGCCTTTCTGGAGGCATAGGAGGAACCGTCTGTGCAATAAAAAATAGTATATTTTTGGTCGGATTTTAAGTAAAGAATATCTCCGCAGAGAAGGGAATCAGTATGATTGACTTGAATGGAATGTAAGTCTTTTTTTAGGTGAGATGCTCGATTTAAAATTTTTTTTACAGATTCGATGGAAGCGGGCTTGCGTATAAATGAAAGAACATTATGCCCAAAAGCATCTGACATAAATTCTTGGCGGTTAGAACAGAAAACGACAAAAATAGAAGAATTTATTTGTTCTAAATAGTTTTTTATGTCAATTTCGGTCTGAAAGCTGTCGTTTAAATCAATGGCCAAAAATAACAAATCTAAATCAAAAAAATGACTAGAGTGAAGTAGTTCGTTTGGGGTGCTAAAAGTAAGAATATTAAATTCGTTTAATTTTGCACAAATATTTACAAGTTTTGTTCTTGATTGTTTAGAGTTGTCACAGATTCCAATTAACATAAATAATCCTCCCAACAGCTACGCTGTATTTAGTATCCTAAAATGCTTTACTCGATAAAGTATAAAATAAAATAAATAAAATGTCAAAAAGAAAAAACATAAATGTCGAAAAATATCAAAAAAATAATCCATTCATCACAAAAATCGACCATTCATCACATTTTTATTGCGATTTGTTTATAAAAATGATAGGATTTGTTTTGGAAATTGCGCAATGACAATAATGGTGGAAGGAGAGTGCAAGTATGTTGAAGATTTTAAAGGGGGAAATATGACGTGGTTGGTGGGAATTGGCGAAATTGATAATATTAGTAAAATGAAGAAGAAAGCAGGTATTAAAAAATGAAAATGAAGAAAATAGTTACATGGGGACTGGCAATGGGCTTAATGGCAAGTTCGCTGTTTGGTACAAGTATTTATGCAGCTAGTGCAGGATCTAGGAAAATTAATGATACATATGGAACAATAAGAGGAGAAATAGAAGGTGGGAAAAATGCCAGAAGTAAATGTTTTGCTGTAGAATCTAAAGTTTCCAAGAAAGTTGTTCCGAGATTAATGGCTGGAATTGAGGTGTACAGATATTCAACGGGTAAATATATCGGAGCAGAAACATCTGGATGGCAAAGAAATTCCAAACGTGCTGGTTGTGACATTGATATGGCACATTTTGGAAATAAAGGATATGTGTCTATTAAGTGTACGGCATATGGGACACACGAAGCCATAATTAAGAAAGCATATACCGTCTATACATCTACAATATATTAAGGTTTGCTTATTAAAAATGATAGCTTACTAGTTAAAATGACTGGCAAGTCTTGGTGGCTTGCCAGTTTTTATAGGGAGGACAATGATGAATATAAGACGACTCGTCAGCTGCGTTCTGATCCTTTGTGTCACTTTGTGTGGATGCATGTCGAAGAAAGTGGACAGCACAGAAAAGAAAAACGGCGGCTATACACAAACAACAGAAAAACAGGAGAGTAAGAAAGAAACAACGCAGTCGAATGAAAAAACTAAGGAGACTGACATAGGCAAGAAACTGCAAGAGTGCATTGCAGAGAAGGATTATCTTTCTAATTATGTAGTGACAAGTGATGCATTATATTTCGCTGTGGGACAGGAAAAGAGTGGCAAGACCAGGTTGTATAAAGCAGATATCGATTCGAGAAAGATCTTTCCATCCAAAGTGGACTTTTGTGATCCCCAATATTTTGGAAATAAATTTCAGAAAATACTAAAAATGTACTTTGTGGGACCATATCTGATGGTGTATTGTAATGTGGATGACAAATTAAGTTGTATGGTATTAGATCAAAAACTGAACTGTGTAGACTGCATATCCTTAGGGGCGATGGCTGTTTTGGGTGAATCGGTAACAGCCTGTGTATTGCCGCAAAAAAAGAAAATCGTATATTATACAGATTGTCTGTCCGAAAAAGCCAGCGATGGTGGTTTCTATGAAACAGATTATCGAGGAAAAACCAAAAAGGTCCTTTTTAAATGTGACAGCCTTTTAAACAATCAGTATAAATTTAATAGTGCTTCTGATATGGTTTTGGCAGACAACGAAAATCAGATATATTTTACCGGGCAATATTATGAAAAAGGCCAGGACGAGGGGACACAGTGCTATGGAATCTATGATATCCGGAAAAAAACCATTCAGTCCTATACAGGGGCAAGAGGCTGTATCCTGAAGAAGGGAGATGGCTGTGTTTTTACGGACTCGAGCGATAAAACAGCCTATGATTATGCGGGAAATCTTGTTTATCTTGCACCCGGAAAGCGGACGATCTGCAAATATGAAAAGAAGGAAGAGGGGATAGCAGGGGGAATATCCGATGAGGGAAAACTT
>OGRK01000945.1_pt1 | contig 21806 bp, 29 predicted proteins | sample 1553471 | NCBI WGS metagenome assembly OGRK01 (sample SAMEA2580080, study PRJEB22360) | human gut metagenome | biome: human gut; feature: human-associated habitat; material: faeces | place: Denmark | collected 2008/2010
TATAGAATTATAACTATAATTTATATTAAAAAAGGAGATTAAGGATGAACGAAATTGATGGAAGAAAGTTAAGGGAATATATTTCAGATAACAATATTAAAATTGCTTTATCTGAAAAACAGAGTGATTTGATAATTGAGCAGATGCATCAGGATGGTTTTAATTTGTATGTAAAGGATGGTAATTTGTATTTATCATCAGTGGATCAGGAAGGATTTCATGATTCTGTTATTACAACGGATATTTTAATAGATTTGGCTGCCAGATCTAATTACACAAAGTTAATGGATGCAAAAAGTCGTTTGGATGAAGGTCTTACTTCCATTACAGAGTTTTGCAAAAATTTAAAAGATGTTTGTAAATTAACACAAAAGGAAAATATTTTAGATGGTGCATATGCTCAAACAGATAAAGCTATTAATTTGCAGCATTGTCTTAACGAAACTCATTCTGAAGCAAAAAGTAAGATAAGATAATTTTTTAGAAAGGGGTAAATTAATATATGAAATCTGGTGATAAGACAGAAACAATAGTTGTAAGAGTCACCCCGAAAATGAATGATATTTTAATAGGTATAGCAAGTTCTTCTGGTAAGAGCAAATCAGAGATTTGTAGGAAACTGATACAGTCTGCTATTTCTGGTAAGAATGTTAAGATTGAAAGTCAGGAAAGCTTCTTATTAAAAAAACGATTAGCATATGAGATAAATTCTATCGGAGTTAATATTAATCAGATTGTACATAATGTTAACTCTGAATACTACAGTGATTATGAAAAGAAAAAGCTTTTTGCCTTAATGCAAAAATTAACAAGTCTTTTTCAATCTTACGAAAATAAGGAGTTTAATGAAAGTGAGTGATTAATTTATGATAACTGCAAAGAGTTATTTTAGCGGAGCTGGTGGAATGGATTTAGGAATTCAGGAAGCTGGTATTAATATTATTGAATCATTTGAAATAGACAAGCATTGTTGTGAGACCTTAAAAAATAATTTTTCTCATAAAATTAATGAATCAGATATTACTAAGATAACAGTACTTGATCAGCAGGATGCAGATGTATATATTGGCACATTTCCTTGCACAAGATATTCTACTGCTGCAGACATAAATGGCACTCGAACTGGTGATGATTTATTTTTACACTTCTTTAGACATATTGCATTAGCAAAGCCTGAAATGTATGTAGTTGAAAATGTTCCAGGAATGTTAAAATTTAAGGTTGTGATGGAAGCTCTTACAAAGTTACCTGATTATTATGTCAGAATTGAGTGTCCGGTTAATGCAAATATGTGGCTGCCACAGGAAAGAAAAAGACTTATATTAATAGGAAGTAAAAAACCTTTTGATAATATTGAGTATCCTGATTGCAATAGAATTCATTTAAAAGATATTGTAGAACATAATGTTGATATGAATATCCCACAATATGTTTTAAATAGAATAAATGGTAAATACAGAGATAAGCCTATTGTGTCTGATCCTGAATTAGATGATTTGGCTCCTACTTGTGTAGCACATTATTCTAAGGATAGAGGTACACGGTTAATTAAGGATGGTAAGAATGTTAGACCTTATACTGTTTTAGAATATGCCAGATTACAAGGATTTCCTGATTGGTTTAAATTTTCTGGTTCTGATAGTGATTCATATAAACAAATAGGTAATGCTGTTCCTGTTCCAATGGGTTATTGGGTTGGCAAACAGATTGTTAGATATTTTAAGTGTTGTTGAGGTGTTTTATGGCTATCTTTAGATTCATTAGTAGAATATATCCTAAGCCCGGTAATAGATATGGTTCTTTAGCAAGAAGTATTAATTATATTTTGAATCCGGCAAAAACTAATGGTGGTAAATATACATCCTCACTTAATTGTTCTACTGAGACTGCTTTGAATGATATGATTGAGACAAAAGAATTCTATGGTAAAACTTCTGATAGTAAAAGGGACAGGCTTGCATATCATTGTGAATTATCCTGGCATCCTGATGAAAAGATAGAATATGAGGAAGCTCTTAGAATCACCAGAGAATTTTGCGAGGAGTATCTTCCAGGATATGAAGTTGTTTTAGGCGCTCATACAGATAAGGCTCATTGTCATGTACATATTATTTTTAATTCAGTTAATCAACAGACTGGAAAAAAATATAGATGCAATGATGGTGATGTTCCTAAGGTTATTGGGCCTTTAGTTGATGATATTTGTAAAAGACATGGATTTAAAACATTGTATGAAACAAATGGAGTAAACTGGGAAGAAGTTGAAGAAGAACGGAAAACTAAAAATCGTAGAAAACCTGTTATTCAATCTCAATCTTCAACTAAGCTGCATAGGCGGAACAATTATTATAATGAAAAGAAAACAGAATTTACTAAGCATGATATGGTTGCTGCAGATTTTGATAATGCAATTTTGGAAGCTAAAACATTACAGGAGTTCTATGATCTTATAAAAAAGATGGGTTATATTATTACCAGACAAGGTTTCTCTAAAAAGAGAAATGAAAATTATTTTGCGGTTACCGGACGGGGATTAGACAGATCTATAAGAAATTATAATTTAGGTTCAGAGTATTCTATTGATAATATTGAAAAAAGAATTGAAATGAAGGGAAAACCTTTGCCTGTTATTCCAATTGAAATTAATTGCAGATACATCATTCCATTCAAATACTGGAAAGCTCCTAAGAGAAATTTAACTGATTTTGAGAAAAGACAATATTACAAATTGTATAAAGCAGGTATTAAGCCACAGGACTATTATCCAAGTTATCATGAAATACAAAAAGCTCTTAAGAAAATAAAAAATATTTCAGATGAGATTGATGTTATTGAAGATAACAATTTGAATGATGCAGAATCAATTGATAATTTTTATAAGGAAGTCAATAATGATGTTAAGTCTCTTAAAGAAGAAAAAAAGAACTTTTATATTGAAAGAAAACCTTATATGCATTTACTTAATACTTATAAAAAACTAAAAAAATGTGAGACAGGACATTTTCGATATATTAATGGAGATGATTCATATGAAAAAGCTCATATTGAATATTTGAAATGTCAGAGTGATTTAAAGAAGTTTGGCTTTTCAGAAATAGAAATTGTCAAATTTCAGGAAACACTCAAATATAAATTGAAGGATATTAATAGGCAGCTCAAAGACTCACAAAACAAATTATCACTCGTATCTGAAATTAAAGATGATTATTCTGTTAAAGATCCGGAATACTCTCAGGACAAATATAATAATATTCCTGTGTCTTATAGCTCAGATAAGAAAGTTACAGATAAAAAAGAAATAAGGTAAGGAGAATTTCGTATGTTAAATAAAGAAGAAAAAACATCCGTAAAGTTATTAGAAAATTTAGCAGTAAATGCCTGGCTTATTGATTTAGATTATACAAAGTTTAATAGATTTAATAAAGTAACATCAAAATATGAATCTATCAAGGATTTTTTTGAAAGAAATAAATTGCAACTCCGTATTATTCGTGATGATAATATGGGTGTTTATGATGGAGTTAAAACCTATTGTTTTTATATAGGGTTTGAACTGGATCATGATCTTTATGAACTTGGTAACTGGGGATTTGAGAGTGATGAACAGATGCTTGATTATATTAAAAATGAAAATAATTTAGATGTAAGTTCATATGTACAGGATAAGATTATTATGTTTGTGAATATGGTGTGTTCAGTTGAACCTACATTTTATTCCTTCATCAAAAACATTAAGAATATCAGTAAAACTGATTTGATAGATAAGTTTCAGGTTACTATTCAAAGACTTGATGAAAAATCTAAAGATTGGTATTTATTTTTATGTAAGCAGAATGATCCTATTATGACCGTTGGTGATCATTGTTGTATTTCTTATGAGTCATTATTAGATGTACTTAACACTCTTGCAGAGTACAATATCAAGACAATAATCAGCTATGATTATTTCAGATAAAGATTTGTTTCATATTGATATAAAAAAGACATCAATCTCTATACATAAGGTTGATGTCTTTTTTATGTTTTGATTAATGACATTGCTACTACTGCTCTACTTCTTATTTGTGTCATTATGACACATAACATTTTTTATAAAGATTTTCTTCTTATATTTCTATATTGGTCCTCTCTGATGTGTCTCATTTCCTGATGTGAGTTTTTGGGATTATCGTATAAGCTTACATCAAGATTTTCTATTAGCCCGACTTGGATTTCAATAAGCTGCAACGGCTCATATTTGTTTGAATCATAGTATTGTCTGATTTTCTTTTGAATTTCTACTGGTGGAGCTACTTCATCATCTTCTTCCCAGTTATAATCGTAAATGTAAGCAAGTCCAATACTCATATCGAAGCAGTTTTCTTCTTTTCCCTGAACTGAATCAAGCATTGCATCATCAGTATTTATAATATATGCAATTTCATCATAATGATTAATCAGATATTCTTCGCTTATACCTAATGATTCAGATAAACCCTCAGTATATACAATATAGTTACCTTCACTACTTTCTAACATGCCAGTTTCAATAATATCCCTTGCAATGTCATATATTTTTTTAGTGTTATTATATTCATCTTCTGTTAGATAGCTGTATGATGTTAGAAATTCTTCTTTTGTAAGTCTTTCAAAGTCATACATTTTCTCCTCGTCATAAATAAAATTTGATTCTTTGTATTCATTCTCCATAATGTTATTTAACCTGCCTTTCTAATTGGTTTGCTTATTAGATTTTAGAACTATCTGTTTTAAAAAACATTTTACAGACACAAGAAAATTAATAATTTTGTTTCAGTATTGCAAAAAGAGATATGTGTCATTGTGACACATATCTCCTGGAACGTTTTATTAATATCAACCCTACTATTTTACCTTTTTGATTAGCTTGCTGTCATCATACCATTTTATTGTGTTTTTGGTGCAACCAGGTTTCGGAACATATACCGTTGATATTGAATTTGTTTTGTTAATTGTTTCTTTGAAAAATGCATAAGATTTACTCATTGTAATTTACCTCCTATTTCTTCTTGTAATATCCTCTGCCAATATGCTCTACATCATCAGCAACATTCTTAAATGGTTCTGTTCCTGTCGTAGATTCTTGCTTTTATCTGCTAATCAAATTTCACACATTCTTCCATCGTATCAATATCCCATATGGTTACTACAACGGAAGATAAATCTTCCGTTCTGTAAATATTGATACATGGTTTGAATGTCAAATTTGATTCTGCAACATAAATCGTTTCTCCAACTTCAAATCCCCAATATGGTTTTATGACTGTTCCTTTTCTCATAGTATCAGCTCCTTTATGGATGAATTTGTGTTTTTATTTACCAAACATGTGTTTATTCCTCAATTTCTTCTGTATCCAACGGGTGGGCTTTAAGCTTTAGAACAGTAGTTCTATTTGCTTTTATTCTTCACTTACATATACATCAAACTCTTCTGTATTGTAGCTTTCTCCATCTCCTGCAAGTTCGCACCAACAAGCACAATCAATAGCTGTTTCTTCATTAATTCCATGACTTGTAAGTGTATCATATACTCTTTCGTTTATATCCCACGCATTGTTTGCGTACCTTGTAATTACTGTGTGTGGATTATGTATAACAATTTCAAATTTCATATTCAATCCCTCCATAAAATACACGATTTATAAGTTTCTGCCGTAGTAACCGCTATGGCTCGGTGTTATTACATTTCAAGTTCAAAATCCTCTATTTTACCTTTATCAAATAGATTATTATACAGAGACCATTTCAAATTAACAGTCGCTATAATATCATCAGCTGAATAGCAAGAAAAATACAATCTTTTCCATTTATTGTGTATCTTAATAAAACCAACTGCGTTATAACGTTTTTTCATATCTCTTACCTCGCTTTGTATCTTGTTTTGTTTGTTGGGTTTTCCTAACTCTTAACAATCTTGTAAGTACACTTACCTATGAATTAAGTATATACCCTAGTGTGTAATTTGTCAACATATATTTTGAAAAAATGTAATAAATTTCAAATTAAACCTTTTGACTTTTTCTTTTAATTGTAATAGGTTTGTGTCACAATGACACAAAAAAGGCAGCTTGAAATATAGCTGCCTTTTTGATTTCTCTACCCTCCTGATTTAATTTTTATACTTATTATTACTTTCTTATTATTATTACATTCTCAATATAAATCCATCTGTGTAAAATGTCAACAACATTAAAAGAAAATCCTTTTATTATTGCAATACTGCAAAAAAGTGGCAAAAAAAATATGATGCGTGCAAAGTAATTTTGAATTAACTGTATTATAGTAAAACCATAGAAATTTGAACAGAAAGGAATTAAAAAAATGATACTTAGTGCTAAAGAAATTTACGACAATCCTGACAAAAAGATTTTACTTGACAAGATTGAATCATGTAGTCCGGAGATAGCATCAATAATTGCTACAACAGGCATTAGAGAAGATGTATTGAGCTTTATCGCAGATAATCATATTAAATATGATTATATTATCAAGGATTTTCTTAGAGAAAATGCTTCGGTTGTCTGGTATCAGTTATATCTTGACTATATTAACAATGGAGATGCAAAAGGGGAAATTATTGAAGCATTTAGGGATAAGATTGATGCTGAATATGTGAAGGAATATTTGCCGGAGTGTTCTGACATCATTGAAATGGAAAAAAGAAGAAGTCATTTTAATGAGTGGAAAGAAAGACAGGCAAATCAAGGGACAGAAACCGTTTCACATGAAACATCTGAACATGAGACATCGGAATCTGATAATAATGCCAATAAGCCAGAAAAAACTGCTGACAATGATAATATAGACAGCCCATTTAATTCTGACAACAAAACTGAGCCAGTTGAGCTTATTGATAATGAAAAGACACCTTATATAACAACATTTATTGAGCAGCTTTTAGGTGTTGAACATGACATGAGTTCTGATCAGGATAATATTGCTTCTGATAATGAGCTTTTTCAAAACCTGTTAAGTCTTGTTACGGATGCAATTAATACAAATAAAGAAAGAAGTGCAACAATTATTAATCTTAGAAAGGCACTTAACACATACAAGGAGTATTCTGCAAGTGTTGAGATACAGCTTAAACAGCTTAAAAGCGAGAATGAACAGTTAAGATATAAGTACAACAATGCTGTTTCGCAGCTTGATGAATATAAGAAGAAGAATGATGTGATAACACAGAAGTTCAATGAGATCTGTAAGCTTCAGTTGTCCGGAGCAAATTTACTGGAAGGATAATTAATGTACAATATCATATATTCTTGTTTAGCATTAATAACATTATTTTCACTTATTTTCTTCATTAAAAGAGTTGATGAGGAAAATAATCTGCCAGAAAGATTAAATCCTATAATTATTGCCTTTACTTTTATTTTAGGCGGTCTTAATGGTGCTTTTGGTACGAAAGCATGGTTAATGACAGTTTTTCTTTCTTTTTTAATTGTAGAAGCATACACGGATTATCATACCATGCAGCTATATCTGTGCTTTAGTATTGCATTTGGATTAGCTGGCTATGTGTATTTATTCATATCAGTGCCTTTATATACAGGAATGATATTTGACTTTATTGTCTTTTCCCTGATTGTTTTTATTAGCAAGCTGGTAAAAGCAATAAACTGGGGTGATGTAGCATTGTTACTGGCAGTAAGTCCATATATAACTCTTGTTTTTGGAATTGAGGGGTGCTTAATATCCTTAATTGGATTTTATGTATTTACTATGTTTTTAGGGTTGGTTATTAATGTTAAAGATATTTTCTTGAAAAAGAAACAGTATATACCTTACGCTGTTCCAGTCTGTATAGGATATTGCTGTCTTTTAATATTAAAAATGAAAGGAGTAATCTGAGTGCATATTAAAAAAGAAAACTTAGAATCTTCAAGTGTTTACAAGGAACAACTTAATAAGCTGCTTACATCAGAAGACAGATGCAGACAGATTATAGGTGCTTATATTCAGGATGTTATTTTTAATCATGACGGATTTATTAAAGATGATGTATTAGAGTATATTTCTTCTGCAAACTTTGGAGGTAAGGAAAATGTTAATATTGTTATATTTTTCTTAAGCAAGCCAGCTTATGCAGATATCAGATGGTTTGAATTAATTGTAAAGACGGTTAATTCAAAAAACAAAGATGATATTACAAATTTTCTTAGTGAAATTCAGGGCGCATATTCCAGCGGAATCCCTGTAGAAACAGTTGAAAAGTGTCTTGATAATGCGGAAGATCCTCATGCAATGGCTGTTGCATTGGAAAATAACACTTCTGACGGAGCATATGCTAAGATGCTGGAATCTTTATCTGCGGTAACAAATGTTATTGAGAAGATAGAATTTGACAGGCATTCCCAGTCTCAGGAATATGGCTATCTTGAAGATGTAATTAATGATCTGAAAGAACAGATAAAAGAAAAAGATTCATTGTTGGAAAAGAAAAATTCAGAAATTGAGGAGCTTACAGACAAGCTTAATTCCAAGCCGGATGTTGATGCTGATAACTTAAGTAAGTTAAAAGCAGATAAAGAATTCTATGAAAAAAAATACAGGGAAATAAGAACCGAGCTTAATGATGCAAGAAATGAAAATGGCAGGCTTGAAATCAAGATAATGCAGTTGGAAAAAAAGATTAGTGACGGTTTACCGGAACAGCAACCGACTGTTGTTAAGGTTGATAATGAGGAATTGCTTAATAAAGTTAATGCTCTTATTGAGCAGACAGCAAAGCTTGAACAATTAACAGAAAATATATCAGCAATTAAAGAATCAACCGATGGTATTAAGGATGGATTCAATAATATCAACGAAGGCTTAAAAATGCTTGATGACAGTACTACCAATGTTATCAGTAATGAGCTTAATAAGGTATCACAGGACATTAAGGATAACATCGAAAAAAAGATAGAAGATATTACTGTCAGCACTGATAATACTGATAGCATAGTAAGTGTTAAACCTCCTGATAATGAAACAGTGAGTGAACCTGTTAATATTTCCGATGAAAAACCGGAAAGCGAAAAAGAGTATGCAGGTTATGCAGAGCCGGAGTATCCTTTTGATGAAGTTATTTCTGAAGCTTCTGTGAATGATGTTAATGATAATAAGTCAGATAATGAGCCAGCTCCAGCAGAGTCAGAATCGGCGGGTGAAATAAAAATTGATATCCCTGATATATATGAGGAGCAGAAACTTGTTTCTGATATAAAGGCTACAGACAGCTCTTCCGAGTTACAAAGCGGTGTAACTGTAAGTGAGATTAATACTGTTACAGAAGATAAAAAAGATTTTTTCACTTCTTTAAAAATTCAGTTTGCTATTCGTAAGCAGGTTAAGGCCTTTTCTAAGATTAAGGATGTCAATAAAAAGAAACAGCTTATTTTAGAAAAGGCAATGGAAAATCATATTGATAAAGAAATCATCCGAACTATTAAGGAAATATTTGATAGCAAGGTTGTTTCTCTTAACTATGTGTACAAGCTGGTTCTTAATAAAGAAACTTCACTGGAAGATGTCATATTCTTGAAGGAATATTGTACAGCAAGTTAGGGGGGATTCAATTGGCTGATATTAAAGAAAGAACAGAACAGTTGATTGACAATGCTTTCATTGATGAGTTTTTAAAGCAAAATTTCAACTATGATGAAAAGTATTTTGGTGTAAGATATATGCTTTTTTATTCTGATAATCCTCCTGTGACTCTCTTACCAAAAGTAAGGGAGTTACCTACGGAAGTAGAGAGCGATTTATCCATACAGGGGGGATTCAGAAGGCTGTTAGTTAATCTTATATTGACAGATTATTCACTTAGAGAAGATGTAAATCATATCAGAAAGTTAAGGAGGGTATAAGATGAATGATGAGGTACAGGCTGTACAGGTAACACTTCAGGGTGTCCAGATGGGGGCAGAACTTTCGGCAAAGGCACTGGTTATGCTAAAGAACATGATGGTGTGCATTGGCTCCAATTTGGGTAAGTTTGTCACATATGAAAAAGATAAAAGGCTCAATAACATGAAAGGTGTTGTTGACAAAGATAAGCTGTATAAGCTTACGAATGATCTTGAATATTTCAAGATTAGAGATGAACATTTAGAGTATTTTAAAAATCAGTGTAAAAAATATCATGTTCCGGTAGCGGAAATGGATAAGTATGCCAGACAGGATAAGGGTTATACATATTTCATGTTTCCAAGAAATTCTGCACCAACAATTGCACAGATTCAGGAAGTATTAAAGCAGCATGTTATTGATGATTGCCGGAAGAAAAATGTTGCTTTTGATGAAAAGAAATTCTTTTCTGATAATGGTGTTACAACAGCAAGCCAGTATGCACAGGCAATAGGTGCTGACAGAGCAGACTTTATTAAGGAAAATAAGGACAAGCTTGATAAGGAGCTTCTTAAGTCTTCTGCATCCTGGAATGAAAAGAAAGAGGTGCTGGAAGAGAAAAAAAAAGAAGTAGCTGATGCTATTAATTCTAACAGCATCCAGAATAAGATTAACAGTGCAAAATATGAACAGTTAACCTTTAAAGCTGAAGATGTTTTATCTGGAAAGGATCAGCAGCATCAGAATATTAAAATATCTCAGGACTATTCGGTTGAGATACCTACAAATCTTGCAAGGAAAGTCAATGCAGATGGTACTATTACAATTGCTCTAAAAAAAGATATGGATCTTGATTTGGTTGCTAACAGCGACAAATCAAGAAAGAGCATTAAGCCATCTGAAATAAAATCTTATAAAAATGGTCTTAACAAGACAGACAATAAGAGTAAGGCTAAAACAAAGACAGAAAATCAGGTTCATCAAAAGAAAGTCCAGAAAATAAAGTAATGGGAGGAGAATATGAGCAAAAATAATGATTCATTTTTTAATATAAATGTTCCATTAACAATAATATGCTTAGTTCTGCCAATAGCTGCCGGGTATTACCTGGCAGCTTTACTTTCAACGACAGAACCAAATTCTATCGAAACCCTGATTGAGAGGGGAAACATTATTGTTAACAATCCTTTAGGATGGTATTTTAATAAGCTAACAATTCCAATGATTCTTCTTTCTTTAGTAGTATATGGAATAACAGTTATTGTAATTGGATGTATGCATAAGCCAACAAGATATGGAGAAGAGCAGGGTTCTTCACATTTGGAATCTCCGTTCAGGGTTAGTAAGGAGCTTGCAGATCATCATAACAGTATTGATGATCCTATGAATATTGTTATATACAAGCATAAAAAGCCGGGATTTTTTAAATCACTTATATATAAGTGGAAATATAGAAATGCAAATTAGGGGGAAGTGAAAGTAAAGGATGAGTAGAGACAGAGAGTTTATTTTAGGAAAACATATATATAAGTCTGTGTCTGATAGGGGGAAAAATATTCTTACCTTTTATGGTTCAGATAAAGAATCGTTGTCGGATTTAGTTAAAGCTAATCTTCTGCAAATGTCAGGCTCTTTTGTGGTTGTTGATGAGAAGGGAGAGCTTTATAAAGCAACTGCGGGAATTCTATCTGAAAATGGATATGATATTGAAGTTTTTAATTTGAATTCACTTTCGGGTAAAAAGGTTTGTAATATACCAGACATTGGAATAAAGAAATTAGCTGTATTTTGTATTGTAGATGATGTTAATACAATCTATAACACCGTTACAGGACTTCTTTTATTACAGATTGCAGAGCAGTTTTATTATAAAGCAGATTCTAATAATGGTTCGTTAGATATTCCTGTCACCTTTTTTCTTATTGATATGATAACGGGTTTTATCCCACTGGAATATTTTGCTACCAGTCGTTCCCGGAATATTAATTTTTTTATTGCAGTCAGAGATATGAAGCAGCTTAATCATATGTATGGGGAAGAACAAGCTCAAGATATATTATATCTTTGTGATAATGCCATATTTTTTGACAGAAAAACTTATGTATCAAAATCAGATTCACAGAGCTTATATTCTAATGCCCAGTTTTTAAATTTGTATTGGGGGAAAAACGACTGCTTTATATGTAATGTTAATAATTGTTTTGAAATTATTAAAGATAAAAAATATAAGATTGATGAGCATCCGCTTTATAGTCAGATGATAAAAGCTGAATGTTGTTCTGATAGTGAAGGAGGAACTGTATGAGTGCAAAACCACAGATTGTTAATACAAGAAACCGTATGCTGAGTCAGAATATTTATATGACACTAGATACAAAAAAAACTGACAGAAACAACAATATCCTTATAGCTGGTGGTTCCGGATGCGGTAAATCATTTAAATTTGCTAAGCCTAATATTTTACAGATGTTTGGTTCTTACATTATTACAGATCCAAAAGGAGAACTTTGCCGTGATACGGCAGGTTTCTTACATGAGAATGGATATAATGTTAAGGTTTTGAATTTAATTGAATTTAAAAAGAGCAGCCATTATAACCCTTTTAATTATATTCGCAGTGATACGGATGTAATTAAGCTTATTGGCCAGCTTATTTCAAATACAACACCAAAGGGAGCTTCCGCTGGAGATCCGTTCTGGGAAAAGGCAGAAGGTCTTTTCTTACAGTCATTATTTCAGTATGTGTGGAGAGAAGGTGTTGAGGATGACAATGGAGTAATTCAGCATAATATAGGAGCAGTTCTTCAGTTGCTTCAGGAAGCAGAATTTAAGGAAGATGCAAGAGGACAAAAGTTAGATTCCAAGTTGGATAAGAGAATGAGTGCTTTGGAGCATGAAAATAAAAATCATCCGGCTGTTATCCAGTATAACAAAGTTATGAGAGGTGCTGCTGATACCGTCCGTTCTATCATTATTTCTGCAAACTCAAGATTGGCACCTATCCAGTCGCCGGAAATAATAGAACTTCTTTCTGAAGATGAATTTGATATTCCAACTATTGGTACACAGAAAACTGTTATCTACTGTATTATCCCAGATAGCGATAAAACTTATAATTTTTTAGTTGGATTGTTTTATTCTCAGACTTTCAATCAGTTGTATTATACGGCTGATTTTGTGTATGATGGGCCGTTACCTGTTCATGTAACATTTTTGTTAGACGAGTTCGCAAATGTCGCACTGCCTGACGATTTTTGCTCACTATTATCTACAATGCGTTCTCGTAATATAAGTTCTATTATCATTATTCAGAACTTTGGTCAGTTGAATGCCTTATTTAAAGATAATAAAGACAATATTGAGGGTAACTGTGATACTTTTATTTTCTTGGGTGGAAATGAAAGCTCTACACATGAGAAAGTAAGTAAATCTGTCGGTAAACAGACAATTTATAAAAAGTCAACTTCTATAAGCAGGGGTAAGAATGGCTCATCAAGCTCCTCAGAAGATACTTTGGGAAGAGATATAATGATGCCTGATGAAGTCAGAAAATTAAAAAGAGACGAATGTATTGTCCTTATTAATGGTTTTGATGCTGTTAAGGACAAAAAGATAAGGACATGGGAGCATCCTTTATATAATCAGATGGTTGCAGCAAGTAAAAGCTATTCTTTTGATGCCAGAATTGACAGGGCAAGAAATAAGGGTTCACAAATTGTAGATAAAAATGGTACTGCTGTTAAATTTCTTGAAAATAGTGTGCTGGAACATTTAATTGCAATGGATAACCAGGATATGAAGGAATATAAAACTGAAAAGTATGTTGCAGAAGTATCTGGTGCAGAAATTCCGGCTGAACCTAAGAAAAGAGTAATTCAGCTTACATTTGATGAACTTATGGCCATAGATCTTGAACAGTTTTCAGAAGATAATTTCCAGGAGGAATTTATTGATTTTGTTTCTGCTGAACAGACTGAAAAGAATGATAAGGCTGTAATTGAGGAACAGGAACAGTTAAAAGAAGAATACTATCATGAAAATATTAATGTTAAGGAAGAGCTTGGCTCAAAAGAAGAAACCCAGATTTATCTGAGATTAAAAAATGAAGGTTTTTCTGCTCCACAAATCAGACTGATTCTTCCACTTGCTTCTTTGTATTCTGAAGATAAAATCCTTGCATATTTTAACGCAGATATGTCGGAGGATGATATCAAGGATTGTGTAGATTTATTGCAAATCTAAATTTGCATAAGTGCCAAAAAAAAAATAATGTTGTTGTATTTGTGTAAAGGATTATTACAAAATTTGTATTAGAATTTTTATATCAAAAAGAAAGGAGATTTCAGAAATATGAGGTCTAATAAAATTTTAAATTTAAAGAATGGAGTAGCTACAGTTTTAGGAGCTGCAACAATGGCTGTTACTAATTGTATGCCGGCTTTTGCTGCTGCAAGTACAGGTGTGCCAGAGGTTGACAAGGGCTTAGGTATCATCAAGGGACTTTGTATTGGTGTATGTGCTGCAATTGGTGTTGTAGGTCTGGTTAAGGGTGGAATTGATTTCAGTTCAGGAATATCCCAGAGAGATCAGTCAGGTATTACTACTGGTGCGTTAGAGCTGGCTGGTGGTCTTATTATGGCAGCTATAGGTACAATTATTGGTCTTTTTGGATTCTAAAAGGTGGTGCTTTAATTGGGAAAATTATTAGCATCATTAGGGGATTTTATTCAAAAATTTTTTTGTGAAAGTATGTTTGATCCTATTATCTATTGGGCATTGGGGACATCTAACAGTAAGGGAATGGTTGATGCTGTGTATTCCGGGTTAATGGATAAGTCAAAATCATTTCTTCTAATGTCCCCTAAAAGTTGGGCAAGTGGTTCCGGATGGTCTTTTATTAATTCGATTTCCTCCGCATTTATTTCGGTAGGTGCAGCCCTTGTAATGATTTTCTGGCTCATAGGAATATGTACAGACAGTCTTGATATCAGAAGTAACATGAGACTTGAAGTAGCATTAAAGCAGCTTGCTAAATTAGTTGTAAGTGAATTTCTTGTTACTCAGAGTATTACTATTGTATCTTCTCTTTTCGGTCTTGTTAATGCTTTGTGTGGGAAATTTAATTCCAGCTTTAGTATAAAGGTTTCAGCAGATGTTTATAAATGTGTAGCTGAGGAAAAGCTTGGACAGAATATTATTCTTGTATTATTAAGTCTGGTTTTACTGGTAATGACGGTTGTTGCTGCCGGAAGTATTTTGTATCTGTCAATAGTAAGAATATTTAAGGTTCTTATGATTGTACCGTATTCTGCTATTGCTACAAGTACAGTAGCAAGTTCTCATTCAGTTTCATCAACAACTGTTTCTTACTGGAAATATACTCTGGCAACTATATTAGAAGCATCTACCATGTTAATGGCAGTTAATCTGTCGGGATATCTTGTCAGTAGTAATGGAACTATACTGGATGGGGTTATTAAGACATCTGGTTCATTCCAAAATGCCTGTGGCTGGATCATAAGTACAATTATTATCTTAGCTGTCACAATGGGTGCAGTTAAGGAAGCAGGACAAGTTACTCACAGAGTACTTGGAGCATAAAATTTAGGTCTGTGTCATTATGACACAGATCTGGGAGGGAAAGTTTAGGATGTGTTATGTAAAAGGATATGTAGTCGATAAGCCTATAATTTCTATGCTGACTGCTTCTTATTCTTGCAATGAATTATGTAGGTTTTTTCTTGTAAAAGAATCTAAGAAGCAGTTGTTCCCTGACATATATCCAATAGTATGTTTTGGCAAACTGGCATTAGAAGCAATGAAAAATATCGGACCTAATGATTGCCTAAAGATTAAGGGAACGCTTAAAGACTATAACTACAAAGATTACAATTTTACTTCTCATTATACGAAAGTCTTCATTGCGGAATCTTTTGAAAAAATTGATGGCAGTGAAATCACTTATTCAGATGAAGAAAGAGTGTATGAATCCTTAGTAAAGAATGATATTACAGTTGTTGATATCACAAAGTATGAAAAGTATGAAAAAATGCTTAATGATATGAAGAGTAAGGAAGTGAAGGCTAATGATCAGTGTAAAGACTAATCGTAATATTGAGGATTTTAAGAGTGATGTTGCAGGTGGATTTGATTTAAAAGAAACAGTCTGCATTGGTGGCTGTGTATTTGTATATGCTGGCATTATGCTTGTGCTTATGCTGGCCACACCTGTACCAAAAGTATTATGTCCTTATATTCCAATTCCGTTTGTAGCATACCCTATCATGAGGGTGTTTTTTAAGAAAAACGGTATGAATATCAAGGATTATAAAGAAAAAACAAAAAAGTTCAAAGAGGGTGGGATATTACCATATAAGTCTACTGAGAATCCCGCTAATTATAACAATCTTGTAAAAAAAGCAGAAGAGTTATCTGATGGAGATTCATTTGATAAGACTTTAAAAAAGATTAAAAAAATCGGAATTATCGCTGGAGTTGTTATTTTTGTAATAATTGTTGCAGCTATTGTTCTGAAATTTGTTTTATAGGAGGTGTTGTGAGTGGGTTTTTTCACTAAGGAATCGGTTGAATCAGTAAATGATAAGCCAGATTTAAAAACAACTCCTACAGTTAAAAAAGATATGAAAGAAAAGAATAACATTATAGAAAGTAATACTGAATTAAATGCAAAGATATTTAATTCATGCATAGATTATTTTACTAAAGAGCAGAGTGTACTTGTTAATAGGTTAAACGAGTCCTTAAGTGATGAAAACTACATGGAAGTTAAGAATAATATTCTTAATATTGCTAAGACATATTTCAAAAATCATTGTAGTGATTCCAAAAGTGTTGATATGTTGATGGACAGATTTTCAACTTATATGTTTGGCTATTATATTCTTGAACCACTGCTTCAGGATGAGGAGCTTTCTGATATTAAAGTATATAGCTGGGATAATATCCGGGTTAAGCGTTTAGGAAAAAGAGAAGGAACGGGGCTCTCTTTTTTAAGCGAAGAAGATTATCGAAGATTTACTAGAATGGTTTGTGCCAGAAATAAGATACCAATAAATAATATTAATGCTTATCCTAAGTTTTCTGATACAATTAACAATCCACTATTCAGATTAAGAATTAATTTATCTGATGCGATTCTTAATGAAAATAATCAGACTACTTTTCATATAAGACTTGAACCAAAAAAGAAGGTTACATTCGATAAACTTGTTGAAAGAAAATATATGACAGAAACCCAGAAGAATTATCTGATAAAAAAATGGGTAGATGAAGAAGCGGGAATGTTATTTGTCGGTTCTAATGGTTCCGGTAAAACTACTGGTGTTAATGGAATGATTGAATATACACCACATGACAAGTCAATTCTGGCTATTCAGGAGACAGATGAATTGTTTATTGATGGACATCCTGAATTTCTTTCAAGACATACAATAGAAGATAATGGAGAAAGTCATATCAGATATGGCTTAAAAGAACATGCTAAGCAGGCATTAATGGACGACTGGGATATTTTTGCGTTAGGTGAAATTAAATCCGGTGACGATGCAGCGAGCTTTCCGTCCATAGCTGCAACAGGTTCTCAGATTATTTCGACTTCACACGGGGATGATGAGCTGGAGGGATTATATAAGATTGGAGATTATATCAAACAGGCTGCTGATTATGATTTAGATCAGTGTATGAGATTTTTACTTGGCTTTAAAGTCGTATGTTTTGTAAAGAATTATCAGATTAAGAGTATTTCGGAAGTGCAGGGATGGGATTATCTAAACAACTGTCTAAAAGTAGTTAAGCTGGATGAAAACTGTAATCCTGTTTCTGATAATAATATAGATAACAGTAGCTTAAATAAATTTTTCTTTAAGCTGTAATTGAAAGGAGGTTAAGATGATTTACATTTGTTATTCTGTGATTTTTGTATGCTTAGTTGGATTAAGTTATCTGCTTGTAAGTGTAATAAAAAAGAAAAATGTATTTAATGTTGTTGCGGAGCAGTTGAAGCTAAGTACCAGCAGATCTTCTAACGAAAGAATAAGAAATACTGAAGAAGTATACAACCAGGTAGGTAATGGAGATAAGGTAAGTTTTTTTACAAAGCTTGATATTACGATTAACTTAAGTAGTCTGAAAAGAAAATTTCCTTTTATTAATACAGAGCTTGTATTGTTATTTGTAGCTTTTTTTACTTTAGCAGTTGGTTTTGTAACTGGCTTGTTTTCTCATAATTTTGCTTTTGTATTACTTGCCTGTGTAGTTACAATATTTATATTTTACAGTATTTTCTTTGCTGTATCTGACAAGCAGATAAAAACAATAGATGATAATATACTGCAATTTGCAAATTTATTGCATAGTTATTCCAATATGAATGGTGATCTGATTTCTGTTTTTGAAGCTGTTGCTCCACAGCTTGAAGAACCTTTAAAAAGTGCAGTAAATACATGTGTGGCAGAATCAAGAGTAGATGGAAATGTTTCTGCTGCTATTGGAAGGCTGTCACTTAAGATGAGACACAGAAAATTAACAGAGCTGTTACAGGCTTTGGAAGCCGGAAGTAAGAATAATGCTAATTATAAATCTATCATCGGAAGATGTTATGATTCTATTAGTATTTACAAAGGTGAAAAAGCTATTCGTAGGGCAACTGCTAATGGTGCCAGGGTAAATATTTTGCTTATGCTTTTTATCTTTATTTTATGTATTTTATCTCTGGTATATTTTCTTGAAATTCCATTTAAGATATTGTTTTTTAGCGACAAAATTGGAAATTTGATGTTTGTATTTTGTTGTATGATTTTTATCTATGTTGCATGGAAATTTGTTACTCTTGGAAGTAAATAATTAGGGGAGGTGGAATCTTGAGTCTGGTACTGACGATATTTACAGGAATTGTTATATTGGCAATTTCAATTTTAATCGGTCTGTTAGTCTATTTCAAGGCATCTGATAATTCCATGAACAGAGTTTTGGAAGCCAAAAAAGAGCTGTATGGAGACAACAAGTCAAAGATTAAGCGTTTGATTAAACTTAATCCTAAAAGTTACAACAGGTTACAGATATACCTTAGTAAAATAGGAGCTAATTACCTTGTTAAAAGAGTTGTAGATCCGGTTGAATATGTTTTATGTAATATTGGACTTGCAATTGTCTTTGGAATATTAGGGTATATGTTTTTTGGAGGTGTAGGGTTATTAGCTGGTGGTATAATTGGATTTTTCCTTTTAAAAGTATTGCTAGAGACTAATAACAGAAAAGATAATGACCGCATAGTTGAAGATCTACAATCCATTTATGAAAATATTAAAATTAATACAGAATCAGGAGTGTTTCTTACAGAAGCATTGAATTCATGTTACAAGGTCGCAGCCTGTAGCAGACTGAAAAAGGCTTTGCATGAAATGATAACAGATATTTCAGTAAAGCAGAACATTATGGATGCCATTGAAAATTTCAAGCTGAAATTCAGTAATGTTCACATTGATACATTCTGTACTGTATTGCGACAGGGCTACGAAACGGGAGATACAATGACAGCACTTTCCAGCGTATCTCAGCAATTAATAAGTATCCAGAAAGCAGTTGAAATTAAACATAAACAGAAGCTTGAAAATGACATTATGAAGGTTATGTTAATAATTTTGGTTGCTATTATGGTAATTATTTTATATGCAGTTGTTGTTGAGTATTCAATAGCAATTTCATCATATTAATTTATTTTTAAAGGAGAGTATAGTTATGAAAAAGTTAAAAGAAAATTTTAAGGGATTCGCAAAAATTAAGCAGAAGGGCGATGAATTTATTGGGAAAGCAATATTGATTATTCTTGCTCTTATCATTGGTGGCATTATGATTGCAACATTAAAGCCACAGTTTCAGGGATTCATGGAAAAGACTGGTACAAAGATGAATTCATTCTTTGATGATGCTGGAGCTGGGGCTGGTGGCGAATAATTTATGATTATTAAGGGGTGGAAAATGAAAAATACAATGAAAAAATTTTTCAAGATAAAGTCTGAAGGTGATCAGTTTGTCGAAGCTTCAATATGTATATTAGCTACCCTTATATGTTCTGTATGTATAATGCTCTGCTTTTCTGTCTGGATGACACAGTATTCAACCAATGATTCACTGAATTTAATTCAGACCTCGTATGTAAAGAAAATGGAAACAACAGGGTATTTATCTAATGAGGATGAGGTATCCTTAAAAAAAGAGTTGGCTGATGCTGGGATTCAGAATGTTTCTCTTAGTGGGACAACCTTTACTAAGCAGGCATATGGTGAACCCATTGAGTTAGTTATTGAGGGCGAAGTTAATCTTTCCAACTCTGGTGTAAAGAATTTTAAACGTTTTGCTGGTACTGTGGAATTTCTTCAAAAGAAATTGAAGATAGAGAGGTTTGGTAAATTCACTTACAACAAAAAGGTTGCTGGTACCAGCAAATACTAAGGAGGGAGCGTATGTTACTTTTAAAGAAAAAAAACAATGGTTCCATCCAGTACGGTATTTTTACAATAATTACAATGTTTGCATTGATTTCACTTTCTCTTGTGATGTTATATGAAAGACAGACAAAGAGTGTTAAATATCAGTGTGATAATAATGTAATAGCTGCTTCTCTTGCAGCAAATAAGATTGATGTATATAGTTATGCAACTAATGAATATATCCTGATGGATACAGGTGTTAAGGATGGAACTGTTCAGTATGGTCCGGTTGCTGGAACTGTAACGGAACAGTTTCAGAATGCATGTTTTAAAGCCTATGATACTGCTTTAGACAGCTTTACATCAGCACTGAAAACCAATATGAGTTTAGATGATAATTTACATTCCGTAAATAGTAAGCAGATTCAAGCAGTAAAAATTGTTGATTTTAGAATATATAATGTGATTGATGATGATGTATTCGAGGTTAATAAAACTGACTCAGGTTATACAGTTGAACCGCATCTTAATACACTTAATAATTACAGATGTCCTTCAGGAGATATTATTGGAGCTTCCGGTCTGTATGTTAAGGTTGAGGTACAGATTGATAATGCTTTAAAAAAAGGAACTTCAAAATTTTATCTGACTTCATATGTTGATTCAAAGGAAATTTAGGAGGGTAGAAATTGAGATGAAAGGTAAAATCAAAACTATATCACTGGCAATATGTTTTGCTTTAATTGCCTTTGTAGCTCTTGTTTATATTAATAGCAGGGTTGTAGGTAATGACGATTCAGTTGAAACTGTTGTTGCAGTGAAAAATATTGCTCATAACACGGAAATTACCAAACAGAATATTAATGATTATTTCAGGGTTGAAAAGGTAAGTTCCAGTCTTGTAACGGATAAAACTTTAAAATCACTGGACGGTCTTGTCGGTAAATATGTATCAGCAGATGTAATATATGAAAATGCTCCGGTTAATTCTCAGATGTTCAGCTCTAAGAAAGATGTGATTGAGAGCTTTAAAAATCCGGTTAGATTGTCCTTTAATGTCGGTTCTTTTTCTGATGCAGTATGTGGACGAATAAGATCCGGTGACATAATAGATATTTATGGAGTAAGTACTTCCAAGAGCCAGGATATTTTAAAAAACGCATATGTAGAAAATGTGTATGATTCATCCGGCTCAAAGATAGATAACTCTGACTTAACAACTTCGGCTACGGCATTTACAGTTGTCATTGAAAGTGGTGATGAAAATAAGCTGCTTGAAATGATTAAGAACAGTAAAGTAGTTATAACAAAGGTTAAATAAATTCAATATATACATGTTAAGAAAAGGCAGATGATTATATCATTCTGCCTTTATTGTGATTATGTCACTGGGTGTACAATTCAGAGCAGTGCATATTTTCTCAAGATGATTGAATTGGATTGATGATGTTTCATTATTGGCTAGTTTACACAGATTTTGATATGTCATTTTAATTTCCTTTGCCA
>OGRK01000967.1_pt1 | contig 21547 bp, 20 predicted proteins | sample 1553471 | NCBI WGS metagenome assembly OGRK01 (sample SAMEA2580080, study PRJEB22360) | human gut metagenome | biome: human gut; feature: human-associated habitat; material: faeces | place: Denmark | collected 2008/2010
ATAACCTCCTGTGCGTCCATGTATGTGTCATTTACACTTAAAATTATGCACTCCAGCGGGCAGAACCATACTCGATCCCGTGGCGATACTTCTTAGCGTTCTTGCCTTTCAGGTAGACCGCCATGCGAAGGATCACCGCACCCGCTATGCCGATCAGCAGGTCCGTGGGATGGAAACTGAGCCACGGGGAGGAAAGGGCTGCCGTGAAGCCGTCCCCAATGGAGAGCAGCTTGCCGGAAAGGTCAGCACCGGGCGCAAGCCGGAAAGCCTGTGCCAGCTTATCGAAGGGATACACGAACAGAAGATACGGGAGATTCAGCAAAAACAGTTTTTTCATGTTCATCTCTGCACGCTCCGATCTTTGACCTTTACTTTCTCCCGGTCAATGGTGCGGTGTTCCACTTTCTCCGCCGCCTGTTCCTTCGCCTGGGTCAGCCGTTCCCGGATGGAGGGCTTTTCCTCACGGCTCATTTTCCGGCTGGCAAACTCCTGAAACGCCGCTGTGATGGCGTCTGCATCCCGGCTTTTGAAAAAGACCAGGTAACGGGGCTGCTCTGCGGCGGTGTCTTTCTTCAAGGCAAAATCCACATGGTATTTCTTCGCCACACGGGAGAAAGCCTTGATATTCTTGTCACTGATCTCGATATTGGCAAGACCGGCGTTCTGGCTGGCAAGCTGTTTAAGGCTCTGCCTGCCGCGGTAGATTTTGGGCTTCTGGCTTTTCTGGATTTCCTCCAGGAACTTTTTGACGGCTTTTTCAAAGACTTGCTCGCTTAGCTTGGCTCCGTCAACAATGAGCGTTACGGCGCCTCGCGTTACTTCCTCTTGCATTTAGCCTCGCCCCCTTTGCCCGTCCCCGTACATATCGTGCTGCACCAGGGAAGAATAGTAGCTGTTGATGGTGGTCGGGGCGTTATACAGCGCCGCCAGAAGGTATTTCTTGATATTGCGGACATAGGTGGTGTTGTCCTTCATGCAATCCATGACATACTGAACATGGGAGCTGTCCAGCTTCATAAACCGGGACTTTACCACCTCCGCCGGATAATCGTCTCCGGCAATGCGGATGACTTTGCGGGCAGAACATACGGTATCCACGATCAGGTCAACGATTTCGTCAAGCTGCTCACGGTCGATATGGCTGTCCTGCACCAGATAGCTGTACTCGATGTTATCCAAAATCACTTCACGATAACATTCTCTGGCTCCCATCCGATCCGTTCCCATCCTTGCCCCTGCGGGGGTAGGGGGATTTGATTGGATAGGATTTGATATCTCCGTACTTGATAAATCAGTCTTTGTTTGATTAGTATTTAATTGTGCGGGGTTTTCCGTACACGGTTCCGCCGTATCCGGGATACCCATATCCGGGTTTTCCGTATATGGCTTTGCCGTACCCGGTAAAGGCGTACCTGGGCTTGACGGCGGTTCGCACTGAGGCATTTCGTAAATGACATACTCGGTATCCGTGATCTTGCCTTTTTCATCCCGAAGCTGGGTGCGCCGGATATACCCGTGGGTTTCCAGCTCCTTCAACGCCGCACCGATGCTGTCCACACCTTCCCGACAGATCGCCGCAAGACCTCTGGTGGTGTAATTCCACTCGTCAGGGAGCGACAACATCATGGACAGCAGCCCTTTGGATTTCAGGGTCAGCGTCCGATCTTTCAAGTGATGGTTCGACATGACCGTATAATCACGGGTCTTTTCAATACGAAAAACAGCCATCTTCGCACCTCCTTCCTGTGAAAATAAAAAGTGTTGATTTTGAGCGGTTTATCTGTCTGTATGCCTCCATAGCCTTCCGCATGGGAAAACATCCATGCCCTGTTCAGAACGCAAGCCACTGAGGAAGAAACAGAAGATATCCCACTGATTTTGATACATTTTGGGGGCGGCTACCTCTCACGGTCTTTATGGTCATAGTGGAGGTCGCCGGAAAGCACCTTCGCATGGTTACGGATTTTGATATGTCCCTTTTCCTGATTTTCCAAAGCCTTGCTGTATCCGGTGTCGGTCAGGAACAGGCGCATTTTCTCACCCTTCCAGCCAACAGGCGAGTCATGGGTAAGAACATCAAAGACGATCATGTGTCTGGTTGCCGGGTCGAAACGCTCCAAAGCCATAATGTCATGGCCGGATAACTTCTGCGCCCCGGATCGTTGCCTGGCCTCTGCCAGCATTTCCCCGATGGTGCGGGCTTTCTCCGGCAGACGGTATTCGGCCTGCACCTTGCGGATCAAATCCATGCACTCCTGATCCGACAGGGGACGGAGCTTGTCCAGAAGGCTTTCCGCCGTTTCTTTCGTTGCCGGGTTCGGCGCATAGCGCCATGTCATGTAAATCTCATTCAGGGCAGCGTTCTGATTGGTACTTTCAATCTGAAACACCATCCTCATTTCTGCTTCTGTCAGTTTCATTGCCAGCCTCCTTCAAAAATGGGTATAAAAAAACGCCATAGGTTTTTTGAGCCTACGGCGTTTCTTGCGATATTCACAATTCCAAACTTTCCAGCCACTCGTCAAAAGATTTCTTGGAAACGCGGATTGCATTTCCTATGCGGACGATCCTGAACTCCTCCTGCTTGACGAGCTGATATGCGGTTGTGCGGCCAATGTTGAGCATGGCCGCAATCTGTTCCACGGTGTATGTGCGCGGTTCCGGCAGTGACTTTTTCTCTTTCTTGTTCATAGTAACCTCCATGTATTTGCCTTGTCATTTTAACTAAGGGAATGAAGAATGGCAGTAGTAATCAACTTTGGCGGGATGGCCTCTTGCTAAGAATTTGCTAATAGGACCACCCAACGGACGCATAAAACTGCGTCAGAATAGGTGTTTTGCACCATAAAGTTCGTTTACTACAAGTCATTCTGTGTAAGGGATGATATTGGAAGTTACATCCGAACCGTGTATCACATGGTAAGCCATACTCCTAAGCGGAAGGTCGGGGATTCGAATTCCTTCTGGCGCGCCATAAATAACGCTGAAAGCCTTTATTTTCAAAGGTTTTCGGCTTTTTTATTTTTTTGCTGTGGTTGACGGTTTGCCGGCAAGCAGGCTCGCAAGTGTTTTTGCGTCAAGCGCGGGTGCGGTGCCGAAAGCCCTTTGCGTGCGCCGTTTCGCTTGTGGGGATCCCGTTCTCATCTACAATATCTAAATATTCCGCCATACTATGCCTCCGGTTTTTCCGCTTTGATTTGTCTTTATTTTCAGCATAGCACGCTGCATGGCTTTTTTCACTCGTGTACAAAAGAAACTGCAAGACAAATTCGGTTCCGTATGCTATAATAAGACACACAAATAATTCTCAAAGGAGGAAGCACGGCTGCGCAATTTTTTCGTCGGCAGCCGTGCAGAAAAGGCATGAACAATATCGAATGGTTTCGCGAAGCGAAATACGGCATGATGGTCCACTTCGGACTCTATTCCATGCTTGCCGGTGAGTACAGAGGGCGTCGTACGCCCTACGACTACGGTGAATGGATCCAGTCCGCCTTTGCCATCCCGAACCGCGAAATGGAACAGCTTGCGGGTGCGTTTAACCCTGTTTATTTTAATGCGGAGGAGTGGGTAAAGCTTGCAAAAGAATGCGGCATGACCTACTTTGTGGTTACCTCTAAGCACCACGAGGGTTTTGCGCTGTTTGATTCCGACTGCGATGCATACAACATCAAAAAAGCAACGCCATTTGGAAGAGACCTCATCGCAGAGTTGGCGGAAGCCTGCTACAAGCACGGTTTAAAGCTGGGACTTTACTATTCGCAGGAGCTTGACTGGCACCACCCGCACGGCGGCGGCTATGACAAAACCACCGGCTGCGCCGGCACGGCGTGGTATAACAACTGGGATTTCCCCGGTGCAGACAACAAAGACTACTCCATCTGCTTTAACGAGAAGATCAAGCCGCAGGTGAAGGAGATCATGACAAAATACGGCGACATCTGCCTGATCTGGTTCGACACCCCGGGCGTGATGACAAAGGCGCAGAGTCAGGAGCTTTACGACCTTGTGAAGCAGTATCAGCCGGACTGCCTTGTGAACTCTCGCCTCGGCAACGGCGTGTATGATTACGTTTCTCTCGGCGATAACGAGATCCCCGCAGAGCGTCCGGCAGAGATCTCGAAAGAACGCGCAGGGGACATGCAGTCCATGAACGATCTGTTCGGCTTCAAGTATTCGCCGTATAACCTCTATGAGACCGCGGCCACGCTGAACGACACATGGGGCTTCAAATACTACGACCATAACTGGAAAACACCCGAGCAGATCCTTGCAAACAAGCAGAAGCTCAACGGCATGGGTGTAAACTACCTTTTGAACGTCGGTCCCGATGCGCTCGGCCGTATTCCGTCCTATTCCGTCGATATTCTTCGCCGCGTTCGCGAGCTGGAAACCCAATTGTCACGGTGAGTATCTGACGTATAGGACTCCTGCGAAAACGGCACGGAGCTGCTGGTCGGCGCAGGTGAGAGCGGCATTTGCCTGCCGTTCATGTCGCAAGGCACAACAGCATGTGTGCTGACACAGGCCGCAGGATAGAAAGCGTGCAGGAAGCAAACTGCTTTGAGGTTTGTATTCATAAATTCTGTTTGGTAGCAGTCTGGAAAAAGTGCAACAATTTATCCCTTGCAAATTCAAAATGCAAGAGATTTGCGTTGCACTTTTTCTCTATCTGGTGCCAATAAATTATTCTTCGCTCAAGTCCGCTTTGGGGCTTGGCTTTTTATTTGCAGCCTTATGAAACCGTGCGAGCAACAGAACGCCGATTAAAATAAATGCCGGAAAAACCGCGGAAAACAGCATGCCGCTCTTTAAACCGAGTTGATCCGCAGTGAGATTCGGGAAAGATGCGGCGATGTTTGCATTGCCGGAAACTGCGCCGCTCACTGCGCCCATCAATGCCGGGCCTACAGAGCAGCCCACGTCGCCCAACACCGCCAAAATGCCGAACATCGCCGTACCGCCCTTCGGGTACGCGGCGGAGGTCAGCGAGAACGTGCCCGGCCACATGAGGCTCACGGAAAAGCCGCACAGCGCGCACGAAAGCAGAGAAAGCCACGGGTTTTCAAATAAAGCCGTACCAAGATAGCACAAAATACACAGTGTGGCGCAGAATACCATCGCGCCCGTTAAATGGATTTTCTCGCCCCACACGCCGTAGATTGTTCTGCCGATGCCCATAAACACCGCAAACAGGCACGGCCCTAAAAGGTCGCCGATGACCTTCGTCACGCCGAGCGCACGCTCCGCAAACAGCGAGCTCCACTGGCTCATGGCAAGCTCGCTCGCGCCCGCGCAAAGCATCAAAAGCAGTGCCATGAGGAAAATTTTCGAGGTAAACAGCGTTTTGAGCGGTGTTTTCTCTTCCTCCGGCACGGTGGGCGTCAGCGGCACCTTGAGGAAACGGAATAAATTATAAAGCGGCAGCAAAGACCACAAAATCGGGATGATAAACCACAGATCCTCACCAATCAAGCGCAGCAAAAGCGTCGTGATGAGCACCACGCCCACCTGTCCCCAGCAGTAAAACGAATGTAAAAGGCTCATCGCGGAGGCCTTCGCGTCGCCCGGACAGGAATCGACAATCGGGCTGATGATAACTTCAATCAGGCCGCCGCCCACGCCGTTCACAATCGTCGCAAGGACAAGGCCCACATACGGCGCAGGCAGCACGTTCGGCAGCGTGCCCTGCATCACAAGGCCTAAAAACGCCAGCGCGTGTGCGATGACCGCTGATTTTCGGTAGCCGATGCGGTCTACGTATTTCACGGAAAGCATATCCGTGATGACCTGCGTCACAAAGTTGCACAGGATGAGCGCTGAAATCAGCGAATACGAAATGCCGAATTTGTTTTGGAACAGCACGAAAAACAGGGGAGAGAGATTGTTCACAATGCCCTGCGTGATATACCCGCGGTAGCAGGCAAACACGGTGCTTTTAAAGTTTTGGGTCTTCTCCATTTAACTATACCGCCTTTAATAAAATGCTAACTTTCATTATAGAGGAAGGCCCGGCGAAATTCTACCGTGAATTTGACGGAAAACCACAAAAATTCAATACATCTGCCGAAAGGAATTCCAAAAAAATGCGGCGTAAAAGCCAAATCCATGTTGATTTTACCAAGGAAATATAGTACAATAAAACCAAACAGGGTTTTCTCTTTCAGAAAAGCCCCAATTCAATCTGTTATTCTTTTGATTTATTCAATTAGAAGGAGTGTTTTAACATGAAGTTAGGCGTACTTACCAATGTTGTAGGCAACATGCCTCTTGAGGACGCACTGAAGTATTTCAAGTCCATGGGCATCCAGATGGTCGAAATCGGCTGCGGCGGCTATCCGGGCAAAGATCACTGCGATCCGGAAGTTCTGCTCCACGATGAAGCAAAGTATCAGGAGTTCTGCGATACCATCAAGAAGTATGATATGGAAGTCAGCGCATTCTCCTGCCACGGCAACCCGATTCACCCGAATAAGGAGCTGGCTGCGGCTTATGATAAGGACATGCGCAACGCAGTTCTGATGGCTGAAAAATACGGCCTGCATCAGATCAACTGCTTCTCCGGCTGCCCGGGCGATTGCGAGACCTCTCAGTATCCGAACTGGGTTGTATGCGCATGGCCGGACGATTTCGGTAAGATCCTCGAGTATCAGTGGAAGATTCTTGTCGATTACTGGAAGAATTTTGTAGCATTCGCAAAAGAGCACGGCGTCAACAAGATCGCTCTTGAAATGCACCAGGGCTTCTGTGTTTACAACACAGAGACGCTCCTCAAGCTCCGTGAGGCTGTGGGCCCGGAGATCGGCGCAAACTTTGACCCGTCCCACCTCATTTGGCAGGGCATGGATCCGGTTGCTGTTATCCGCGAGCTCGGCGGCGACGCAATCTTCCACGTACACGCAAAGGATACCCGCCTCGATAAGTACAACATGGCAAAGAACGGCGCGCTCGACACGAAGAGCTATGCAGACGAAGCACACCGCTCCTGGATCTTCCGCAGCGTCGGCTACGGTAACGATCTGCTCTATTGGAAGGACATCATCAGCGCTCTGCGCCTTGTCGGCTATGACTATGCCATCAGCATTGAGCATGAGGATAGCCTCATGAGCCAGAACGAGGGCCTTATGAAGGCTGTTGAGACCCTGAAGTCCGCTATCATCTTCGAGCCGAAGATGACCGAGACCCGTTGGATCTGATTTCTTTCTGACAACACGTAAATAAAACCACGGCGCTTCGGCAGGGCAACCTGTCGGAGCGCCGCTTTTATGTTTTAACGGTTTGCTTTTTGTCCGTATGATACGCGCACAGCTTCAAAAACGGAAACAGCAAAGCGGCATAAAACCCTGCACAAACTGCCGTTTGCAGCAAAACAAGGGGAATACCCGAAAGCGAAATGCTTTTCAATAAAAACTGTGTTGCATTCGCGGCAAGCAGTGCGAAAAACGCCGGCATCACTGCACTTTTCAATAGCCCGATATGTACATCGGCGACTTTTAATAATCTTCGTACACTCAGAATCGCGTTGAAGATGGACGAGAAAAACAAAATTGCAATGTACGCCCGCATACCGGCAAACCGCATGAAAAGCAGAATCAAAAGCACACGCAGAAACGAATCCGAAAAGTTGTATTTCATGGAGTTCAGCTGCTCGTCAAGCCCCTTTAAAAGACTGTCCACCACGACATCCAGATACAAAAGCGGTACGAGCGGCGCCAAAATTCTGAGGTATGCCCCGGCTTCCCGGCTCTTATAAAACGCCTCGCCCCAGTCACTGCCGAAAACGAAGAAGATCCCCGCGCAGAAAATGCCGAACTGCAGGGCCGCGTGCACCGCGCGCTGCGTGATGTGCCGCACGGCCCTGCGGTGCGAAAGCTCAAATTCCCGCGCCGTTTTCGGGATGAGCAAAGACGCGAACGACGTCAAAAACGAAGACGGAAAGTACAGCATCGGCATTGCCATGCCCTGCAATAAACCGTAGGCGGACATGGAAGCCGCACGACTGAGCCCGTACCGCCCGAGCTCGCGCGGGATGAGCAGATTTTCCGCCGTTGAAAGCAAGCTGCGTGCCGCGCTCGAAAGCGTGCACGGCACCGCAATGTGGAACATCCCGTGCAGAACGCCCGTCGCCTGCTCTTTTTCTTTCGGCGTGTTACGCTTTAAGCTGCGGCGGTAAATGAGAAATCCCGCCAAAAACGAAACGGCTTCTCCGAATGTTGAAGCAATCATCGCCGCAAAGCACGCGGCTTCTATGCTCTGCGGCGCAAAATACCAGAACAGCACAACGGCGGAGAAAATCGTCAGCACCTGTTCCACCGCGTCACTCCATGAGGTGGAAAGCGATTCGTCCACTGCTAAAAAATATCCCTTCATGCACGTGCACTGCGACATAAACGGCAGCCCCAGCGCCAAAATGCGCAGAGACGGCGCCGCGCCGGCGTTGCCCAAAATATGCGCGGCGGCAAAATCCGAAAAGCACAGCAGCAAAACCGCAATGGTACAGCTCACTGTCAGGCAGAACAAAAAGCACTGCGTCACCACGCTGCGCACCGTGCAGCGGCGGTTCGCCGCAATGGCTGCCGTCACCATGCGCGTCACGGCCAAGCTGATGCCGGAAGTGGAAAGCGTGATGGCGAGCAGGAACACGGAGAAGATGAGCTGGTAAAGCCCCATGCCCTCCGCACCGATTTTGCCCGATAAATACGCGCGGTAGCCGATGTTTGTAATGCGGAAAAACAGTGAAAATGCCGTTAAAGCGATGCCTTGCAGCAGAAATTTGCGTTTTGTCATGATTGTCGCAGGGCCTCCTATTGCAAGTTTTCCGGGCGCGTTGTATAATCAGCTTATATGAGAAATGTATAGATAATTTTCTGCATTTTATAAAAAGAGAACAGGAGTTAAAAAGTATGACAGATCAGGTAAACGCAGACTGGACCGAATTACAGGTCACCATTTCCGCGGCGGATACGGACCGCGCGGGCGACATTGCGCAGATGGTCGTGCCCTACGGCATTTATATTGAAGACTATTCGCATTTAGAAGAGGAAGCGATGGAAATCGCGCATATCGACCTCATTGACGAAGACCTTCTCAAAAAAGACCGCACCAAAAGCATCATCCATGTGTATATCAGCCCGGAGGAAAACCCGGCGGAAGCCATTTCTTTTCTCAAAGAGCGTTTTGAAGCCGTCGGCATTGAGAACACCATCACCGCCGCCAACTGCGCGGAGGAGGATTGGATCAACAACTGGAAAAAGTATTTTAAGCCCATCCCCGTCGGCAACCGCTTGCTTGTGCGTCCCATGTGGGAGGACGAGTACGAAGCAGGTGACCGCGTCGTGCTGCATCTGGAGCCGGGCCTCGCGTTCGGTACCGGCACGCATGAAACGACCCGCCTTTGCATGGAGCTGCTCGAAAAGTATGTAAAGCCGGGCGATACCATGCTCGATATGGGCTGCGGCAGCGGTATTTTGTCCGTTGCCGGTCTGCTGCTCGGCGCAGGCAGCGCCGTTGGCGTCGATATTGATGCTCTCGCCGTCAAGACCGCCGTCGCAAACGCAGAGATCAACCACGTCGGCGATAAGTTCACCGGTATCTGCGGCAATCTGGCGGATAAGGTTACCGGCACATTCGATGTCGTTGTCGCGAATATCGTCGCAGATGTCGTGATTCTGCTCACAAAAGATGCCCCGCGCTTCATGAAACCCGATACCGTCTATATCATGAGCGGCATCATCGATACAAGGGAAGACGACGTTTTGGCGTGCCTCGCGGATAAATTCGAGATCATCGACCGCAAAGAGGAAAAAGGCTGGGTCGCCTTGGCTGCAAAGCTGAAGTAAGCTAACGTTTTCCACAGCGAAGCGACGAATAAAGTTTTTGATCCAACTTTTTTCAAAAAGTTGGTGGGGTCTTGGGGCAACGCCCCGAGTCGAGCTCCGCAGAGCTCGAAACCCTTTTGCCTACCTAAAGATCAGGAAGATAGTCAAATCGTCCGGTGGACGATTTGATGTAAGAAACCCTATCAAGGGGTTTCTTAAAAGGCTTGCTCAGCAAGCCTTTAGAAATAGATAAAAGCAAAGAAGATTCGGAGGGATTATCATGACAGCAGAGTTCCACAAGGCGAACCGTCAGCGCCTGTACGCCGAAATGAAAAACGGCAGCGCAGCCGTGTTCTTTTCCGGCAGCGCACCGCGTCAGAGTGCCGATGCGTACTATACATTCTTCACAAACCGCAATTTCCTGTATTTAACGGGCATTAAATTCGCGGGGCTCGTGTTGGTCGCCACAAAAATCGGCGGCAATGTGCAGGAATCCATCTATATCCTCCCGCCGGATCTCATGAAAGAGCGCTGGACGGGCCGCAGACCGAAAGCCGATGAAGTTATGGCGCAGTCCGGAATCACGGATATCCGCTTCGTTGAGAACTTTGAAAACGATATTCACCGTGTTTTGAACAGCGGCAACGTGCAGCGCGTCTACCTCGACCTCTACCGCCATACGCCGGACGAGGGCTTAGATGAAGCCCACCGCTTCGCGCAGACCATTAAGACCGGCTACCCGTTCCTCACGGTTGAAAATATCCTGCCCATCTTAAAGCGCCTGCGTACCCTGAAGGCTCCGTGCGAGATTGACGCCATGCGTCGTGCCATGACCGTTACGCGCGAAGGCATTCTGCGCATGATGCGCGCTTCGCACCCCGGCATGTATGAGTACGAGTATAAAGCCGAGTTCGACTACGCCCTCACCAGCGCCGGCGTGCTTGAGCCCGCGTTCCACTCCATCATTTCTGCCGGCGAAAACAACTTCTGCATCCATTACGACAGTTACATGGGACAAGCCAAAGACGGTGATATGATCTTGAATGACGTTGGCGCGCAGTGGGACGGCGAGTGCAACGATGTCTCCCGTGGCTGGCCGTGCAACGGCAAATACTCGAAAGAGCAGCGCATGCTGTATGAGTGTGCCCTCAATACGTCGAACTACATGTTCTCCATCATCAAGCCCGGTATGCTCATGGACGATGTGGATAAGACCGCCCGCCGCTATTGCTGTGAGCAGCTGAAAAAGATCGGTCTGCTGTCCTCTTACGATGAGATTGGCAAATACATGTGGCACGGCGGTGCGCACCATGTCGGCTATGATGTGCACGATGTCGTCGATGCACTCGGCAAGCCTATCGCGCCGAACATGGTCTTCTGCGTTGATATCGGCATTTACGCCGAAGATCTCGGCATCGGCTTCCGCGTGGAGGATAACTGCCTTGTCACGCCGACCGGCGCAGAGAACCTCTCTGCGTCCGTGCCGCGCACCATCGAAGACATCGAGGCCGTCATGGCAAAATAACGGGAAAAATTTCAATGAAGCTCATTTTACCCGAGCAGATTACGGAAGCGCAGTATAAAGCGTATCTTGCGGATTGGGGTACAGAGCGCATCGTGCCGAGCGAGCGTCACAAGGGCTACGCCAAAATGCAGCTTGCGTTCGCGTTGCCTATCGCACACGCCGTGAGTTTGCAGAAGGTGCTTATCACCTGCGCAGATACCAACATAGACTCCGCCAAAACCATCGAAAATGTCGGCGGCGTGCTTGAAAACAAAGTCGAGGAAGACGGCGTCCTCATGCGCCACTACTGGGTGTCCTGCGCAGACGATTTTGAAAGAAAGAAGTGAAAAACATGACAAATTTTAGCAAGCTCGTTTTGAAAATGACGGAGTACGAGGGCGGCTGTGTCGAGCGCGTCAACCACTTTTTGAAGGTGTTCGCGTTCGCAAAGACCATCGCGGAGGGCGAAGACGTGGACGATGCGACAAAAGAAATTTTGGAAGCCGCCGCCATTACGCACGATATCGGCATCCGTGTGTGCTTTGAAAAATACGGCAACTGCAACGGCCCTCACCAGGAGGTGGAAGGCCCGCCCATCGCACTCGAAATGCTGCCCGCGTGCGGTTATACTCATGGGCAGACGGAGCGCATCTGCTATCTCATCGGCCACCACCACACGTACACGAACATCAACGGCATCGATTATCAGATTTTGGTTGAAGCCGATTTCCTCGTAAACATTTTCGAGAGCGGCATGACCCATGAAGCCGCCGAAAAGGTGTACGAGAACATCTTCCGCACAAAGACCGGCAAGCAGCTTTTAAAAGACCTGTTCTTGTAAATTGCACATAAAGTCAAAAATCAGAATATTGACATTTATGAGAAATAACCTTACAATTAACATTGCAAGGTTATTTTTTACTTGTCAAATTTTTAAGGAGTTGTGATATATGGCAAGAAATTTCATGTGCACCAAAACAGACCCGGTCGTCGAGACCAAAGCCGGTAAGCTGCGCGGTTTTCAGCTTGACGGCACATATGTGTTCCACGGCGTAAAATACGCCGATGCAAAGCGTTTCCACCAGCCGACCCCGGTAGAGCCGTGGGAGGGCATCAAAAACGCGCTGGCTTACGGCTACGTGTGCCCCATGCTGCAGCAGGATCAGCCCAGCAACGAGCTGATGGTGCCGCACCGCTATTGGCCGCTCGATGAGAACTGCCAGTACCTCAATATCTGGACGCAGCATCTTGACCCGAACGCCAAAAAGCCCGTGCTCGTTTGGCTGCACGGCGGCGGATTCGCGGCGGGCTCCTCCATTGAGCACATCGCCTACGAGGGCGAAAACATGAGCAAATACGGCGATGTCGTCGTCATTTCACTCAACCACCGTCTCAATATCCTCGGCTATCTCGATCTTTCCCCGTTCGGCGAGGAATATAAGAATTCCGGCAACGCCGGCAACGCCGATATGGTCGCAGCTTTGCAGTGGATTCACGAAAATATCGCAAACTTCGGCGGCGACCCGGAAAACGTCACGCTGTTCGGCCAGTCCGGCGGCGGTATGAAGGTCTGGACGCTGATGCAGACCCCTGCGGCGGACGGCCTGTTCCATAAGGGCGTCGTGCAGAGCGGCTGCATCGATCACTTCGTCTCCGGCAATTCCACGGAGCAGAACGGCAAAGCCATCGTCACGGCGCTTCTGGCAGAATTGAAGCTCGATGATGTCAAAGCACTGGAGACCATCCCGTACGCACAGCTCGCGGCGGCGTACAACAAGGTCGCGCCGGAGGTCGCAAAGACGGGCGCATACGTCGGCGGCAACCCGCTCGCAAACGATTGGTACCTCGGTGATCCGCTCGAAGTCGGCTTCACGGAGCACGCAAAGACCATCCCGGTTATGGTTGGCACCGTGCTCGGCGAGTTCTCGTTCATGCCGGCATTAAGCGAAGAGGAAAAGGCCGATGCTGCACTCATCGATTCTATGATCGAAAAACGCTACGGCGCAGAGGGCAAAAAGCTCAAGGAGATGTTCGCCGCGGTTTACCCGGATAAGGACGTCAGCGACGTGCTGTTCATGGATTCCATCTTCCGTGCGCCGTCTACCGATTTCATCTTGAAAAAAGCACAGCACCCGGAAAGCGGCACGTATTCGTATATGATGACCTACACCTTCCCGTATGACGGTGGGCATATCGCATGGCATTGCAGCGAGATCCCGTTTGTGTTCCATAACACGAGCCTCGTCGCCGCGTATAACGAGCCCGGCGTGACCGACTTGCTCGAAAAGCAGATGTGCGACGCGTGGCTCAACTTCGCGCGTGATGGCAAACCGTCCAGCGAAGACCTGCCGGAGTGGCCGGCTTGCACCGCAGACGACGAAGCGACCATGATTTTCGACAAAAAGTGTGAGGTCAGACATAACTACGACCACGAGCTTGTTGCGCTGCATAAAAAATTGGCTCCCTCACCGTGGAGCCATAACGATGACGAGGAAGAGCAGCAGATCCAGCACTAAGCGCTTCGCATTTGCCTGTGAAAGCGAACGAATAAAGGCTTTGATTTAAACTTTCTTCGAGAAAACTTGAGGGGACTTGGGGCGCTGCCCCAAGTCCCCTCTGCCTTTGAAAAGGCGGGCGAAATTTTTAGTGTCGCTACGTTATGTTCCCCGCAAGCATCTTTTTTTTTGCGCAGCAAAAAAGCCGAACACAACTTCTGTGCTCGGCTCATTTTGCATTAAATTAAATTACAGGTTAGCCTTCAGCCATGCAATGTCTTCAGCAAGGCAAGCTACGCGATCCTGCGGGTCGTTGTAGCTGGCTTCACGCTCAACAACGTAAATGACGTTGTCGCACTGTGCGTCGGCAGCTGCCTTAACAGCCTTCCAGTCCACAATGCCCTGGCCCTGCGGCACGTTCAGCTTGTCGTGCTCTTCCTTCATCTTGAGGAACTCCGGCGGGAAGATCGGCTTGCCGTCAGCGTCTTTCTCAAACTTGAAGCGCGGGGTGGTGTCGTGGCGGGACTGCGGCTTGTTTGCGCCGATAACGCCACCGTTTTCCTTAATGTGGATGCTTGCAATGCGGCCTGCGTGGCTGTTGATGAAGTCTACCGGGTTTACGCCTGCTGCGCTGCACCAGCCGCAGTCAAGCTGGAAAGCCGTAACTTCCGGGTCACATGCATCGATGAGCCAGTCATAAAGATACTTGCCCTCGTCCACATAGAACTCGTCGGTGTGGTTGTGGTAGCCGATCTTGATGCCGTACTGCTTCGCAATGTTGCCGAGGCGGTTGAGTTCTGCTGCAACTTCTTCAGCTTCTGCCTTGTTGCAGAAGTTCGTTGCCGGGCAGATGACGAGCTTTGCACCCAGCTCTGCAAAGTAGGGGAGAACGCCTTCAATCTGATCCAGACCGACGTGAGCGGAATCGACCTTCAAATTGTTCTCTGCGAGAACCTTCTTCATTTCTTCAACCGGCACTTCCGTGAAGTCCGCAGTGAATTCTGCGCCTGCAAAACCAAGCTTTGCAATGGTCTTCAGCTTCTCAATCGGGCTAATCGGCTCGGAAACCAGGGAATAAACCTGAACATTGATATTTTCCATGGGAAAAACCACCTTTCTGAAAATTATAACGTTTGCGGAAACTCCGCCTCAAAAAATGTGCGGCGACACGAAATGCCGCCGCACACAAAATGTACTGATTAAAATTAGTCGAAGTAAACAGGCTTGCCGGTTCTGTTGGACTCATAGATCGCATCGAGGATTCTCGTGACGACATAAGCCTGATCAGCCGTAACAAACAGCTCGCCTTCGCCCTTCAGAGCCTTGACCCAGATCTCAGCTTCCTTGGACTTCGGTGCCGGACCCTGAGAGAAGCCCGGGATGAAACCGCTGACCTTGTTGCCAACCCAAGAAATGGTCGGGTACTCAGCAACAACATGGTTCAGACGGACACGGCCTTCCTTCGTATCGAGGCCGCCCTCGGTACCAGCCAGCATCGTGTAAGCTTCGCCGTTTGCAGCGTAGTCTTCAGCCATGTTGATAGCCCAAGCAGCGCGCAGAACAATCGTAGCGCCGTTCTTCATCTTGATGAAGCCAACAGCGGAGTCTTCAACGTCGTAGGTCTCGTTGTTCCAGGTATCGAACTCACCGCGGTAGTTGACCTGACCCTGATGCTTAGCATCGAGCGTGTGGCCGAGCTTCTCGAAGGAAGTGCCGCAAACATAGTCAACATCGTAGTTGTTCATGAGGAACAGTGTGAGGTCAAGAGCATGCGTACCGATGTCGATCAGCGGACCGCCGCCCTGCTTTGCCTTATCCGTGAATACGCCCCAGGTCGGAACGCCACGGCGGCGGAGGTATGTAGCCTCTGCATAGTAAACATCGCCAAGAACGCCGGAATCGACAACCTTCTTAGCAACCTGGTTCTCCGGGAAGTGACGATACTGATAGCCGATCGTCAGCATCTTGCCGGTTCTGTCTCTTGCTTCAAGCATCTTCTTAGCGTCAGCCGGGGTAGCAGCCATCGGCTTCTCGCACAGAACGTGCTTGCCAGCCTCAAGAGCAGCAACGGTGATCTCGCAGTGTGCAACGTTCGGGGTCAGAACGTGAACAGCGTCGATCGTCGGGTCTGCCAGAAGCTCATGATAATCGGTGTAAACCTTAGCGTCCGGGGTGCCGTACTCTTTAGCGGCCTTTTCTGCTCTCTCAAGAATGAGGTCGCAGAATGCGCACATATCTACGCCTTCCTGCTGGGCCATGCCCGGGAAGTGCTTGCCGTTTGCGATACCGCCGCAGCCGATAAAGCCAACTCTTACATTTGCCATTGGAATTCTCCTCCTAAATTTACGCCGAAGTCCATACGGACTCCTAACGATTTATTTCTGCTTGTATTTTAGACCATTCCAAAGCAAATGTAAAGCCCTTTTTGTGAAAAAAGCGGATTTGCACAAGCTTTTTTAATGTTGCTTGTATCATTTGCATAAAAACTTTTGCTTTGTTGCCTGCGTATCCAAAAATCAGCCGTGCATTTCATAAAAAAGAGCAAAAAAAGAGGCACACCGCAAAAATACGGTGTGCCCTAAAGTATTCTTATAACATTCTGCTTATAAAAACACAGTTAAAACCGTGTAAAACACGTATGCCGATTTGATATAGCGCTACGCAAAGCAGAAAAATCAGTACTGTCTGCCCCAGTAGACCATGTGCTTTGCCGGCTTGCCGCAGCAAACGCAAACATCAGAGAGGTGCTCTTCCTTAAACGGAATGCAACGGGACTTCACGCCACCGGTCGCGTCCTTCAGCTTGTCCTCGCACGCGCTGTCGCCGCACCACATGGCCTTGATGAAGCCGGGCTTGTTCTCCGCAATGTCGAGGAACTCCTCATACGTCGTCGCCGTGAAGGTCTTTTCTTTAAGGTTCTTCAGCGCACGCTCGTAGAGACCGTCATGCACAGCCTGCAGTGCCTTTTCAATCTCGCCCTCAAGGTTATCGAGCGAAACGAAAATCTTCTCTCTCGTGTCGCGGCGGACGAGCACGCACTGGTTCTGCTCAATGTCCTTCGGACCGATCTCCAAACGCAGCGGCACGCCCTGCATCTCATACTGGCTGAACTTCCAGCCGGGGGAGTTGTCGGTGTCGTCCAGCTTCACGCGGAACTTCGTCTTCAGGGATTCATACAGCGCGCTTGCCTTGTCGAGCACGCCGGGCTTATGCTGTGCAATCGGGATGATTGCCAGCTGGATCGGCGCGACCTTCGGCGGCAGTACAAGACCGTTGTCGTCGCCGTGTACCATGATGATGGCGCCGATCATGCGGGTGGAAACGCCCCAGGAGGTCTGGTGCGGGTGCTGCAGGGTATTGTCGCGTCCCGTGAACGTAATGCCGAAGTTCTTTGCCCAACCGTCGCCGAAGTAGTGGCTCGTGCCGCCCTGCAAAGCAACGCCGTTGTGCATCATCGGCTCAATGGTGTAGGTCGCCACAGCGCCCGCAAACTTTTCTTTCTCGGTCTTCTGGCCGGTCACAGCCGGAATGGCGAGCACGTTCTTGTAGAACTCCTCGTAGGTGTGCAGCATGCGCATGGTCTCTTCCATGGCCTCTTCTGCGGTTTCGTGCATGGTGTGGCCTTCCTGCCACAGGAACTCGGAGGAGCGCAGGAACGGACGCGTCGTTTTCTCCCAGCGCACAACGGAGCACCACTGGTTGTAGAGCTTCGGCAGGTCGCGGTAAGAGTTGATGATCTTCTGGTAATGCTCGCAGAAGAGAATCTCACTCGTCGGGCGTACGCACAGGCGCTCACTCAGCTTCTCACTGCCGCCTTCCGTTACCCAGGCCACTTCAGGCGCAAAGCCCTTTACGTGGTCTTTTTCCTTCTGCAGGAGGGATTCCGGGATGAACAGCGGCATGTAAACGTTCTGGTGACCCGTCGCCTTAAAGCGATCGTCCAGTTCATGCTGAATGTTTTCCCAGATCGCGTAGCCGTACGGCTCGATGATCATGCAGCCTTTTACGCTGGAGTAATCCATCAGCTCGGCTTTTTTAACAATATCGGTGTACCATTTGGAAAAGTCAACGTCCATGGAAGTGATGTCGTTGACCATCTTCTTCTGATTCGCCAAGAAATTCAGTCCTTTCACGATTCGTGCGGCAAACGCTGTGCCGCCGGGCCCAAAGCGGGCATATCGTTTCTTATTATACAGGGAATTCTCCTGAAAAGCAAGAGCGGCAGCCATCTTTATGCGGGCCGCCTAAGATTTTATTTAAAAAAACAGAAAAGAAGGTTCGTTTCTTCTTTCCTTGTACTATTCGGTGCAATTTGTACCAAAGATACTTATACATAAATAATTCATTAAATAATTCAAAGTTAACTTAAACTAATTTACAGAAACAGAGTACCAACAAAACAGCTGTCCATCGGAATAAATTAAATCAGCGAAAAAAACACCGGGAACAGCCAGAAAGCCGCTCCCGGTGTTTTCATATCGTTTTGCACAAGGCGAAAAATTTCACGCAGAGCGCAAAAATTACTGACCCTGATGTTCTTCGATGAACTGAACGATTTCGCCAACCGTCTTGAGGTTTTCAACTTCCGTATCCGGAATTTCTACGTTGAAAGCATCTTCGATGGACATGACAAGATCAACAACAGCAAGGGAATCTGCGTCCAGATCCTCAACCAGGTTGGAATCCTCGGTGATCTCGGAGGGATCTACGCTGAGCTCCTCAGCAATAATATCGATAACTTTCTCCAGAACCATTTAATTTTCCTCCTATCGTGTAGTATTTGTCAAGTACTGCACCGTCTGCCGTATGGACAAAACGCCGCAGGCATGATACAATCGGGGTGTACTTCACATACATTGTATGGATGCACGGCTTATTTGTCAATAGCAATTCCGCATTCCGTGCTAAATTTTTCTGTTTTTAAAGGAGAGCCTTAAAATGCAGCTTCGCCGTTTTGCCGTCATCGGGCACCCCATTGGGCACACGATGTCGCCGTTTATCCATGATCGCCTCTTTTCCCTCACAGGCCATAAGCCGGAATATTCCGTGCTGGATGTACCGTCCCTTACACAGGCGCTGCCCGCATTGCGCACGCTCGACGGCTTCAATATCACCATCCCCCACAAAAGCGACATCATTCCCCTGCTCGACGGTATCGATGAAAAAGCGAAGCTTTTCGGATCCGTCAACACCGTGCGTGTCGAAGACGGCAAAATGACCGGCTACACAACGGACGGTGTCGGCTGCAAAAAGGCCCTTGCGCGCTATGGGCTCGATTTTAACGGCGAGCTTCTTCTGCTCGGCCGCGGCGGCGCGGCGCGTGCCATCGCATTTGAAGCCGTGCTCACGGCCGATGCACCGCATCTTGATATCGTTTGCCGCGAAAGCTCGCTCGAAAAAGCACAGGTGCTCAGCGATGAACTCGCGGAGCTCTGCCGCACGCGCAGCAAAACCGGCGTGTTCCGCGTGCTGTCTTATGACGAGCTCGCAAAGGAAACCGAGCACTACGATCTCGTGCTCAACACCACAAGCCTCGGTATGTACCCCAAAACCGGTGTCAGTGCTGTCGGGGAAGACGTGCTCTCCCGCTGCAAAGCCGCGTTCGACGCCGTCTATAACCCCGGCAAAACGAAATTTTTAAAGCTTGCCGCAAGCTGCGGGCTCAAAACTGTCGGCGGCATGGGCATGCTCGTCTGTCAGGCGGTCGCCGCGCACGAGCTCTGGTACGGCGCGTCGTTTAAGGACAGCGATATCGAACAGCTCATCTGCGATGCGGAAGCGGAAACGGCACGGCTTTTCCGCGCATAACGAACCGAAAGAAACGGGGAACGGGAAATGGACAAAAAAGTAAAAGGTGAAATCATAAAATCGGGCAATATCGTTTTAAGCGGCTTCATGGGCAGCGGCAAGACCACGGTCGGCCGTCGCTTGGCCGCCGCGCTCGATATGCAGTTTGTCGATATGGACTTGTACATAGAAAAGAAGACCGGCATGACGGTCAAGGAGATTTTCGCAGAATACGGCGAGCTGCATTTTCGCGCGCTCGAGACCGAGACCGTAAAGGAGCTTGCGCAAAGTAATCATTTCGTCATTGCCACGGGCGGCGGCACACTGATGCAGCCGCAGAACGTAGAGGGCTTCCATCAAGGCGGCGGTACCATCTATTATCTCGACGTACCGCTGGCCGCCTTGCAGGAGCGCCTCAAAAACGATAAACGCCGCCCGCTTCTGCAGACGCCGGACCGCCGCGCGGTGATTGAGCGCCTTTTAAACGAGCGCCGCCCGAAATACCTCGCAAGCGCGGACGTCATCGTCGATGCCGGCGCGCCCACGGTTGTCGTTGTAGAGCGCATTTGCGCCCTGCGCGGCGAGCCCATTGAAAAAGCGAAGCGCAAAAAGCCGGGAAATACCTCCGAAAAGGAGCGGCCTCAAAAGAAGCGCTTCCGCAGAAGAAGACGCAAAAAAGGAACTTCTCCCGGAACACCGCAAGAAAACTCTTGACAAAGCGCCCGCGCGGCGGTATGATTTTAACACAGCGATGCAGGATAGATAAAGCAAACCTGCAAATCGCAAAGCAAGAGTCACATATAGGATGGTTCAAACTATGCAGTCCGTTTTATTCACAAGACGATTTACAAAGTATTTTAGCGCACGATTTTATACCGTGTGCTTTTCGTCGTATGTGAATATACCGGGCAACGCTTGAAAACGCGCGGAAAATTTCTGCGCGGAGGAATTTGAAGTATTCTGAGCAGTATAAAACCAAGCGGAGCCAATGGGCTTCGCTTTTTTTGTGCCGAGAGCGGCAGCGGGGCACGGCTCCTATAAAAGAAAGGTAAGGGAAAAAACATGATCATCGTACTCAAAGCCAACCGCAGTGAAGAACAGGTCAAAAACTTCATTTCGAATCTCACCGACCGTTATGACGTCAGTGTTAACACATGGGTCGGCACACATTCCACCGTGCTCGGCCTTATCGGCGATACCGCTGCGGTAGACAGCGAGTACATCGCCGCACAGGATATTGTAGAAAGCGTCAAGCGCGTGCAGGAGCCGTATAAAAAAGCAAACCGTAAGTTCCATCCGGAAGATACGGTCATCAAGCTTCCTACCGGTCAGGTGATCGGCGACGGTTCCCTTGCACTCATCGCGGGTCCGTGCTCCGTCGAAAGCGAAGCGCAGATCTGCTGTGTCGCAGAGCGCGTCAAGGCCGCAGGCGCTACGTTCCTGCGCGGCGGCGCATTCAAGCCCCGCACCTCGCCGTATGCGTTCCAGGGCCTTAAGGCAGAGGGCCTCGAGCTCCTCAAAAAAGCCAAGGAAAGAACCGGTCTGCCCATCGTCACCGAGATTATGAGCATCGGCCACCTCGACCTCTTTGAGGACGTCGATGTCATTCAGGTCGGCGCAAGAAACATGCAGAACTTCGAGCTTTTAAAGGAGCTGGGTCACGTGCATAAGCCGATTCTTTTAAAGCGCGGCCTTGCCAACACCATCGAAGAACTTCTCATGAGTGCCGAGTATATCATGGCGGGCGGCAACGAGCAGGTCATCCTGTGCGAGCGCGGCATCCGCACGTATGAGACATTCACCCGCAATACGCTCGATATTTCCGCCGTGCCGATCTTAAAGCGCCTTTCCCACCTGCCCGTCATCGTAGATCCCAGCCACGCCAGCGGCATCAACTGGCTTGTGCAGCCCCATTGCCGGGCCCGGGGCCGGGATTTTCTTTG
>OGRK01000971.1_pt1 | contig 21511 bp, 18 predicted proteins | sample 1553471 | NCBI WGS metagenome assembly OGRK01 (sample SAMEA2580080, study PRJEB22360) | human gut metagenome | biome: human gut; feature: human-associated habitat; material: faeces | place: Denmark | collected 2008/2010
GTGGCACGCGAGCTGGGTTCAGAACGTCGTGAGACAGTTCGGTCCCTATCTGTTGCGGGCGCAGGAATATTGAGAGGAGCTGTCCTTAGTACGAGAGGACCGGGATGGACGTACCGCTGGTGCACCAGTTGTTCTGCCAAGGGCATAGCTGGGTAGCTAAGTACGGACGAGATAAACGCTGAAGGCATCTAAGCGTGAAACTCCCCTCGAGATAAGTGTTCCCATCCTTCGGGAGTAAGGCCCCTTGTAGACTACAAGGTTGATAGGTCAGGAGTGGAAGTGCAGTAATGTATGGAGCGGACTGATACTAATAGGCCGAGGGCTTGACCTTAAATGTTAGGTAACCTCGAAAGATAGCTTGTGAGTAGGATTGTTCAGTTTTGAGGGTGTAAAGAAATAAATTACACTTTCAGATTGTGAATGAGAAAGTAAAGCACACGAAGTGTGCAGGTAAAGTTTTCTTTGCATACTTTCTTGTACACAAGAAAGTATGCACCATTAGCTCAGTTGGTAGAGCAACTGACTCTTAATCAGTGGGTCCACGGTTCGAGCCCGTGATGGTGTACCAGATTCGGTGCGCTGTGGGTTCGAGAGAGTCCACAGCGGAACCGAGAAATACCGGAAGTCTAACTGTTATGGCCCGTTGGTCAAGCGGCTAAGACGGCGGCCTCTCACGCCGCAAACGGGAGTTCGATTCTCCCACGGGTCACCAAATTTCTTCAAGAAAGATGTTGACAGCAGGCTGATGGTATGGTATAATAACAAAGCTGCACAGGAATGTGCAACGAAATAGTAGGTGTTAATGGTGACGAGGGTACACCTGTTCCCATTCCGAACACAGTAGTTAAGCTCGTTTACGGTGACAATACTTGGCTGGCGACGGCCCGGGAAGATAACTCAACGCCTACACCTGCGGATCGCAGATCCGCTCGATATTCCTCAATAGCTCAGTTGGTAGAGCATGCGGCTGTTAACCGCAGGGTCGTTGGTTCGAGTCCAACAGGGGGAGCCAGATAAAAGCACTTAGCGTATTGCTGAGTGCTTTTTATTTTTTATATGGTTTAAAATCGTTTGTTTTTTTCGAAAAATGAGCTATACTTAAGAATGTAAGGTCGCCTTAGGACGAAATTGATTTTAATGGGCATAGGAGGTATTTCTATGGCAAACAAGTATACAGGCACCAAAACCGAGAAAAATCTGCAAGAGGCCTTCTCCGGCGAGTCGCAGGCGAGAAATAAGTACACCTATTTCGCATCTGTCGCGAAAAAAGAGGGCTACGAGCAGATAGCTGCACTCTTCCTGAAGACAGCCGATAACGAAAAAGAACACGCAAAAATGTGGTTCAAGGAGCTCATGGGCATCGGCGATACAAAAGCAAATCTCGGGGCCGCTGCGGACGGCGAAAACTACGAGTGGACCGATATGTATGAGGGTTTTGCAAAAACCGCCGAAGAGGAAGGCTTCCCGGAGCTTGCCGCAAAATTCAGAATGGTCGGCGAGATCGAAAAGCACCACGAAGAGCGCTACCGTGCGCTGCTCAAAAATTTAGAGACTGCACATGTTTTTGAAAAGAGCGAGGTAAAAGTGTGGGAGTGCCGCAACTGCGGTCATATCTGCGTCGGCGTCAAAGCGCCGGAGGTATGTCCGGTCTGCAACCATCCGCAGAGCTATTTTGAGGTCCACGCGGAAAATTATTAAGCAAACTCTATGAACGGCTGCTCGGTTCTAAACCGGGCGGACGTTTTTGTGTCGATTTGTACAGTGCTTTCGGCTTTTTCCACAAACCAAACGCCGAAAGACTGGCTTGACAAGCCCCTTTTTCGGCTCTATAATGTCGATAAAAGGGAGGAGTTTTCATGAGAACATCCACACAGATCGAAACCGCGTCCGTTCTGGTCGGCGAAGAAAAAGCCGTGGAATACGTCGCAAAAGCCGGGTTTGACGCCTGGGATTTTTCCATGTTTGCCATGTGCGATTACGATTGGCGACTCGGCGCAGTCCGCCCCACAACACATCCGCTTGCCGGGAAAAATTATCTCGCGTTTGCGCGCAAGTTGAAGCAGATCGGCCTCGATAACGGCATCACCTGCAACCAGTCGCACGCGCCGTTCCCGACATCCTGCCCGGAGATTCGCTCGTATTTCAAGCGCGCGATTGAATGCACGGCAGAAGCCGGCGGCAAGATCTGCATCATTCACCCGGATAACGACAAATCCGCCGCAGAAAATGCCGAAATGTACCTTGAACTGTTGCCGTTTGCGAAGGACTGCGGCGTGAAGATCGCCACGGAAAACATGTGGAACTGGGATGATGCGAAAAACGAGTCCTGCTTTGCGGCATGCGCCACCTCAGAGAGCTTCATCGAGCATATCGACGCCGTAAATGACCCGTATCTCGTCGCATGCCTCGACATCGGCCACGCGGAAATGCGCGGCTCCGGTTCAGGCGCGGCGAACATGATCCGTGCGCTGGGCCACCGTCTGCAGGCGCTTCACATTCACGATAACGACCGTTGGCACGATTCCCACCAGATCCCGTTCTCCATGTCCATTGATTTCGCGCCCATCGCCGCCGCGCTCAAAGAGATCGGTTACAAAGGCTGGTTCACGCTGGAGGCCGATCATTACCTCAAAGAAAAGTTCAACGCGGAAAATGTGTTTGAGGGCATGAAAGACCTGCACACCGCCGCCGTTCGCTTTGAAAAATTATTTAACGAAGCCTGAAATTAAACTTTCCCGTATCTTGAAGTCAAAAACCGAGGTACGGGAAAAATTTTCATTCCCAAAAACCATGCTTATTTCCTGCGGCATTTTGGCGCTCGCGTTTCTTCTGTTGTTTTTAACGCCCACCGTTGCGAACGACACGCATGAATAGCTTAACTGTGCAGTTCCATGGCTTGTCAAAATCTTGACAAAAGCGGAAGAACAGGGTAGAATAAAAAGACCGAAATATCCTGTTTGATGCGGCGGAATAGCTTACCGCACAAACGAAAAAAGACATTATTTTTGAGAGGAAGTATCAGCAATGAGCGAAAATTGTACGCACGACTGCTCCAGCTGCGGCGAGGAATGTCCTTCCCGCCAGAATCCGGAAAGCTTTCTTGCGCCCATGAATAAGATGAGCAATGTCAAAAAGGTCATCGGCGTTGTCAGCGGCAAAGGCGGCGTAGGCAAAAGCCTTGTCACCTCTATGCTGGCTGTTACCATGCAGCGCCGCGGCTTTAAAACCGCCATTCTCGACGCCGACATCACCGGTCCGTCTATCCCGAAGTGCTTCGGCATCCACGAAAAGGCCATGGGCAGTGATGACGGCCTGTTCCCGGTCAACACAAAGACCGGCATCGAGACCATGAGCATCAACGAGCTTCTGCCGGATGAGACCTCCCCGGTCGTCTGGCGCGGCCCGGTCATCGCCGGTGTCATCAAGCAGTTCTGGAGCGACGTCATCTGGAATGAAGTCGATTATATGTTTGTTGACCTGCCCCCCGGAACCGGCGACGCACCGCTCACGGTGTTCCAGTCCATCCCGCTCGACGGCATCATCATCGTTACCTCCCCGCAGGAGCTCGTCTCCATGATCGTCTCCAAAGCGGTCGAAATGGCGAAAATGATGAACGTGCCCGTGCTCGGTCTCATCGAAAATTACAGCTATGTCAAGTGCCCGTGCTGCGGTGAGCCGTTCAAGGTTTACGGCGAAAGCCACATCGACGAGGTCGCGGCAAAGTACGACCTCAAGGTGCTCGATAAGCTCCCGCTTGACCCGCAGATCGCCTCCCTGTGCGATCGCGGTGCCATCGAGCTCATGGGTGACGGCCTTCTCGATAACGCCGCTGACGCCGTAGAAGCCGCACATCGCGCGTAAAGTGTCATTGATATTTTCATTTTATTAAAATAAGGTAGTTCAAAGATAAACCGTTAAATGTTTATCGGAGGGCGACCCGTTCACACGAAACAGAAAGCCGGATAAAATGCGGGCTGCAATGCCTGTATTTATCCGGCTTTTATTATTTATTTCACATTTTGAGGGCGTAAGTTATGCGCGAAATGCGTGAGACCGCAAAAGTGTGAAGCTTTTTGAAATTTTTGAAAAAACAATTGACATTGAAATGAAAACCAGATAAGATAAGAATATATCTAAAAACAAGTTTTGTCTTTTCAGATATACCTCATATAATACAGAGAAAATATAAAAGCGATGACGAAGACAGTGCGGGCTTTCCCGTTTCAGAGAGTCGGCGGCGGGTGTAAGCCGATACGAAAAGCCCTGTCACAATCCCTTCCGAGCTGAAAGCCCCAAAGTGAACCCGAGTAGGGCTTTCCGCGCCATGCTGCGTCAGTGCATAGGGCTTCATGGGAGCCCGTGAGTGGCCTTTTCAGGCAATTTGAGTGGTACCGCGGATTAACTCCGTCTCAAAGCGATTTGAGACGGAGTTTTTTGCATGAAAAACACCAAAACTATCGATATAGCCATACCAAAACGAAAGGAATGAAGAAATTGGCAAATGAAGCACAAACCCCCGTAACGGAAAAAACAGACCTGAAAGCACAGCTCGCAGAGGTGGCGGAGCGCATTCGCACCATGCGTGAGATCATCGGCCTTTCCGAAGAAGAAATGGCGCAGCGCACCGGCGTCACGCTGGAGGAATACCGCGGCTTTGAAAGCGGCGAGCATGATTTCAGCTTCACGTTTATTTTTAAATGTGCAGAGCGCTTCGGTATCGACCCCACCGACCTCATCAAGGGCACAAGCCCGCGTCTTTCCACATATACCGTCACCCGCCGCGGCGAGGGCCTGCCCATTACGCGCCGTCAGGGCTTTAAGTATTTAAATCTTGCCCCGCTCTTTAAGGGCAAAACGGCAGAGCCCTTTTTTGTCACCATGCCGTATAACGAGGCGGAGGAGAAGGTTGCGATCAAGCTTTCCACCCATCAGGGGCAGGAAATGGACATCGTCATCAAGGGCAAAATGCGCGTGCAGATCGGCTCGCACATCGAAGAACTCGGCGAGGGTGATTCCATTTACTACAACAGCGGCACGCCCCACGGTATGATCGCCGTCGGCGGCGAGGAATGTACCCTCTACGCCGTCGTCATGCGCCCGCAGAAGGAGAAAAAGCCCGAAAAGGACACGTTTGAGGCGCTCATCAAGGCCAAACAGGACCGTGCCGACCGCGAAACGGTCGCAAGCCCGTTCGTGCACACCGAGCTTGACGAAAACGGCATCTTAAAATCCATCGATTTCATGAACGAGGAAAAGTTTAACTTCGCGTTCGACATCGTCGATAAAATGGCGGAAAAAGAGCCGGATAAGCTTGCGATGCTCTGGGTCTCCAAGCACCACGAGGAAAAGCGCTTCACGTTTAATGATATGAAGCGCATGTCGAATAAGACGGCAAACTACTTTAAGTCCCTCGGCATTAAGCGCGGCGATAGAGTCATGCTCATCTTAAAGCGCCACTACCAGTTCTGGTTCGCCATTTTGGCGCTGCATAAACTCGGCGCCGTCGTCATCCCGGCGACGAACCTTTTAATGGAGCACGACCTCGATTACCGCTTCAAGGCCGCAGGAGTGCGCGCGCTCGTCTGCACGCCGGACGGTCAGGTCGCAGATGAAGCCCTGCGCGCCGCCAAAAACTGCGACACCGTCGAATTTTTGATGATGGCAAACGGCGCACGCGAGGGCTGGCTCGATTTCGACGCCGAGGTTGAAAAGCAGAGCGACGTGTTTGAGCGTACAGAGGACACCGCCTGCGGCAGTGACCCCATGCTCATGTTCTTCACCTCCGGCACCACGGGCTACCCGAAGATCGCGGAGCACAACTATAAATACGCACTCGGACACTACATCACTGCCAAATACTGGCACAACGTCAACCCGGAGGGGCTGCACTTCACCATTTCGGATACCGGCTGGGGCAAGGCGCTGTGGGGCAAGCTCTACGGCCAGTGGATGTGTGAAGCGCCCATTTTTACCTATGATTTTGATAAGTTCGATGCACACGACATCTTGCCTATGTTCAAGCAGTACAACATCACCACGTTCTGCGCGCCGCCCACTATGTACCGCTTCTTCATTAAGGAAGATCTCTCCAAATATGACCTTTCCTCCATCGAGTACAGTACCACGGCAGGCGAAGCCCTGAACCCCGAGGTCTACGAGCAATGGAAGCGCGCCACCGGCCTTTCCATTTACGAGGGCTTCGGCCAGACGGAGACCACGCTTTCCATTTACAACCCGGTCGGCTCCGTGCCGAAAAGCGGCTCCATGGGCATCCCGAGCCCGCTTTACGATGTCGACCTCATTCTGCCGGACGGCACGCCTGCGCCGGTCGGCGAAACGGGCGAGATCGTCATCCGTACCGATAAACACACGCCCTGCGGCCTCTTCATGGGCTATTACCGCGACGAAGAGAAGACCCGCGAAGCGTGGAGCGGCGGCGTGTATCACACCGGCGACACCGCATGGCGCGATGAAGACGGCTACTTCTTCTATGTCGGCAGAACAGACGATGTCATCAAGTCGTCCGGTTACCGCATCGGGCCGTTCGAGATCGAATCCGTCATCATGGAGCTGCCGTATGTGCTCGAATGTGCCGTCACCAGCGCTCCGGACCCCATTCGCGGGCAGGTCGTCAAGGCGTCCATCGTGCTCACAAAGGGCACGCAGGGCACAGAAGCGCTGAAAAAAGAGATTCAGACCTACGTCAAGACGAACACCGCACCGTACAAATACCCGCGTATCGTTGAGTTCCGCGACGAGCTGCCGAAGACCATCAGCGGCAAAATCCGCCGCGTAGAGCTCAAGGGCTGATTTTAAACCGAATAGACACATAAGCGCCGCTGTACGACTTTTCCCGTATGGCGGCGTTTTTTCTATGTTTGTGTGTTCTAAATTCAAATTGTTAATTTAGAAAAATCTCCTATTTTACCAAGCAACTTTCCAATACTATGATACATTCCCGAATAAATCACTGGTTCAAGTTTTGTAAGATTCACATCAAAAGTGTCCATACATTCAAGTTGCTCATCTATTTGAATATTCCTTATTCTACAAAAGAAAGTTGTGGACTCTCCTAGTTCAACAGATTTAACTACCTCACATTCATATATCCATCTACTTGCATCTAAAATAGGAACATCAATAACATCACCTCTGCTGACGTCATAAGAAATTCCATCTTTTATCCCGTCGTTTGCATGATGTGTACCGAAATAGTCCATAAGTCCAAGCATATCTGTACTGACAAGGTTAACACTCAAAACCCCCGTTCTAATTACATTTTGTTTAGTTCTTTTAGTCCCAAACATACTGATAACTAATAAATAATCGTTTTCCTTCTCATTTGTAACGCTAGCCCATGTAATCGGAGCAAAATTATATGTTCCATCTTCATTGTTTGTACCAACGATAAAAGCTGGTTGAACACACATTGAAAAGTGAGTTCCTACTGATTTTCGCTTCACATCCTTCATCTATCGCACCTCGCCAACTTCGAGTTTTCTTTTATTTTGCTCTTTTATTGTACCACACCAAATCTAGATATTCTACCAACATTTATCAAAAATCACCAAACCTCCAAACTACCAATAGCATCCACCCAAGCCTGCATTTCGCCATCTAAAGCAAGTCGAGCATACTCAAGTGGCTCATCTATTGCCAAAGCATTAAGCGAATTTTGTGAGCAAGGAGTAGTTCTTAATCCATCCTCTATCTTATTACAATTAATCCGTAATATGTAATTCTCAAATGTGGTTATATCAATACTGTTCGTTTGAGGGTTATAGTCTGCATATATCAATCTCATCTTATCAATCCTTTCATAGAAATGTATTATAAGCATTTCATCCAGTCCCAACTGTCACTTTTATAATTTGTTATAAGTTGTTACCAGATTTTCTTTCCCTTGTTTTTTCCCTTATCAGAGGTCATAACCAAGGGTAAAACGATATAACACGATACAAGATGTGACGGAGAGGACACCCATAAAAACTTTAGTATTTTCAAGGGTTTGACGAGATTTTTATAACAAGATATAACAGTTATTAAATCCCTAAAAATACCTCAAGTGAGAATTCAAATTTTGTTCACCGTTTTTCCCCCGTATTTGCGTATAATGTTTATGAATAAATTTGTGCGTAAAGGGTGAGAGAAATGGATAAAAATTTGGAATACGAGCCGGTACGCGGCGCGCACATTTTAATGATCGTCAATCCCGTTTCCGGCCGCATCGGCGGCGAGCATACCGCCGATAAGCTTGAAGCATGGCTGAAGGAAAACGGTGCCGCCGTTGACCGCTTTGAAACGACCGAAACGGAAAACGGAAGCGGCTACACCGCAAAGCTCGCAGAAAACGACTATGCCCGCGTCGTCGTGCTCGGCGGCGACGGCACATTAAACGCCGTCTTGAACGGCATGCTGCACCGCGCGCTGCGCACGCCCATCACATATCTGCCCGCCGGTACCACAAACGATTTTGCCCAGACGCTCGGCATTCAAAAGCATCTTTTAGATCCCTATAAGAGCTTTACGGAAACAGAAGACCGCCTCATTGATGCCGGCAAATTCGGCGACGGCTATTTTTCCTATGTCGCCTCGTTCGGCTTATTTACAAAGTGCTCCTACGCCACGCCGCGCACCATGAAGCGCTTTTTGGGCCACTTCGCGTATGTCTTAGAGGGCATGAAGGACCTCCACGCGCTCGACGCCACGCCCCTCACCGTTACGGCAGACGGCAAATTTTTCGAGGGCGCGTACATTTTCGGCGCGTTCAGCAACTCGCTTTCCATTGGCGGCATGCTGAAATACGATGAAAACAGCGTCGATATGAACGACGGCAAGCTTGAGATGCTTCTCATTCGCAAGCCGGAAACGCTCCTTGACCTGCACCGCCTTATTCTGGCGCTCAAAAACAACGATTTTTCGGACAAGCACATCGATTTCGCTTCCGCGAGTACGTTCCGCCTGCATGCCGCAGCGGGCTTTGATTGGTCAATCGACGGCGAATACGCCGCAGGCGGCATCGATACCGTCATCCGCTGTGTCAAGGATGCCGTGTGCATCGCCGCGCCGCGTGTCGAAAACGGTTGATTTTTCCTGCAAAACGTGTATAATAGCAAAAGCGATACTGCCTGCGGACTGGAAGAAGGCCGGGCAGTAAGCCCATCCTATTCACCATATTTTCGGAATGCCTTTTTAGGTACGCGCGCTGCGCGGGAAAGGAGGTGCGGCCTGTATGGCCTCATCTTTTGAAATCAAATCCACCAGACCTTCGGTGGGTGAAACCATCGTCACCATCGTTCGGGATCACATTGATTACCGAAAACAGATCTTTAAGCTTGCGGGCTCTGACCTGCGCCGCACATACCGTGCGTCCGCACTCGGTTGGTCTTGGGCCATCATCAAGCCGCTTGTCACGATTTTCGTTTACTGGTTCGCATTTGCCATCGGCCTGCGCCGCGGCGGCGATATCGAGGGCTACCCGTTCGTGCTGTGGCTCATCAGCGGCATCGTGCCGTGGTTTTATATGAGTGAAATGCTCACGCTTGGCACCGAGTGTATTTTGCGAAACCGCTATCTCGTCACCAAGATGAAATACCCGGTTTCCACCATTCCGACGTTTACCAGCATCTCCAAATTCTCTGTGCACCTCATCTTGATGATGATCACCATCTTCATCTTCGTTATCACCGGCAACGAATTGACCATCTACCTTGTGCAGCTGCCGTTTTACATGTTGTGCAATTTCCTGTTCTTCACCGGCTGGGCTATGTTTGCCGCGCCCATCGCCGCCATCAGCACCGATTTCTCAAACCTCGTCAAATCGTTCGTTACAGCGGTGTTCTGGCTTTCCGGCGTGCTCTTCCAGGTCGATACCATGCACAAGGGCCTTGCACATAAGCTTTTGATGCTGAATCCCGTCACGTTCCTGTGCAACGGCTACCGCAACTGCTTCATTTACCACACGTGGTTCTTTGACCAGCCGAAGCGCCTTTTGTATTTCGCCGTCTGGCTCGTCGTCATTTACGCACTTGGCATCTGGAGCTACCGCCGCACCCGCAGCGAAATGGCGGACGTACTGTAAGGAGGGCAAAAGCATGAGCGAACAAAACAACATTGCCGTCCGTTTTAAAAATGTCTGCAAAACGTACAGACTGTATACAAGCAGCCGCCGTCGCCTTTTGGGGCTGTTTTTCAAAAGCGTGCCGCACAAAACAAAGCACGCCGTCGTCGATATGAACCTCACCGTTGAGCGCGGCGAAGCCGTCGCCATTTTAGGACGCAACGGCGCGGGCAAATCCACTATGCTTAAAATGATCACCGGCGTCACGTTCCCCACAAGCGGCGAAATTTACGTCAACGGCATCGTCAGCGCGCTTCTGGAGCTCACAAGCGGCTTTGACCAGGAATTTACCGGCCGCGAAAACATTTACCTCAAGGGCCGCATTTTGGGCCTTAACGATGAAGACATCGCAAAGCTCGAGCCTGCCATCATTGATTTTGCGGAGCTCGAAGAATACATTGACCAGCCTGTGCGCACGTATTCCAGCGGTATGAAAGCGCGCCTCGGCTTTTCCATCTGCGTCAACATCAACCCGGAAATCCTCATCGTCGATGAGGCGCTGTCCGTCGGCGACCGCGCGTTCCGCGATAAGTGCACCAAAAAGGTGAAGGAGATCATGCAGGGCGACATCACGCTTCTGTTCGTCACCCATTCGCCGGAGATTGCCAAAGCGTTCTGCACCCGCGGTGTCGTGATGAAAAACGGAAAGATCGTGTTTGACGGCACCATCGATGAAGCCATCGACTACTACGCCACAAAATACTAAACTTCCCCTTCGATTTTAAAACCGGAAAGGAAATTTACCATGAGAAAACCCAAAAAGCTTACGGCGCTCCTGCTCGCGCTCACACTGCTTTTCGCCTGCGCCGCCTGCGGCAGCGGAAACAGCACAACAGACAGCGGCAAAACCATCTCGGGCACGCTGCCGGAGATTATAGACCGCCTGTATGACACCGTAGATGTCGATGACGAGCAGCGCGATTTTCTCAAAAACAGCGTCGGCACGGTCGAGATTCCGAAAGACCAGTCTGCGTACTACTTCGGCGTCGAAAACCTCGATTTTGAAGAAGCCGTCGCGAGCGAGCCGTTCATCAACGCCATCGCGTTTTCCGTTTGCCTCATGCGTGTCAAGGACGGTACCGACATCGACGAGTTGAAAGCGGAGATCCGCCGCAGTGCGAACCCCGCCAAGTGGATCTGCGTGGATGTCAACCCGAACGACGTACGCGTGGAAAGCGTCGGCGACCTTGTCCTGCTCATCATGGCGGACGATTCCGAAAAATACAGCGAAGCATTCTACGCCCTCGCCGAGTAAAAAGCAAAACTTGACGAAAACGCCAAAAATCGCTATGATGAATATAAACGCGGCGTGATGCCGTGTGACGAAAGGAAGTTATATCATGCTGAAGAAAATCGATACAAAGAAAGCCCCCGCAGCCATCGGCCCGTATTCGCAGGCCATCGTTTGCGGCAATATGCTCTTCACCTCCGGTCAGATTCCGATCGACCCCGCAACGGGCGACATCCACGGTGCAGACATCACCGAGCAGGCAGAGCAGGTCATGAAGAACCTTGCCGCCGTACTCGAAGAAGCCGGTACCACGTTTGAAAACGCCGTGAAGACCACCTGTTTCCTCGCCGATATGGGCGATTTCGCCGCGTTCAACGCCGTCTACGGCAAGTATTTCACCGAAAAGCCGGCACGCTCCTGCGTTGCCGTCAAGACCCTGCCGAAGAACGTCCTCGTCGAAGTGGAAGTCATCGCAGCGCTTTAATTTCCGCAAACCAAAAGGCATACGGTAAGCGAAAAACGCTTTGCCGTATGCCTTTTGGCATATAAAAAGCGCCGTACGGGTTCCCGTACAGCGCCGAAAAATCACTTTTTCTTGCTCGTTTTAAACTTCAGGAACAGCGGCTTTTTACCCTGTTCCTTTTTCTTTGCCGCGCGTTCCAAAACGGGGGCGCACAGCGGGCGGCCCTTAGAATACCCCGCCGCGTAGTGAGAGTTTTCCAGATATGGGTATTTGCCCGGTTCTAAATCGGCGTTCGAAAGCCCGCGCGCCGCAAGGCGGTTCGTTGTCACGCGGCGCATTACCGTGTATAGAACCGCTGCAATCGGTGTGCCGAGAATAATGCCCAAAATGCCGAACAAATTGCTGAAGATCGTCACGGCGGTCATCACCCACACGCCCGGCAGACCAATAGTCGAGCCCACGACCTTCGGGTAAATGAGGTTGCCCTCAAACTGCTGAAGGCAGATGAAGAAGATGACGAACCATACAGCATCCATGGGGTTTACGATCAGCAGCAAAAACGCGCCGATGCCGCAGCCGATGTACGCGCCGAGAATCGGTATCAACGCAGTGATCGTCACAATGCACGAGATGAGCAGCGCGTAGTCAAACCCGATAAGCGACATACAGATGAAGCACAGGCAGCCTAAAATGACACACTCCGTCAGCTGGCCGCGCACAAAGGAAGAAAACACGTTGTTCGAGGTTACCGCAATATCTGCCAGCGTTGCCACCACCTTTTTCGGCAGCAGGGAATAGGAGACACGCTTTAAGGAAAGCAGCAGGCTCTCCTTGCTCGTCAGGAAGTACGCGGAGAAGATAACGGAGAGCACAAACGTGAAAATGCCGCTCGCCACATTCACGGTCACGTTCACAAGCGAGCTGAAAAAGTTCGTCGTAAACTCCGTTGCGCCCGATAAAATCGAAGACCAGTTGAAGTTATTCAACGAATCCACCATCGTGGAAAAATCGAGGTCAAACTGCTTGGAAAGCTCGTCTGCCCATTTGCCAATCTGGTCTACATACACCGGAATATTCACGCGCGCCGTCTCGCCGATAAGTTCTAAAGACTTGAAAATCTCCGGCACGACATACAGCGTGATGGCGAGGAGGATGAGCACGATCACCGCATAGGAAAGCGCCACGCATACCGGGCGCTTCAGCTTTTTCCACACCTTGTTGTCACTGCGTGTGAGCCTTCCGAACACCGTGTTCTCAAACAGATTCAAAAACACATTTAAAATGTACGCGATAAAAAGGCCCAGAATAAACGAGCTCACCGCGTTAAAGAGCACGCCGCCCACCTTCGAGACCGCATCGAACTTGAACAGCACGAAAATCAGCCCCACCGCAAAGGCGGCAATGGCAATGCCGGGCTTTACATAGTCCCACGGGGTGTATTCCCGCATCGTTTTTTTTTCTGCAGAATGGTTTTCTTTTTCCACAATGACCCTCCGGTTTCTAATACGCGTTAAGGCGATACCGCAGGCTTCGCCCTAAAAATGACCCGCCGCACACGGAAATGCGCGCGGCGGGTGCTCAGAGTTTTTTTATTTAAGAATTAAAATAAGAATTAAAATCAGAACGTTGCCTTTGCGCCGGTCTCAAATGCCTTGTAAGCACCGTCCATCAAACGGGTCAGCATCACAGCCTCGTCAATCGTGAACGGAGACGGCTTGCCGTTTACAACAGCATCGATCCACTGGTCGATCGGCAGCGGCTCCTTTTCCGGCAGCTCAAGGTCTACCCACTTGCCTTCGGTCGCCTTGCCGCCCCACTGTACGCTGTCGCCGTGCACCATCACAGCGCCGTCCGTGCCGCTCACTTCCAGCGTGTACGGATTGCACTCGGAGACAAAGCCGGTCTCGGAAACGCCGATCTTGCCGTCTGCAAACTCGATGACGGAGACCGCATTGTCCTCAACGCCGCGGTTCGTCACCTGCGTGAACGTGGAGGTAATGGATTTCGGCTCTCCCAGCAGCCAGTAAAGCGTGTACATCGGGTGTGAGCCAAGGTCTATCATTGCGCCGCCGCCGCACTGTGCTTTATCGTAGAAATGCGGGGGAAGCCAGTTTGCGGAGCTGCCGTTGTGTACGTTGCGCACGCGTGCGTAGGTCACACGGCCCAGCTTGCCGCTGTCCATCAAAGCTTTTACCGCGCGCAGCGTCGGGAACGTGCGGTGCGGATAAGAGATCGTAAATACCTTGCCGGAAGCCTTCACAGCCTCGGCGACCTTCTCTGCGTCCTTGGGGTCGATGGTGAGCACCTTCTCGGTGAAGATGTTCTTCTTCGCCGCCGTCACCTTCATCATGATCTCCGGGTGATCGCAGGTCGCCGTGCAGATGACCACGCTGTCAATGCTCTCGTCGCCAAGTACAGCGTCGAGGTCTGCGTTGAACGGCAGGTTCATTTCATCGGCGAACTTCTTGCCGCGCTCTGCGTCGTTGTCCCAAACGACGGCGACTTCCGCATTCGGGTTGTTCAGTATACCCGTGGTGTACTCTTTGGTGTGGACGTGCCAGGTGCCTAAAATTGCAACTTTCATGGTTTTCAAACTCCTTGCCCTAATCAGGTCTTTTGTTTAAACTGCTTGTGGCAGCGCTGGCAGGTGACAAGAATTTTACCGCGTCCGCGCGGTGCGCGCAGCTGCTGGCGACAGCCCGGACAGCGGAAGTATTTGTACTGCTTGCGCTCGCGAAAAGCCGTTTTCTTAATTCTAAACCATTTTTGCGCCGGTGTCCATACCTTTAAGAAAGAATAATATTCTTTTTGCCGCGCAGGGATGTTGCGCGAGAACATACGGAACAGCGCATAGATATAAAGCGCGTAAGAAATAATTGCGAGCGGCCAGAACCAGAAAATGCGCGAAAGGAACATCACGATGATACCGAGGATCATCAAAACAAGGTTCAGTTCGTCCGTGCCGTACCGGCCGTACATAAATCTTCTCAATTTTTCAAGAAACAAATAAAAACACTTCCTTAGAAATGAGGGTATAGAGATAAGGTTAACAATAAGATTTCACAGTTAAAAGTATAATGCGCGGAAAACTTTTTTTCAAGAAAACCGAGACTTCTTTCACACTAAGTTTACACTTTGTTCTTAGGGTAACACTAAGGTAACAAATTGTGCATAAATCTCTGCGGTTTCAGAAGCAGAACATCACAGGACACAAGCGGACATCTTTTTCAAAACGCGCTTTTTCCGGTATTTACCGCTTGACAAATCAGAACGCATGTTCTATAATAAGAGCATAGAGAACGCATGTTCGTAACGCGCCGAAAGGAGGCAAAAGCCGTGGATCGGGTCATTCTGCACATCGATATGAATAACTTTTATGCCTCTGTGGAGACGCTTTATGACCCGTCGCTGAAAGATATTCCCATGGCGGTCGGCGGCGATAAAGAGCGTCGCCACGGCATTGTCCTCGCGAAAAATATGCTCGCGAAGGCCAAAGGCGTCAAAACGGCGGAAGCCCTGTGGGAAGCGGAGCGCAAATGCCCCGGCATCAAGTTCGTCCCGCCGCATTTTGAGCGCTACGCAAAGTATTCGCGCCTTGCAAAGGAGATCTACATGCAGTACACCGACATGGTGGAAAGCTTCGGCTTAGACGAGTGCTGGCTCGACGTGACCGGCAGCCGACGCTTGTTCGGCAGCGGCCGTGAGATTGCGGAAGAAATTCGCGCACGCGTCAAAGATGAGCTCGGGCTCACGGTGTCAATCGGCGTGTCGTTCAACAAAATTTTCGCAAAGCTCGGCAGCGACTATAAAAAGCCGGATGCCGTAACGGAGTTCACGCGCGAGAATTTTAAAGAGCTCGTGTGGCCGCTTCCGGCGGCAGACCTGCTGTTCGTCGGCAAATCGACGCAGGAAGCGCTCAAAAAATACGGCATCTACACCATCGGCGACGCCGCAAAAGCCGACCGGAAGCTGTTAAAAAGGCTATTCGGCAAGGCGGGCGAGCAATTAAGTATGTACGCAAACGGTGAAGACAGGTCGCCCGTGCGCCGTGTGAACGAGCACGAGGAGGTCAAAAGCATCGGCAACAGCACCACCGCCGTGCACGACCTGAAAGACGACGGCGAAATTCGCGCAGAGCTCTACATGCTCTCCGAAAGCGTCGCACAAAGATTGCGCGAAAAGGGCCTTTGCGGCTACAACGTGCAGCTTTCCGTGCGCAAATATAACCTCGAGACCTACCAGCGCCAAAAGATGCTGGACACCGCCGTGGCGGATTCCAAAAGCATTTTCGACGCAGCCTACGGCCTTTTCCGCGCCCACCACACGGGCGAATCCATCCGCAGCATCGGCGTGCGTGTGTCGTCGCTCGTGCCGCTCGGCATGTCGCAGTGTTCGCTGTTTGAAGATGCCGCGCGCGGACAAAAGGCCCAAAAGCTCGAAACGACGGTCGATTTTCTGCGCTGCAAATACGGTGGCGACATCATTGATCGCGGCATCAAGGTGATGCACAAAGACCTCTTTCAGTCCGCCGCGGAAAACCGCCGCACACACGTCGAAAACCCGTTCAAGGGCGTCGCGCTTTAAGATAGGGAGAACAGCATGAACACACAAATGGACACCATGGAAAAGCTGCGCATTTTATCGGATGCCGCAAAATATGACGCGGCGTGCACCTCAAGCGGCGTAAACCGCGCAGGCGTAAAGGGGCAGCTCGGCTCTGCCGCCGCGTGCGGCATCTGCCACAGCTTTGCAAGTGACGGCCGGTGCATCTCCCTTTTAAAGGTGCTAATGACGAACATATGTGCTTATGACTGCACGTATTGCCTCAACCGCCGCTCAAACGACACGCCCCGCGCGACGTTTCGCCCGCAGGAGCTGGCGGATCTGACCATCAGCTTTTACCGTCGCAATTATATTGAAGGGCTGTTTTTAAGCTCCGCCGTGTTCGGCTCGCCGGATATCACCTGCGAAAGAATGCTCGAAACATTGCATATTCTGCGTAACGAGTATCACTTCAACGGTTACATTCACGTCAAAGCCATTCCCGGCGCGGACGAGACACTTTTGCAGCGGCTCGGCCTGCTTGCCGACCGCATGAGCGTCAATATCGAGCTGCCGTCAAACGACAGTCTAAAGCGCCTTGCGCCGCAGAAATCGAAGGAAAACATCCTGCTGCCCATGTCGCGCATTCGCGACGGCATCAAGGAAAACGCGCACGATCTCATACGGTATAAAAATGCGCCGCGCTTCGTACCGGGTGGGCAGTCAACGCAAATGATCATCGGCGCAACGCCGGAAAACGACCGACGTATTTTGCAGCTGAGCGAAGGACTTTACCATAAGTATTCTTTAAAACGCGTGTTTTACTCTGCGTATATACCGGTCGTGCAGGACAGAAATCTGCCCGCGCTCGACACCGCGCCGCCGCTTCTGCGCGAGCATAGATTATATCAAGCTGATTGGCTTTTGCGGTTTTACGGCTTCACGGCGGACGAATTATTGAGCGAAAAAACGCCCGACCTCGACCCTATGTTAGACCCGAAGTGCAGTTGGGCGGTGCGCCACCCGGAGGAATTTCCCGTGGAGGTGAACCGCGCGCCGTATGAGAAATTATTGCGCGTGCCGGGCATCGGCGTGGTGAGCGCAAAGCGCATCATCCGCGCCAGACGGCAAGCAAAGCTCGACCACGAGGGGCTGAAAAAGCTCGGTGTCGTCTTAAAGCGTGCTTCGTATTTTATCACCTGCAACGGCAAAATGCAGTGCCGTTTGCGCACAGACGAACCGGCGGGTTTGGCGGGGAATTTTCGCGGCCCCGGGGTCTCGATATATTCTGCGCGACCGCGGGCTGCCGCAAGGCGGCATACAGCCCGAAATTCCCGAGCAGCTTTCATTATTCAACCCCACAAAGGAGGACGCGGTAAAATGTCTGACCGGACAACTGTAATGTATTACTACGACGGCACATATAACGGCTTTCTTTCCTGTGTGTTCGAGAGCTTTGCGGAAAAAGAAACGCCTGCCGCGATTTTGCCCGTTGATGAAGCCGACCAGACGTGTTTATTCGGCGCGAAGTATATCGAGACCGACCTGCGCCGTGCCGAGCGTGTGCGCGTGTCGATTCCGAAGAAAATGGGCATGGAGGCGCAGGATCTTTTGGAGCGCGCGTTTTTTACCTGTATGCCCGAAAAGGAACTGCGTATGCTGGAATTCATGCGGTTGGGGTACAAGGTCGGGCGCGGCGTGTGCGGGCGACTGACCGAGCCTGCCGTCGATAAGATCACGAAAGCGGTGCAGTTCCTTGAGCGGGAAGCGCACTTGTACCTCGGTTTTCTGCACTTTGCGGAGTACGGCGACGTTCTTATCGCGCAGATTGAGCCGAAAAACAGCGTTTTACCCGTTATCGCGCCGCATTTTATCAACCGTTTTTCCGGTGAAGATTTCATGATCTTTGACCGCACGCATAAGCTTGCTTTATTATATAAAGACGGCGCGACGGAATTTTTGCAGGCAGAGCACATCGAGCTGCCGCCGGAATCGCCGGAGGAGGAGAAATTCCGCGCCATGTGGCGCACGTTCTACGACACCGTGGGCATTGAGGGCAGACGGAACGACCTGTGCCGCCGCACCCACATGCCAAAGCGCTACTGGAACCGTATGACGGAGATGCGGGATAAGGTTTGAGATAAAATGAGAATGAAAAAAGGACGGCTTCCGGGGAAGCTGTCCTTTTGAAGTTTTACTAAAATTACGTTCGCGGGGTTTGGCAGACGATGTCTACAAAAAGGCGGCCGTCGGGGAGGAAGCTGACGCCGAGTGACGCGTCGCAATTTTCGGACACCGACCAGTATTCGTTGTAGACCTCGCCGGAGCCGACGGCGTCGGTGCTCAGGCGGTCGAGGTGCGTAGAGATGCGGTTTTCAAGGCCGGGGTAGGTGGTCGGCTCGCCGTACTGCGCGGTGAGGGTATTAAGAAGCTTTTCGGGCAGCTTGCAGTCCGCATCGGTCGGGTTTTCGACGAATAGGATCCTGCGGTAGCCGTAGAGCGTATCGGTGTTGAGGTCGAAAAGCAGGTAGACCGAAAAATCGTAGTTTTCGAGCGTTTCAGTCCGGTCTAAAACGTAGGCGTTGGCGTAGAGGTCGTCTTCCTTGTAGGTGAGATTTTCCGCATCGAGTGCTGCGAGCACTTCATCCTTCGTTTCGCCGAACATGGCGGGATAATCGAGCGCTTTCGCACCTTTTTCCGTCGAGCAGGCGGAAAGAATAACCAATAATATAACAGCAAGAATGATTGAAAGCAATCTTTTTCTCAAGCGTTTTCACCTCAAATAACTACGGTATAATCATCAGAAGTACCATTAACTGTAGCATTAAATGTAAGGAAATTACCAACCATGGGAGAACCGGAGTGTGTCATTAAAACTTTACTGGAGGAATAGTTTTGGGTTTTGCTGTACATTGTATTAGCGGCAGGATTGTTTCTGGCAACCTGAATTGTAAAAACTTCTTCATAGTTTTGATTGCTAAATCCAGGATATGTGTAGACAATGCCATCGCAAATATACTTTACTGAAATATAACTTACGGTAACGCTTGAATTGATTTTTTTGTAGGTAAAATAACAACCTGTAGGTTGATAGAAGGAAATACCAGAAGAATTGTAACGAAGATTGTATACAGCAGTACCATGGATGATATACCTGCCGTCCCAACTTTCTGGAGGATAGTCCGCAGAACTACCGCTTAATGTGGAAACTCCCTCTAAAGTGTTTTGAATGTCTATGGGAGTATAATTTCCATCCTTGTCTTCACCGACCATTAAAATAATATCTTTTTTTACAATATCGTCTTCAGTTGTTGTTAAGCAAAGAGCGGAACTTTCGTTACCATTGGAAGATATAACTTCCGCATAGTTGTATTCAGACCAGTCGGAAGAATCGATGTTATTGTTATCCAAAAAAGTTTGAACCAAAGCAATATGGGTATCGTCGTCAAACGGCTCAGAGACAGTAGGCTCGAGTGTATCGGCAGATGCAGGGGCAGATAATGTGCAAAGAAGAAGAATGGCTGAAAGAAGCACAGAGAAAGTGGATTTTCTTTTTAAAAAGATATTACGCATATTGATACTCCAATCTAAAATAGATTTAAACAGAATTTATAGGCTTGTTGTTGATTTGCAATTGGATTTTCTGCATTGGTATCAATCCTTCAGTTAAAGATATGTTAGATGTACTTATTTATTATAAGCATTGACTGTGACTTAATTATATCACAAGAAAGATAAAAAGCAATGGAAAATTAAAACAAAAATTAGAGAGTTTTATTATGCAGTACGCTTATTTAAAGAAATATATGCGTGAAATTTGAGGTAAAAAAAGGACGGCTTCATGCGAAGTCGTCCCATGTGTTTATATGAAATTTACGTTCGCGGGGTTTGGCAGACGATGTCCACAAAAAGGCGGCCGTCGGGGAGGAAGCTGACGCCGACCGACGCGTCGCAATTTTCGGATACCGACCAGTATTCGTTGTAGACCTCGCCGGAGCCGACGGCGTCGGTGCTCAGGCGGTCGAGGTGCGTAGAGATGCGGTTTTCAAGGCCGGGGTAGGTGGTCGGCTCGCCGTACTGCGCGGTGAGGGTGTTGAGGAGCTTTTCGGGCAGCTTGCAGTCCTCATCGGTCGGGTTTTCGACGACTAGGATCCTGCGGTAGCCGTAAAGCGTATCGGTGTTGAGATCGAAAAGCAGGTAGACCGAAAAATCACGGTTTTCGAGCGTTTCGGTCCGGTCTAAAACGTAGGCGTTGGCATAAAGGTCGTCTTCCTTGTAGGTGAGGTTTTCCGCATCGAGCGCCGCAAGTACTTCGTTTTTCGTTTCGCCGAACATGGCGGGATAATCGAGCGCTTTGGCGCCTTTTTCCGCCGAGCAGGCGGTGAATCCGAGCAGAAGCAGGAGCAACAGAAAAACGGGGAATGCGCGGTTTGCGGCATAGTACGCAAAATGAGAAAGCGAGCGTTTTTTCATGGTATGACCTCCTGTTCAGGACGATGTTTTTTATCTTGAATATAGGAAAAGTGCGGAGAAAAATCAATCGTCAAAGAAGATAAAAACGAGGGGCGTTTGTTGGGTGAAATGACGGGCTGCGGTGAACGTGCGTCAATCCCCAATCGTAATAAACTGCGTATGCTCCGGCAGGTTTTGAACTTCGGTTTTCAAAAACGCCGGTCTTAAATCGATATACGGCAGCTCTTCAAACGGGAACCACGCGAAGTGGACGCTCGGTTCATTCGGACTGTCGAAACGGTCGCCGCGGGTGATGAGATCGGTGCCGGAAGCGTCTACGGTGAAGTAGGTACAAAGCTCGTGGTAACGCTGCTTTTTGCCTGTAGGGGTGAAGAAGCTTTGGGCAATCCACACGGCGCGCTCCGGCGCGACGGTGACACCCAGCTCTTCTTTTAACTCGCGCGTGAGGGCGTCCTCGGCCTTTTCACGCATGGTGACGCGGCCGCCGGGGAGGTAGTAGTGCTCTGTGCTGTCGTCTTTTGTGACGAGCAGCTTGCCGTTCTGCACGATGATGGCGGCGGTGCGGAAGTTGAACACGCCTTTATCCGTGGAGAATGAGATGTTCGGGTTATACGAGGCAAATTCCTTTGCGAGCCTTACGGCGAGCGCGCCGGAGGTCTCCTTCGCGCGGGGGCGTCCGACC
>OGRK01000989.1_pt1 | contig 20975 bp, 9 predicted proteins | sample 1553471 | NCBI WGS metagenome assembly OGRK01 (sample SAMEA2580080, study PRJEB22360) | human gut metagenome | biome: human gut; feature: human-associated habitat; material: faeces | place: Denmark | collected 2008/2010
ACAAATCGACATCACAGAGTACATATATCAATATTTATAATGATAAAAACAGGAATGGAGAGTTGGATGAAGGTGAATCAGCATTTGAACTGGATGGAAGTGCTGATATTCTGTATCCGGGGATGCCTGTTTACGGATTATATGAACAGAAGTCAGATCGGCCACTTGCGATCACATTAGATGGTGTAGAGCTGGGATCGGTGTATGGCGTATACGGAGGCTGTATTGAGACAGAATCTGACAGTACTGCATTAATTGTGCGGGCTTTGAATGAGGCTGATCTGAAAGTATTAACCGCAGCAGAGAAATCAGAGGTAAAAGGAGATGTGGAACTTCAATTTGTGGATACATCGGTAAGCAGTGGGCCGTTATATATAGGAAAAACTGCTCAGATCAGTGGAAATGTGTCCTTATCCCTGAATGGCGGATCTTATTATATGATCAATGCACTTGCATCAGGAAGTACTGTGCAGAAGAATGTGGATGTGAAATTACGGAATGTTAGTTTTACGGGGACTGATACATCCGGAATTGTGCTTTCCGGCAGTACAGTAAATGGTGATGTGAATTTTGATGCTGATGGGATCAATGTAAGCAGTCAAAGTGAATTCCATGTATTAAATTCAGGTAGTGCAAATAATCTGGCTGTATCATTAAAGAATTATATCGGAAAAGAATGGACATTTTATGGCACGAATAATAGTGCTGTAAAGGGAGATTTGGATCTAAAGATCCTGGGCGGAAGCGGAACCTTTGCAAATATATATGGTACCTATTCGTCAGGTATTTATGGACATGCATCTATACTGATTGAGGGTTGTATCTGTTCTGGGGCGATCATGGGAAGTAGTTCCGAATGTTCATTTATCAGTCGGGGAAGCGCAAAGGATGGGTATACCGTTGATGTTGCAATAAAGAATTGTAAAGTAAACGGTATCGTGTATGGCCTGAGCGGTGTAAAGCAGATCTATTCTTTGAAACTTACCATGCAGGATATTGATGGTGGAAGTGCAAGTATATATGGTTACCAATCCGGTTCCGCGAATGTGACCGGTCCGGCTGACATCAGTCTGGATAATTGTAAGGGATACAGTATCTATGGTTATTCAGGATATACTTCTGAAAACTATAAGACCTCGGCTGCACAGAAGATCTCAGTGACCAATTGTACAGCAAGCTGGTCGATCTATATAGTATATAGTGGTTATTTCGGAGATGACTGTATTATTAACAGTTCAAAAAATATCTGGTCTACATATACTGGCTTTTATTATGCGAAAGCAGATAAGAATGTAATGTTTACATCTGCACATGAAAATGACAGTACAATCCTGGATGAGAATGGTCAACCGGTGATTGATTCAAATTCGTCTGCAGGCTCGAATACATATTATATGTTGCAGGGAGCAACAATAAATGGAGATGTTACAGTAGATGTAACAGGTATTCGTTGTAAGGCAATGCAGCCGTTAAGTTCATCTACAATTTATGGAAACTCTGACTTTACGATAAGAGACAGTGAAGTATTTGGAAGCTCTAATGATACAGTCCAATTTGCTTCTTATGCGACATCGACGGACGAACATCATGTAAATGTACAGATTGAAAATACGGACTTCAGTGCCATGAGTTCACTTCGGTTCAGTAATACTCTGGCAGATAATACAAAACTTACAATGACAGTAAAAGATGATTGTAAACTGCCATCCACATGTTATGTTATTCCGAATACAAATGAAACCGGTTCTGCAATCATAACGATCGGAAACGATATCTACTATGGTGGAACGGTTGTATTGAATGAGGATGTTTCTGCTGACAATGTATATTTTGGTAATTATGCAAATTATTCAACTGCGCTTGCGATCATTCAGGTTTCAGAAAATGTCACAGTAACAGCAAAAGAGCATTTGTATATAACATCGTCTACCATGCTATTGAATAAGGGAACGATAAAGGCAAATGCAATAAAGAGCCTTACGTCTTCAAATCCAAAGATCTATTTGAATGGCGGACAGATCGATGCAGAAGAGAATGCAGCGGAGATCTATTATCCAATAAAACTGGCGTACAATAAAAATGCGGGTGCTGTTTCTACCGGATCGGGGGAAACAATCTCATTAGATCCCGGTGTATATTATGGAAAAAATGAACAGAGTATCAGTGTTTATATTTCAACTTCCACCGGATACCAGATGAAATCAGCAATTGTAAAGAAAGATTCGGAAACAACGGGTTCCGAACTTGCAGTATCGGGTTATAATTACAGTTTCGATATGCCGGATGAATCGGTAACGATCGTTGTAACATTCGAAGGCCTGCCGATTACGATAAAAAAAGCGGCAGCAGATCCTTGTGCTGTTATAAATAAAGAATATACATCCGAGGCACCATTATACGATCTGACCAGACTTGTGATCATCAATGATGCAAAAGAAGGTACAGTACAATATAAAGAAGATACTACATATGATCTTCCACAGGGACTGAAGATCGAAGATGGAAAGATTATTGGAACACCTACGGTATTATATGAAAATGGAAAACGGACTGATATTCATGTAACAGGTAAGAACGGAACGGAAGCAGTATTAAAACTGAATGTGATCGTTTCAACCAAACAGCAGGTACAGGAAAGTACCAGTGAGAGGTTGACGATTGACGAAGAGAAGAAAGAAATCAATTTAAATGGTACTTCAGCAGTTATTCAGGAGATGAAGCTGGCAGATGGTACTACAGTTACCGGAATCTATGCGGATGATGACCAAGATGGTAAACCGGATGGAAAGAGTGCTATGTACAGTGCAGATCTGTCTGATTATGTGATCAAGGGAGTTGACAGACAGAATAGTGACCGATCGGTCAGAATCACCATGTTAAGTGGCTCTGTGGGTACGATATATGGCGCGTATAATTCTCAGATGTCATATACAGACAGCGATGCGGTTGTCGTTGATGTTCAGGGAGGTACCGTAAATAATGTATATGGACTGGGATCCGGAGCTTCATTAGATGGATGTGTAGCTGTTAAAACAGGAAAAAATGCAACAGTTGGAACTGCAGCTATCAAGGATGCGTCATATGCATTCTTCGCAGGCTCTCTACTTGATAAAGCAGGAGCGATCACATTGGATAAGAAATATGTGATTAATGAGTTATTGAGTGGAGATTCTCTGGTAGTAAAAGAATTTGCAACGATCATAGCGAATGCACGAGTTGAGCTTACAGGAACATTCACATTGGAACGTGGAACAGAATGTACGATCAATAAAGGCGTAAAAGCAGATAAGTTTACAACAAATGGAAATTTATCAAAGATCTGGTTCCATGATAACTGCGAATTTGGATCATTTGAACCAAATTACTGTTGGGTAACGATAGAGGAAGATGCAAAGCTTACTGCTGATGACATCAAGGCACAGAATACATCCGGTAAGATCCTTCATAAGGGTGTTGTGTCCGGTAAGACATTCAGTAGCACGGCGAAATGGCTGGTGATCGGTTCTTTTGCGGAAGATACAGATATCAGTGACTGGTCGAAACTGTATTTTAAAGTAACGGCAACATCGAATATGGAAGGTATCACCGGATATTCATCTGCTGAGGATTTTGGATGGAGCGACAGCGAAGATGGAAATGGACTTGACTATTATCTGCCGGGTAATACGACTCAGAATATTACTTATGTAGATATTCCGGGATATACAGCAGTACTTTCGGTAAATGGCGGAGAGGCTGTTGAGGGAGATGCAAACGGAAGATGCGCGTTGACGTTTCCACAGGAGAAGTCAGAGATATATGTGGAATATATAGCAAAGCAGATCACATGTACAAAACAGTATTCGGATCCGGTCGTTGTAAAAGATACCGAGTATACAGCAGAAGATCCGGCATATGATCTGAATCAGTTAAAACTTGAGAACGATACATCTCTTCGGTACGGATCATCGAAGAAGTATAGGATCAAAGCCGGTTCCAAGCTTCCGGACGGACTGATTCTGCAGGATGGAAAGGTAGTTGGTACACCTGCTGATACAGCAGAAACGACAGAAACGGTTTTCCGTATTACAGGAAGAAACGGTTCTGAGGCAGAGTGTAGGGTTGTATTTACAGTAGAAGAAGCAGGATATAAGGTAACGGATCTGACGAAAGAACTGGATGTAAAAGAGTATAGTGATATTGATCTGAAAGGACATTCCGTTGTTATCATGTCGGATGCATCCGATAGCTCCGGTAAAAAAGTATCGATCTATCCGGATGATAATCATGATGGTGTTGCCGACAGCGGACGGGCATTAAAAATTGGTGGAAAGACATCTTATGATCTGAGCAGCCGGTCGATCTATGGATATAAAGATAATACACCTTATGAGGGAGATATCTCTATCTATATGTATGGTGGATCTATCGGTGGTTTGTTTGGCGCAGGTACATCAAGTAAGGGAACTGCTCAGGCGCAGGTAGACGGTACAGTCAGTCTGTATGTGAAGGGTGGAACAATTTCTTATCGGACTGCAGGAGCATATAATGCAGATGTAAAGAAAGTGGAACTTTATGCAACCGGCGGATCTTTCTATCAGTATGTTTACGGCTTGCAGGAGGCAAGTGCAGATGATCTTGTATTCCATTTTACAGATAAGGCTCATATGGCGCAGACACCATCCAGAGAGACCTATAGTATGTATTTTGCAAAAAGCGGAACTGTAAGAAAGAATGCAGATATCAGGATCGGTGCAAGTGGCAGTCAGGTAGCATTTGCAGATTATAAAAACAGTATGATATCAAATAAGAGCAATTCATATGGATTTTATGAAAGTACGATTCAGGGAAATGCAACCTTTGATGTTGTTGGTAACTGGAGTCTTGGCAGTAAGAGCAAGAGCTGGTTCTTAAATGATTCGACCGTTAAGGGGAATGTGGATATAACATTGGATACCACATCATTTGGAATCAGTAACTCAACCGGTACAGATCTGGGAGGAAGCGTTCTGGTATACAAAGGATCTGTAGGAAATATAACAGTTACAGATAAAACAGGATGCAGTAACTATGTTGTAGCGGCGCAGTGTACTGTTAATAATATAGTTGGAAAACGTACAGTGACCGGAACATCCAGAGGTATTGTGACATACCTGTATCAGGATAGCAACTATACATTAAATGGCGGATTATATGCTGAGGATTATCAGGATGTATATGTTGGCGGAACTTATACGATCAATAAAGATGTAGCAACAAGAGATCTGCATGTACTGAACAAGTCGGATATTACAATAGCAGAAGGCACTACGGTTACATATACAGGAGATGCAGAGCTGAATGGATCGATCACCAACCATGGTTCATTCTACTGCAAAGGAGACAAGTATTCTGATACAACAGTATCAGGAACATTTACCAACACAGGTGATGTGACATTGTTAACTGCAACGACATTAACAATGGATACAACAGCCAGATTTATAAATAAGGCGGATGCATCATTGTGCTTTGGTAAACTGAAAAATGAAGGAACTATTATCAATGAAGGTATTCTGGATCAGACTGTAAATGCAGCCTCTATAGGAGATGGATATATCCTTACATCTACCAAACCGGATATGTATAGAACGTATTCAAATATTTACTATAAAGCAGAACTGGAATATCCGGAATTCTGTTTTGCAGAAAGCACAGATGCACCTGTTTCATTAGCTGCATCCACGGGATCAAATATGAAGACTACGGGTATAGAGGGAGATAATTCCGTTTATATCAGAGGCGGAGCAGCAGTAAGCGTAACTGTAACAGGTACACCGATCGATGACCTGACAGTGGATGCAATCAAATATGGTTCTTCTGACAGCTCGATGACAAAGAGTGATGATGCAAGCTGGACAGCAAATATGCCATACGAACCAACCATATTTACTGTAAATATGGCAAGCGATACGGCAACGGCGATCGTACTGGATAAAGAAGAGGATTCTGTAGACACAGCAGTTGTGGGAATTACAACAACAGCAGATCACCCGCTATATGATCTGACAGCTTTAAAAATCTCAAATGATATTGACAATGCGACAGCAAAGGTTACATATTCATTGGCAAAAGGATCGTATCTTCCTTCCGGCCTGGAATTAAAAAATGGAAAAATCTATGGAACTCCAAAGCAGGCTACTGGTTCATCACAGATTGTGACTGTCAAAGTATGCGGTAAGAATCAGACAGTTGCAGCATTTAAGCTGACATTTACCAAGGTGGCTAAAGGAACTCCTGTTATGGACACACCGAATGCATGCGTGGGCATAGCAGGTAAAACATTGGAAAGTGTAACGCTTCCGACTGCGAAGAAAGGTAAATATCAATGGGTTGATAAGACAACTGTGATTGAAAAGGCAGGAACAGCGGAATATGATGCATATTTTATTCCGACAGATATTACAAATTATGACTGGAGCAAGGCAAATATTGCGGAAGATGCTTATGAAGTATTGGCAAATGGATCTGTAAGGATCAAAGTGAAACTTACAGTGAAATCAGAGAAACAGATTCCGACATATACAGTTCCGACAGATTTGAAGGGAACATATGGACAGACGCTTGCAGATGTAACAATTCCGGAGACAGAAGATGGAACATTTGCATGGGTAGATAGCAGCATTTCCCTTGGGGAGGTAGGAAGTCGATCATTTAAGGCAGTCTATACTCCGAAAAACGGAGATATTTATGAAAATGCAGAGGATATTACAATTACAGTAACGGTTGAACCTGCAAAACCGGGATTCAAGCCTGAACTTGATGAGATAACGGTGAAGCAGGGAACTGTATTAGGGGATGTAGAGCTTCCGGATGTTGAAGGCGGCTATTACTACTGGTATACAGCAAAAACAACTGTTATAAATGAAGCGGGAGATTATAAGGTATGTTATAAGCCGAGTGATATCACAAATTATGATTGGACAGAAACTGCTGGATGGAGCAATGCTCATAAGGGTATTATCCTGTCAGTAAGAATCCTGGTTGGTGAGGAACATGCTCATACATTTGTCTGGAAGTCAGATGCAACGAAGCACTGGAAAGAATGTACATGCGGAGATAAGACAGAAGCAGAAGAACATACATTTAATGCCGGAGAGATCACGAAGGCTCCAACAACAACGGCAACCGGTATTAAGACCTATGAATGTACAGTCTGCGGTTATCAGAAGCAGGAAATTCTGCCAAAGAAGGAGGAGACTCCGGATCCTGGTAAGCCGGATCCAAAACCGACACCGACACCTGACAATCCAAATCCGGTTGACCCGAATCCGGGAACACCGGAAGTTACGGATATCAGCAAGGCAGTTGTATCCGGTATCGTGAACAAAGCATATACCGGAAAAGCACAGGTACAGTCCAAGCTTACGGTATCATTAGGCGGTAAGGTTCTTACAGCAGGAAAAGATTATGTAGTGGCTTACAAGAATAATAAGAATGCTGGAAAGGCAACCATGACCATCAAGGGCCAGAACGGTTATACCGGCACATTAAGCAAGACATTTAATATTACGATCAGTAAGGGCAAGACCTATGCAGTAAAGAGTGTGAAGTATAAAGTGACCAAGGCAGCTACAAATGGCAAGGGAACCGTTATGGTAACAGGCAGCTCTTATAAGAAGACAAATAAGAAGTTTAAGACCTTGAAGCTTGGCAAGACAGTCAAGATCGGTGGTATCTCTTATAAGATTACAGCGGTTAATAAGAATGCATTTAAGGGTTATAAATATCTGAAGTCCGTAACGATAGGAGATAATATAACGACGATCGGTAACAGCGCATTTGAAGGATGTAAGGCACTTACAACCGTTAAGCTCGGTAAGGGTGTGACAAAGCTTGGAAGTAAGGTATTTTATAAGGATGCAAAGCTTAAGAATATTACAATCACATCAAAGAAGCTTAAGACAGTTGGTAAGAACGTATTTAACGGTATTCATAAAAAACCGGTTGTAAAACTTCCGAAGAGTAAGTATACTAAGTATGTGAAACTTTTGAAGAAAGCGAAGATGCCTTCAAAGGTAACATATAAGAAGATAAAATAAAAGCTGTGAATATGTTCTCATGATAGATGATCATATGACAATTTCATAGTATAAGGTGAAAGGCCACCGGAGTATCGAATGCCAGTTCATGGAATTTCTGGGCGACAGAGTTGTATGGAAAGCAGAAGATATCGGTGGTCTTTCCTTTTAACAGGAAGGTGGCAGAATGAGTATTTTTGATATTGTAGGTCCGGTCATGGTCGGACCGTCCAGCTCGCATACGGCAGGTGCAGTAAGGATCGGATATATCTGTTATAAGCTGATGGATGAACCCATCCGAAAGGTGAAGATCGGGTTATACGGATCGTTTCTGGCGACAGGAAAAGGAGGCCTTGCAGCTACCGCTACCGGAATTGCGATTGCTGAACGTCTGTAGAGGTTCTTACATGAATGAGCCTGTGAAATCCTATGGAATAAAGTTGACAGCCGGTGTGAAATTATAGTATATATAATCCAATAAAAAGTGTCGTCTGGATAGAATTGTGCGGTGGCTCTGAGACGAGAAGGGTGTAACAGACCTTTCCTTACGCCAGTCCTTAGTGAGCCGCAAGAAAGCGGCGAACTTAGTACTGTTGCGTAAGGAATAGAACGAGAGTGCGCTGTTACACCCTTCTCGTCTCAGAGCCACCGTACAATTCTATAGTATGAGAATAAGGAGACAACATGGGAAAAGTATTTTTTACAAGACACGGACAGACGATCTGGAACGTGGAGAATAAGATATGCGGTGCAACTGATATTGAACTTACAGAGCTTGGACATCAACAGGCAGAAGAGCTTGGAAGAAAGCTGGCGGAGGAACAGCCGGGAATCGATGAGATATTATATTCACCACTTGTTCGTGCAGCCGAGACTGCCAGACATATATCGGAGATGACAGGAATTCCGATGCGGATGGAGCCGAGATTAAAGGAGCAGAACTTTGGACGGTTTGAATCAACACCCAGAAATGGGGAAGAATTCATGGAAGCAAAATCCCATTTCCTCGATCATTATGATGGCGGGGAGACGATGATGCATCTGTGCCAGCGTGTCTATAATTTGCTAGATGATGTAAAGGCGGAGTCGGATCATAGGACATATCTGCTGGTTGCGCATAATGGAATTTCAAGAATCGTGCAGTCATATTTCTATGATATGACAAATGAAGAATTCGCGCATTTCGGGATTAAGAACTGCGAGATCCGGGAATATAACTTTTAAATGAGGCATTCGGTAAAAAGCCGGTACTTGTTGATATTTTTTATCAATAAGTACCGGCTTTTTGTATACAAAAACAGAAATTTGACAGTATAATGTTAGAAGAAACTAACTAAAAACCAATAAAGGGTTGACAACAGTTTATACATGTGGTATTAAACATATGAACAAATAATCAAATGTTCAAAGAAAAGAATAAATAATTACACAGCGTTTAGAAGAATATTGTTAGACGAGTTAAAAAGGAGGAACAGTTAAATGGAAAATCAGAATTTTTTACAGATCAGTGGTCTGAAAAAGAGCTTCGGATCAGGGGAGAACCGGACAGAGGTATTAAGAGGACTGGATTTTACAGTGACGAAGGGAGAAATCTGTGTCTTGCTTGGACCATCCGGTTCCGGTAAATCTACGTTACTGAATATCATAGGCGGAATCGATAATGCCGACAGCGGTTATATAGCGATCAATGGGGAAAAAACAGTTGATATGGATGAGAAGACGCTGACACAGTACAGGAGAAAGCATCTTGGCTATGTATTCCAGATGTATAATCTGATCCCGAATCTGAACGTAAAGGAAAATGTAGAGGTTGGTGCATATTTAAGTGATTCACCGCTCGATGTCGATGATATCTTAAAGACGCTTGGTTTATATGAGCACAGACATAAGCTTCCGAATCAGTTGTCCGGTGGACAGCAGCAGAGAACATCGATCGGAAGGGCTATTGTTAAGAATTCGGATATCCTGCTCTGTGATGAACCGACAGGTGCACTTGATTATAAGACCTCGAAGGAGATCCTGAAGCTGATCGAGGATGTAAATCAGAAATATGGAAATACCGTTATCATGGTTACACATAATGATGCGATCAAGAATATGGCTGACCGTGTGATCAAGCTGCGTGATGGAATGATCCGTAAGAATATAGTAAATGATGTAAAGGTTCCTGCAATGGAGCTTGACTGGTAATACAGAAGTGGCAGAGAGAAAAGGAGAATTTATAATATGAAGAATCCATTATGGAAACGGCTGGCGAAGGAGGTGGCTGCCGGTCTTGGAAAGTATCTGGTTATTTTCCTGTTTATGATCTTGAGTATTGGTTTTGTGTCCGGCTTTCTGGTAGCCGGTAAGAGTATGATCGCTACATATGATGAGAGCTTTGATAAGTATAATATCGAGAATGGTAATTTTGAGTACAAGGATGAAGCATCATCCGAGGCGAAGAGAGCGATTGAAGATGAGGGGGTAAAGCTGTATGAGAATTATTATTATGAGAAAATCGTAGAAAAAGATGGGGATGAAAGCACACTCCGTATTTTTAAGAATCGTACAGATGTGGATAAGGTCTGTCTGATGGAGGGAGCGTTCCCTACGGCAGAGGATGAGATTGCAATTGACCGTATGTATGCGGAAAATAATGGGATCAAGGTAGGAGATGATCTGTCGGTTGATGGACAGACATATACGGTATCGGGCTTTGTAGCATTATCTGATTACAGTGCTTTGTTCCAGAATAATAATGATACGATGTTTGATTCCGTGTTGTTCGGTGTTGCGATCGTAACGGATGAACGGTTTGAAAGCTTTGACAAAGGGCTGATGCATTATTCTTATGCCTGGATCTATGACGATGAACCTGAAGATGAGAAAGAGGAGAAGGATGTATCCGATGATCTTGCAAAGGTGATAAGTCAGTATGGAGAAGTGGAGAAGTTTATTCCAAGATATACGAATCAGGCAATTAATTTTACCGGAGAGGATATGGGTGGTGATTCGATAATGGTGGAAACACTGCTTTATATTATAATCGTGATCATGGCATTTATCTTTGCGATTACGATCAACAATACGATCGTAAAGGAAGCCGGCACGATCGGTACTCTTCGGGCATCCGGTTACACAAGAGGAGAATTACTGGCGCATTACATTTCTCTTCCGATCCTGGTTACATTTGTAGCAGCTGTAATCGGAAATGTTCTGGGATATACAGTATTTAAAAATGTCTGTGTGGCAATGTATTATGGAAGTTACAGTCTGACAAAATATGTGACAAAATGGAATGCGGAAGCATTTGTAAAAACGACGGTTATTCCGATCGTGCTGATGCTTGTCATAACAGCATGGATGATCTATTCGAAGCTCCGTATGTCACCGCTTCGGTTTATCAGACGGGATCTTTCAAAGTCAAAGAGAAAGAAAGCGGTCAAGCTGCCACATTTCCGTTTCTTTACCAGATTCCGTATACGTGTGATCTTACAGAATCTGCCAAGCTATATCGTATTGTTTATCGGAGTAACATTTGCAATCGTTCTGCTGATGTTCGGAATGATGATGTCGCCGCTTTTAAAACACTATCAGGATGAAACACTGGACAACATGCTTGCGGATTATCAGTACGTTTTGAAAATGCCTGTGGAAACAGAGAACAAGGATGCAGAGAAATACTTGGTAACTTCCCTGATCTATAAAACAGATATAAGAGATGAAGAAGTCATGGTCTATGGTATCTCGGATGACAGCAAGTATTCCAAGGTACAGCCTGCGGATGGAGAAATGCTGATCTCTGACGGACTTCGTGACAAATATAAACTGAAAAACGGGGATACGATCACGCTGGATAAGGAATATTCATCCGATTCTTATAAGATAAAGGTTTCCGGTGTGTGCACATATCCTGCGGCATTGGCAGTATTTATGAATGAGAAGACATATCGGGAAATGTTCGATGTCGAAGAGGGATATTTCTCCGGATATTTCTCAAATGAGAAGCTGACTGATATTGATGAGAAGCTGATCGCGACAGTCGTCACAGAGGAAGATCTGACAAAGGTATCAAGACAGCTTGATCGTTCCATGGGGCAGATGTTCTATATGTTTGAGGTATTCGCACTGGCGATGTTCATGCTGATGGTTTATCTGCTTACAAAGCTGATCATTGAGAGGAATACCATATCAATATCCATGGTAAAGATCCTTGGATATGAGAACAAAGAGATCAACAAGCTTTATCTGTCTGCAACAACCTGGGTGATGGCAGTATGTGTCATCCTTGGAATCATTCTCTCACAGGTGGCGATCTCCGGCATCTATTATGTGATGATGAAGGAAGCAATCAGTGGATGGATGACGATCTATATTGCTCCGTATATTTATCCTGCGATCTTTATCCTGGCGATGGCAGCCTATGGAATCATCGCTGTTTTCCAGGTAAGAAGGATTAAACGGATCCCAATGGATGAGGCGCTGAAAAATGTTGAATAAGTCATTTGATCGTAATGTTCAAAATTGAATGATCTGAAACAAAAAACGCCCTAAAAACTTTCAATATCGAAAGTTTTTACAAATATAACAAATTTATAAAAAACAGGGAGATTTGCAGTTCACAAATCTCCCTTCTTATGTTATCATCGTAAAGATGGTGTGCTGGAGATTTTGTCGAAAGAAGGCGTGCATTTCGATCGATAGTATCACAGTAAAACAGGTACAATAGAAGAAGGGAGATTATTATGAATCAGAAAAAAGAAGCGATTTATGATGCAAGGGAACTGGGTGTTCCGAAAATGTTGCTGTTAGGTTTGCAGCACATGTTTGCCATGTTTGGTGCAACTATTTTAGTACCAATTCTGGTAAATACTTATTTTAATGGAGAGGGCTTATCCATTCAGGTTACACTGATCTGTGCCGGAATCGGAACATTATTCTTCCATTTATGTACAAAATTAAAGGTGCCTGCATTTTTGGGTTCCTCATTTGCTTTCTTAGGAGGCTTTCACACAGTCGCAAATCTTGATACCGGAATCTTCAAAGATATGTCTATGGGTGAGAAATTACCTTATGCATGTGGTGGTATCGTAGTAGCAGGTGCGTTGTATCTGGTTCTTGCACTGGTTGTAAAACTGGTTGGCGTAAAACGAGTTATGCGTTTCCTCCCACCTGTTGTTACCGGTCCGATCATTATCTGTATCGGTCTGAGTCTTGCGCCATCAGCCGTAAATAATGCAAAAACAAACTGGATTCTTGCAATTATCGCATTTGCAGTTATCGTAATTTTTAATATCTGGGGCAAAGGAATGTTCAAGATCATTCCGATTCTTATGGGTGTTGTGATCTCATATGTAGTTGCATTTATTCTTTTCAAATGTGGTGTTCACAATCCGGACGGATCTGCAATCTTCACATTTAAGGCAGTAAAGGATGCCGGATGGGTGGATCTTCCTCCGTTCCAGCTTTGTAAATTCAATATTACTTCCATCCTTGTAATGGCACCTATCGCTCTTGCGACCATGATGGAGCATATCGGAGATATCTCGGCAATCTCAGCTACAACAGGAAATAATTTCATCAAGGATCCGGGACTTCACAGAACTCTGATCGGTGATGGTCTTGCTACAGCATTTGCTGCTGCATTCGGCGGCCCTGCAAATACAACATACGGTGAGAATACCGGTGTTCTTGAGCTTAGCCGTGTATACGATCCAAGAGTCGTACGTCTGGCTGCTGTATATGCGATCCTTCTCAGCTTTTCACCAAAGGTTGCTGAGTGTATCGGTTCACTTCCTGCATCGATCATCGGTGGTGTCAGCTTCATGCTGTATGGAATGATCTCAGCTATCGGTGTTCGTAATGTTGTTGAGAACAAGGTGGATTTCACAAAGTCGCGTAACCTGATCGTTGCTGCTGTTATCCTTGTCAGCGGACTTGGATTCGGTAATGGTATTACCTTCACAGTTGCAGGAACATCTATCACATTAACATCACTTGCTATCGCAGCTATCCTTGGAATTACTTTAAACGCAATCCTTCCGGGCAAAGACTACGAATTCGACGAGTAAAATGAATAAAGCCTGAATTGGCTTGTAATACAAAACTGCCATATTAAGACACGCTGTGGTTTCGATGAACTGCATATACCTGATTCGCAAATGTTCCTGTGCCAACTCGCCCTTTGGGCTCAGACAGGCACCCACATTTGCTGGTATATGCATTTCATAACGAAATCCTCGCTTGAGGTCTTAATATGGCAGTTTTGTATTACAAGCTGGATTCAGGCTTATGTAGGTTGAGAAGATGTTAGAGGATATAATGTGGTATACTTGGTATAAAAAATCTCCCAGACGTTCCTGATATGATAGATACGAGAATTTTGTTGCGAGAAACACGCTATCAGCGAATGCGGGTGCCTGTTTGAGCCTGAAAGGCGAGTTGGCACAGGAGCATGAGCGAATAGATGCGTGTGACGAGTAGAAATTCGTAGTATATCATATCAGGAACGTCTGGGAGATTTTATATCAGGTGTACATAATTTTTCCCTGTTTATTCTACATCCAGAAGCTCAATCTTGAAGTTTAGTTCTTTGCCTGCCATCTCATGGTTTGCATCAAAGGTGATTGTAGTGTCATCCTTGGCAGTTACCTTAACAGGGAAAGACTGTCCGGCTGGATTTGACAGGAATACCTTCTGGTCGATTTCCAGATCCTCAGCACCGGGAAGCTGGCTGATCTCAACGGTTAAGATATTTTCAGGGTCAGGCATGCCGTATGCTTCTTCCGGCATAAGGTGTACATCGATGACATCACCGATCGCCATACCCTTAACAGCTTCATCAAAGCCCTTGATCATCATGCCTGCTCCACATACAAAATCGATTGGTTCGCCGCGGTCATAGGATGAATCAAACTTAGTTCCGTCGTTAAACGTTCCTGTGTAGTGAACCGTACATTTCTTGCCTTCGTTACTCATAAAAAATTCCTCCGATTTCATTGAATGTCTTATTCTAACATGAAATGGATAGAATGACTATAAAATGTTCGTGAAATTCCTTTGCCTGAAAGTGCTGCGTCGGTTCACAAAACTTTTGATATGTGCTACAATAAAGAATAATGCTGCCATAAGACAGTTTTTAAGGAAAGAGAAAATATGAGAAAAGATTCAAAGAATAACAGTCGAAAGACAAATTATAAAAAAGCAGGAATCTGTATCGGAATGGCTGCCGTTTTGACATGCACAGTTTTTACATGGGGCGGACTGTCGGATAAGAAAACAGGATTTTCGGATCAGACAGGAACAGATTCGAATAAAACGTCGATACATACATACGACATAGAGGATCTGCCTTCGGAGGATACTCGGGAGAATACGATTCGGATTCACGGAGATTCTTATACTGTGTCAGAGCTGAGTGGGGATGCTGCGCAGAATAAAGAATCAGATGGTCTGATGAACCGGAGTGAGGCTTCGATAGACACAGAGGAAGCTTCTACACAGTCTGAACAGAATATACAGAGTGAATATGCACTGAATGCAAAGATAAAAGAAGTGGATGATGCATCAGATGTAGTTGCCCTGATCAATGATACGTGGGAAGAACCTGAGAAACAGGATTCGGCAGAGTTGGCAGATGCGGAAGATAAGAACATCCAGAAGGAAAAGACGGATGATACCTATCAGTTGAAGCGACTTATGGTTCTGACGGACGGCAGGAAGCTGACAGATGATTATGGTGCTTCCGAGATTCTTCATTACGGTAAATATAATGAATATGTGCTGCAGTTTGAAACGGAAGCTGATACAAAGTATGCATATTATGAGCTGGTATCTGATTATGGAAAAGATAATTGCTATATAGATCAGGTTGTTACGGATGAGGTGCTGGCGGCATTTACTGGCGTAACAGATTATAAGACAATGTCATGGGGCGGATCTTATATGGGTATGGGCTATCTGAAGGCTGAATATGACTATTATCAGGTTGACAGAGATGTGACGGTTGCCCTGATCGATACCGGTCTGGATACGACAAACAAGATCTTTAATAACAGAGTCGATAAGAGGAGAAGCTTTTATTTTAAAGGCTCTGATTCTGTTAAAAAGACAACCGCATATGTAGACGAAAACGGACATGGTACGCATGTAGCAGGAATAATAGCGGATAATACACCTGATAATGTGAATTTTATGGTGTTGAAGGCATTTGACGGAGATGGGAAATCATCGAATCTTGCAATTCGAAGTGCACTGCAATATGCAGTAGACCAGAAAGCAGATGTAGTAAATATGAGCTTCGGCTGGACCGGAATGTTATGGGCATATTCATCTTATTTGAAGGATGTGTTAAAGAAAGCCGAGACAGCAGGAACGGTTGTGTGTTGTGCAGCAGGGAATAAGGCATCTGATGTTGCTATGACGTATCCTGCAAATAAAGAAAATGTCATAACCGTGTCAGCAATCAGAAATAATGGAATGTTCGCATCGGATTATTCGAACTATGGAGACATGATCGATTTCGCTGCTCCGGGAACTGCGGTTGTATCCACATATCTTGGTGGCGGTAAGAAGTCTATGTCCGGTACATCGATGGCGACACCGCATGTAGTGGCGGCAATTGCTTACATTAAGATGATAGAACCCAAATTGAATTATAAAGGGGTTAAGAATCGTCTGAAGCAATATGCGGAGGACAGAGGAACTCTTGGCTGGGACGAGAAGTACGGCTGGGGAGTTATTAAACTTCATGATTATTTTGATGATATGGGACTTGATACCAGATATACGGATTATGATGCAGATGGAACAGAGAAGGACATGCCGGAGATATCATTTACAAAGAAAAAGCTTACAAAGAAGTACGGAAATGCTGACTATAAGTATGAGGTAACTACGAATTCTACAGGAAAAGTAGTTTACCGGTCGTCAAATACAGCTGTTGCAGAGCCGGATCAGTTCGGTTATATCACGATCAAAAAAGCAGGCTCCTGCACGATCACAGCCAGGGTGGCTGCGGATGCAAATTATAAAAGCGCAAGTGCCGGCTACCAACTGGTTGTATCTAAAAAGGATATGACGAAGAAGAAGGTAAAACTGTCGAAGACGAGTTATATATATGCAGGAAAAAACTGCAAGCCGAAGGCTGTTGTAAGTGGACTTGCAAGATCTGATTATAAGGTAACTTATAAAAATGCAGATAAACCGGGAACTGCTATTTGCGTGATCACAGGTAAGGGTAACTACAGTGGCAAGATAGAAGTACCATACAGTATAAATCTTGCAAAGACAGTGATAACAAAGATAACAAACAAAAAATCAGGTGTAAGCCTGACATGGAAAAAGGTAGCGGGTGCAAAGGGCTATCGGATCTACAGAAGGACGAAGAATGGTTCGTGGAAACGGATCAGAGAATTGACCTCCGGTAAGAAGGTATCCTTTACGGATAAGACTGCGAAGTCCGGAAAGACTTATGAGTACCGCGTCAGAGCAAAGTGTAATAAGACTTATGGCAGTTATAGCAAGAAAATAAAATTAAAAAAGAAATAAGAAGACAGACATCATTTGAAGTCAGGTGGATCAGATTTCGGGTGATGTCTGTTTTGAAAGGAAAGAAAATGGACAAGAAACAGGTTCAGGAAACATATAGAGAGACAACGCCGGAAGAAGAGCAGGAATATTTTGAAGAAGTAGAAAATGAGCTGCAGTGTGATCTTCAGACGACACAGGAAAGCATCGACTATCGGAATCAAGCGATCAAAGCACAGAAGAAATATATGCGTGACAGCCACGGTGATATGGACGACGAGGAATTCCTGCAGAACATGAACAATGTAAATAACGATACGTTTTTTATCGAACATGCGGCAAAGCAGGTGGATGTACTGGCGCATCAGATCGAGAGCCCGTATTTTGGAAAGATTGCATTTGAGTATCAGGAGGATGGACAGGTTCTTCCGGTCTATATCGGAACAAACGGCTACTGGTCGATGGAAGAACAGGATCAGAAGGTCTATGACTGGCGTGCTCCGATCGCATCGATGTATTATGATTATGAGAAGGGCGAGGCATCCTATCAGGCACCCGATAAAGAATATTCTGGAAAGATCGTAGAGAAGAAGCAATTTGATATCAGCAATGGAAGACTACATAATGCAGTCGATACCGATGAGAAGATCAATGATATGATCCTGCTTGATGCACTGGGAAAGAACAGCGGCACGAAGATGAAATCCGTAGTTGCAACGATCCAGAAAGAACAGAATGCATTGATCCGTAATAAGACCGCTTATAATCTTATTGTGGACGGACGGGCAGGAAGTGGTAAGACAGTAGTTGCGATGCACAGACTGGCGTGGCTGTTATTCAACAATCGTAAGACGATGTCGGCAGACAATGTTATGATCCTGTCGCCAAATGGAATCTTTGGCGATTATATTGCCGGTGTGCTGCCGGAGGTCGGCGAGGATAATGTACCGGAGAAGGAATTTGATTCTCTGATGGAGGAAATCCTGTTTGTGGACTGTGATTATGAGACAAAGCTGGAACAGGCAGACCGGATCACGACGCATCCCGATATGGAAAGTCCGGAGATGAAGAATATTGCATGGAAATCATCGATTGCGTTCTATCAGGCATTTAACAAATATCTGGAAGATTATACGGAAAATATTAAGTTTAAAGATTTCCATTTTGAGAAAACAGAATTTACAAAGGACCAGATCGAGAAGATGTTCTATAATCGTTTTGCCAGATATCCGGTCTATGAACGTTTTGAGAAGATCGCATATTTTATAGCAGACAGGGTAGAGGATGAACAGGATCAGGCATTTACGGATGAGAAGCATCAGAAGATGGAGAATCAGATCACAAAAGAGATGATCTATCAATATGCGGAGCGCAACCTGATCGAATTATATCAGAACTTTCTTAACAGTCAGGCTGAACAGCATCCGGGTATCGAACAATACCGGAATGAGTATGGAAAGGTGTGCTATGAAGATATTCTGGCAGTCTTTTATCTGCAGATTTATTTCTATGGATGTAAGTCTTATGACAATATCAAGCATCTCGTGATCGATGAGATGCAGGATTACAATATATTTCAGTATGCGGTGTTGGATCGTATTTTTAAATGTAAGAAGACGATACTGGGTGACAGTCTGCAGGTGCTTTATTATAATCCGGAGGAAACGGTGCTGGATGTATTGCAGACGGTATTTGTGCCGCATGGAGGAACAGGTGGTTGCCAGATCAAGACTCTGGATACTGCATATCGTTCAACCTGTGAGATCACAGAATTCTGTAACAGGATACTGGAAGCAGACCGGGCGTCAGACGAGGTGGAGGCCCATCCACTTAACCGCCATGGCATGGAGCCGGTAACAGAGCAGGCGGAGAGTATAGAAGATGCTGCCGGATTTATCGCAGAGAAGCTTGATTATGGAGAACTGGATGATTTTGATAATGTGGCAATTCTCTGTGATGATGAAGAACGTGCATTTGCCATGTACAAAGAACTGGAAGAATATGAGCAGGTGACATATCTTACGAATCAGTCGACTGTCTATAATGGAGGTGTGGTCGTTCTTCCGAAGTTTCTTGCAAAGGGGATGGAATTCGATGCAGTATTTGTTATCAATGAACAGGATGTGATGGAAAACCGGATCAGCCGACATGCATTTTACATTTCCTGTACAAGAGCACTGCACCAGTTGTATGTGATCGATGTTACAAACCAAACTTGATTATTTCAAGTTTAGTTTGCTATGAATATACATTATTAAGATAAAATGCTTAAAAATATCATTTTGAATGGTCTTTGACTTGAGATATTGACGTATAAATGCAGGAGGACTAGAATGCCTCTTGTCAAAAGGTTTATCCCTTACAGGTAACACCGGATAACTCGTGACAATAAAATATTTGTTAAACGAGGAGATACGAAGATGAGCAGACAGTACGACCCATATGAGAATGTGGTAGCAGTGATGGAAGAAGCCATGAACATTGGCGGAATTGACAAGAGGATGTTTGAGATCATCAGGAATCCACAGCGTGAGACTAAGGTTTACCTTCCTGTGGAGATGGATGACGGAAGTGTTAAGGTATTTGAAGGATACAGAGTCCAGCATTCAAATATCAGAGGACCGTTCAAAGGAGGTATACGTTATCACAAGGACGTATCGCTGAATGAAGTCAAAGCACTTGCAACATGGATGTCATTAAAATGTGCAGTGGCAAATATACCATTTGGAGGAGCGAAGGGTGGTATCAAAGTAGATCCGGCTACACTTTCCAGACGGGAATTGTGTGCGTTGACGAGAAGATATACCTATGCGATCGAGCCGATCATCGGAGCAGATACCGATATACCTGCTCCTGATGTGAATACAAATGCACAGATCATGACATGGGTGTTAGATACATACAGCCAGTTAAAGGGCAAACCTTGTCCCGGAGTTGTGACAGGAAAACCGCTAGAGCTTGGCGGTTCCAAGGGAAGACCGTCGGCAACCGGACGTGGAGTTGTGATCAGTACCAAGCTCCTTCTTGCAGAAGATGGCAAGGTGTTAGAGGGTACTAAGGTTGCAATTCAGGGATGCGGTAATGTTGGCGGCAATACAGCCAGGATATTTGGACACAGAGGTGCAGTTGTTGTAGCAATCAGTGATGTGTCGGGTGGAATCTATAAGGAGACCGGACTGGATGCAGATAAGGTAACAGCTTATGTAGAAGCCGGTGGTCTGCTTGCAGACTATCAGGAAGATGGTGTTATCCATATTTCGAATACAGATATTCTTACCTGTGATTGTGACGTGCTGGTTCCAGCAGCGCTTGAAAATCAGATCACGAAAGAGGTTGCGGAGAAGTTAAAATGTTCTTATATCGTTGAGGGTGCAAATGGACCGACGGCAGCAGATGCAGATCCGATCCTTGCAGAAAGAGGTATCA
>OGRK01000990.1_pt1 | contig 20962 bp, 20 predicted proteins | sample 1553471 | NCBI WGS metagenome assembly OGRK01 (sample SAMEA2580080, study PRJEB22360) | human gut metagenome | biome: human gut; feature: human-associated habitat; material: faeces | place: Denmark | collected 2008/2010
TCCGCTTTCCTTGCGGCGCGCCTCGCGGGGGAAAAAGGCTTGCTGCACGGCCTTGTGCTTGGTACGCTCTATGCAGTTTTCTATGTTGCGATAAGCGTTATGCTGTATACAAATATGCGGGTTGTGCTTCTTGTTATACGGAGCGTAATATTTGTAATATGCAGCGTATGCGGTGGAGTAATGGGTGTGAATAGAGATGAAAAAATCAGATTTTAAGCCATAATTTTGTAGTTGCTAATCAAGAGCATAAGAACAGCCTTGCATATTTATTCACAATAACTTGGAGCAAAGCAGAACTGTATATTCATAAGTTTACATAAGATTATAGACATAAATTTGTGCAGATGCAAAAATATTCACGGAAACCCTTGCAAATTTGGCTAAAAAGTATTATAGTATATAAGACAGGAGTGAGGTGGCGTATCATGAAAAACGGCAAATTGGGCTTTATCGGCATAGGAAACATGGCGTCCGCGATTATTGGCGGTATCTTATCTTCCGGCACTTTCCCGGTCGGGGATATTTATATGTACAATCCGCACGCGGAAAAAATGCAGCGCTTTACAGAATCCGGTTGCGTAGCCTGTACTTCTGCCGAAGAAGTTGCCGAGCTTTGTGATACGGTGTTCCTTTGCGTAAAGCCACAGATTTTCCCGGAGGTGCTGCGCGTCATTGCGCCGACCGTTGCGAAGAAGAATGCAGACGACGTTGTCATCGTTTCAATCGCTGCGGGCGTAACGTTTAAGAATTTGCAGGACGCGCTCGGCGCAGACCGCCGCTACGTGCGTGCCATGCCGAACACGCCGCTGCTGCTCGGTGAGGGTGCTACGGCGCTGTGCCGGACAAGCAATGTACCGGAAGAGGATTTTGCGCGCGTGCGTTCCGCTTTCTCCTGCTGCGGTGTCACGCAGGAGATTGACGAAGCGCAGATGAATGCGGTGATTGCGGTCAGCGGTAGCTCGCCTGCGTATTTGTATCTGCTTGCAAAGCTCACTTGTGATTATGCAGCGCAGCAGGGCATTGACCCGAAGACCGCGCTTACACTGTTCTGCCAGACCATGAAAGGCAGCGCCGATATGCTTTTAAACAGCGGCAAAGACCCACAGACGCTTATGGACATGGTCACGTCAAAGGGCGGCACAACATTTGCTTTGCTGAATGTCTTGAAAGAACAGGGCTTTAATGAGGCGATGATCAGCTCGTTTGAAGCCTGCACGCACCGCGCCGAAGAACTTTCCATGTGAGTGTGCAAGGCATAACACGGCGACGCTTCACATATAGATTGACCATCTTTTACAGGTGGTGAACGAAAATGGAAGCAAAGCCGAAATATGCAAAACCACGTAGCTTATCTGTTTTAATGGCTTTGCGCATTTTGTTTCTGCTTGGCTTTTTGTTCGGTTGCTTATTTGCACGGACATCGCAAATAGCTATGGCGCCGGTTTCCGGCTCTGTGTGGTTTAGGGGGCCGTTTGAAACGGGAACGGACTTTCCGTTTGTGTTTTCCGCATTTTTGTTTGATTCGCTTTTTTACGCATTGCCGATTTTTTTATTTGGCATGACGTTTTTAGGTGTGCTTGTGATCCCCGCTGCGATAATTCTGAAGGGCTTCACGCTTGGCACATCGCTTACGGCACTGATTCGGCTTGAGGGTATCGGATTGTATTTTCGGCGGTGCTTTGATTATCTGCCGATGACAATGCTGTGCATCACGGTGCTTTTGCTGCTTGCGGCGGAAGCGCTTTGCACGGCGAGGCGCAGCTGTCGGGTGTTTTTCGGAAACGGAGAACCGCTTTCCGTAAAAAACTGCACCGTGCGGTTTTTGTTTGCGTTTGCGGCGCTGGTTTTCATTTCGATTTTATACGGTGCATTGCACTTTTTGATTTTGCAAATTTAGATTTTAAAGCAAAGGAGGCCGAAATGAATGAACATGGATGAATACTTCGTGCTGTTTCGCGAGTACATGCTCGTGCAGAAACCGAGTTCCGTAAATACGCGGGATTCTTATCTGCGCGATGTTTCGGCTTTCCTGCGCTACTTGGAGGGTGAAAACATAACATCTCCACTCGAAGTGGAAACGGAGACGGTGGAAGCGTATGTGCAGCATTTGCACAGCTTAAACCGCACAAATTCCACGATCTCCCGCAATATTGCCTCTGTGCGTTGCTTTTATAAGTTTCTCATCCTGCGCGGGGATATGCAGGTGAACCCGGCGAAATCCGTAAAGCTTGAAAAAGAGCCGAAAAAGCTGCCGCAGACGCTGACAAGCGAGGAGATAGACCTGCTGCTTTCCCAGCCGAATGTCACGGAAGCTAAGGGCTGCCGCGATAAAGCGATGCTGGAGCTTCTTTATGCCACCGGTATTCGCGTCAGTGAGCTCATCAACCTCAACGTGCAGGATATCAACCTGCGCACGGGAAAGCTGTTCTGCCGCGGCACCAAGGGCGTGCGCACCATTCCGATTTATGCGAAAGCGGTCGTTGCTGTATCCGATTATCTTTACCGCATGCGCGATCTGATCGTGGACCCGGACAACAGCGGAGACGCGCTGTTTGTCAATCTGAACGGCTCGCGTTTGACGCGCCAGGGTTTCTGGAAAATTATCAAGGCGTATACGGCGGAGGCCGGCATCACGAAGGAGATTACGCCGCACACGCTGCGTCATTCGTTTGCCATGCACCTTTTGCAGGGCGGTGCTTCCGTAAAAGACATTCAAACCATGATGGGACATGCAGATATTTCGTCCACACAGGTATATGTTCATTTATTAGACCTTGATAATCACGTGAAAAGCGTGTATAATGAGTGTCATCCTCGTGCAAAAACGAGTTAATCTAATTCTGGAGTTGATTTTGTGGCATTTTTAGGACTTTTCGGTAATTATGATAAGCCGGGTCCGGGCGTTGACAAAGATGAACCGAAAAAGGCAGCGCCGGTACGTTTTTTTGAGATCTTGTGGCGAAAGCTGTCTAAACTGGTGCAGTTGAATCTGACATTTATGATCCCATTTATTGTGGTCATCGCGTTGATGGTGGGCGTATTCCTTTTACCGATTCCGCACTTTCTTTATGCAACGTCGTTCTTCGGTGTGCTTGACCTGTACATTCTGTATGCGGTTACACTGCCGCTCATCCTGCTTTCGCCGTTCACATGCGGCTTAGCGTATGTAACGCGAAACTTCGCAAGGGAAGAGCATGCGTTCGTTTGGTCGGATTTCTGGGACGCTGTGAAAAACAACTGGAAGCCGGCACTTTTGAACGGCGTGATCGTGTATCTCGCATATGTAATCTTGAGCTTTTCAATCTTCTTTTATTCCACACGTGTATCGGACAACTGGATGTTTATGATTCCGCTTGCAGTTTGCTGTATCCTGTCGATTCTAATGCTGTTTGCGCAGTATTACATTCCGGTTATGATCGTCACGTTTGACTTGAAGCTGCGCCACATTTACAGAAACGCGTTTATTTTCTCTATTATGGGCTTATTGCGCAACCTGATGATTACGGCAATCCTTGCGGGTTTGTTCATTGCGTTTTTGTTCTGCCCGGCAGCATTTGCGGTGGTCCCGCTGCTGCTCGTAATCATTTTCCTGTGTGCGTTCATCAGCTATCTGACGAGCTTTGCAACGTATTCGTTGCTCGATACGTACCTGATTCAGCCGTTCTACAAAAAGGAAGCGGAAGCGAAGGACGCTGAAATTCGCGTAGCCAAAGACGGCGATACGTTCAATTTCGACAATGATGAGTTGGACGACGATGACGATGACAAGCCGCAGTATGTGTACGTGAACGGCCGCTTGATCGACCGTAAGATCATGGAGCAGGAATCTCTGTTCTCGGATAAAACGGATACTTCCGATCATTTACAGTAATTTAAAACAAACATAAAAGCCTCTATCGAACTGAAATCGATAGAGGCTTTCATTTTGCTCAATTTTAATTATTTCTCATTCTTATCAGTCTTTTCACGCATTTTGGAAAGTGGGTTGGCGTTTACGGCTTCCTCCATTTGCTTGCTGGAGGTGTGCGTGTAGATCTCTGTAGTGCCGAGATTTTCGTGGCCCAGAATATCCTGCAAAACGCGAATATCCACGTTGCCGTATTGGTACATCAGCGTCGCCGCCGTGTGCCGCAGCTTGTGTACGGAGTATCCCGCGCCGCCAAGACCGATTTTCGTGAGGTATTTATTGACCATGGCCTGTACGGTCTTAGGACTGATGCGTGTGCCGCGGTTGCTGATGAACAGCGCGTTTTTATCCTTCACGTCGTCCTTTGGGCGCACACGCACGTAGGCATCGATAGAAGCTAAGCATGCGTCATTTAAGTATACGATGCGTTCTTTGCTGCCTTTACCGACGATGCGCAGGGTGGAGTTGTTGTGGATCACGTCGCTCATGTTGATGGAAACAAGCTCGGAAAGGCGCATGCCGCAGTTTAAAAACAGTGTCAAAATGCAATAGTCACGCTCTTTATCCGGCCCGTCCACGGCGTTTAAAAGCTCGCGGCTTTGCTCTAACGTGAGGTAGCGGGGAAGGGTTTTGGCTTTTTTCGGCGGGGTCAGATTCTCTGTGGGGTTAGAATCCAAAAGGCCCTCGTGCACGGTCAGGTAGTTAAAAAAGCTTTTGAGGCTCGAAGATTTTCGCTGACGCGTGGAGCTCATGTTGCTGCGTCCGTCGGCAGCGTAGTTCATGAATTCAAAAATGTCCATCGTCGTGATGGAACGGATAAATTCAAGGTCAATATCGTCGATTGGGATTTCTTCCATAGGCGTATCTTGTGAAACATATCCGCGAAAATGTTTCATGAAGCGAAAGAATGTCCGCAGGTCAGAGCAGTATTCGTTTACAGTCTTCGGCGCGCGGCCTTTGATGTTGCGGTAATATAAAGCATATTGCCGCACAATCTCCGGCATTTCAGGCAAAATATCCATAACGGGTACACCTCACAAATTTTGAATTTTAAAGCCGCAGCTTGGTGTTCGGCTCCGTTGGCTGCAAAGCTTTCGGGTTTAGCCTAATCGGTACTTGAATTTACTCTTGGATTATCATTATAATTCGGAACGAGACGTATAGATATGCTGCGGTACTTAAACCGACAGCAGAGAAAACGGAGCCGAGGTTATTAAAAACAATCTTATTGAGAAACGCATGGATTTCCGCAGTCGAGATTTACAAAGAATCAACGCACACAATCACAATTCATAATGAATGCGTTTATTTTAAGTAAGCTGAAACGCAAAACATTGGGTTGGGCTAAAACGGATGATCTCGCAGGTTTTACGAAAACCCGCTTGAAAAGCCAGCTATTCGTAAAATGCTGCTCCCTAAATTATACAAAATATCTATTTTGTATAATTTTGGATTTTTTAGATTCAAGCCCCTTTGTATGCTTCCGTGTGAATCTGTTTTGAAATGTGCGTGTTTGGGTGCTTGTACATGAATACACAGGCGTATAGAATTAAGAATTATGCATCAAGCTCCATCAGCGGTAAAATGCCGCCGATGTCAATCATCTGGTTTTGTGTCAGCTCAATGTACTGTACGCAGTGCTTTTCGAAAAACGCACGAATCTCCGCCGCGCACTCTAAAGAATCGAGCTTGCCTGTGAACGCTACCACATTTTTGTCGATCAGGCCACAGCAGCCGCCTAAGAAGCCGTAATCGTAGCCATCCAGAAAAACGTTTTCTTCGTGCACAAGCAGCACGTCGATGCCTAAAAACTGCGCCAGTGCGCGAATGCCGAGATCCATCGTGATGATCGCGTCTTTCGCCACAACAGCCGTCGCACAGCGCGTGTAGCCTTGGTTGACATGCCTCATTTTAAGGCCGGCGTCTTCCAGACAGGTGTAAATGTTCGGATCCATAACACCGAGGTTTGCAAGCACCGTGCCGTTCAGGTTTAACATGTTGCAAAGAACATCTTTCGGATATTTCGGCTCCGGAGTCATGGCAGTCTCCGCTACCTGATAGCCGATATCCGTAAGCTGCTTTTTGAGTGCCTCTTCTCCGCGCAGAACAAACGTGCGTCCCTTATCCAAATGAAACATCTGCATATCTGCATGGTACGCGATCGGATCCGGCAGACGCGTGTCAAACTCCGTTGTGACGCACCGAATACCATGCGCTTTTAAAGCTTCCAAAATCTCCGGATATGCGCCGGAGACCGCCGCCGTCGTGACCTTGCTTTCCGGCAGATTCGGCTTTTCAACAAATCGTTCTTTTACTGCACACATGCGTCAAACGCCTCCCTCACGTTGTGGACGCCGATGAGCTCCACCCCGCTGAATCTTTTTGAATCAATGCTCTTCATGCTGTGGTACGGCAGTACACAGCGCGTGAATCCCAGTCGATATGCTTCCGAAACGCGGGACTCGATATGACTGACCGACCGCAGCTCGCCTGCAAGACCAATCTCGCCGAACACGACGGTATCATCGCGGATTGGCGTGTCTTTCAGGCTTGATACGAGTGCCATTGCAACGGCCAGATCGACCGCCGGCTCATCGATGCGCAGGCCGCCGACGACGTTCAAATACGCGTCTAAATTGGAAAAATAGAAACCTGCACGCTTTTCCAGAACGGCCAAAATCAGCGCCATACGCGCATAATCAAAGCCCGTGGACATGCGGCGCGGCGTGCCGAAGCCGCTTGTCGTTGCAAGGCCTTGAATCTCCGCGAGCAGCGGACGTGTGCCCTCCATTACGGCGGTTACGCATGTGCCGGAAGCGTTCGTCGGGCGGCCGGAAAGCATCGCCTGCGAGGGGTTTTCGATCTGCCGCAGCCCCGCTTCCCCCATATCGAATACACCAATCTCGTTTGTGGAGCCATAGCGGTTTTTTACGGCGCGCAGAATGCGGTACGTCATCTGGCGGTCGCCCTCGAAGTACAGCACGGCGTCCACAATGTGCTCCAACACCTTTGGACCCGCGATGGCGCCGTCTTTGTTGACGTGACCGACGAGAATCGCCGGAATATCGAGCGACTTGGAGCAGCGCATGATCGCGTTCGTGCATTCGCGCACCTGTGTGACGCTGCCGGGCGACGAATTGAGATCGGTAAAGTTCATCGTTTGGATGGAGTCGATCATCACGATATCCGGTTTTTCGGCGCGAATGTGCTCCACCACAAGCTGCACGTCCGTTTCCGCCAAAATGCGCAGGTTGGGGCTGGAAACACCGAGACGCCCTGCGCGCAGCTTGATCTGCCGTGCAGATTCTTCGCCGGAAACATATAAAATACGCAGCTTTTGCCCGAGGTATTCGCAGATCTGCAAAAGAATGGTTGATTTGCCGATACCCGGGTCGCCGCTGATGAGCACGAGCGAGCCTTTTACAAGGCCGCCGCCAAGCACGCGGTCAAGCTCCGAAAGTCCGGTGTGATAACGATGCTCGTCCTCCGTATCGATCTCTGAAATTGCAAGCGGGCGCGTCAGCAGCGTAGAAGCTGAAGAAGAATACCCGGAAGCGGCGGATTTTGCGGAAACAGCCGTTTTGACGGATTCCTCCATGGTGTTCCACTCGCCGCAATCCGGGCACTTTCCTGCCCACTTTGCGGATTCAAACCCGCAGTTTGAGCAGATGTAGACGATTTTATTTTTAGCCGCCATAACGCGCACCGCCCTTATTTTGTATAATTCTAAGCCTATTTTACCACGGAACAGATGTTTTGTAAAGAGTTATTCCGCTTTGCAAAAGGCGATAATGCCATCCGCGATAGCCGCCGCCAATTTCTTTTGGTAGTTTTTATCGCACAGCTTTTCAGCTTCTTCCGGGTTTGAGAGGAACCCGCATTCTGCAAACACGGCGGGTACGTCTACATGGCTCAAAATATACACGCGGCTTTCTGCCTGCTTGCAGGCGCGCGTGTTATCCGGCTGCACCTGCTCGATGACTGCACGGCGGATGGTTTCGGCAAGGTCGGCGCTTTTAGCATTATTTGCTGAGTAAAACATCTGTGCGCCGCTGTATTGACTTTGCTCAAAAAAGTTTTGATGGATGCTCACAAAAATACAGTTCTCAGTTTCGTTTACGATCTGTGTGCGGTATAAAATATCAGACCGCTTTCGTTCGTTTAATGTGCTCAGTGTGGTATCGCCGACGGCGGTGTCCGTTTCGCGAATCATTTTCACGGGGTAGCCCGCAGCTTCGAGCTTTTCCCGCACAAACAGCGCAATGGCAAGGTTTGCCGTTTTCTCTTCCACACCGTTTACGCCTACGGCCCCGCCGTCTTCCCCACCGTGCCCTGCGTCGAGAACGATCACGGGGCGGTTTTCGGTCTGTGCTGCGGCCACAGATACCGCATGTACCGCACCCAAAACAGAGCACACAAAAAATGTCAGAGCACCGAGGAAAAACACCACAGGAATATACGCGATTTTAAAAGACAAATACCGTTTCAAGCCGCATCACCCATAGATTTTTATGCATTGAAGCTGCCAGAAATACCCTATAAAAAGTAAAAAGCTGCCCGCCGAAGCGAACAGCTTTTTTAGCTTTTATGAAATTACTTGAAGAACAGCGGGAGCGGCTCCAGATAGATGATATCCGTACGATCCTTTGCATCGCCCTCGGCGAGCACAGCCGCCTTGCCGACGACGTTACCGCCGATCTCATGCACGAGATCTTCCAACGCGCTCAGCGATTCACCGGTGCTGATGACGTCGTCTACGATGAGAATACGCTTACCCTTCAGCATTGCGCAGTCTTCTTCGGAGAGGTACAGCGTCTGGATGTGGTCGGTCGTGATGGATTTCACCTCGACCTTGATCGGATTCGTCATGTACGCCTTGATGCCCTTACGTGCAACAACGTACTGACGGCAGCCGATGCGCGCCATCTCGTAAGCCAGCGGAATGCCCTTAGACTCCGCCGTGATGATGATGTCGTGCTCCGGGCACTTTTCCATCAGCGCTTTTGCGGTCTTCTCGGTGATCTCTACATCGCCGAACATAACAAAACCGGCAATATCCAGCGTATCGCTGATCGGGCAGATCGGCAGCTCGCGTTCGCAGCCGGCGATCGTCATCTTATAAACTTCACCCATTGTAAAAACCTACCTTCAAAAATTATCGATTTTCGTTATATGTGGGGAATCAGCCCGGAGGCCACGCCATAGAGCGTCCGCCGAGCAGGTGGAAATGCAGGTGCTTTACGGTCTGTCCGCCGTCTTCACCGCAGTTGTTGACGATGCGATAGCCGTTCGTGAGACCTTCTGCCGCCGCAATCTTCTTTGCGACCGTGAAGATATGTGCGACGATCTGCGCGTTTTCTTCCGTAAGGTCATCTGCGGAAGCGATGTGCTCCTTTGAAATCATCAGAATGTGCACCGGCGCCTGCGGGTCGAGGTCGCGGAATGCGAGCATTTTGTCGTCTTCGTAGACCTTCGTGCTCGGAATCTCGCCGTTGGCAATCTTGCAGAAAATGCAGTCCATTTGCCTTTCTCCTTTCTTGAGATTTTATATAGAACGTATAGAGAGAACTTAGATCTGTTCGCTGAGAATCTTTTCAACGGCTGCAAGGGCTTCGTCGATCTTCGTCTGGTCCTTGATGCCTGCCATAGCGAAGTCCGGCTTACCGCCGCCGTTGCCGCCGGTAAGCTGTGCAACTGCCTTTACAAGCACGCCGGCTTTGACGCCCTTTGCCTGTGCCGCTTTCGTTGCGGTTGCTGCAAGCGTTGCCTTTCCGTCCAGAACGCCTGCGAGCACGGCTACAATGGCCGTATCGCTCTTTTCGTCGCGGATCTTATCGCACATGGTGCGCAGTGCGTCGCTGCCTGTGCCGGAGAGCATCGCCGTAACGATCTTGACACCCTTAACTTCCACGGCGTTATCCAGAATGGAGCCAAGGTTCATGGATGCAATCTTGGAGCGCATGGATTCGATCTCTCTGTCCTTCTCCTTGAGGTCGGCGTTGACCTGTGCAGCTTTTGCCGGGAGGTCGGACGGGTTATTGACTTTCATCGCAACAGCGGTATCCTTGAGCAGCGTGTTCGTTGCGTAGATCATCTTAATGACGTTGAGACCTGTGACCGCTTCGATACGGCGCACACCGGCTGCAACGGAGGATTCGCTGACGAGCTTGAAGAGACCGAGCTTAGCGGTGGAATCGATATGCGTGCCGCCGCAGAATTCCTTAGAGAATTCGCCTACCGTTACAACGCGCACGACATCGCCGTATTTTTCGCCGAACAACGCCATAGCACCGAGCTTCTTTGCTTCTTCGATCGGCATTTCGCGGCACTCAACTTTGATGTCTTCGAGGATCTTCTCGTTGACGAGGTTCTCAACCGCGAGCAGTTCTTCGTCCGTCAGGGCGGAGAAGTGCGTGAAGTCGAAACGAACGGCATTCTCGTTGACGAGCTGACCGGCCTGCTCAACATGGTCGCCGAGCACGGAGCGCAGTGCAGCCTGCAGGAGGTGAGCTGCCGTGTGGTTGCGCATGATTGCTCTGCGTCTCTCAACATCTACAACAGCCTCAACGGTGTCGCCTTCGCGGAGGAAGCCTTCCTCCACGACAGCCTTGTGGATAAACACACCCGCTGCATTCTTCGTGGTATCCAGAACGCGGATGGTGCAGGAATCGTTCGTGATGACGCCGGTATCACCGACCTGACCGCCGCTTTCCGCATAGAAAGAGGTGCGGTCGAGTGTGAACACAATGTCGTCGCCGGTCTCGACAGCTTCAACGCGTGCGCCATCTTTCACGATAGCCGTGACCTTTGCGGTTGCCTTCATATTGGTGTAGCCGACAAACTCGGTCTTGGCAATGTCGTCAAGCACATCGGAGTCGCCCGCCCATGCGTCTGCACCGGCATTCTTGCGGCTTGCACGAGCCGTCTCACGCTGCTGGAGTACCAGTGCACGGAAGCGGTCTTCGTCAACGCTCATGCCTTTTTCGGAAAGAATTTCCTTGGTCAGGTCAATCGGGAAGCCGAACGTATCGCTGAGCAGGAACGCGTCTTCGCCGGAAAGCACCTTTGCATCGGTGCGGTCGATGATGTCGTTGAGCAGCGCGAAGCCCTTATCAATGGTCTTATAGAAGTTTTCTTCCTCAAACGCGATGACCTTTTTGATCATAGCGCTCTTTTCACGCAGCTCCGGGTAAGCGCATTCGTTCTCGTGAATGACAGTATCTACAACGTCCGCGAGGAACGGGTGGTTGATGCCGAGAAGTCTGCCATGGCGTGCCGCGCGGCGGAGCAGACGGCGGAGCACATAGCCGCGGCCTTCGTTGGACGGCATAACACCATCGCTGATCATAAACGTCGTGCTGCGGATGTGGTCCGTAATGACGCGCAGAGAAACATCGGATTTTTCGTCTGCACCGTACTGCACATTTGCAATGCGGGAGATATGTTTCATGATGTTCTGCACGGTATCGACAAGGAACAGGTTGTCCACGCCTTGCATCACACATGCCAAACGTTCAAGACCCATGCCGGTATCGATGTTCGGGTGATCAAGCGGCGTGTAGTTGTTGTTGCCGTCGTTCTCAAACTGTGTGAAAACGAGGTTCCAAACCTCAACGTAACGGTCGCAGTCGCAACCCACGCCGCAGGTGGGCTTGCCGCAGCCGTACTTTTCGCCGCGGTCAAAATAAATTTCGGAACACGGACCGCACGGACCGGAGCCATGCTCCCAGAAGTTATCTTCTCTGCCAAGGCGTACCATGTGCGACGGGTCTACGCCGTTTTGCTTTGTCCAGATGTCAAACGCTTCATCGTCGTCCTGGTAAATGGAGATATAAAGCCTATCTGCCGGCATTTCGAGAACCTTTGTAAAGAACTCCCAAGCCCAGGCGGTCGCTTCCTTTTTGAAGTAATCGCCAAAGGAGAAGTTGCCAAGCATCTCGAAGAATGTACCGTGGCGTGCCGTGATGCCAACGCGCTCGATATCCGGGGTACGGATGCACTTCTGGCAGGTGGTAACGCGCTTTCTCGGCGGGGTCACTTCACCCGTAAAATACTTTTTCATCGGGGCCATGCCGGAGTTGATCAGAAGAAGGCTATTGTCATCCTTCGGAATCAGCGGGAAGCTCGGCAGGCGCAGATGTCCCTTAGACTCAAAGAAAGAAAGATACTTTTCTCTGAGATCATTTAATCCTGTCCACTGCATTGTATTCACCATTCCTTCTATAATTTGCAGATAGAATAATATAAAAAGCCTAAGCTCAGTCTAAAACATAAGCCTCAAGCAGCTTTAACGTATTTTCGACGCCTTCAATGTGGGAGCGCTCGTAGCCGTGTGAAGCGTAAACGCCTGCGCCGATGAGGCCGTGACGCACGTCCCAGCCGGAACGCAGCGATGCCTCTACGTCGGAGCCGTAGTGCGGATAAACGTCCACGGCATACTTTGCACCGACGGACTTCGCCGCTTCCACAAGCGCAGTTGTCACGGCATAATTGTACGGGCCGCCGGAATCCTTCGCGCAGATGGAAACTTCGCGCTCCGTGCAGGTAAGCCCGTCGCCCACGCAGCCCATGTCTACGCTGATGAGCTCTTCGGCATCGTTCGGCACGGAAGCGGAAGCACCGTGGCCGACCTCCTCATACACCGTAAAGTGCAGATAGACCTTGCGCTTCAAAGTGCGGTTGTTGTCTTTGATCTCCTTTGCGAGCGCAAGCAGCATGGCAGCGCTGAGCTTATCATCGAGGAAACGGCTCTTGATATAGCCGCTTTCCGTGATGACGGTGCGCGGGTCGAAGCAGACGAAATCACCTGCTTCAATGCCAAGTGCGCGCACATCATCGGCGGATTTTACCGGCTCATCGAGCACGACCTCGGTCGTTTCAAATGTGCGCAGCTTTTCACCGTAGGAGCCGTTCACGTGGATCGACGCATTGCAAAGCTGCAAGGTGCCGCTGTAAACGCCGGAGAAGCGCGAGTAAATGCGGCAATTCTCCGCTTCGCAGTTTTCGGCGCGCAGGCCGCCGATCGGCGTGATCGTGATGCGGCCGTTCGGCTTGATTGTGGAAATCATGCCGCCGAGCGTGTCTACGTGTGCCATCAGCACAAGCGGGCTGCCCTCGCCGCCGAGGCAGCAGAAAACGCCGCCCTTTCTTGTTTTTTCCGGAGCGTAGCCGAGTGCTGTCAGTTCACCGATAAGATAGTCCGCCGCTTTATCCGTAAAGCCGGACGGAGAATCGATGGAAAGCAGGGCTTTGAGCTCGGAAAGGCAATAGTCCATATTCATGTTTTGCCACTCCTTACAAAAAAATAAGAACTGTCCTCCGCAATGGGACGGACAGTTCCGTGGTACCACCCAAATTGTGCATGAAGCTTTTCTTCATACACCACTTTGAACTCCTTAACGCGGAAAACGGCACAGCTCATCACTGTGCGGCAGTCATACGGGTTGGCCTGCACATGGTGTTTTCCGAGGATCTTCCAGCCTGTGGATCCACTCTCTGTTCGGTACAGCTATGTGCATTTGCCCGTGCCTTTTGCTATAAAACAAATTAAAATCTAAAATCACCAGCGGCTCATGTTTCGTTTGTGCTTTTCGAGATATACGTTCTCGACTTCATTCGGCGTGATGCCGTAGCACAGCAGAACATCGTTTAAATACATGAGCACATCACACACTTCTTCCGTGAAGTGGTGTCTGGTTTCGGGGTCGTTCAAAATCGCATCGTCACCCTTTTTCTTGATGATGTCGGCAACTTCACCGGCTTCGATCATCATCCAAAGGAGCTTATCGCGACCGATTTTCGGAGAAAGGCCTCCCCACTTTTCAAGATATTTAGCTTGCAGTTCTTTTTGAATCTGCTGCATATCTTCAAGATTCAGGCTTGCCATATCTCCACCCCTCATACGTATCTATTATAATGCTTTTTTACCGGCTTGTCAATTAAAATCGACAAGTGCTTCGCCGATTTTGCGGAAAGCCTGCGGCACATGCATTTCGCCGGCAGTTTCTTCCAACACAACGAGGGTATAAAGCGGCTCTTCCTGTGCATTGCAGATGTAGCCTGCATACCAATAATTCTCGATTTCTTCCCCGTTTTCGTCATATACACCTGTCTGCGCCGTGCCGGTCTTGATGCCGGAAACACAGTTTTGCGGCGCGCCGATCCGTGCTGTACCGAATCGTGCTGTGCTTTCCATATAGGCACGTAAGCGTGCGGCGGTCGTCGGCTCCATGACTTTTTCACCGGTGTTTTCTTCGGTTTCCTGTACGGATAAATTTGTATCGACCGTGCCATATACGAGCCGCGGCATCATGTAAATGCCGTCAGCGGCGATGGCGTTTACGGCAGCGGCCAAATTCAGCGGTGAGACAGTCGTTTCACCCTGGCCGAACGAAAACAGCGCCAGCGCACGGGCGTTTTTAAGGGCTTGCGCATTCGAAAGCGAGCCTGCGGCCGTTTCTAAATTGTCTGCAAGCGAAACAGATGTACCAAAGCCGAGCTTTTCCGCCATACTTAAAATCTTTTCCGCGCCGAGTTTCTGCGCGAGCTGTATGAAATACCCGTTGCACGAGCTGCGCAACGCTGTGTGGAGATTCACTTCCCCATGTGCTTTGCCGCCGTAGCAAGTGATCGTGAGGCCGTCAACAACAATGCTTCCGGTGCAGGTATACACCTCCTTGTAATCGATGCCGCATTCGAGCGCCGAGGCGGCGCAGATGAGCTTAAAGACCGAACCGGGCGTATACGCGCACAATGCACGGTTTACAAACGGTGCATCTTCATTTTCCATGCACGCAGCAAGGTCGTTCGGGTCTACGGCCGGGAAGCTTGCGGAAGCCAGAATTTCGCCGGTTTTGCAGTCTAAAATGACGGCGGCGCCTTTTTTGATTTCCGTGCAGGCATTTTCCACACACTGCTGCATGCGCTTATCCAGCGTCAGCATTACGCCACCGTCCGCAAAGCGGTATGTGTTTTCCACGTGCATTGTTTCGCCGGAGATGGCATTGCCGAGCGCATCAATGGCGAAGGTAACGTCGATTTCCCCGTGGTTTTCTGCAAGCAGTGCGTCGAAACTTTTTTCCACACCGTCCGCGCCGTTATAGTCGCTGTCGAGATACCCGAGCAGATTCGCCGCCGGTTGCGGGTTTGCATACCGTTTTGTGACGGAAAATGTCTGGATGCCGTCGTCGCTGACAGGTGTTGTGACTTCGATCAGAAACGGCTTGCCGCTTTCAAGCGCCGTGCGCAGGACTTCGCGTTTTTCTTCCGGTACAGCGCGGTTTAATTTGGCAAGCGTTTCCCGCGAGGGAATTACCGCAGCGACATAAACACGCTCGGCGTTTGTGAGCGGCTGCAAATTGCGGTCGTAGATCGTGCCGCGCGCCTTAGCGGCCGTTAAGGTATATAAACTCTGCCGCCCGGCGGCCTCCGTATAGCTTGTGCCGCCGAAAGCGGCGGTCACGGTGCCGAGCAGTGCGATGACGAGAAAGAACATCACAAACGCATACGTTGCGATGATCCTGCGTGTAGACATAAAAACACCTCCGTATAGGAAAAGTATGGACCCTAAACGGAGGTGTTATTCAGCCGCGCTTCACTCTTAGAAACGCGCCTTCTTTGATTTTTCGGTCGGTCTTGAGGTAGACCGTCATCGTCGCGTGCGGTGCGGATTCGATTGGCTCCATATCCTCGTTGTAGATGTCACTAAGTGTGAGGTCATACGGCACTTCGCCCGGCTCCAGTACGCTGACAGTCTCGCCGCGGAAGAAGCGGTTGCGCTGTGAAAGGCGCACCATGCCGTTTTCTTCGCCGGTGCACACGGCCGCAACATCCCAGCCGCGGATGTATCCGCCGCTGTTTACGGTCTGCCCCGGCTCGTGACCGCTGTAAAACCCGGTGCTGTACGCGCGATGGCTGATCTTCTCTGTCTCGTCCACGACCCACTGCAGAAGCGGCTCACCGTTCATGACAGCATCGATGCCGTGGCGGTACGCATTCGTCACGCAGGCAACGTAATACGCGGACTTTGCGCGGCCCTCAATTTTGAGGCTCGAAATGCCGCATTCGATGAGCTGCGGAATGTGCTCGATCATGCACATATCGCGGGAATTGAAGACATACGTCGATTTCTGATCCTGTTCGATCGTGAATACCTGATCCGGACGCGTGCGCTCGATGAGGTAATAATCCCAGCGGCACGGCTGCGCGCAATCGCCGTGGTTTGCGTCTCTGCCGGTCATGTAGTTTGAAAGCAGGCAGCGGCCTGAGAACGAAACGCACATCGCACCGTGCACAAATGCTTCGATTTCGAGCGCCTTCGGCGTTTTCGCGCGGATCTCCGCGATTTCTTCAAACGAGAGCTCGCGTGCCAGCACGACGCGCTCTGCGCCCATGTTATAAAACGCGTTTGCGGTCTCATAATTCACAACGCCGGCCTGCGTGGAAATGTGTATCGCGACATTCGGCGCGTATTTTTTTGCCATGGCCATCACGCCGAGGTCGGTCATGATGAACGCGTCTACACCGATTGCCTGACAAAACTCGAGAAACGCCGGCAGCGCGGTAAGTTCTGCGTTATGCGGCAGAATATTACAGGTGACATAGACCTTCACGCCCTGCGCGTGGCAGTGTTTTACAGCTTCTTCAAGCTCCTCGTTTGTAAAATTGGAAGGCGCAGAGCGCATGCCAAAGGACTTACCGGCAAGATACACCGCGTCCGCACCGTAGCGCACGGCAGAAATAAGGCGCTCCATATCGCCGACCGGCGCCAGAAGCTCCGGCGCGTTATATCGTTTTTGTTCCATGAAATTCATTCCTTTACTGCATTTGTGCCTTCCCGGACAAAATTCGCCGGAAAGGCACAGGTAGCTTTGTTATCGTAAATGTTGTGTCGGTTACAGCAGACCGGCTTCCGCCATGTTCATCAAATGCTCGTCCATTGTGGAAGCATAGTACGGGGTGCCGTCACTGTCATGGCAGAAGAAGTAATACTCGCTGCCCTCTTCGGACGGATAGATTGCCGCCTTAATAGCTTCAAGACCCGGGTTGCAGATTGGACCTGCCGGCAGGCCGCTGTTTTCATACGTGGAGTACGAGCTTACGAAGCCCTCCGGCGCGTCATTCGCGGTTTTGTACGGATAATAAACTGTGGAGTCGCAGTCCAGCGTGTGGATGTCATGCTCCGCGCCGTTTTCCAGTCGGTTGCGCAAAATAGCGGAGATCATATACATGTCGTCCGTATTTGCGGCTTCTGCCTGAATGATGGAAGCGAGCGTGATGATCTGATCCGTGGTATAGCCGGATTTCGCAATGTCATCGCGCATTTCGTCGGTGAGCTTATTTTCAAAGTTATTGAGGAAGCGGTCAAGGATCGATTCTACCGTATCGTTTTCAAAGAACTGGTACGTATCCGGGAACAGATAGCCCTCGAGCTTATAGTAGCGATCACTTGTGTTCGTGATGGCTGCAACATCCGAGTAGCTGTCGTAATCCGAAGAGTTGCAGGCTTCAAGGATCTCGTCTGCAGTATGCAGGCCGTTTTCTTCCAGCAAAGCGGCAAGCTGCTGCACCGTGATGCCCTCACGGAACATGACGGTGATCTCTTCGCCGAGATCCGGGCCGGACTGTAAGGTATTGACGAGCTGCTTATAATCGTAGTTTGTTTTGATCGTATACGTGCCGGGTTCAAAATACTCCATTTCCGTGGTGAATTTGCAGAAAAGGGAGAAAAACTCCGGCTTATCGATCGCGTGGCTCTTGTAAAGAATGTCTGTCAGCTGCTCCTGCGTCACGTTTTCGGGAATCGTGACCTCCACTTCGGAATCCGTGCGGTCTACACCGAGAAAATCGTTGGAGCCGCCAATCAGGTACGAAGCGAGGGTCAGAGAGACCAGGATAACCATGGCAAGCCACGTGAACGCGAAAATGCGCTTGTTTTTTCTGGCCTTTACACGGTTTCTTTTCTTGTGCTCCTTCGCTTCCTTTTTCTGATTGCGTTCCGCACGGGCGGAGCGTGCACCGGCAGAGCTTTCTTCCACACGCTGTGGTGCGCGGCTGCCGGCATAGCCCTGCAAGTCCTCCAGTTCGTCTGTGTGATTGAGCTGATCTTCGGAAAGATTCAGCTTGAATTCGCGCGAATTCTGGCTGCGCGGTGTCGCGTCCTTCAGGGCGTAGCGCCTGCCGTTATCACTCATATTTTCATTCCATCCTTTCTTCATCTGCCGTCAAAACGAGCCGCTTGTCGGTCAAAATACCGTCCATGCGTACATCATGCGGCTGCGTCGGCACTTGCGGCACGAGCTGAAAATCGTAGCATAGGCCGAGCTTTAAAACCGGGTGCCGTGCAAAAAACGTATCGTAGTACCCTTTGCCGTACCCGAGCCGTGCGCCGTCTGCTGAAAACGCCAGTCCCGGCACAAGGCACAGTGCATTCGCCTCATCTTGATATGCCTTTGCTTCTTTCGGCTCCAAAATGCCGTAAGCGCCCGGCGAAAGAGCGCGTAAAGCCGAGATGCGGTAAAACACCATGCGGTTCGTGTTTGGCACGCATTTCGGTACGTAAAGCGCTTTGCCGTCTGCAAGTACACGATCGAGAATTCTGAGCGTATCCGCTTCCGTGCCAAAGCTTACGTAGCTCAAAACACACGATGCCTTTTGGTACACCGAAAGTGCCATGAGCCGCTGTAAAAGGCAGTCATCCCGTGTAGCGCGATCCGTGCAGGCTTTGCGTGCCGCACGCATTTTTCGGCGCAGTGCGTTTTTTTCGGTTGTATCGGTCATCAATCCGTGCACTGAATGCCGTCGTGGATCTTCTTTTCAACGTCCTTGTCGGTCAGCAGTCCAGCAAGCGTCAAGCCAAACTGCACGGCAACGCCCATGCCCTTTGCCGTGACGATCTTGCCGTCTACGCAGACCGGATTTTCGGAAATCGTTGCGCCCTTTAATTCGCCTTCAAAGCCCGGGAAGCAGATGGCTTCCTTACCGCTCAGAAGGCCGAGATGGCCGAGAACGCTCGGTGCAGCGCAGATTGCCGCAAGATAAATGTCGTTCTTTGCGCAGTATTCCGCGCAGGTTGTGACGATCGGCGATTTTTCGAGGTTCAGTGTGCCGGGCATGCCGCCGGGCAGGATCATCAGCTCCATATCGTCCGTTGTAACGTCTTTTTCTTCGATGTCAGCTGTTACGGTGATGCCGTGGGAGCCGGTGATTGTTTTGCCGCCGACGCCGACGGTCTTTACTTCAAGCTCTGCGCGGCGCAGAATATCCACGGGCGCGAGCGCTTCAATCTCTTCAAATCCGTTTGCAAGAAATACATAGATCATAATAAATCCTCCAGCTTTTCCTTGATCTCGTGATGAATATCTTCAATGCTGCGCAAGGTGTCGCCCTCGGCGCAGTTTAATACGGTCCAGTTTAAATGCTCTGCGGCGTACAGTGCACAGTCCCTGCAATGTAGCAGATAATGTATGTCGCTTTCGTGAATGTCTTTTTTGGTGGTGTCGCCTGCGTAGCGCTCTGTGAGCAGCCTTTGGGAAATTTTCGGCGGCACATCCAGATAAATCACACGATCCGGCCTCGGCAGCCCGAATTTTTCATATTCCAGGTCTTCAAGCCACAAAACGAACGCTTTCCACTCCGTTTTTGGCAGCTTACTTAATTGATATACAATGTTGGACGTCACATAGCGGTCGGAGATGATCGGCACACCACTTGCATAATCGTCTTTCCACTTCATACGGTAGCTTGCAAAACGATCCACGGCGTAAAATGCGCTTGCGGCGTAGGCGTTCACGTCTCCCGCCTCTTTTCCGAAATCGCCTTTCAGATACATCTTTACAAGCGACGAAGACGGAGAGTCATAATCCGGGAACGTTATCTGCCGTGCGCGGCCGCGCGATAAGGCGTAATCATACAAAAGCTTTGCCTGCGTGCCTTTGCCGCTGCCGTCCAGACCTTCAATTACAATCAATGCCATAAGTTTCATTTACTGCTTTCTGCGTAAATTTGCCGGCCTTTGCCGACTTTTTGCACCGCAGCGCGGTACATTCCTATTCATTATAGCAAACTGCGGCGAAATATACAACCGAAAAATTTCTTACAATGCGAAAAAACCGAGCAAAGCGGCGGGACAGGCACAATACCCGCCCTTTTCCGTACAATGGCATTGAGAAACCACAAAGGAGGTTTACCAATATGGCTGAAAATGAGCGGACACCCGATTGCGAAAACGGCGCAGCGTTAAAAGAAGCCGTCTGCATAGATGCCATGCGCATTTACGATTCCTGTTCAGAATAACGAGATGCAAGCTATAGAGTAGGTTAAAACGCCACAATAACCCGATACCTCTCATCAAGCACTTCGCCGGTATTGCCCCGCTCATCAAGCTGCCAAGCGGTACGCACAGAAAACAAGAACACATGCACGTGGTCGGTATGTACGGCGACGGCATAGACCGCCACGGTCGAAAATGTTGTACTTGTTTGCTTGTCGTCGTATGGAAGCAAAAGCGTCGCGTTGTCGAGGTCATTTTCAAGCGGCGTGTGCCCTACACGTTCAGCCCAACGGTCAAATTTTGTTCTAATCTGCTCTTTTGTCATAGCTACCCCTCTTTTGACATATCATAGCAGATTTTTGCAGGCCTGTTCAAGATTTTCCTGACATTTTTGCCGCACCTTTTTATAATATGGTCGATAAATCTGTCAAGCGCCCCGCGGTCATCGTCCTTTCGACCCAGGGCGTGGTTTTTCTGAAAATAAAAAAAGGCGCAGAGCCCGCTCGGAGATTCCGGCAGCCCTGCGCCTTTTGCTTTATGTATTTACTTTTAGACCTTCTTCACCCAGTCCTTCGCGACCCAGCCGCCGGCTTTGAGACGGCCCCAGCCCTTGGCGGAGCCGGGGCCGCTGCGCTCTTCAACGATCGTATAGCGCAAGGTGTCCTTGATCTGGCCCCGCACGCCGTAGTTCGTGCCCGGGCCCTTGCGAATGTTGAGCGGGTCGCGGCAGTTTTTGCGGATGAGGTACGGCTTTGAGGGGCCGGGGGCCGGGGGGCATGGTATTC
>OGRK01000992.1_pt1 | contig 20954 bp, 23 predicted proteins | sample 1553471 | NCBI WGS metagenome assembly OGRK01 (sample SAMEA2580080, study PRJEB22360) | human gut metagenome | biome: human gut; feature: human-associated habitat; material: faeces | place: Denmark | collected 2008/2010
TCAACCCGAACCGATAGAACATTCCGTATATATAAGTCACGCCCCGGATATCCCCCAGAGCTTTGGGTCTCTCTACTACTTCACATCTTATATTACCCAGTGCCAAAACTATAGAACTCCACGCCAGACTTTTACTCTTCTCCCGGCGGTCGATCCACAGCTCTTTTGTGTACTCGCCATTCCTGCCTTTCCGTACCTCATAAGTAAATGGCAACCCGGAGTAGGTTTTGAATTTCACACCAGCATAAACCAGAACCACACCCCAGAAGTTTTCTTCTGTCGGATCAGCCCTCCACCGCTTCATCGCCCTGTATCTCCGCTGCCGCTCTGCTCCAACACTGATTTTTTCTTTCTCTGTACTTGGGAAGTACACACCTTTTTTATATGGCAGGTACGAAGTGACGGAGGCTATGGATAGGTCAAGAGCTGCTGCGGTTGAGAGTATGGAGGTTTTGTAGTCTTGTGTTTCATGGTATTCTTCAAAAGTGTCCTGTACCTTCTCCGCCACATCCGATTCATACACACCGGCTGTGATGAGCAGCTTTCTTACTTTTATTGGGTTTAATCCCAGCTCATCGCCGATGGCCTGCAAGGACATCTCAGAATTATAAAGTGCCACAGCACTTTCCATCTGCTCTTTCAGGTTCTTTCCGGCATTGTATTCAGGCTTCAGCTTCTTCCGGCCACCGCCTGGTTTTCTTGTTTTCTTCATTTTACTCATGCAGCTCCAACGGCAGTCCGTCCGGATCATGGAAGAAGGTTATCTTCTTGCCGGTATAATCGTCAACACGAATCGGCTCACATTCAATACCTACCTCCGCCAGCTCATTCACCGTCTGCTCCACACTCTCTACACAGAAAGCAAGGTGACGCAGCCCACATGCTTCCGGGCGGTTCACACGCTTCGGCGGGTTTTCCTCAGCGAAAATCTCCAGTTCTGTGTGCTCATTGACACGCAGATCCAGCTTCCAGTCTTTGCGCTCCGGGCGATAGTTTTCCCTGATGATAGAGAAGCCCAACTTGTTCACATAGAAATCCTTTGCGGCTTCGTAGTCAGATACGATGATTGCAATGTGGTGCATTTTTGATAAATTCATTTTGCTTACGCTCCATTTCTTTTATTTCCGTTATAAACTATACATTAACTTTCAAAAAATACCGTGTGAACTCCTGGAGTTCAGTTTGTCCACACGGTATTTATTTTTTTTTTCTTGTTTATTTCAGCTTTTCCAGAATCTCGTCCGCACTCATCCCGCTTGCCAGCAACTTCTTCAGCACTGCCTCTGCTTCGGTCTTCTTTGCTTCTTCAGCGGCCTTAGCATCTGCCTTTGCCTTCTTTGATTCCAAGGATGCCACTTCTTTTTCGACCTTCTTCAGAGCAGTCTTCTTCTCTTTCAGTGTATTCTTCTGCTCCTCGATTGCTTTCTGGATGGATGCGATCTCAGTATTCAGAGATACAACAGTCTCCTGCTTCTCTGCAATCTGGGATGCGTAGTCTTTGGTAACTTTCGGTTTATTCTTGCTGCCTTTGGTTCTGGACATGGGTGATAACCTCTTTTCTATAACTATATCAGCTACTGGAACATTAATTTCTTTTTCCTGGATGAATTCCCCCTCCCAACCATTCACCTGTTGCCAGCCACAATTCAAAAAAGTAAAGCCACAAGCACGTCCAGGGAATTAAAGTATCTGCCCACAAATCCTCAGCACTCCATTCATTATAATCTGGATAATATAGACATAATGAACCATCGGGATATAGATGGGGAATTGACAGTTTCTTCTTCAACTCTCTAATATTCGGTTCAGCAACAAAAACATCCACTTTCGTTGAACCTTTCTTAGCCAATAGCTTCACCTTGTACTTCATCGAACCTTCTGATGGCTGTAAAAAAATATTGACTACCACTTTTCCCTTGTTAATTATATATGTGGATTCAGAATATTTTCTTTTAATTTCACTGCAATTCTTCAATAATTCTGGCAATGTATATCTGGGATGCCTAAAAAACCGTCTAAAATTACTCGCCATAGAATGTATTTTTCTTTACAGCAGCAACCGCCTTTGTTGCATTCAATATTCCAGTTGCACCAACAGTTACCGTTCCAGCCAAACGTGCCTTATTAAGTTTTTCCGCATTCTTTTTTACTGCGTCATTAGTTATATTCTCACCAAACATTGCTTGAAGTTGTTTTATTACAGAAGCATTCGTAGCATCCGAATTAAGTTTATTCAGATCTTCAGTTAATGCTTCCATCATATTAACAAAATCCGTGTAATTTTGCTCATCTTCTTTCCATTTTTCGGTCAACACTTCATCTATGACAGGATTCTTTACTTCAAATGGTTTACCATTTGATGCTTGTATCTTTCTATTAACAAATTTACAAAAATCCATCATAATTGATATTTCATTAGAATAATCACTGCTAATGTAACCCATCAGTGTACACAGTACGATGCTTCTAACTGGTTCAGTGCTATTTTTATCACAATATATGTCTCTATATCGTTTAATAAGTTGAACTGCTCTTCGCAAGGGCTCCAAGTGAGTAATGATTTCTTGTTCCTCGATTGGTTCTGCACTACATTGAATTTTCTGGCTTTTTAATATATATTCGATTCTTGTTCTAGCTTGATTTTCAAACCATTCTGAATATCCAATCGGGTTACTATGATGATACCAATTTTTTAGCTCTCGGTCTGGAACAATAATTTCATTAGTTAAACGATCAACCGCTTGCCCCGGCATGATATCAATATGGAAATCATTTGCATAACACACTCTGATGCATCTGCTCTTTTTTTCCAGCATTTTGTTATGAACGCCATCCGTTAATAAAATTCTATAGATATGATCATACAATTGCTTTGGTGTCATGTTAGAATTCTGTGGTAATTCTGCCACGAAGTCCAAGTCATACTCATTTCCTTTAAGAGGTTTAACTGTTGTTTTCAACCTAAAAGATCCTTGCGGATACATTCTCAATTCTAATTTGTCAAATGCAGCATCACCCTGAATGGTATCAGCAATAGTGTGATACCTTTCATCTGCCAGCGCATATAAACTCGGCTGGAGCTGAAGTTTAGAACATATTTCAAGAATGATATTTTCTGTATAACCAATCATCTGTTTCACTCCTCTCCTAAAAGCCACGGCGTATTATTTCCCAAATTCATTTCCACTGAATTATTATATCTTCTACAACGCATCTCGTCTATTGTTGCCAAACATATTTGTGTGGAGTTTTGTCTTACTGCATCTCGGATTATTTGTTTTTGACCATCTGTTAATTTAATTTCAAAGATATCCGCATATACTACTTCATGTATTCTAAGTGGCTGTGAATACGTTACACCCGCATTGTGCGTCCAGACCTTTCGATATTTCAACTTTTGAAATGCTTCTGCAGGCAAAATTTGGGTATCTATTAGTTCTTCCTCAAATTCACGTCTCGGATCGTATTCTCTATCTCTCATTGACTCAAACCAATCCCAGAATTTAAAATAGTCTTTTCCTTTTATCTGCATTCGCAAATCATCCGTCTCATCAAAATTCCCCATTGATGTATCAGCAATCGCACGTATTTGATTCAAGAAACTCTTTCCCTCATCATAAACTTTATATACACCACCAATAGGTTGAAATTGATTATTCATTCGATGTCCGCGCACTAATAAGTATTTTCCATCTACCTCAATTCGAAAAAGATATGAAAAAGACAATCTAATGTTTTTTTCTCTGTATCTAATCTGTGTATCAAACCATGTTTTAAGACCTTGATCATGCGTATCTACAAATTCATAAATCGAAGAAACCATCAAACCAAAAACGCCTGAGGCAATAGCAGAAATTGCTTGAACCCCCACAGATTCTGATGATGTAGTTAAAGCTGTAACCAGTAAACTAATAACTCCTACAAAAATTATTCTGCAGATTTTCTTCATTCACATCATTCCTCTAATTAAATCTTCGTTTATCACATCTCAGCCGATCATAAGATCGTTGCCTGCTGCCCACCACGGAGAGGTGTGTGATATACTGGGAGCTACCGTTCCCAGTATATCACAAGTCTGCAAATAAATCAGCCTTGTAGATACATTTTTTATTCCACCGTCACACTCTTTGCAAGGTTTCTCGGCTTATCCACATCGAGGCCCTTTGCCACAGATACATAGTATCCCAGCAACTGCAGCGGAATCACGGCCAGACTGCCAATGAAATGCTCATCTACCTTCGGAACATATACAGTAAAGTTTACCTGATCTTCGATCTCGTATTTGCCATAAGTGGTCAATCCCATCAAGTAAGCTCCACGGCTCTTGCACTCCAGCATATTGCTTACAGTCTTCTCATACAGTTCACTCTGAGTTAGCACACCGATAACCAGTGTTCCCTGCTCAATCAGGCTGATGGTGCCGTGCTTCAGCTCACCTGCTGCGTATGCCTCGGAGTGGATATAGCTGATTTCTTTCAGCTTCAAGCTGCCTTCCAGGCTGACTGCATAGTCGATACCACGACCAACAAAGAACACATCATGAGCGTTGGCGTATTTTTCCGCGAACCACTGGATATGCTCTTTGTCTTCCAGAATCTTCTGTATCTTCTCCGGGATAGTCTGCAGTTCAGAAATATAATAGCTGTACTGCTCATCCGTGATTTTGCCTCTGACCTTCGCAAACTGCACTGCCAGGCAGTACATAGCGGCAAGCTGTGCACTGTAGCCTTTGTCGTAGCAACAGAGATTTCTGGTCCAGCAAGTGTGTAGAACACTTTATCCGCTTCACGCGCGATGCTGCTGCCCACCACATTAACTATTGCCATTGTGGTGATGCCCTTTTCTTTTGCAAGACGCAATGCTGCCAGTGTATCCGCTGTCTCACCAGACTGGCTAACAACGATCACCAGTGCCTTCTGATTGAGCGGCATCTTACGGTAGCGGAACTCAGAGGCAAGTTCCACACGCACCGGGATGTCTGCCATATCTTCCAGCACATACTGAGCAGCCATGCCCACATGCCATGCAGAACCACAAGCAACAATATAAACCTGCTCGAAATTCTTAATCTCATCTTCGGTAATCTCCACGCTGGACAGATCGATAACTCCGTTCTTGATTACGGAATTAAGAGTATCTTGGACAGCTTTCGGCTGCTCATGGATCTCTTTCATCATGAAATGCTCAAAGCCGCTCTTTTCAGCCGCTTCTGCATCCCACTTGATCTCGGTGGTCTGCTTTTCGATTTCATCACCATTCAGGTCATAGAAATGAGCCTCACCCGGAACAAGTTTTGCAAACTCAAGGTTTCCAATATAATACACATTGCGAGTGTATTTCAGGATTGCCGGAACATCCGAAGCTACATAAGTTTCTTCGTTAGCAATGCCGATGATCATGGGGCTGTCCTTACGCGCCACCCAAATCTCGCCCGGATAGTCACGGAACATCAGCTCCAAAGCATAGGAACCACGGACACGAACCATTGTCTTCGCAATGGCATCGATGGGGCCAAGGTTATACTTTTTATAATAGTAATCAACCAGTTTAACAACTACTTCCGTATCGGTCTGGCTGTAGAACGTATAGCCATGTTTCAGCAGCTTTTCTTTCAGCTCAGTATAGTTCTCGATGATACCGTTATGTACGCCAACGACCTCAGACTCCACTGTGCCAGAACCAGATCGGGTACAGTTACCTGAAACATGCGGATGTGCATTGTTCTGGCTCGGCTCACCATGCGTTGCCCAACGAGTATGACCAATACCACAGGTTCCTTTTAATGCCTTACCTCCATCTGTTTTCTCAATCAGATTGGACAGTCGACCTTTTGCTTTCACGACCTGAGCCAGATTTTCTCCATCACGGACAGCCAGTCCGGCCGAGTCATATCCTCTATATTCCAACTTTGACAGACCGTCCAACAAAATCGGTGCTGCCTGTCGGTTTCCTGTAAAACCAACGATTCCACACATAGGTTTATCCCTCCCGTTGTTTAATTCTCTATTATACTTTCCCTTTTATGCAAAACGACTCCGGGTAATTGCCAGAGTCGTCATTGCCTTTACGCTTTATATCCCTTTTCGCAAATAACGTTGACCACTTCGTCAACATACTTCTGGTATGTATCGTGGTCAGGTGCTTCCACCATAACACGAACCACCGGCTCAGTGCCGGACTCACGCACCAGAATACGACCGGTATCGCCCAGAGCCTCAGCTACCGTATTTACAGTTTCCTGCACTGCCGGGTCATTCTGTGCAACTTTCTTATCAGTCACACGAACATTCTCCAACACCTGCGGATAGATCTTCAGCGGTGCTGCCAGTTCACTCATCGGCTTCTTTTTCGCCGGCATGACCTCCATCATCTTCAAGCTGGTCAGAATACCGTCACCAGTGCTTGCATACTTGGAGAAGATGATATGACCGCTCTGCTCACCGCCGATACGGCATCCGTTCTTAGCCATGTACTCGTAGACATACTTGTCGCCTACGGCAGTCTTGGCATCTCAGAATTATAAAGCGCCACAGCGTTTTCCATCTGCTCTTTCAGATTCTTCCCGGCATCATAACTCCGGCTTCAACCTCTTCCGGCCGCCACCGGGCTTTCTGGCTTTATACGCTCTTTTCTCTCCCATAATTATTCGTGCAGTTCCAGCGGCAGTCCGTCCAGGTCATGGAAGAAAGTCATCTTCTTGCCGGTATAGTCATCCACACGGATTGTCCGACAAGATACTGTCTAAACGTAAAGAGGTTTACGAAGCTGCTAAAGCAGAGCATCCGGAACGCTGGAATGGACGTGCAACCCGTGACTGGAGTCTTCCGGATACTGTATATCTGAACCCGGAAAAGGTACACGAACAATCCGAAAAAGCTGATGAACAGATGGCTGTTTCATAAAAATCTATTCATTCAAAATGATGGTGATCAGGCAGGATTCTGTGCCTGACGTGATTACCAATAAATGTGGATAATTTATTGATACTCACGTCAGGTACAGAACAATATTTGATAACCTGCAAGAACAAAAAATATATATTTTTACTGACAACTACCTTGACAATCAGCGGAAGTTCAGTTTGTCCACACGGCATCCATTTTTTTCTTGGGTTCTTGTTTATTTCAATTTCTCCAGAATCTCGTCCGCACTCACACCGCTTGCCAGCAGCTTCTTCAGCACAGCTTCGACCTCGACCTTCTTCGCTTCTTCGGCGGCCTTGGCATCCGCTTTTGCCTTTTTCGCTTCCAAAGATGTCAACTCTTTTTCAGCTTTCTTCAGCGATGCCTTCTTTTCTTTCAGGTCGGCCTTCAGAGCACCGATATTAGCAGTGATGGTAGTGATCTCGGCATTCAGAGACGCAATAGACTCCTGCTTCTCTACAATCTGGGATGCGTAATCATTGGTTGCCTTCGGTTTGTTCTTGCTGCCTTTCATTCTGGGCATATTCATTCAGCCTTTCTTTTACACACACTCATTTTCCATTGAGCATTAAATGTACTGCTCGACAATAAAACTGAGCTCATCAATATAATTTCCTACCTCATCGGCTGCATTATTCTCATCCGGATATTCAAAAATAGTCTCATATTTATTGAGGAACTCATCAAACTGGTATGGACCATTCTCACGATGATTAGCATGAATATAAGAAACAACCAAAACTGCTGCCTGAATTGGATGGCCTTCAAAATAATCTGCATCAGCCATACCAGAGACCCCGCCTCGATCACAGCCATAAAGTCTTCTAACTTGATGTTCCAACTCAATTGCGTCATTGTGATTAATTCTAAACATATTATTATCCCCCAATCTAATTTTCTTTTCTCACATCTCAGCCGATCACCGAATCCCTGATTCGTAGATCGTTGCCTGCTGCTCACCACGGAGAGGTGTGTGATTATCAGAGCAGCGTAGGGAGCTATCGCTCCCAGTATATCACAAGTCTGCAAATAAATCAGCCTTGTACACGCCATTTCTTCTTGAAGTTGTCATCTTCCTCGTAGGTCAGCTAAATATCACACCCCATACAGAATTCGTGTTAATTTAAATCTCTTTAACACAGCTGTGATAATGCTAGCTACTCCCACCGCACACAAAAAGCTAATCATAACCTGTACTATCGGCGGCACCTTGCCGTTCAGCGGAATGATTGTCAAATATATAATCTGCTGATGGAACAAATAAATTCCAAAACTCCTTTTCTTGAATTCGTTCCACAATTTTGATTTTTTTGCATTGATCAGTTTTTCAGTAATCTTTTTTACAGTGTAGTATACAAAAATCACTCCCATATACGAACACATATACCCTAAAATCAAACCAATCAATCGAACTACTGCCGATGCCGTTGTATTTACCTCAATTGTGTTGTTAATCACAAAACAAACGATTGACCCAAAACCACTTATTGGAATGATCCACCTATTATCTGTCTCTTTCCTGTAAAGGTACGCTCCAAGGTAATAATAACCCGCGTATTTAACAGCTGTTGAAACTTGAAAAACATTGATGCCTATCTTATCGAGCAGGTATCCCCCATAGATACGGCTACAACCGCAAACATTCCTTTAGTTGATACATACTTTTCATCCAAGATTTTGTAAAAAATGATAAACAGCAAAAAGAGCATTGGAAGGAACCATAACTGCGATGGTGCGCATCCAAGAACATACTTGTATACTATTTTAGACAAGCTGAAGCCACTATAGCGCACATAAAATGGAATAACCCATGTTAACATTACACAAAAATATGGCAGCAGGAGTCTCTTTCCTCTTTTCAAAACATCTTTTCAAAACAGCTTTTCCAAAATTAATGTATTTTCCCTTTTCTGTTCTTAAGCAATAAAATAAAAAGCCAGAGGCCATCGCAAATGTCTGAACATGAAACGTATTCAGCCACCGATCAAAAATTGAAAGATAACTTGCTTCATACACAGGGGTTGCTCCATCAAACCAACTACCAGTAAAAAACATGCACGAGTGGTAAAGCACAACTGCTAACATCATTAATACTTTAACATTATCTATCGTTTCTAATCTACGTTGCACTGCTTATCCCCTCTTAACTTTCACACATATCTTATGGATCATACTCTGCATTTTGTCACGATAAAATACCATATTAAGTACACCGACAATGACAATCCAAATAATAGCCGTTTTAACCGCAAGAAAAACCCACTCAATATATGTAGCTTCTGGCATAACAATCATTCTCGTAGCAAAAAAGCCTATTATCACTGTCAACCCATCAACGAAAATTTGCTTAGCAAAGTTTCTTAACGGCCACTTGATTAAATTTCTTGAATCATATACTGCCATCCACACTGTCTGATATCCCATTGCAACTAATGTACCAATCGCAACACCAATCAGTCCCCAAGCCTTTACAGTTACAACAGATACTACAATATTGAGAATTGCTGCAATAATATAATTATTTTGTGTCTGTTTATAATGACCTGCCGCAAGAATTATAATATTATACGGCAATCTCAAACAATGACCTGCATTTGCAGCTACAATCAATGCCGCAAAAAGAGGCTGTATATAATTTGCATCATGAATACCAAGCGTATAAACTCTAACAAACGGAACAATTAAAATTGCCGTTAATCCAAATACAAAGGTCGTGCCAGTATGAATCACCCATTCTGTCCAAGAAAAAGTCTTATTTAATTCTTTTATTTCCTGTTTCGCCCACAGCTCACCAATTAAGGATGTAATTCCATTTGTCATAGACATGAACAGCTGTTTCACACCTTTAACAACCAAGAAGTAAACTGAGTAGATTGAAACATCCGATAAAGTGGCAAACAAGGTCAATACAATCGTATCCGTTCCATCAAGAATAACGGCCGCCACATGCTGTGCAATACCATTCCATTTTTGTGGAATCGGTTCCTTTATGTATTTAATCTTCCTATCTATGCTATAATGATGCCGAACATATAGGTAAATTAAGAATGGCTGTAACAAATATATAAGAGATGTAGTCAGTTTAACAATCTGAATGCTACATCCCACACGAATTAAAATAAAACATGCTGCCGTATTACAGACAACCGCTAATGTTTGCGCATTATACTGAATATAACCGCGCTGATCAGCTGTTAAGAGTAAGCGATTAACGATTCCAAAAAAATATTGCGCAAAAGAACTAATAGAAATTGTCACAATCAATGATGCTGTATAGATGAATCCAAAGTTCTTTCCAGCAAATTGAGGATAAAAAATAACCAGCGCAATTACATATATCAGTAAAATTTGACCCAATCTTGTAAAAAATTTATTGGCCGAAGATATTATTTTACTGACATCTTCCTGATTTTTTTCCGCTAATGGCTTATACAACGCAGATTGAACAACAGCACCTACGCCTAGTTCAAGGAAAGAAATCACTCCCAAAAACTGAGTAATTGAGTTTACCAGTCCATTAACTTCTGAACCAAATGCATTTAAGATTAATCTCGGTAAAATAAATCCACAGATTATGGTTGTTACTTGAAAGACAAGCGATGAGATTGTATTATAAAATAGTCGTTTTTCTCGCATTTTAAATTATTCCTTTATTTATTAGGAAGCAAAATCTTCTCTCCCCATTTTAAATCTGTTTCATATGAAATGTCAGTATCAAATCCACTATTATCAAAAAAAGTCAATTCGCCAAAATAGATATTGTTATCTACATCAAATAGATCAACTCGAATATGGCTATATCCTTTGCAAAGGATTTTTGCTATTTTCAACATTTCATCTAGATTTTGAGGTTTATCAATATTATTTGCTTTTTCTAGTGCTTCATGTTGATAATAGAGCCGATTCCAATTCGCATCGTAAAAATAAAAATCTGGATGTCCTTTTTCACGTCCAGTACAAACCATAATTGAGTCTATCTCTCCATTAAAGCAAAAAATCTTGTAATCATTAATAGATTTTTCCACATTATTGTTGTAGTAAGAATCAGAAATAATTATTGAACAATCGTCAGAATTTAGTCTGTACCCCCCTCCGGTAGGTAATTTAATCCACTCACCCAACTTCAGATCCCATTCTTCAGGCTTGAAACCTTCAAATCCACTAGCTGGATAAAATGTAATCTCACCAAAATATACTTTTTCGTTGATTTCGTAGAAATCAATTCTTGCAAAAGGCATTTTTTCAGAAAACTTTGTAGCCAGTTTCTTCATCAGCTCATACTGTTTTAGACGCTGAATCGGTAAAATAGCGTTACCATGAGTAGGTCTTTGTACATTCAGATGATTCCATGCTTCATCGTAAAAATCTTCCTTTAAGCCATCTTTTGTAAAGCGCTCACTACACACCAGTGTCATACGAGGCACACCGTCAAAACAAAACAACTTGTAATCACGTAAATCGTCTGCCATGTATTGTTCAGCAATGATTCTGTGTGGAACATTTTTATAAGGCCACTCACGTCCCATGTAATAGAAATTATTCGACAGACTTGTTTCAATCTTTTTTCTTGCCGAATTCATATCCAAGCTGGATTTATCACGGCACACAACAAGGCCACCACTATCATGTGTACATTTCAAGACAAATTGATCCGGCAAAGCATCAAAATCAATCTCGTCAAAACTATTCCAAACTCCAAGCGTTGGAATTATGTATTCAGCACCGATTTTTTCTGAAATATACTTTTTGCTTTCATATTTATCTACCATTATAGTATATTCAGGATTACGATTATAAATTTTCAGCCATTGCAATTTTTCATTAAAAGTCTGTGGATTTGAAAAATCCATAAAACGTCCAAACGTGTCATAAAATTTAAGTTGTAAATATTGTTCGTCCGATAAAAAAGCAAATCTTTTCGGATTCAAACTCACTATTTTTCTTATTATCCATCCCTTTATACTCATCTTCTCACCTCATCTGCAAAATTAAGCCACTCTTTTGCAATTACACTTGGTTTCAATGATTCAGAAAGCAAAGATGCTTTTTTGCTCATGTCAATTTGCATCGGCTCATTCTTCAAAACCATTCTCATTGCATCAGCCAGTTTTTCGGTATCACCCACAGGAACAAGTACCCCATTTATTCCATTAGAAATAACTGATTTGGCCCCACCCGGGGGGCAATCAGTACATATTGTCGGAAGCCCAATTGCCATTGCTTCTAGCATCGAATTAGAAATTCCCTCATAATCTGATGTAGAAACAAACAAAGAAGCCTTAATTATTTCTTTATGGATACTAGGTGAATACCCATGAAATATGACTCTATTTCCAAGCTGAAGATTACCAACATACTTTTCAAGTTCCGGCTTCTGGGAGCCATCACCATAAAATTCGAGCGTATAGTCCGGAAACTCATTTCTAATCAAATTAAACGCATCAATTGCAAGTTTTAAGTTTTTTTGTGGTTCAATACGGCAGAAATTAACGATTCTATGATCCCTTTTCCCCTCGTACCGTTTTGGAAGTGTAGATGTAATTGGATTACATATTATTGTAGACTTACATTTAACAATATTACTAAAATAGTCTTTTGCCCCCGATGTTTGATAAACAAGGCCTTCACAGCGTTTATACACAAAATTTCGCAATAGCTTCATGCTTTTCTCTGCTGGAAAGCGCGCAGGGTCATTTCGTTCTGATATAATAAGTGGGAACTTTCTATTTTTTAAAGCCATCAACAAAACAGCATTAGTCTTTGGAATAGCTAAGGAAAACACACAATACGGATTTATCTCATATATAACTTTTTTCAGTTGCTGATATCTATGATAAATAGTTTTCCATCTTCCACCGTTAGGTTTTTTTAATGCGATTCGCTTAACCTTAGGGGTTATATAATATTCTTTTTGCTCTTTAGGATGATAGGTTATAACATATGCTTCATAATTATTTATCTCACAAATTTCGTTTGCAAGTGCTGCCACAACTCTTTCGGCACCCCCGGTAGACAACCGTTCAACTACAAAAACTATTTTTTTAATCAATTATTTTTCCTCCTTACTGCCAAAAGAAGTAATACAACCTTGCTGGTGTACTAGCATATCTCAAAAAGAATAGTGATAGTAATAAAATTAATCCGCTTTTATATACCAAACGGGATTTCGACTCCAAATACCTCTGAAAGAACGGAAACAAAAAAACTAAAAATACTCTAAAATATAATGTTATCCGAGTAAATGCTGTAAATTTCAATCCCACTAGTTCAAGCGAAATATAAATTGCAGTACATGCTGTTGCAATAAAAACTTCCTTGCCATCATCGTTTTGGTAGCGTTTAAAAATATATATAATCATAAACAGTTCTATAAGCCAAAGGAATGCTACTCCACCAACATTTGCATCCCAATAGTTGTTTTGGAAATATCCTGCATATCTCGGTATAATGACAAAAATAAATCTACCTATTGCCGTAGTAAAAAAAGGCATAAGGATACTTCCTATGATGATATATTTCATACCTCTACGATTGTCTTTAATCTTCCACAATGGAACTAGCAGAAGTAGTACAATTGCTGATTTGTGGAATAAAAAAGCTATAAATATAGCAAGTATTGCCTTGATATTTGAATGTCTGCATTCTTTCTTTAATAATGTATATGCCTGCAATCCAATTGCAATAGCCAATGTTTGCCTTGCTAGATTGAATGACTGCATATACAATGATTCGCAAAGAATAATGTATGTCGGCAGAAAAACTCTATCGCAATTATCGTACACGAATTTTGCCATCAGATAGCATGTTGTAAATGCAACAATAACCAGAATCCATTGTGCATTTGATGTAAAGATCCTAACAATCTTATTCAGCAACACATACCCAACTTCCATAGAACGCTCAACATTCCAGATTGTATCGTACACAATATCTGTTCCACTAGTAAATATTGTTTTCCAAGAAATATACTTAGTTTTTTCAAACACATCAATATAGTGTGTTGTATCTTCTCCTACCGTTTCTCCTCTTAGTCCTAATATTAGCGCCATTGTAAAAAAACTAAGAATCAAAAAAGTTTTCTTTGATACTTTCCTTGAATATAGTAAAGCTCCTGCGAATAGCACAAAAAGCATTTCAAATATGTAAACGGTCATTCTATTCACCTTTCCGCCTATTCGTCATTTTCACATACTGCTTTGGAAAACAATTGAATAAAACTGATTTTAACTTTTCCTTTTTATTTAAGGAGTATTTCCACGCAAAAGAAAAATCAAGTCCAGATACTCTCCATCCATAAATTTTTCTTTGTCTCGCTGTTGCTATATAATATTTGACCAAAATACCATACAAATAAGATTTATACAACTGATCATCTAACTCTGAAAAGAGTTGCATCCATTCAGAATATATTTCCAATGACATTTGTATTTTTTCAGGAGACTGTTGAGAAGTCATTATCGAATTTTCTCTAATAACATAGTTGTAAAAAGGATAATCAACATATGTCACCCTAGGATTAGCTAAAAATAATCTTGGTAACATTTCAATGTCTTCAAAGTAAAAGCCAACTTTATAATAAAGATTATTTTCAATCAAGAATGATCTTCTATATAAGTTCAACCATGCTGGTGCGTACCATTCATCACATTTGATTGCGGAAATCACATATTCTTTTGCATCATAAATTTTATCTTGCAAAAGATTGCTGTGTCGCTTTTCAATAACCTTATTATTTCTTAATTCTTTATATGCACCAACAACCATATCAACATTGTTAACCATTCCGTTAACAAGCTTTTCGCAGGAATCCAATTCAATATAGTCATCCGAATCTACATAAAGAATATACTCTCCAGATGCTTTACATAATCCATAATTTCTTGCATCCGAAAGGCCACCATTTTTTTTATGAATAACTACAATTCTGCTATCTTTCTTAGCATACTCATCGCACAATTGTGGACAATAATCTGGACTTCCATCATCTACAAGAATAATTTCAATATTCTCGTATGTCTGATTTACAAGACTATCTACACATCGTTCCAAATATTTTTCCACATTATATATCGGAACAATGATACTAATTTTTTCTCTTTTCATGCGCTTCTTTCCTTTCATACGCATGCATTTTTAGGTGGAAATTTTTATCCAGTCTTTTCCAATCAGTGGTGACTCGTAATCGTTATTAAACCAACGACTTGGTGATACAACGATTTTATTTTCACTCTTTGACAAATATTGCGTCCACCAACTAAATGTACTATTTGATACAACAAAATGCTTACATGCGCTCATTAGTCTCAGCTTTTCCCATACAGGATCTGTCCCGTCTTCGTAATAAGTTACACAACCTGTATATATATTGTTCTTCACCCATTCAATGTCATCTGAAAACATAAAAAATACTGGATTCTTTACATTATTCTTTATTACTTGAATGGCCTCTTCAAAATATTTTCTGTCACATACGCTTTGAAGCTTTTTTACCTCGGCATTACTTTCAAAATCTCCTCTACGTACACTTAAACAAATCGAATTTGTTTGCTGAATATTGCACATCATTTCTCGATTTTTCTGTAAAAGATCTTTCTTTGGAGTAAATTCAGCCAGAAGAATTTCTCTTATTTCGTCAAAATAAATAGGATCTTCAAAACAACCTGACACAAATTTATTTAAGCTACTGCTATATTGTAGGTTCCACCCCCCTTCTAAACCAATAAATACCTTTTTTCTCCAGACTCCTGTGCCATTTTTCTTCGTACTCCACTTGTTCATTCATCTGTTCCGGCATAATTCTACGCATTCCAATGTAGTATGGAATACAATATAACTTCTGCTGGATACTGATTTCGTTAAAAATGACCTTACCCTTCTTTGGATAAACATTATAATTACACATTAAAATCTTCCAGGACATTATAAAAGCTCGGATCTACTTTTCCAGCCTCATCAATCTGATCAAAACTAAATACAAGTTCATCGTGCGGATAATACTATATTTGCAAGGCTCTTGTGGCTGCATATCTAAAAAATTGATTGCCTAATCTTCCATACATTTCTGTATATATCATTTTTTCATATCTCTCCCATCTCTATAGCTAATCACCTTGGCAGGAATACCGGCAATTACAGCATCGCTCGGAAATTTTTTAGTTATAACTGCATTAGCTCCAACAACGCAACCGCTACCAAGTTCTGCGCCATCAAGAAAAACTGCACCCGCACCAATCCAGCAATTGTTTCCAATCTTTATACCTTTATGAGTAACTCCTTGTTCTCTTATCAGTTTTGTCTTATCATTAAAATTATGGTTTTCTGAGTGAAAACGAATAAACTGCCCTGCAACAACATCATCTCCAATTTCTATGCCACCCGCAGCTCCAAATGTGCAATCATTGCCAAAGGTTGTTCTATTTCCAATTTTTACACCTTTCCCAACACTTTGAAGTCCTCCTGTGCACTCAATTCTTGTGTTTCTACCAATAACAACATTTTCTCCGATAAAAACGCCTTCCCTTGATAGCGCATCTATATACACCCCATCTTGTAATTTCGTTTTTTCTCCAATTGCAAGGTGTTTCTTTTCAATAACTTTAACTTTTTTCCCTATAAATACACTATTTGCAATTTGATTATATCCTATAGAAAAGAATCTTCCACGCACCATCATCCAACCGTATTTCCAGCATTGTCGCAAGATATATCCTACCCCAATTGTATAATCTAGTTGAAAATTATCTTTTCCTGCAAATTTTAACAACCTGTCTATAATACTCATATTTTTCCTTTACAATTTCCATCCATAACACTCTTTTTCGATTTGTCTTGACATATCTTCCATTCGCATAATGGGTTGACTTTCTACAATAACTTTATTCATAAGTTCTAACTTTTGTCGAGTAAGTCCCTGCAAAATTTCACATAATTTTTCAGCTTCGATATCTTCAATAACAATCCCCGCACCGTCTACTAGTATATCTTTTGCTCCCACATTTCCGCTTATAATAACTGGAACACCATAGCTCAGTGCTTCCAATACTGTAAAACCAAATGTTTCATAGCAGATACTTGGTGCTACTAAAATTTCTGTTTCATCAAATATTCTTTCTAGTTCAGCATAAGAATATCGGTCATGAGACTTTATATACGGTGCTGACTCCATCGGTACAAAATGTACATCCAAACAGAATCTCTGCTGCGCCTTCCACAATTTATCAAGTGCTAACTTCAGTAGGGGATATCCTTTTGCCCCACTTTGTGGTCCTAAATATCGAATACGCAGATAATCATTTGAATAGTCTTTAACTTTTCGATTGTCCTTAATATCCGAATGAGTAATTCCTATAATGCAACTATTCGGAAGGTCAAAGACAGATTCGTAAACCTTTTTTGTTACGCTACTATTATAATGAATCATATCCATTAGATTCAAAAGCGAATAATAATAACTTCGCAATTTTTTATAATCATCTGCAATTCCTACTGGAACTGCAGCAACATTCACAGTTGATTCAGTTAAATATTCATCTCGATGGTGTTTTCTAATTTTTTTTACAACCTTCGAGTCTTTCAACTTACGATAAATAGGCGACTGAAGTATTTTAATTTTATTCAAACTCAACGCAGTTGCGTTGCAGACACCACAACTTTCACACTTCTGCACACAATCACATACTGCACCTTGCCGAAACATTGTTACCTTCGGACATATTGGAAAAAAATCATGCGCAGTGAATACTAACCGAATTTTCTTGTCTTTTGCTACTTCAATAAAGTTCTTATGAAGTCCCATCAATGTATGCACATGAATTACATCCGGCTGAAAGTTGTCAAGTAACCGTCTATACGCTTCAGCATCCACATTTTTGGTAAAAGCCGCAATATCTACAATTCCCTCATCAAGGGATACAGGAAGCGGATTAATAACTTCAAAGCTCAGAATACTTTGGCCATTTAATTTTGCATTTTCGTGTTTTTTTATAGCTATTTTCTGATTAACAACCCCCATCTGTCCAGGCCAAAGCATTGCCACTGTGTGCCCTTCCTTTACCTGTTGTTCCATAAGATCAATGCAGAGCTTTGTCAAACCACCACTTCGATATGGAGGGAATCCAAGTGCATAATGTAATATATTCATATTCCTAAACCTGATTTACAAATTCAACATAATCGAATCCGTCAATCGCTCTTACTCCTGTAAATTTATTTTTATACAAACACCAATCTTTAACTTCCCCATTTTCCTGAAGACTATTCTCAATAAAATAAGCTGTCCTAATTTCTGGGTATCTTTTTTTTGTAAAGATTATTTTGTGCTCATATGGTAATTCATCAAATTTTCTTACTTGTTCTTCTGTACAGCCATCTCTTTCGACCATCATAAAATAAAGATTATCCCAGTGAATTCTACTGCAACGCGTTTCCCACTTATGTTTAGCTTCTTCAAAATTCCGATAATGTACAAAATGAATTACAATATCATCAAGCTTTCCAACCGGATATTTATTTTGCAAGGTCAGTTTAATATCTTGAACAAGTGAACATTCTTGAATATAATATTTAAAATTACTCAGTAGTTTTAGATAGTCCTCCGGATAAAAAAATAAATTAACTGTTGGTGAGTCAAATCGCATTCCCAATTCATGCGTTATCACTCCCCCCACACAATTAGAAGCAATTAGTGAAAAACTATGATTATTCAGCTTAAGCTGATTCTTCTTATTTAATTTTCTTCTTAGAAATTTTCTATAATACTTACTTATTTTCATTTTTTCGCTAAGCACCTTCTCTTACCGCTTAATCTCTCTGGAAAATATCTCTGGTATAAACTTTATCCTTCACATCATCCAGGCACTTGTCATAGCGGTTTGCGATAATGGCTTGGCTCTGCTTCTTGAACTCATCCAAGTCATTAACTACTTTACTGCCAAAGAAAGTCTCACCTTCCTTCAGAGTCGGCTCATAAATCACAACCGTTGCACCCTTGGCCTTGATACGCTTCATGACACCCTGAATAGAACTCTGACGGAAGTTGTCGCTGTTGCTCTTCATGGTCAGTCGGTACACACCAACCACAACCTCTTTCTCCTTGCTCTCATCCCAGTTATCATTTGCTCCATATGCACCAGCGATTTCCAGCACGCGGTCGGCGATAAAGTCTTTACGAGTTCTGTTGCTCTCAACGATTGCTTCGATCAGATTTTCCGGCACATCTGCGTAGTTTGCCAGCAGCTGCTTAGTATCTTTCGGCAGACAGTAACCACCGTATCCGAAAGACGGATTATTGTAATGAGTACCAATACGAGGATCAAGGCATACACCATTGATGATCTGCTGTGTATTCAGTCCCTTCATCTCTGCATAGGTATCGAGTTCATTAAAATAGCTAACACGCAATGCCAGATAGGTGTTGGCAAACAGCTTAACCGCCTCTGCCTCAGTGAAGCCCATGAACAAAGTGTCAATGTTCTCCTTGATAGCACCTTCCTGCAGGAGTTCTGCAAAAGTGTGCGCCGCTTTTACCAGCCGAGCATTATCCACATCAGTACCGACAATGATTCTAGAAGGATAAAGGTTGTCGTACAGTGCCTTGCTCTCTCTTAAGAACTCTGGGCTGAAAATGATATTGTCGCAGTGGAACTTTTCACGAACACTTGCAGTATAGCCAACCGGAATCGTAGACTTGATAACCATGATGGCTTCCGGGTTGTACTCGATAACGAGCTTGATAACCGCTTCAACCGCAGACGTGTCAAAAAAATTCTTTTTACTGTCATAATTGGTAGGTGCAGCGATTACCACAAAATCAGCATCACTATACGCTTCTTTTGCATCCAGCGTTGCTGTCAAGTCTAACTCTTTCTCAGCCAAATACTTCTCAATGTACTCATCCTGAATCGGAGACTTTTTATTGTTAATCGTCTCAACCTTTTCAGGAATGATATCTACTGCCATAACTTTGTGGTGCTGACTCAGCAATGTAGCAATTGATAAGCCAACATAACCAGTTCCTGCAACAGCAATTTTTAAATCCTTAAATTCTCTCATAATGCATACTCCTCATCTTTTTCCAAACATTTATCCCTTATATCCCCTAATACTTCCTTATTTTGAGAATACGTTTTTCACATATTCATAACTATTAATATCGCCAATGTCATACCGCTTACCAGGCATAAGGAAGGCGTGCATCGGAGTCTGCTTGCTCAACCAAGCCGCAAAGCTGCCCGGTGCGTCATAGCCACAGCCATTGTCCAGTGCCTCCTGAATGCACTTTACGTCACAGGCACGGTAGCAGTAGAACGGCGGAACAGCCAGATTGCCTTTCGGCTCTTTCGGCTTTTCCTCATAGCTGGTAATCAGGTCATTGCCATCCAACGTGATAATCGCCGTTTTCTGCTGCTTTTTCAGTTCATTTTCCACATGGCACATCACACAGGAAGTATCCTTTTCCTTTGCGAACTCCACGAACTTGGAAAGACTGAAATCCAGCACATTGTCGCCAGCCATAACCAGCAAATCATCAGCTAAATTCAGCTTTTCCACCGCCAGCTGAATATCTTTGACTGCTCCCAGACGAGTTTCATTGGTGCTTGTGCCATCGTCGATTACAGTAATCTCATAAGGCCGCGTCTTTTGCTTATTGCTTTTCCAATCCTCAAAATGCTGCGCGAACTTGTGGTTGGAAATTACCACAAATTCGTCAATATCGGTGGTATCCACTAAATCATCCACCAGCCAATCGAGGATGGACTTTTCTCCCACTTTCAGGAGCGGCTTCGGAAAATTCTCGGTCAGTGGATAGAGCCGTGTGGCGTAACCCGCCGCTAAAATCAAGCATTTCATCTATCTGTACTCTCCTCTTATAACTCAACACCATCTGCGCTCTCACACAAGTGGAAGCTATATTTTCCTTCCAATGCCGGGAACGCTTTCAGATACTCTGCTGTGACCTTTGCTTCAATATCTTCGGCCTTGTCTGGGTCAATCAGCGCCATGCAGCAGCCTTTGAATCCCGCACCGGAGAAG
>OGRK01000993.1_pt1 | contig 20947 bp, 13 predicted proteins | sample 1553471 | NCBI WGS metagenome assembly OGRK01 (sample SAMEA2580080, study PRJEB22360) | human gut metagenome | biome: human gut; feature: human-associated habitat; material: faeces | place: Denmark | collected 2008/2010
GTTTTGTCAGGTATATTGATGAACAAGGCAGCATTAGCTTTCCCGGTAATGTCGGCAAGTGTGATCATGAAAACAGTTGTAGCTACCACTATACACCTAAGGAATACTTCAAGGATAATCCTGATGTATTGGAAATGGATGAGGGACGCGGCAAGTCATTTCTTTCTGCCCCTTATAAGACGGCAGATAAAACTCCGTCTTGTATCGTCCCTTCATATATTCCTTCATCTTATGTGTTAAGGAGTCTGTCACATTATTCAATCAACCCCTTATATCAGTATTTCTGTCATGTATTTGGTGAAAATGAGGCAAGCAGATTGTTTGAAATGTATCGCATAGGGACATCTTCAAAATGGGGAGGCGCAACAGTTTTCTGGCAGACAGATATAAATGGGCAGGTAAGAACAGGCAAGGTAATGTGCTATAATGCCGAGACAGGACACCGGGTTAAAGATCCTCAGGCTTTTGTCAGCTGGGCACATTCCGAGTTGAAGTTGCAGGATTTTCATTTGAAGCAATGTTTGTTTGGAGAACATCTTCTTATTAACTCATCGTCTCCGGTAATGCTGGTGGAAAGTGAAAAGACCGCTGTTGTAATGAGCCATTTTATTCCCGATTATATATGGCTGGCAACAGGTGGAAAGAACGGTTGTTTCAATAGTGAAACTATGCAGGTTCTCAGAGGCAGGGAGGTTACTCTCATCCCTGATTTAGGAGCAACCGAACAATGGAGAGAAAAGTCTGCTTTGTTGTCTGGAATATGCAAACGAGTTGTTGTGTCCAATGTTTTGGAATGTACATCCGATGAAGAGCAACGCAGCCAAGGATTGGACATTGCAGACTTCTTTCTGTATTCACCATCAAAGAGACAGATACTCCATCAGATGATACAACGTAATCCAGCATTGCAGTTGCTCATTGATGAACTGGATCTGGAACTTATTGAATAGTAAAGGAACTTGTTCCGAGGATTTATAGAAAGTCCTTAACACAATAAGGACTTTTTGCCTGGCGGCAAGAAAATCCGGTCATTGTCCCGCAGAGCGGACTGGCACAAGAGCAAGCTCAAATATTAATCATTTATCAAAAGAATACCATATATGAATACAGATATTAAACAGGCCATGCATGTTGAAGCCGGGAAGTCATTCGGCACAGCAGAGGCGAATGAAAACGAAAGGCATTGGAATGACGACAAGATTGACAGAAAGAATCAAGATCCGACCAATCACTATGACAAGACCCGAATGAAACTGAATTTCGAGATTGGGCCCGATGGGAAAGTTCATCCGTTAGGCTATCAAGAGAAATCGCTTGAAGTACGTTTGCAGGAACGGTTGACTGAACTGGGCTGGAAACCCTTCAAGCCGGACAGCAAAATTCAACCAAACTGTTGTGCGAAATTTATTTTCGGAGGCAATCATGACCGTACACTTGAAATGGCATTTGGAACCCAAACCGTAAATCTGGATAAGGGTGCAGACAACAGCCATCTTCAGCGATGTCCGGAAATCGAACAATGGGCAAAAGATGTCTATGACTGGTGCGCCAAACGGTACGGACAGAAAAATATCATCGGCTTCCAGGTTCATCTTGATGAGAACAGCCCGCATATCCATGCCTTGATCGTTCCGGTTGGAGTACGTCCTAAAAGCGGTCGTGAATGTGTGATGTGGTCGGCAAAGTTCGGTAAGAGCCGTTATGAGTATGGCCATATTCTTCGGGAAATGCACACCTCACTATATGAAGAGGTAGGGAGCAAGTACGGGTTGGAACGTGGTGACAGTATTGAAGGCCGGAACGTCAACCATCTTAGTAAACGCGATTATATCCGGAAACTGGCCAAAGATGCGAAACAAGCAGAGAAAGCAGTCAAGGGACTGCAGACAATGATACGAAAACTTGAACGGGAAATGCTTGCCGGAAGGAACCGGCTTAAAGAAATAGATGAAGCACTCGCATCCGGCAAGATAACTCTTGACAGGTATGAAGAGCAGAAGGCGGACATACAGAAACTCATTACCGAGTATCAGGAAAAACTTGAAGACAAATCCAATAAACTCCATGCAAAGGAACATGAATTGGAACAATTGACAAAGGATGCGGCGAAAGCCCGTTCTGTTATACAGCCATTTCGTAACCACAAGGTTGATTTCACGCCACCGCAAATTACAGAGAAAGTACCATTGTTCGGTACAGACAAATGGATTGAGCGTCAGAATCGGTCTATCTCCAAGCAGTTTACCGAAATTGTCCGGAAGATAGAATCCCTATACAGAAATGATGCAGCCCGACAGGTTGAAGCTGCCCAGAATAATGTTCTAGCGGATTACGGTGAACTTTATCAGTTGAGACGGGAGAATAAAACTCTTTCAGACACAAACAAAAATTTGGAGTCAGAACTGAATACATTGCTCGGCCAGTTGGCTATACCTTCAGTTCGCAATATGATTTTTGCAGTAGCCGATGCGCTCATCAGTGGGCAACCGATACCTGTTTCTTCCGGAGGCGGTGGTGGTAATTCCGACTCAGACCTTCGTTGGGATGGTCGCAGGCCGGATGAAGAGGAAGAAGCGTATCGGAGGAGGTGTCTGATGTTTGCGATAGGGATGATAAACAGACAGAATGGAATGAAAAGTTATAAAAGAAAGTAGTATATGCAACTCTCATTTCACTTGCCTCTTTCTACATTTATGTGTATTTTTGCACACGAATGTAGAAAAGTTTTCTATGGAAAAGAAAGAGTATAAAAATCGTATCCGGGTTATCCTGGCTGAGAAAATGATTACAAACACTTATTTGGCGGAGCAACTTGGCGTGTCCAAGATGACAATAAGCCGATGGTGTACAAACACCACACAACCTAGTGCTCCGCAGTTGATTGAAATCTCAAGAGTGCTGCAGTGTGATTTGAAAGATTTATACGAAATAGCAGAGTAGGTTGCTTAAAATATGAAAGAGAAAAAATATATATATAAAATTGCTTCCCTTTTTTCAGGATGTGGTGGTTTGGATTTAGGATTTATAGGAGGCTTCGATTATTTGGGACGACATTTCAGTAGGAATAGCGTGAATGTCGTATTTGCCAATGATTTTGATAGCGATGCCTCTACTTGTTATAATTCAAATTATCTTTTAAATCGTGACGGTGATTGCAAATGTCTTTTGGCGGATATAAGAAATGTTCCCGCCAGCGATATACCCGATTATGATATATTATTAGCAGGATTCCCTTGTCAGCCATTTTCAAATGCCGGTAACCGTAAAGGTGTCAATGATAAAAACGGTAGAGGTACTCTATTTGAAGAATGTGAAAGAATCTTGAAGGCAAAGATTGAAAAAGGTGTTAAGCCCAAAGCTTTTGTTTTTGAAAATGTAAGAGGGATTCTTTCTTCAAAAATGGATTCCGGAATTACTGTTCCTGAAGAAATCAGGATAAGAATGGAGGCATTAGGTTATAATGTTTCCATGCAACTACTTCGAGCAAGTGACTATGGTGTACCTCAGTCAAGGTATCGTGTGCTGATTATAGGTATTTCTGCGGAACTCGGATTTTTTAACTTTGAAATGATGGAATCAATTATACATGAGCATAATATTCCATCAGTGTCTTACGGTAAAGATGAAGAATTATTGTTGGGCAATATACTACAAGGAGTTGAATCCAAATCTGACAACGATTTTTGGGAATACACAACAGCGACACAACATATGGTGGAACTTATCGGTCCCTGTATATCTGGTAAAGAAGGATTTAAATATTTCACAAAAGGATTTACAAAAAAAGACTTGCCGGACCATGTGATGACAGGAAAGTCTTGGAAAGACATCTCTCCTGACTTGCTTCCGCCGAGATTCAAACGTATTTACGATGACCCGAAGAGATATCATGCACCTAAATTCTACCGTCGCTTTGCACTGGGTGAAATAAACGGAACTATCACAGCTTCGGCGCAACCGGAGAATTGCGGCATAACTCATCCGATAGAAAACAGACGTTACACAGTAAGAGAAATTGCTAGAATACAATCATTCCCTGATGAATATATCTTTGGCTCAATACCACTTCAAGCTCGATATAAAGTAATAGGCAATGCTGTCCCTCCTGTTCTTGCGTGGGTCATTGCTAAGGCGTTAATTAAACAATTGAATGACTATGGCTTACATAAGTAAAAATAATATTTTAGCAGCTTATAAGAAATTGTCTCAAATGCACCCGGACCCTAATGCACAAGGTGCTACTCAAAAAATTAGTGCTATCAGACATTTCTTAGCATTAGATAGTTTCTATAAATTACATAATAGGGATTGCAATACAAGGGATAAAGATGACAAAGAAGAGTTTGCGGATCTTGTAGGTAAAGTCTGTGAAGTATGTCATGACTTATATACAACAAATTTTTACTATCCACTTAAACATCATACCGGAGATTATAGCGTAGGGAGTAATTTCTATTCTGCAGGGCAAGTAAATGCTTCACTTGTTAATCCTAATGAGATTTTTGATTACCCGAAAAGAGGGGGCATTCCGTTGATGAATGTTCAGAATGGAGTTTTAGAGAGAAATATATCATTATATCACAACTTCAGCAATTATGTAACATCAACAGATTATGCTGTAGCACTCGTTATTTGGTTAATTAGAAAAACTTCTATTGAGCTAAACAATGGCAAAACATTGTATGATAATATATATTTGGCATTATCTAAAATATTTACATTAGAATTGCTAAATGTTTTATTCAAAGATTCTGCGGCATTCGAACAGGAATTGAATAAGTACAACTTGATTTTTGGTGAAAATTTCTATCCAATACAAGAGAATGATATTGAGAACTTGTTTGATGTGTCTTCTGATGAAGAAAAACATTCAGATTTTCCGATATCTTATCAAGTAATATTTTATGGTGCTCCTGGAACTGGAAAATCCCACAGAATAAAGAAGCAATTGGAAGGTGTATCGAAAGAAAACATTTTTAGAACGACTTTCCATCCGGATAGTGATTATTCCACCTTTGTCGGGGCATATAAGCCGACAAAAGCAAAGAAACCGCTTTATGGACTTAACGGAGGTCTTACAGTCAGGTTGAATGATGGGAAAGATGATTTGGATGAAGATATTATTACTTATAAATTCATTCCACAAGCGTTTTTGAATGCTTATATGCAAGCATATAGGAAACCGGATGAAAATATATATCTGATAATTGAGGAAATAAACAGGGGAAACTGTGCGCAGATTTTTGGTGACTTGTTTCAACTTCTTGATAGGGACGAAAACGGCAAATCTGAATATACGATCAAGGCGGATGCAGATTTAAAGACATATTTGGAAGAAGAACTTGGTGAAGGTGGAGAAGGCATAAAGGACGGGGAACTGTGTCTGCCGTCCAATCTTTACATTTATGCCACTATGAATACTTCCGACCAGTCTCTGTTTCCAATAGACAGTGCATTCAAGAGACGTTGGGATTGGGAGTATGAACCGATTAAGTATAAGAACACGGATTGGGAGATTGAGATTGGCGATCTGAAGTATAGATGGAGTGATTTCCAAAAAGAAGTCAATACACGCATCTTGAAAGATACCGGCTCTGAGGACAAGATGCTGGGCGATTATTTTGTAAATCCGCCAACAAGAGTCATTTCCTATAACTTATTCAGGAACAAAATATTGTTCTATCTGTGGAATGATGTCTGCAAGGATGGTGATGCCGACATATTCCCTACAGACGAGGATTTCTCTTTTTCCCAATTATATAATCAAGGTAGTGAACAGCTCATTGTCTCAATGATGGACAAACTGGGATTGGTACCTATAGATGATGAAGAAGATGATGAAGAAGAAGATATCGGCACGGGAAGAGATAAAACAAAGTATAGCATAAATGGTGTCGGGAAATACCCCAAAAGACGTCTTGCTACGGAATTAATCAAGTTGTACATTGAACAAAATCCGACTTTATCCGCATCGCAAGTAGTTGAAAAGTGGAAGTCGTTAGGAAATTTCGTTTCTCATTTTGTAGAAACACAGGAGGACTATGACGTCCGAACAGATAAGGAACCTAGAGTAAATGTTCTTAAATGCGGTAATGAAAATATCTATGTCTCTACCAATGGATGGGGAGGACAAGGTGTTATGGATAGTCTAATAAGTGCAATTCCTGGAAACTGGAATTTGAAAGTGGAAAAGATTCAATAATCTATTTATGCTGCTGTTTATCGAAGGATACCCGTATAGTTTGGATGATATGGTCAGGGATGGACTGACCGTCAGAGATGTGCTCAAAGATGTAGTGTCCGTTCCTGCTAAGGAAAATAGATACGCCTTTGGGTATGTAGGGTATTGTTATAGCAAAGCGGCAAAAGATGTAATTTTCTTTCTGCCCAAAGTGGTGCTGACCGGTGAGCAGAACGAAGAAAACGGTGACGATACGATATTCGGTGCGTCACCGCAGGAAATCATAGACTTTGAATCAGATAAAATAAAGTCCAAGTTCACGGAAGAAGGGTGCAAGGAATACAAGGAGTTTCTTTCCACACTTTCGATATGGGTTTACAGAACTATCAGTGTATATAAGAAGACACATAATGACAATATACTTGAAAGCAAGGAATACCAAACAGAAAGCAGAGGTCGGAAACAGAAGCACAATACTTTGCTGGATGTAATAATCGCACTCCGTGACTTCAATCGGGACAATCAGGATTATTTTACCTTCATTGTTAAAAATGTGCATTCCGGTTATAACAGAATCAACTGGACCAAAACTATAACATCGTCGCAGGCTTTTATACAAAGCGATACTCCAGTCTATATTGAACCCATCAACAAAAAGAAGATGGTCAATTTTGACGAGGAACTGCTTGTCATCTACTTTTCGATATTGAACTACATACGAGAAACACATGGTTTTTCTTTTGAAATCAATATCCATTATCATTTGATAAATCCCGACAGACTGAGACGGACCTATATCAAGAAAAACTTGGGATGCAGACGTCTGAAACAGATCAAGTACAAGTATTTTTCAGATAAAGCTTTGCGAATATGGGATTTGTGTTATGCTTTCTTTGACAGAGAGTATAAGATTGCGATGAACAGGCAGGCGGAAGACTTTTTGCTTGCGAAAAACTTCGAGCATATTTTCGAAGTGATGATTGATACCCTTATTGGTGGTAACGACAAACAGAACTTGCCGAAGGAGCTTACCGAACAGAAAGACGGAAAACTTGTTGACCACATGTTCATCGGACAGGGACTTATTGAGCAGTCCGATCTGCGGTCCGAACTGACTTACTATATTGGGGACAGCAAGTATTACAAGCGTTCCAAGAATGATCGGACGCAGCTTGGGGACAAATCCATTTACAAACAATACACATACGCCAGAAATGTCATTCAATGGAATATGAATCTTTTTCTTGATGGTGACGGTAATGGAGAACAACCACAGCTGAGGGATGCGCTGACGGAAGGATACAATCCGATACCCAATTTTTTCATTAGCGCAAGAATTCCCGACAAGCGGAACGGCGGTTCAAAATTCCTCTCTTTTGATGACAGGGAACTGAAAACGCAAGAAGAAGGCGTCCAACTGAACCGCCAGTTTGAAAATCGTCTGTTCGACCGTGATACGCTTTTGCTATGCCATTATGACGTGAATTTCCTGTACATTGTTTCGTTGTATGGCCGAGACAATAAAAGTGCGCAAAGTGTATGGCGGGAATATGTCCGCAAGGAATTCAGAAGTCGGATCCAAAGCACTTTGAACCAGTTATATACATTCAGGACAATCCAGCCACGTGAGGGTATGGATTGTTATCAGTTCATTCAAGATAACTTCCAGCGTTTGAATGGCAAGCTTTATCGTTCGAAAACAGACAGTAACTATCTAGTTCTTGCTCTAATGAAAGAAGAAGAGACCGATATGTGGGAAGCTCTTCATGTTAAACCGGAAGCAATAAGAAGTGAGGTGGATAAGAATAAAGAACTGTTGGACAGCCTGCAAACCCATTTCTATGTCAGCAAGCCTTTCATGCTTGATAAGGAACTTCATGTCGAAGATATCGGAAATGTGGGTACGCTGAATAAGTTGCCAAAACCGGAGATTAAGGATATCCTGACAGGTTTGGTTCGGAAAATAGATGCAGACTATGCGGATTTTCTCAGCCATACGGCAAAGACTTATACGATGGAAAGAATCCCGACTGCTATCAATGTAATGGATATCAGATATTTCTTGCCTATGGTCGGTGGAAATATCGATGGCTATTATAAAGTGGAAAAAGTATATTTTGGCACAAAGAGCGGTAAACCATGCTTGAAACTAAACTTGTCCACTTTTATTTCATTGGGAGAGGACAAGATTCCCATATATCGCATTAAAATGCAGCCGGGAGAGTTGATTTCCAATGGGTTGATGGTAAAATTATACGAACAAAGAATTTAACCTATTTGATAAAATAGAGCGTATATGGCAATTGATACTTTACTTCCCAAAAAACTGGAAAAACCAGATGCTTCATATAAATCCGTCATTGAGTTAAATGAAGCTTTGTCTTCAGCGGAAAAAGAGCACATAAGAAACATTGCTCTTACCGGTCCTTTTGGATCCGGCAAGAGTTCTGTACTTATAACCTTAAGGGAAGATTTTGCCAAAGACTATAAATTCCTGCCCATATCTCTTGCTACTTTGCAGGCAAATGAAGAAGACAACAATATCGGTAATTCAGATGGGGAATCAGATGAAAAAGAAAGAGAGAAGCGGATAGAGAGTCTGAATCGTAAAATAGAATACAGCATTCTTCAGCAACTTATCTATAGAGAAAAAACGGAGACAGTACCGAATTCCCGTTTTAGAAAAATTGTACATTTGTCTAAATGGGAACTGGTAAAATATCCGGTTGCTTTTGTATTGACGTTTCTATGTATTCTCATTGTGTTTGAACCTTCATTTGCCAAGGTTGATTCTATCTATGATTTCTTCAGCTGGGGAAACACATGGAATACAATTTTTGATTTTGCAGCTTCCATATGGCTCTTGTTTGCATTATATAAGATTGCTCGTTATGTTTTCAAATCATATAGCAATTCAAAGTTGAACAAATTGAATTTGAAAGACGGGGAGATAGAGGTTATAGAAAACAATTCTATTTTCAATAAACATCTTGATGAAATACTTTATTTCTTCCAAGTGACTGATTATAATGTTGTAATTATTGAAGATCTGGACAGATTCGGGACACCGAATATTTTTTTGAAACTTCGTGAACTGAACCAGCTTATCAATGAATCAAAAATAGTAGGCAGACATATTACTTTTATCTATGCGATTAAAGATGACATCTTTAAGGATGAAGAAAGAACGAAATTCTTTGACTTCATAACAACGGTAATACCTGTAATCAATCCATCCAATTCGAAGGATAAGCTCAAGTCCGCACTTGAGAAAAAAGGATGTGGAGACGATGGTATCAGTGACGATGATTTGTCGGAAATGGCATTTTTCATTCAGGATATGCGTATTCTGACCAATATTGTAAATGAATACAAACAATATAGAGATAAACTATGTGCAAATAATGCTTCTCGGCTTAATAAGACAAAATTATTGGGAATGATAGTATATAAGAACTATTACCCACAGGATTTTGCATCGTTGCATCGTAGGGAAGGTAAGGTTTATCGGTGCATCAGCAGCAAGCCTAAGTTCATCCCTCTTGCATTGAAAGCTATTGAAAAGTCTGAAGAAGAATTGTCTAAAAAAGAACAGATTTTCAAGCAGAACGAGAATTTGAGTAAGGCTGATTTGAGGAGGCTGTTTTTATTTAATCTTTGGCATAGACTGTCAAATAAGCCATTATCAGTACGTATTGATAATAATTATTATTCTTTAGAACAGATTGCCGCCAGTGAAATTTTGTTTTCTAAGTTGATAAGTGAAAAAGAAATAACATATCAATATCGTTACCATCATCATTATACATCGACAGAATCAGCGGCAATTGATTTTAAACAAATAGACCGAGATCTCAATTATTCCGGACGAATAGATCTGATAGAGAAAGGTGCTAAATATTTCCATAATGAGCATAGATATATTCAACAGGAAAAAATAAAGGTTAAATCACTGAGATTAAAAGACCTGATACAGAAATATAAGTTAGGAGAATCGGAAGAGTTTAAGAGCATAGGATTGACTCCTATGATGAATGTATTTATACGTAGAGGCTATTTCGATGAAGATTACTATGATTATATATCATATTTCTATGAAGGAATGGTTTCTTTGGCAGACAGAGAACTTCTGTTGTCAATGAAGATAGAGGAAGGCCGCCCGTATGAGTATCATATAGACAAGATTGAAAATTTTGTCAAGGAATTGAAGGATTATATGTTCGAAAGTGATGCCATTCTCAATATAGACTTATTGGATTATCTTGCTTCAAATGGTATCTATAATGAAATGTTCGAGCATGTGATGATTCGTTTGGAATGTGATAATGCTCCATTACAATTCCTGTCCCAATATTATTCTGAAGGAAAGCAACAGCGTGAAGTCTTTAAGCACTTTATTGAATATGCAAATTCATGGAATTACATTATAAATTGGAGGAATGATACAGAAAAGGAAAATCTTATTGAGGCTTATCTGAAATTTTGTCAGGAATTAGGCCAAGAGCAACAAGGATGGGTTAATGGGAATTTCAAGTTTCTTGTCGAACATTGTGATGATATTACATTGGATCAGTCGCTTAAACTGGCTTCTACCAGTTGTTTTGTTAATCTGTGCGATGGTTCAGACGATTTGCTGGATTATGTAATTGAGCATAATTGTTACGAAATCAGTCTAGAGAATATGCTTCTTATTACAAGACATCTTTATAAAGACGATAAGACCATATCTGCCGGAAATCTTAATTTTACGAGAATAAAGGCTACTGGGAACGAATCGTTTGTAGGTTATGTAAGGGAAAACATATCTACGGCAATCCAATGCTTTAAAGATGAGAACAAGGACGAAAGTTCCGAAACTTTAATGTTCTTGCTGACTAATGAATATATTGCTTCTGATGTTAAGGTCAAATATTTGACTGGACAACATAACCATATAGATAGTTTTGCTGGGATAGAAGACAAGGGAATGTATGATATAGCTGTTGAATCTAAAATAATATTACCGACATGGGAAAACGTATCATGCTATTACGATTACATAAATGGCATAAATGAATGGCTGAAGTCTTATATAAATCACTACGCAACAAAACTTTCTAATGCAGCATATCCAAATGATTTAAGCAACAAGGAGGGACTATTTGTATCTTTATTTGGCAGTGAACTGCTGGAAATAGATAATTATAGGAAGCTATTAAGGTCTTTCAGTAGTAGTTTCTCGGATATTGACAAGTTAAAGAATGTGGGGCAAGACAGGTTGTTGATTCTTGCTGAGAATGGGCGGATTTCATGCAATGCAGATGCATTTGCGTCACTTCTTGCCGATATTTCTAAAAATGAATTCTTAAAGTTGGAATTGGTTGTTTATGTGATTACTGCAGGACTTGATAACCATAGTATAATAGCACATTTAGTCGCTTCTATAGAAGGAGATTATCACGAAGTATGTAATCAGGATAAGAGAGCCAAATTACCGGATAATACACTGAACAGAAGATTATTGGAAGTATTGAAAAATGTTGGATTAATCTCATCCTATAAGGTCGATAAAGATAAATTACAAGTATATCATAAGATGAAAAATAATTGAATTGTTATATACGCTAATATTTGGGAAAATAGATATGGGAATTGATATACATACATTAATCGGCGAAGCGACCGCTTACGACAAGAAACAGATGCTTGAGGTCAGACGGCCTAAAAGCTGGCTTAAGAGTGTATCAGCCTTTGCCAATGGCGAAGGCGGTATATTGATATTCGGTATCAGCGATGATAATCAGATAATGGGGCTTGCCAATGCGGAAGGTGATGCCGAGAAAATCAGCGAGGAAATAAAGAGCAAGCTAGATCCTGTTCCGGCAGTCAAGCTTGATTTGAAGGAAGCGGACGGCAGGAAGCTTGTGCTGCTACATGTATATCCCGGGCAGGAGACACCGTATTATTATATCGGCGACAAACAGCGTCTCGCTTTCGTCCGTATCGGTAATGAATCTGTCGTTGCGGATCGTATCCAATTGAAAAGTCTAGTTCTGAAAGGTGCCGGAAGAACCTATGACAGTCTGCCTTCAAACTACAGATTCGAGGATATGGCTTTTTCCAAACTCCGGTCTGTTCACTACAAAAGGCTGCAACGCTCGTTTGAAGACAGCGAGTTTGTATCATGGGGTATCGTAGATGAAAACGGCAATTTGACAAATGCCGGAGCGTTGTTGGCAGATGAATCCCCGATAAGACAGTCCCGTATATTTTGTACCCGATGGAACGGACTGGATATGACCAGCGGCTTGGGCGAAGCGATAGATGATGTTGAACTGGAGGGTTGTGTAATCGGACAATTGCAGGATGCCGTGTCTTTTGTGAGGAACAATTCAAGGAAGAAATGGTGGAAAGAGAGTGACCACCGCGAAGAATTGCCGGACTATCCCGAACGTGCCGTAACGGAAGCGATCGCCAATGCAATCATCCATCGTGACTACATGCAGATGGGAAGCGAGATTCATATTGACATGTACGATGACCGGATGGAGATATACTCTCCCGGAGGTATGATGGACGGTAGGCTTATTCAGCAGTTGAATCCTCTTACGGTACCATCCAAAAGAAGAAACCCACTATTGGCTGATTTCTTCAGCCGGCTGGGGCTTATGGAACGTAGAGGCAGCGGAATGAAGAAGATAATAGATTCCTATAAGAGGTTTGAGCGTCTGCCCGAATATCACGCTCCTGAATTTCAGTCAAATGCATCAGAATTTCATGTGACATTATGGAATTTGAATTATGGAAGTAACGGTGTGATGGATGAAAAAGAGTTCCTAAAAGTAGATATAGGAACAGAGAAAGAGTTCCTAAAAGAGGATAATAAGTTCCGGAAAGAGTTCCTAAAAGCACAGAGGATAATATACAAATTAATTTCCTCGAATCCGGGAATCACAATTGCTGAAATGGCTGCAAACATAGGTGTTTCTGACCGTCAGGTGCGTAAATATCTCAAGAGAATGACAGATATGAAGTTCATTGTCAGAGAAGGAGGCCGTAAGAATGGAATATGGAGAATAATAGACGGTGATTACGAAGATTTCTTTGAAAGAATCTGATGACATCTGAAAGATATGGATAAACTCACGAAAGAACAGAGGCACCGTTGTATGTCAGCAATAAAAGGGCGGAATACGAAGCCTGAATTGCTGGTAAGGAAGTTTTTGTTCAGTCGTGGGTTCCGATACAGACTGAATCATTCGCGACTTCCAGGACATCCTGATCTGGTGCTCCGAAAGTATCGGACAGTCATTTTCGTAAACGGCTGTTTCTGGCACGGACATGAAGGATGCAAGTATTATGTTCCGCCCAAGACTAATGTGGAATTTTGGCGGAATAAGATAGAACGCAACAAACTCAGAGATAAGAAAGAACTGAGTTCCCTTGCATCAATGGGCTGGCATTGTATCACAATCTGGGAATGCCAGTTGAAACCGAAAGTACGGGAACAGACCTTGGAGGCATTGGCTTATACACTATGTCATATTTATTTAGAAGATAGGAGAATCAAACTATATAAGCCTGTCGAAGAAGATATCCAGATCGTTGCAGAAACAATGCCTAAATATAGTAAATAAATCATAGTAACTTTTTCGTATATAATAACTGATGAATAAAATAAGTTTAAATTTGGATCATTGTTTTGGTATTACAAAGCTTTCACAGGTATTGACTTTTGAAGGAGAAAATGTGGTGCTTATTTATGCGCCTAATGGCTTAATGAAGACTTCCTTTGCTAAAACACTGCAATTGTATGGGCAAGGCAAGGTGGATAAAATTAAAGATGTAGTAGAAGATATTGTTGGAAGCATAGATATAAAGGATGAACATGGTAATGTTGTATTACCGGCGTCAGTATATGTATCAAACTGCGAAGAACCTGATTCTGAGACCCCGAAAAACATCACATCATTCCTTGCAGACAGTGTGTTAAAGCAGCAATATGATAATATCCTAAAAAACTTGTCCGAAAAGCAGAAAGCGTTATTCAAAGAGATCAGCGACCATGCAAGAAGTTCTGATATTGTAGCAGAATTTATTCGAACTTTCTGTGAAGGCAAGCCAAGTCTTTTCTATGGCAAGTTTGAGGAAGTGATGGCTGATGTTGTGGGAAATGAGATCTGCCATGATTTTAAATATAATAGCATTTTTGATAAGGATGGTAAAGTCAGAGCATTCATTGATGCTAATCGTGATGCACTAAAAGATTATTCTGATAAATACCAAGCCATATTACAATCTTCGAAGCTATTTAAACAAAATAATGGTAAAACTTTTGGTACTTACCAAGCTTCTGAATTATCAAAATCTGTTGCAGATAATGCATTCTTTGAGGTTAGCCATAAAATTGTATTGGGTGATGGGAAAACTACAATTGACTCATCAACGGCACTTGTAACTTTAATAAGCGAAGAACTTTCAGGTATACTGAACAATGCTACGGTAAAAAAAGCATTCGAAAAGATTGATAAAAAAGCCAGTGCTAACGATTCTTTACGACAGTTCAAAGAGATAATCGAAAGCCATCCAGACTTAGTTGACAAACTGCTTAATTACGATAACTTTCATAAAGAAGTATGGAAGGGATATTTTGTCAAATTTAAAGGTTTGGCCGACGACTTACTTATTGCTTATCAACAAGCCAAACCCACGCTAGACTCCGTACTTCAGCAAGCTGCAGGACAAAGAACCGCTTGGGAAAAGACGATAAGTATTTTCAATAGAAGATTTTCAGTTCCTTTTGAAGTGAAAATCAAGAATCAGACAGATCTTTTACTTAACGAGGAAGCTGCGGCATTGTCGTTTGAATACAGTACTCAAACAGGTCAAAAAGAAGTAGAGTCAAAGGTACTAGAAGAAGTCGTTTTAAGTAAAGGTGAACTTCGTGCGTTCTACACCCTACAATTACTTTTTGCTATCGAAAAGATGAAACATGATGGCGGTCAAGAGCACATTCTTGTATTCGATGATATTTCAGATTCTTTTGACTACAAGAATAAATACGCGATAGTTGAATATCTTAGCGATTTGAAAGATGACATGAGATTCAAGATGATCATCCTTACCCACAATTTTGATTTCTATCGAACTATATCCTCTCGTCTGCAAGTTAAAAGAAATAGCACATATATGGCTTATAAAAATGACAATGACGAAATCAAGTTCCATCAAGCAGAATATTTGAAAGAACCGTTCAAACTTATAAAGAGTAATGCAGGTAAGCCGGAGTTCTTTATTGCCTTAATTCCTATGGCACGTAACCTTATTGAATATACAAAAGATATCGCAACAGGTCAGTCCAAATCTGATTATTTAAAATTAACCTCATGTCTTCATGTCAAAACCGAAACCGCAAGTTTGACAGTTAACGATATTGAACAAATCTTGCGAAATAACATAGATGTGCCTAACTTACCAACAGAGAATACTGCTTCTAACATAAAATATTATATTTACGACATAGCAGAAAATCTCTGCAGCAAACCAACTATAGATGAAATACATATTGAGAACAAGATTGTCTTTGCCGTTGCCATAAGGTTAAAAGCAGAGGATTATATGATCTCTAAACTGAAACAGGTTATGTCGACTGGGGATTTCAATAATTTTTATAGCAATATTAAATCGAATCAGACTTCTGTACTCACAAAGAAATTTGACGAGTTATGTCCTTCAACTAATGACATACAATTGCTGATTAAAGAGGTCAATTTAATAACACCGGAAAACATACACCTTAATAGCTTCATGTTTGAGCCACTTGTTGACATGTCGGTTTGGCGATTGAAAAAACTATATCAAGACATCAAGATACAATTTGTGTAATAATTTATGATTTTCAATTACACAGAAAGTAGTTGTTGAAAAGTCATAGTACATTTTATTACAAGAAAGGTAGAGTTTCTGGTAAGAGTTATGAAACCTTTTCGGGAAGGGAGTTGAAAAAGGTAAAAGAGGCGTAAAATTTAAACAACATGAATCCTCGTGAAATAAAAAAGATAAAAAAATTGTTAAAGCAAATGCAGAATGTGCCACTAGAGGGCCCTGATATTGATGATGCATTCTATATATTTGCTGTACAAGTAAATTCTGAATCTAGTACTGGTAAGAGAAAACTTACCTGTGGTAAGCCATATTATCTTCTTGATGGATTTAAGATTTATGAGGACAGAATCCTAGTCAGCAAAGATCGCTACATAAAGACTGTCTATGACTATTATATATGGCGATTTCGGAGCGAAGGCCCCCAGAAAACCGATGATTATTTCGGAGTAAAACCACCCAAAAAGGACCCTATTATAAATAAAAAAGGTAGGGAACTCGGCTCGCGGGCCTCAATTTTTCGGAGCATTGCCACCCAGTTGTCCTGACGAGGTCAGGAATAGCCCCGGCCGCCCATCCTTTTCGGAGCAAATGCACCCAGTCTGAGAGATGAACATACCGGCCATCAATGTCTTTCGGAGCATTGCCACCCACCAGGAACTGTATCTTTGCACCTCAATGATAAAATTGAGGGAAATATGGCAGGCAAACGAACAGAGATGAGCAAGATCAAACAAATACTATTACTTCACAAGGACGGCATGTCCAACCGGAAGATTGGGGAACGGCTTGGTCTTTACAAAGAAACGGTGAACAAATATGTCAATGCGGCGAAGTCAGACAGCAAGAGCATCGAAGAACTCATAAAGATGGAAGAGCCAGAACTCCAGCACCGTTTCAGTGCAGGAAATGCCGCCTACTCGGACAAGCGCTTTGATGCGCTGCAGGAAGATCTGGAGTACTATGTCAGGGAGTTGGAAAGGCGGCATGTCACCATGTACCTTCTATGGGAAGAATACCGGCAGAAACATCCGGACGGTTATGGATACACTCAGTTCTGTTACCATCTGAACCAGCACAAGGCCTCGGCAGCTCCTGAAGTGTCATTGCCGAAGAGCAACTTCAGGGAAGGTGGCAACGAGCTCTTCATCGACTTTGCAGGAGACACGATGTCGTATGTAGATCTTGACACGGGGGAAGAAGTCAAATGCCAGATCTTCGTTGCATGCCTCCCGGCATCAGACTACGGCTATGCGATGGCCGTACCAAGCCAGAAGGTGGAAGACTTCCTCCATGCGCTCTCCAGCTGTCTCAGACATATAGGAGGCGTTCCCAGGATACTTGTCACAGACAATCTGAAATCTTCTGTCGCAAGGCCTGACAGATATATGCCGGAGCTGAATGTGATAATGGAGGACTTCGCCAATCATTACGGCTGCGTAACGATACCGGCACGTTCCGGACATCCGAAGGACAAAGCCCTGGTAGAAGATCAGGTACAGATCGTCTACAGACGGGTATATGCACCTTTGCGCAATAAAATGTTCCACTCAATCCGGGAGCTGAACACGGCAATAGCCGAAAAGATGAAACAGCATAACCGGAAACGGATGCAGAGACTGCCTTTCACCAGGGAGGAACGGTTCCTGTCACTGGACAGGCCAAGACTCCGGGAGCTGCCGGAAAAGGACTTTGAGATCATATACAGGACAGAGCTTCTTGTACAGAACAGCAGTCACATCTATATGGGCAGGGACAAGGTGTATTACTCTGTCCCGTATCATCTTATAGGCAAGAAAGTGAAGGTCATCTACACACGCTCCCTGGTAAAGGTCTTCTCTCCGGAAGGGGAACGTGTAGCCGTACATATGAGATGCACTGTCCCCGGACGCTACTGCACAGTGGAAGCCCACATGCCATCATATTACAACGACTATGTGAATCTGTCACCCCAGAAGTATATCGACCGTGCGGCAGCAGTGTCAGAGACACTGGCCTCCGTCATCAGAAAGATCTTCGGAAACAACCCCTATACAGTTCCGGAGCAGTACTATAAATCATGTGACGGGCTGTTCCATCTCCAGCGGACCACAAACCCGGAACTCTTCGAAAAGGCATGCAGGGCTGCGATAGAGTTCGACGCATGCCGCTATCCCTTCATCAAAAACCTCATCGAAAGCAAATGCGCCGGTCTGGACAATGATGAAGAATCCACTCTGTTCCCCGAAGCACATGCAAACATAAGAGGCAAAGAATACTTTGCCGACAAATAACCCACTAATACAAACAAATCATGAACGATCAAATCTATCAGGACTTGAAAAGTCTTCACCTTAGCGGCATGGCCCAAAGCTGGATGCTGCTCCATGAAACCCGCAAACTTGGAGAACTGACACTGCAGGACGGAATGGCCGTGCTTATCCAGGCCGAACATGACCAGAGAACAAACAACAGGACCGCCAGACTGCTCTCTCAGGCAAGGTTCCGCTACAATGCCTCAATTGAGGAACTTGCCTTCAATACGGCTCAAGGAAGAGACAAAAACCAGATCCTGTCACTGGCAACATGCGAATACATAAAACAAGGCGCATCTGTACTTGTGACAGGCCCGGCCGGAGTCGGGAAAAGCTTCATCGCTTCCGCTTTGGGATATCAGGCCTGCTTCGCCGGATACAAGGTCAGATATGCCAATATGCAGAAACTCCTGGAGGATATGCATATGGCTAGAATAGAATCCAAGGCTGCCCGGTTCTTTGACAAGATGGCTGCACTGGACCTGCTTATCATCGATGACTTCGGAATGAAGATACTTGACGGACAGCAGTTGCTTGACTTTATGGAGCTTATAGAAGACAGGCACGGGAGAAAGTCGACTATCATAGCCAGCCAACTTCCTGTCAAGAACTGGTATGATATACTTGCTAAGAATCCGACAATAGCGGATGCCATACTCGACAGAGTAGTCAAATCTGCATATAGAATTGATCTCAACGGAGTGAGTATGAGAAAATAGATATATCTTTGCCATATATCCAGAGATACAGGTAATCTTAGTGGGTGGTTATGACTGAAATCCCTGGGTGGCTATCGACCGAAATACGCAATTATATAGCAGGTGAAATATATTCTCCTCACATTACGGTGTCTGCGATTGTCGGTGAAAACGGAGCCGGAAAAAGTTCCATAATAGAGTTTGAAATGCGGCTTATCAACAACTTCTCTGCTATCGTATTTGGAGAGTTCGCCAAAGTTGATGGGTGGCCACATCTGCATTTTATAGATGGAGTTGATGGTGAACTATATTATCTGCTAAAACAGAATGTTTATCGTCTGTGTGTAACAGGTCGCGATGTGAAACTTTACTGCTATTATTGGCAGGAAGAAGAGGAAAATGATAATATCGTTTTTAAAGAACCTATTGAGATTATCAAAAGCCATGTACTTCCAAAGTTGGGAGACCCGATAAGAAGCGCCTATGCCTATTCAACTACCTACTTCGAGTCCCTGAAGAATCTATTGCCAAGATTTTTCTATACGGTCGTTTTGAACCAATCAGCTTATGCTTATAACACGAACGATTTTGCATCAGAGTGCAATGACGAGAAATATGAGATAAAGGTCAGGAATGGAGATAATAAGAACGAAAAAGATGAAATAATACCATATTCTACCGAAGACAAATGTTGGTTGAGTGGACTTTTCCACAAAAACGATGGTTATCAGATTCCCATAGTACTGACTCCTTTCAGATTTAAAGGCAACTATGATATTAATGTGGAAAATAAATTGGCTTATGAGAGACTGATCTCCATAATGGTGAGGGAAGATGAGGCTGGTCGAGTTATCAATGGACACCTCCGTGTGACATCGTTTGATTTGAAAAGAAAGCCATGTAACTATGATTTGAATTACATTCATCAAAGACTCGGATTCAAACAATTTGGATCAGATGATTATGAAAAGATGAAGTCTATTTTGCTGAATACGTGGAACTCGCTTGTAGGATTTGATATTTTGGCAAATAGCAAGTCATATTTATATCGAAATCAAGCTATTAATTACCTTGTGTATAAAACTCTGAAGATTGCTTGTACATACGATGAGTATCGTAAATTCCGATATAGGTATATTGTACGAGAAGAGCCTTTTGATGAGAAATCTTTTCAGGAGCTAGTTCAAATGACAATAGCCAACAATTCGCATGTAGCCAATAAGTTGTACAGAACTATTGCTTACCTGATTTGGGATATTTATGAAATACATGGAGAAACAAAAGATAAACCACTTAAAATTAGAATTGCTGATATCAATGAAAGATGGATAAATGCATTTAATGAAAGAAGGGTTGAACTAACTAGCAATATAGGTTCTTCGTTGATTACGGAAGCCTCCATCCCACCACCTTTCTTTGACACTGCAATTGGACTTGTAGAACTAAATACTGGTGCGTATGTACCATTTGAATTTCTGAGTTCTGGAGAAAAGCAACAAGCATATTCAATCAGTGCCCTTGTCTACCATCTAAAGAACCTTGATTCAGTAAGTGATGACAACAGCTCTTCTGAAAGAGTTGCTTATCCGTATATTCAGTTAGTCTTGGAAGAAGTGGAATTGTATTATCATCCAGAATTACAGAGGCAACTTATAAAAAATATTCTGGATGGAATAAAGCAAGCCAACCTTAGGCACATTAAGTGGATTAGTATTTGCATCGTCACTCATTCTCCCTTTGTACTATCAGATATACCTTCAAACAACGTACTTGCATTAAGAAAAGATGGAGATGAGGTGTTTAATATTCCTTGTTTTGCTTCTAATATCCATGAGATGCTAAAACTCTCCTTCTTTTTCACTAGTGTCCCGTTAAAGGACTGTTAAGAGTTTACAATTGATTTATTTTTAGTT
>OGRK01000994.1_pt1 | contig 20934 bp, 9 predicted proteins | sample 1553471 | NCBI WGS metagenome assembly OGRK01 (sample SAMEA2580080, study PRJEB22360) | human gut metagenome | biome: human gut; feature: human-associated habitat; material: faeces | place: Denmark | collected 2008/2010
GAAGACGTTTCGCAGCCACTCACGATCGGTTACGAGATCACGGGCGAAAAGGCCGACGAAGCGATCCTGAAAATAGTGCGCTGCGAGCAGCTCGCGGCCGTAGTCGACACCTCGGCCGAAACCGTCGTCGTAACCTTCGAAGCGCCTTTCGAAGAAGGATGCTTCGCCCTGATGCTCTGCGACCTGCAAGAGAACGTGCTGATCCGCATGGTGCGTCTGGCGTCGGCGAGCGCCAAACCCGAATATTACGGTATCAAAACCGCGGACGACCTGCGCGAATTCGCCCGGGCCGTAAATACGGGGCGCAACTACGACCGCTATCGCGATGAAACCGGCGACGTCGTTCTGCTGGACGATGTCGACATGAACGGGATCACCGAATGGACCGCCATCGGAACGACCGAACACCCCTTCTCCGGCAAGTTCAACGGCAAAGGCCATACGATCCGCAACATCGCATGGACGGCCGATGCCGCGAAATCGACGGCACACGGTCTGTTCGGCGTACTGAATCAGGCCTCCGTCCGGAATCTCACGGTCGGCGGCTCGGGCGATCGGGTCATCGTCCGGGGGACTGCCGCAGCCGGTACGGCCATCGCGGGCGTAGCGGCGTTCGCTACGGAATCGGTCATCGAAAACGTCGCCAACAACGTCTCGATCTCGTTCGAAGGCGAAGACCCCGCCGACACGCCGGTGATGCTTGCCGGCATCGTCGGACAGATGTCCGGAACGACTCTCGGCGGACAATCCGCCGAAGCAGGGTGTACTAATAACGGCGACATCACCTCAGGAGCGATCGCCAACACCGGAAACGGAGGCAAAGGCATGCAGGTAGCCGGCATCTGTGCGTACATCAAAAATACAGACGGCAACTTCATGGGTCACTGCACCAACAACGGACGCGTGAACGCACCCTCCGGACGCGGCGGAGGGCTGGCCGGAACCTTCGAGAAGGGAACCATCGCCAACTCGACGAACGCCGGACTCGTCGAAGACGACGCAGTCGGACAGTACGCCGGACAGAAGGACAAATACGGCATCAAACGCATGGGCGGTCTGGTCGGAGGTTCGACCTCGGCGGAGTGCATCATCGAGAACTGTACCAATTCCGGAAACGTCATCTCGCACCTCGGCTGCCGTACGGGCGGATTCGTGGGGCACAATGCCGGCACGATCCGCACCTGCAAGAACACCGGCGCCATCATCGGCAACGTGACCGTCGCCGGTTCGGACTATCACGGTCCCGGATGGGCCTGCGGCTATAACAAGAGTGCATCTCTCATCTCGGACTGCATCGGACACGGATTCGTCGGCGATTACGACACGTACAAAGACTCCCCGACGACGGCTCCCGCAGCCATGCACACCTCGGCCGTCTGTCACAAACGTTCGAACTACGACACAGAGGAAAACACCGTGGACTGGACGCTTCCGTCCTACTACGATTGGGAGCTCAAACAGACCGTCGCACTTCACCCCGGAGTGAAATACACCTACTACGAATTCACCAACCTACCGCGCAAAATGCACGTACTGGAACTCGACCTGACGAACGACGCCGTGGAGATATCCACCTCGATGGCCGACGACCTCGTACCCAATCCCAACGGCAACAACAACAGCAACAACGGCAAAAACATCCGCGAGACACTTTCGGAAAACTGCAACCGGAAGCGTGCCGAAGGACAAAACATCATCGCCGGCATCAATTCGGGCTTCTTCAATTCGCATGACGGATTCCCCCGCGGACTGCACATCGAGGAGGGACGCCCCGACTTCGTCAACAACAAGAGCGTCCGCACGTCGCTGACCAATCATGCGAATGCCTTCACTTTCTTCAAGGATCGTACGGTGAGCTGCGGCAAAAAGACCTTCTCCGGCAAAATCGAAGTCGGCGGTACGGAATACGAATACCACTCGATCAACGACACGATCCTGCGTTCGGGCAGCACGTTGCAAGAAGCCAACCTCTATACTGCACGGTACAAGAAAATACCCCATCCCGACGCTCCCTCGCTGACCAATACGCTCTCCAAAAAGGCGCTCTACGTCGTCGCGAAAAACAAGTCGGGCAATCCCGTGACGGTCAACGACGGCTGGTTCGAAGCCACTGTAACCCAGATCGCGGACGGTCGTTCGACGGAGCTCGCCGAAGCGCCCTATCTGACGGCCCTCGACGAGTGGGCCGTACAGCTCACCGGCGCGACGGCCGAAACGCTCGCCGGAAAACTCTCCGTGGGTTCGACGCTCCGCATCCGCGCAGACGTGACGGTCAACGGAATCTCGACCCCTATTCTGACACAGAACTCCACGATGTATCAGTTCATGGTCGACGGCGAAGACAAGAGTTTCGACACAGACAAATACGACCCGATGACTTACGTGGGCATCGACAAGGCCGGAACGAAAGTCTGCTTCTTCGTCATCGACGGCCGTCAGGACTGGATTTCGATGGGCGTAAAATTCTATGAAATGGTCCGCATCGCCCAAAAATTCGACTGCTGGAACGTAACGAGATTCGACGGCGGCGGTTCGACGGCCATGTGGCTCTACACCGACGGCGCCGGCAAGGTGGTCAACCAGCCGTCCGATGCGAAAGGCGAACGCTCGTGCATGAACTACCTCCACGTGCGGATCAAACAATAATCCCATAAACAGCAAGAAAAATGAGAAAGTTTTCGAACATCATATCGCTCGCCGCATGTTTCGTTCTTCTTTGGGGATGCGACGAATACGACGACGGAGAGCTGCGTCAAAACATCGATGCCATCGAGCAGGAACTCACGGAGACCGAAAAGCGTGTCGAGCGACTGAACGAAGAGATGAATTCGCTTTCGGCGTTGATCAACAGCAGCTTCATCTCCTACCTCAAACAGGACGACGAGGGCAACTACGTCATCAGCTACCGCGACCACGGCGGCGAAACGAAGACCGTTACCCTCGCCACGCAGGACGACGTGGTAACCGCTCCGATCGTCGGTGCCGGCGAATTCACCGACGGGAACCTCTACTGGCGCACGACCGCCGACAACGGCAAGACCTATCAGTGGCTGCTCGACAAGGAGGGCAAGATGATGCCCGTGGGCGGCGTACCTCCCGCGATGGACATCGATGCCGAAGGATTCTGGATCGTCGACGGCCAGCGTCTCACGGACAAGGAAGGCAATCCCATACTGGCCAACGATGTCAGCAACACCCTCTTCCAGAAGGTGGAGACCGACGAAGAGAGCGGTATGGTCCGCTTCACGCTCGCCGACGGAAGCACCTTCGAGATTCCGGTGTTCGAAGCCCTGAGCATCCGGTTCGATGCAGCTCCCGTAACGGCCGTCCCCGACCGTTCGATACCGGTCGAAATCGAATACACCGTAGCGGGCAGCGAAGCCGAAACGGCGTATGTCGACTACTTCACGGCATGGAACGTAACGGTGAAAATCGACAAATACACCCGTACGATCTCGGTGAAGCTGGACGAAAATGCCGAAGAGGGCAATGTCGTCGTCATCGCCTCGGCCGGCGGCAATACCGTTCTCAAACCATTATTCTTCACCTATGGAACGGCCCAGATCGACCCTCCGACGTGGGATCCGCAGTTCGGAACGGGAGCGGAGGTGGCCCTCGAAGGCGAATTCACGGAATTCGACATCAGGGTGTCGGCCAACATCGACTATGAGGTAACGATCGCAGAGGAGTGTCAGTCGTGGCTCAAACCCGCCCCCAAGACACGCGCGGAGACGGTCACGACGACCCACTCGTTCGTAGCCGACTACTATGAAAACGACAGCGGCGCTGACCGCAAAGGCTCGATCACATTCTCGAATCGCCCCTACGGCATCACCGTAACGCTCGGCGTCCGCCAATCGCCGGTCGTTCCCGACACCCCGACCGAACCGGGCATCGCAACGGGCGCAGACCTCGTGGCCTTTGCCAAGGCCGTCAACGCCGGCGGAAGCACGGATCGTTGGGAGAACGCTTCGGGAGAGGTGGTGCTGCTCAACGACATCGATCTGACGGAACTTACCGAATGGACTCCGATCGGACAGGGCAAGGCCACCGGATCGCCCTCCTACAATACGTTGACAAACCCCTTCACGGGCGTGTTCGACGGCCAGGGTTTCACGATCAAGGGAATCCGATGGACCTTCAACGTCGAGAACGAGACGACCCATCTCCACGGCCTGTTCGGAGCGATAAAGGACGCTACGATCAAAAACCTCAAACTGGGCGCCGCAGGGGATCAAATTACCCTCGTGGGTACGAGTCAGAACGTCGTATCGGCCGGTGCACTGGCGGGTTACGCCGAAGGATCGACGATCGTCAACGTCACCAACAATGTCTCGGTGATCCTCACGGGCGACAATCCCGACGCCACGCTGATGATGCTCGCCGGTATCGCCGGATGCATCAAGTCCACGACCATCGGCGGCGAAACGAAAGACGACGCCGTCATCAACAACGGCGATGTGAAGACCGGTCGCATCACCAACACAGCCAACGGGGGTACGGGTATGAACATCGGAGGCATTTGCGCCTTCACGCTCGGTGCGGGAACCAAACTCAACTACTGCACCAACAACGGCGAAATAAGCGCTCCCACAGGACGCGGCGGCGGTCTGGTCGGCACGCTGGGCGGCAGTACGACCGAAGAGAACGGCACGGTGATCGCCAACTCGACCAACAACGGAACGATACAGGACGATGCCATCGGTCAATACGGCGGCAGCAAGGACTACTACAACTATAAGCGCATGGGCGGTCTGGTCGGCGGTACGGTTACCAACAACAACCTCCGCATCGAATACTGCACCAACAACGGCAATGTCTTCTCGCAACTGGGATGCCGTACGGGAGGTTTCGTAGGCCACAATCAGGCGACGATCGTCGGTTGCGTGAACAAGGGAACGATCCTGGCCAACATCACCTACGCCTCCGGCGAACCGCAACACGGACCCGGTTGGGCCTGCGGTTACAGCGGCAAGAAGCTCGTCACACAATGCGCCAAGGGAGGTCGTGTCGGCGAATGGGATACCTACAAGGACAATCCGGGCAGCGCTCCCGAGGCCACGAACGACAACGCCCTGTGCTACAAGAACGGCGATTATTTCGATCCGTCGCAGAACTACTAACGCTTAATTCAGACATCCATGAAACGATTTCTATATCTCTTGCTCCTCACGGCGACAACCTTCGTCTACGGATGCAGCGACTACGACGATTCGCAACTCAGCGGACGTCTCGACGACATCAAGGAGCGGATCGCAAAACTTCAAGACCGCATCGCCTCGCTCAACAGTCAACTCGCCGACCTGAGCGAACTGACATCGGGCAACGTCATCACGGAGATGACCGAAGACTCCGAAGGCAATTATATCATCACCTACAAGGACAACAAGAACGAGGAGAAGAGCATCGTACTGGCCACTGTCGACCAGATGCTCAACGTCCCGCTGCTCGGTGTCGAACTCGACCCGCAGAACAATCTATATTACTGGACCGTAACGGCTGACGGCAAGACTTCGCCGCTGCTCGACAAAGCCGGCGAAAAGGTGCCCGTAAGCGGATACACGCCCGAAGTATCGGTCGACGCCGAGGGATTCTGGACCGTCAACGGCGAACGGCTGAACGACGCCGAAGGAGATCCGATCGAAGCCAACGACGGCGAAAGCTGCCTGTTCAAGGATATTGCCCGCGACGCCAACGGCAACCTGTCGCTGACGCTCGGCGACGGGAAGGTCATCACGCTCCCCATCCAGCAGGTACTGAATCTCACGCTCTCGACAGCAATCAACACCACCGTCGTCGACCCGACGGTTCCCGCAACCATCGAATATGAACTCCACGGCGAACATGCCGCGGAAGCACTGGTCGGCATCGCCGAGGCCGAAGGGGTCGAAATCGTCCTGGACAGGAAACAGCAGCGGATCATCGTCACCTTCCCGACCGGATTCGACGATGGATATATGATCGCAATGGCCTACGACATGCAGGAGCATACGGTACTGCGACCGGTATTCTTCACCAAGGCGACGAGCGATCGGATCGAGATCCGCACGGCCGAAGAACTCGTGCAATTCGCCGAAAACGTCAATGCCGGAACGGGCGCACAGCGAATGACCGTCGTATTGATGAACGACATCGATATGACGAAGATCGCGTCGTGGATTCCCATCGGCAACGGTTCGTTCGTCGCCACGGCTTCGGAATCGAAAGTCGAGGGTGCGGCTTTCGAAGGGACGTTCGACGGTCAGGGCCACGCGCTGCTGAACTGCAAGATGACCGGAGCACTCACCTCGGACAATCAAGTCTACGGACTGTTCGGCATCCTCAAAGGCGCCACGGTACGGAACCTCGTATTGGGTGCCGAAAGCGGCGACACGGGGTCGTTCACCGTTTCGGGCAACGGAACGACCTCGACCGGCGTCATCGCCGGCGCCTGCGTCGACTCGAAGATCGAGAAATGCACCAGCTATCTACCGATGGTTTGCGAAGGCAACAACTCGGCAAACAAGCTGATGACCATGGGGCTCGTCGGCTTCGTCTACGGCGCCGGCACGAGCGAGGATACCGTTTCGCAACTGACCGATTTGACAAACTACGGTGCACTGAAAGCGGATCCGGGTGCCGCCAACGCCAACGGATTCACCTCGACTCAGGTCGGAGGCATCGCCGGATTCTCGAACACCTCCCGCACATCGACCTTCGCCAATCGGTTCCTGCGCTGCATAAATCACGGAGACATGACCGTTTCGACAGGACGCGCTTCGGGCATCGTCGCCGCAGCCAACACCTTCACGCACATCGTCGAATGCGAGAACTACGGCGACATGATGAATACCTATGCGGGCTCCAAGGGCGGACGTCTGGGCAACATCACCTGCATCCTCGGCACCCAGTCGATCATAAACGGCTGCACCAACCACGGCGACGTCGTGACGACCAACTCCCAATCCCACGCCGGAGGACTGCTCTGTCTGTCCAATGCCACAGACTGCGAAATCATCAATTCGGCCAACTACGGCAACGTAATCTCTGACCTCACGACCTACCGCGGCACGCTCGTAGCCAATATCAACAGCCTCGGAAAGATGGACAACAACATCGCAGGCGGCGGAATAGGATCCTACAACGGCGGCGACTACGAAATGGTCGCCATCAACGAAATGAACTTCATGGATTATATCGGAAAGATCAAGGCCGGCAACGAAGAGCGCGTGACCAATACCAAGTACGGAGGCGAGGTCTCGACGGCCAAAGGCATTCGCACGGCCGACGATCTCGTGGCTCTCGCGGCTGCGGTCAACTCCGGCAAGCCGCTCGGCGAATGGCAAAACGAAAACGGAGAGATCTGCCTGCTGACCGACATCGACATGTCCGAGGTGGCCGAATGGACACCCATCGGCAAGGCGACCTTCGTCATCGCAAACAACAAACTCACGGTCTCCGGAACCCCCTTCGCAGGACATTTCAACGGCCAGGGCTACCGGATCCGCAATCTGAAAATGGTCGCTGCGAACAGCGAGGAGGGGGCTACATACGGATTGTTCGGAACTTTGGCACCCGGCGCCGTGATCGAGAATTTCTCGTTCGACACAGGCTGTTCGTTCACCGTCGCGTCCACAGCCGGTTCATCGAACGGCGTAGTGGCCGGACTGGTTTACGACGCTACGGTGCGTGACATCACGAGCAGCGCTCCGATGCTTTTCCAGGGTGCGGCGGGCAATGTCCGCATCACGATGGCCCTGATAGGAACGGCCTTTGCCGAAACAGCCAACGTCACGATCGACAACGTGAACAACAACGGCACGATCACGGCCGAAAACCGAGACAACAATACGAACGGAGGCGCCACGGGCTACCACATCGCCGGCATTGCGGGATTCACCACCAACGACGGGGCTTCGCAGCAGAAAGTCATCATCTCCGACTGCATCAACTACGGCGACATCACCTCCGCGACAGGACGCACCGCGGGCATCGTCGCAGCGGCCAACCGCTATACCCAACTGGCCAACTGCGTAAATCACGGCAAGCAGCTGAACACTTGTCCGAAAAACGATGCGGGACGTTTGGGTAACATCGCCTGCAACATGGGCGCAGGGTCGTCGATGATCGGATGTTCGAACTACGGCGATCTCACCTCGACGACCGGTTCCCGCTGCGGCGGCATCACGTCGGCGGCAGGTGACGCGACCTTCGAGAACTGCGCCAACTACGGTACGATCCTGACCGACAGCCCCTATCGAGGTGTATTCTGGGGGTATAACAACGCCGTGGCACAATGGACCGACTGTACGGCCGGCGGCAAGGTCGGAACCTACAACGCCAATGCTCCCGTTTTCGACTCCTATGCCGATGCCGAGCAAGCCAACTACCTGGGGAAACAAGGAGCGAACCAATCGGCCCTTACGAATATCGCCTACCAAATCGGAAACTCGGGCGGAGGAAGCGCGGGCGGCGACGCGGAACTGCGCATTCTCTTCATCGGGAACAGTTTTACGAAAGATGCCGTGGAGCATCTGCCCGGCATTCTGAAAGCCATGGGCATCGACAAGGTGAAGATGACACACATGTATTACGGAGGGCGTACGGTTCCCGAATACAACAACGGCTTCGCCACCGTGAACGACTACCGTTGCTACGAATGCAATCCGGGAGCGGCCGGCTGGACCGAATCGATGAACAAGACGATCAAAGAGGTAGCCGCTTCGGAGCAGTGGGACGTCGTGACCATCCAGGAACACACGGGCAAGGTCAACGCATGGAAGTGGACCTCGGCCGAGAAAGAGGCTTTGCAGGGACTCATCGACAACGTCAAGTCAACGCAAACCGGCGCCATGCCCAAGTTTTACTATATTCTGTCGCAGGCCTATGCCGATCCCGCACTCGTCAGCTATTCGCAACAGACGGTGATCGTCAACAACTTCGCCTCGTCGCAGACGGACATGTACGCCGCCATCGTCGCACAAGGCCAAAAAGTAATGAGCGAAGTCGCATTCGACGATGTGATCGCCACAGGCACCGTCCTGCAAAATCTCCGCACGTCGAAACTCCAAAACGCGATGGACATGACCCGCGACGGGTACCACATGGACTACGGCATTTCGCGTTATGCCGCATCGTGCGCCGTATTCGAAAAACTGATCTCGCCTGCCTTCGGAGGTGTGACGCTCGACGGAAATCCGTTCCGCTATACGACATCGAATACCACCCACGGCAGCTATTCGACCCCTGTTACCGAGGCGAATGCCCCGATCGCCCTGCAAGCAGCACGCTATGCCCTGACTACGCCCTACGCCGTCACCGACATGTCCCACATCGGGCAGGAAAGACCCGATAACGGCATCGAGGACACGGAATTCGAGGAGGACCAGAACAAAGAATAATTTTGCAGAAAAAATGAAAAAAACATATATCATCCTATTCGGCGCAGCATTGCTGCTCGGAAGCTGCACCCGAAATCCCGAAATCGGCGAACCGACTCCGCCTCACGCTTCATCAGGACTCGTCATCAAGGCCTCCTGCACTCCGGCAACGCGAACCGACATCATCGAAGGAAAAAGCACATGGGAAGTCGGCGATCGCATTACGGTCGTCTACGACGGTACGGCCTATGTCTACACGGCTACCGAAGCGGGTGCCACGACCACCTTCGCCAGCGATACGGGGATCACGGCCTACGACCCCTCGAAACCGCTGACGGCCTACTATCCCGTCACGACCGTCGAAGGCACCGTTGCGGTGGAACCCCAGCGTACAATCACCCTGCAAGGCACGGAGCAGACCAACACGGCCTGCGCACCGCTGGTCGGGACACCGCTCGATAAGAATCTTGCGGAGGGTGCACTCCATGTCTCGTTCCGCAATATCTTCTCGGTCATCGAACTGCGCATCGATGCCGGCGAATTGGATAGTCCGGCGCAATCGCTCGCCGTGGAACCCGCCTCGCAGGAGGACTTCGACGGCTATCTGACCTTCACAGGTACGGTCGACCCTTCGACCCTCGCCCTCACGCCGGCCCCCGGCGGAACGGGATCGAAACTGACGTTGCATTTCCCCGATAACGCCGATCTGACCCGTCCCCAGACAATCAAGTTCCCCGTAGGGCGCTTCATCTCCGAGGCCGGTCTGAAACTCACGCTCACGACGACCGACGGCAGAACCTACACAAAAAACATCTACAAATCGGGAATACGCACCTACAACGAGAAGAACGGTATCTTCTCGGCCCGACATTTCGCCAAAGCGCTCTACGCCTTCGCGTCTCCGGGCGGTATCGAGACGGCCGACGATCTCATCGAATTCGCCGCGGCAGTCAATGCGGGCGAAAGTCTCGCCCCCTGGCAAGATGAACGAGGCTTCGTCGTACTGCTCAACGACATCGACATGACCGGCATCGAAACGTGGACACCGATCGGCGATGCGGTCTGTCCGCTGACGGGTACCAACGCATTGACGATCGAGTCGGGACGTCCATTCACGGGCTTCTTCGACGGGCAGGGGCACTCGATCCGTAATTTCCACATGGTATGCGACAACTCGACTCCCAACCGCGCATGGGGATTCTTCGGCGCATTGGGCCCCGGAGCCGTCGTCGAAAATCTCGTCTTCGACGCCTCCTGTTCGCTGGCGGTCAAAGCCTCGAAAGGCACCGACTGCGGCATTCTGGCCGGCGTGGTCTACGACGCTACCGTGCGCAATATCGTCAACAACGCCCCGATGTCGTTCGACGGCTCGGCAGGCAACGTCCGCATGACGATGGGCATGGTCGGACTCGCCTTCGCCAGCAAAGGCGTCGTACTCGACCGCCTGACCAACGAAGCCGCCCTCACGTCCGAAGACGGCGGCAATACCGGCAACGGAGCGACGGGCATACACGTCGGCGGCATCTGCGGGTTCAGCACCAACCTCGCCAGTTCGGCCAACCCCGTAATCTTCAACGGATGTATCAACCGCGGCGACCTCACGACAAAGGTCGGACGTGCTTCCGGCATCGTCGCCGCAGCCAACCGCTACACGCACCTGACCGACTGTACCAACTACGGACTCAACGACAACGCCTTTCCCAGATCGGGATACGCCCGCCTCGGCAACATCACCTGCATCACCGGACCGGGAATCAAATTCACCAACGTCGTGAACCGCGGCGATCTAATCAGCCGTACGAAGGGGGCCGCCGGCGGCATTCTCTGTCTGGTAAACCACAACGACAACGAATTCATCGGATGCGAAAGCTACGGCCGTGTCATCTCCGACCGCCCCGACAACGACTACAAGGGAACCTTCTTCGGACAGTGTAAAAAAGCCGCGAAGTTCCGAAACTGCATCGCACAAGGTGACGTGGGAACCTACAACGGAGGCGATTGCATCATGACGGGCGTCAACGCCGACAACTACATGGACTATCTCGGCGCCTACGACGCCTCGGCGGTCGACGTCACTCCGGCGAACATCCTCTATCGTCCTGCCGGAAACTGATATAAGAAAACGAAGTCTTCATCCAACGATAACCTATGAAACGAAAAATCACTCATCTGCTGATTCTCGCCGCTGCTCTCACCGGAGCAGCGTGCGGAGAACAGACCGCCCCGTCGCAAACCGGCGGCCGGGCCGAAGCGATCGTCGCCGAACTGCACGATCCCGCATCGAAAAAAGTGTTGGTCGTCTCACACCGCGGCGACTGGCGCAACTGGCCCGAAAACTCGATTCCTGCTATCGAATCCGTAATCCGCATGGGAGTCGACATCATGGAACTGGATCTCAAACTGACCAAGGACAGCGTGCTGGTGCTCTGCCACGACAAGACGATCGACCGTACGACCAGCGGAAAAGGCCGAGTCTGCGACATCACCTACGACTCGATCCGCCGCTGCAAGTTACGCCGGGCACACAACGTCGTTACCGACGATCTGCGGATGCCGACCCTGCGCGAAGCGCTGGAAGTCTGCAAAGGCCGCATCGTGGTGAACATCGATCAGGGGTACGAATATTACGACCTCGCGCTGGCTGTCACCGAGGAGCTGGGCGTCACGGATCAGGTGCTCATCAAGGGCAAGCGTCCGGCGGAGGTCGTGGCAGCGAAGTTCGCCGCCTATCCGCACAACATGATGTACATGCCGGTCATCGACATCCTCAAACCGCAGGGACGCGAACTCTTCGAGGAGTACCGGAAATCGGAAAAGCAGCCGTTGGCCTACGAGGTCTGCTGGGACGAATATACGCCCGAGGTGGAAGCCTGCATGAAACGCATCGCGGACGGCGGTTCGAAGCTCTGGGTGAACTCGCTTTGGAGTTCGCTCTGCGGCGGATTGGACGACGACAGGGCCTTTGAAGGCGGCCCCGCCGCAATTTACGGAAAACTGATTGACATGGGCGCGACCCTGATCCAGACCGACCGCCCTGAATTACTGATCTCGTATCTCCGCAGCCGGGGGCTGCACGATTGACTCGCTGAAACTTATGAAAAAATTACTGATTCTGCTACTGTGCAGCGCCCTTTTCTACTCCGATCCCGTCTTCGGATGGGGACGCGAAGGGCACGAGACAATTGCCAAGATCGCCGAACGCAACTTGACGAAGCGAGCGAAAAAACGCATCGAAAAATACCTCGGAGGGCACTCGATCGTCTACTATGCCAAGTGGATGGACGAATACCGCAAGACCCCCGAATATGCCTTCACGGACGGCTGGCACACGGCGCCTGTCGATGCCCGTCTCCATTACTCGGACGAATTGCTCAACCCGAAACGCGGCAATGCCATCTACGGACTGGAATCCGCCATACGCATCCTCGAAAATTACCGGGAGCAAAGCGATTCCACCGTGGCCGTCAACCTCAAATACGTCATTCATCTGGTGGGCGACATGCACTGCCCCGCGCACATCAAGTATGCGACCCACGACATGAAATACGACGTACTTTTCGAAGACAAATATCGCAAAGCGCACAAGTTCTACGTCCACAGCGTCTGGGACAACGAGATCATCACCGTCTCGCGTATCTGGTCGGTCAGCGAATGGGCCGATGAACTGGACCGTCTTCCGAAAAGCGACAAACAGGCCATCGCTGCCGGAACGCCCCGCGACTGGCTGCACGATGCCGCCGTATGCTGCGAAGTGCAGTTCGAATGGGCCAAACCCGACGCCCGGCTGGGACAGGACTTTCTGAACAAGGCCCTGCCTCTGGTCGAAAGTCAAATCCGAAAAGCCGGATACCGGCTCGCCCGTTTGCTGAACGGTCTTTTCGATTAACGGACTTCGGAATTCATGAATCGGATCAAGGAATTTTATCGCATCAGTCGTCCGGCTCCCAAGCGGGAGCTGGACGACACTGCGTGCGACAGATACTACCGCCGTCTCCGGCTGCAAGCATTTATCGCCGCGACACTCGGATACAGTCTATACTACGTTTGCCGAACGAGTCTCAACGTCATGAAAAAGCCGATGCTCGACAGCGGTTCGCTCGATGCCTCACAACTGGGCGTCATCGGGTCGGCGCTCCTATTTGCCTATGCCGTCGGCAAGTTCGTCAACGGATTCATCGCCGACTACTGCAACATCAAACGCTTCATGGCCACGGGTCTCGTCGTTTCGGCCTCGGCAAACGCGCTGATGGGCGTACTGGGCCTCGCCCAGTCGGTCATCCCCACGGCCGTCGTCTTCGTCGCCTTCGCCGTAATGTGGGGGCTCAACGGCTGGGCGCAATCGATGGGCGCACCGCCTGCGATCATCGCGCTGTCGAGGTGGTATCCCCTGAGCAAACGCGGCACTTACTACGGTTTTTTCAGCGCCAGCCACAACCTCGGCGAATTCCTGTCGTTCCTCTTCGTCGGGGCCGTCGTCGGCATCTTCGGCTGGCAATGGGGCTTCGTCGGCTCGTCGGTGGCGGGCGTGTTGGGCGTAGCGGTGATCGTCTTCCTGCTTCACGACACCCCTGAATCCAAAGGATTGCCTCCGATCGAGGTGCTGACCGGCGAGGAGTCGCCCGGACAGAGCCATGACCACGGTTCGACCTCCGACTTGCAGCGTTCGGTCATCCGCAATCCCTTCGTCTGGGTGCTGGCCCTGTCGAGCGCCTTCATGTATGTCTCGCGCTATGCCGTCAACGGTTGGGGCGTGCTGTTCTTGCAGGAGGTCAAGGGCTACTCGCTGGCTCTGGCCACACAGGTCATTTCGGTCAACGCGCTGCTGGGCATCGTCGGGACGGTCTTTTCGGGCTGGTTGTCCGATACGCTGTTTCACGGACGCCGCAATGTGCTGGCCTTCGGTTTCGGCGTGCTGAATACCGTCGCGCTGTGTCTGTTCCTCTATTCGGGCGACGGCATACTCGTCAACATGCTGAGCATGGTGCTCTTCGGTATGGCCATCGGCGTGCTGATCTGCTTCCTCGGAGGTTTGATGGCCATCGACATCGTACCCCGCGAGGCAACCGGCGCGGCCCTGGGCATCGTCGGCATGGCCAGCTACATCGGCGCGGGGTTGCAGGACATCGTGAGCGGGTGGCTCATCAACGAGGGAAAAACGGTCGTCGACGGCGTCGCTCGCTACGATTTCGAGGCCGCAGCCCTCTTCTGGATCGCGGCCTCGGCCCTTTCGTTCATCCTCGCGCTATGCGTGTCGAAGCGCTCGCATATCTGAAAATTTCCAACTTAAAATATTAACCGAAATAATTGATTGAATGGCAAATTTAGACAAGTCGAAAAATCATTCGATTTTTGGGCGGTCGTTTTCTCGCCTTGGCTTAGTCCGAGTAAGTCAGGCTCTGCACTCGACTTTACGAAAACGCTGCTCCTCATTCCGTCGCTTTACAGCCGGCGTGTTGGCAATGTTGGCTTTGGCGACGGCCGACACGGCTTTCGCCTTCGACGCCCTGTCGAAACCGCAACTCCCGCCAAAACCTTCGGCGACGAAGTCCGGGTTCGGTACGGCTGCTCCGGCACCCTCCGCACAGCGTTCGCAACCCTCCGCATCGTCGGACAAGACGGTAACCGTAACGGGTATCGTCCGCGACGAGGCTGGCAAACCGATGTCCGGTGTGGGTGTTATCGTCAAGGGCATGCTCACGGGCACGGTGACGGGTACCGACGGCTCCTATGCACTCAAGGCGCGTCCCAACGACGAGCTGTCGTTCAGCTTTCTCGGCTATAAGACGCAGGAGGTCTTCGTGGGCAGCAAATCGACCATCGACATCACACTCGTGGACGAGGCGCAGGCCATCGACGGGGTCGTCGTCACGGCTTTGGGCCTCAAACGCGACGAGAAATCGCTCGGCTACGCCGCCTCCAAGGTCGACGGTGACGTCCTCGCATCATCCGCGACATCCACCAACTGGCTCTCGGGTTTGACGGGACAGGTTCCGGACTGACATTGCAGCAGACAGGTGCCGGCGCGGGCGGTTCGATGCGCGTCACGCTTCGCGGCGAGTCATCGCTCGACCTGAGCAACAACGGAGCGCTGTTCGTCATCGACGGCGTGCCGATGTTCAACACCTCGTCGGGCATGGGCGAGTCGGCGTATGCCATCGACTACGGCAACGGTACGGGCGACATCAACCCCGACGATATTGACAACATCACGGTGTTGAAGGGCCCTGCGGCCACGGCTCTCTACGGTTCGGAGGCCGCCAACGGTGCTATAGTCATCACCACCAAGTCGGGTGACAAGGAGGACGGCAACGTCAGCGTGACCTTCTCGTCGGATTTCGTCGCCGAGGTCGTCAATACGTCGCCTGATTTGCAGTACGTCTATGGCCAGGGCGGTACCAAAGGACACGATACGTTCCATTACGGCGAGCCGGTCGACGGCAACGAGGTTACGACCACCGACGCTACATCGTGGGGTCCCAAGATGGACGGTACGCCTTACTACCAGTTCTACGATGAGAAGCGCGGTATCGGCCTCGATCAGAACGGTCTGCGCGTCAAGACGCCGTTCGTCAGCTACGGCAACTGGTTCAAGGACTATTTCAAAACGGGTTGGACAACGACCAACTCGCTGTCGCTGTCGGCCAAGCTCAACCGCAATAACTCGATGCGGCTCTCGATATCCGACACGCGCAGCGAGTCGATTACACCCAACTCACCCGCCATGCGACAATCGATAAAGCTCAATTCGCATAACAAGGTCAACAATTGGCTGTCGATGAATACGTCGATCACTTACTATCGCCGCGATTGCGACAACCTGCCGCAAATGGGTTACGGCCAAGCGTCGGTCATGTACTCGCTGTGGTGCATGGCGCCCAACATCAACATGGACTGGGCACGCGATTACTGGATCGATCCGGGCGTGCAACAGAATGCCAACCTGACGGGCGCCAAGAACAATCCCTATTTCGTGGCCTACGAATGCCTCAATACGCTCGACCGCGACCGCATCTTCGGAAACACGTCGCTCGACCTGCATCTCTACAAAGGTCTCGACCTGATGCTGCGCGGCGGTATCGATTTTTCGCGCGACCACCGCACCATGCGCCAGCCCAAAAGCTCCTATTCGCAGCGTTACGGCATGTATCGTGAGGGAAATGTCAGTTCGTTGCAATTGAGCACGGACTTTCTGCTCAAGTACGACCGCAAGTTGGGCGCCGGATTCGACATGAAGCTCAATTTCGGCGGCAGCATCATCAACCGCATGTTCCGCGAAACGACCCAAACGGCCGAGCAGCTCAAACAACCCGGCGTTTACTCGCTGGCAAACTCCGTAGAGCGCGTCAAGCCGAACAACTATGACTACGAACGCCAGACCAACAGCCTCTACGGTCTGATTCAAATCTCGTGGCGCGATGCCGTGTTCCTGGACATTACGGGTCGTAACGACTGGTCGAGTACGCTGCCCGTGAACAACAATTCCTATTTCTATCCGTCGGTATCGGCGAGCGTACTGCTCAACGAACTCATCGACTTCGGTGCGGCGCGCAACGTCGTCAATTTGGTGAAACTGCGCGGCAGCTTCGCACAAGTGGGACACGACACCCAACCCTACCGTACGACCGACTATCTTTCGTCGTCGGATTTCGCCGGCAATTACCAGATACCGGGCACGATGAACAATGCCAACCTCCGTCCCGAGATCGTATCGTCGTGGGAGGTGGGTCTCGACCTGCGCATGTTCCGCAACCGATTGGGTGTCGATCTGGCGTATTACAACAACACCTCGAAAGACCTCATCGTGAACATGCCGGTCAGCTCGGCTTCGGGTGTGACCAAGCGTTTCGCCAATGCCGGAACCATTCGTAACTACGGCTGGGAGCTTCAGATCAACGGTACGCTCATCAAGACACGCGACGTGCAGTGGAAGGCGTATGTCAACTGGTCGAAGAACCGCAACGAGGTAGTCGATCTGGGCGAAGGCGTCGATTCGTGGATCGTGGCTTCCTACTCGTCGCACGCTTACATGACCGCCTACAAGGGCGGTTCGCTCTCGGCGATGTACGGACTGGGGTACAAACGCGCTCCCGAAGGAGCGTACATCGTCGAGAAGGACGGCAGCATCACGAACGTATCGGGACAGATCATCGTCGATGAGAACGGTTATCCCCAGTACAGCGATGAATTGCAGTACATCGGCGAGTGTACGCCCGACTGGAAGGGCGGTTTCGGCACGAGTGTCAAGTGGAAGGGGTTGACCGTGTCGGTTGCTTTCGACGGCCAGCACGGCGGAAACGTCTACTCTTATACCAACGCCGTTCTCGGCACACGGGGCAAAGGCAGCTTTACGCTCGCCGGACGTTACGACGGACTGGTTCTCGACGGAGTGAACCAGTTGCCCGACGGCAACTTCATTCGCAATACCCACAAGACGGCCGACATCGTCGAGTACTACGGTCTGGCATATGCTTTCCAGAACTGCGAGCAGAACTTTGTCAGCACCGAATTCCTCAAACTGCGCGAGATTCGCATCGCATACGAGTTTCCGCGCCAGCTGTTGGCAAGGAGCAAGTTCATCAAGGGACTGTCGCTCTCCGTCTACGGCCGTAACCTCTATTGTTGGTCGAAGTTCCCGGGGTGGGATCCCGAGGGCGCCTTCATGCGCGGTGCGTCGGTAGTTCCCGGATTCGAGATGTTGCAGATGCCCGGAACAGCGACGTTCGGCGGCAACGTAAGGATAACTTTCTAACAGAGCAGCGTGATGATTATGAGAACAAAACAGATAAAATATTCGATAGCCGCACTGGTTGCATCGGTGACCGTCACAACCTCGTGTTCGCGTTTCGAAGAGATGAACATAAACCGAAACGCCGTGCAGAATACGACGGCCACTACGTTCGTGCAGCCGACCGTCTTTAACTACGAGTACCGCATGATCAACCGGTCGTTCACACTGACCTCGCAACTCATGCAGTATACGGTCGGCCACCAGCAGAATGCCGACAAAATCAGTAACTATCGCATTCAAAACAGCGTTGCGGCGGGCTATTGGAACGATTTCTATTCGGTCGGCGGCAATGCGCAGGCAATGCTCGAGCAAGCCAAGAAGGACAAGAACGATGCGGCGCTGGCCGTCGCCTCCATCATCAAGGTCATCGCCATGTCCACTCTGACCGACGCCTACGGCGATGTGCCCTATTTCGAGGCGTTGCAGGGATATACTTCGGGCGGTACGGAATTCACGCCCCGCTACGACAGCCAAAAGGAGATCTACCGTGATATGTTCCGGCTACTCGAGGAGGCCAATACGCTGCTGGCGCAGTCGAAGGAGAACTTCGACGCTTCGGAGGACTACATGTACAAGGGAGACATCAAGAAATGGCGCAAGCTGGGTAACTCGATCTATCTGCGTCTGTTGATGCGTGCGGCGCTCAAAGACGAGGTCGATGTCGAGACCGAGAGCCTCTTCGCCGTGTCGAAACTCAACCAGATTTTCTCCTATCCGGCGGACTATCCTGTTTTCGAGAGCCGCGAAGACGCTGCCGATGTGCCTTTCAACGATGCGGTGGCCGCCCAGCAGACGCCGTTCTTCTCGTGGCGTGCCGGCAGCTGGAACAGCAATATGATCTGCGAACGGCTGATGAACGAGATGTACGTGCTCGACTCCGATGAAAACGTGATCTTGTCCGACCCGCGTCTGAGCTTCTATTTCGACAACAAACGCGTGGGTGCGCCCACGCAGGTTACCTATCAGGAACTGGTCCCCTATGTGGATATAGTGGCCCACTACAACCGCGGCCTGATCCAGAATCGCGACCACTTCTCGATCATGTGCTTCTCGGAAATATGGTTCATCTGGGCGGAGGCGGCGCATCGCAAGTGGATATCGGGAACGGCCAAGAGCTACTACGACCGAGCCGTCGCCGAGTCGATCTACGAATGGAATCCCGATGCCTCCGAGTCGATCGTATCGTCGTTCCTTTCGAATCCTTTGGTATCGCTCGACGGACTCAGGGACGATGCCGCACTCGAACGTATCATGACCCAGAAATGGATATCGACCGTTCTGGTCGGTATCGAGGCATGGTGCGACTACCGCCGTACGGGATATCCCGAGATGCCGGTCAAGTCGCTTGCGGGCAACGACGGCGTGCTGCCGACTCGCCTGCTCTATCCTGCCGACGAAGAGTTCCGCAATCCCGTCAACTACGACGAGGCCGTCAACGGCTGGCTGGGCGGGGTGAACAACATGAAAACCGAGGTTTGGTGGGCTGACCACAACCAGAAGAGAAAGAAAGAATAATCGATTGCAGCTATGAAAAAATATATTTTGATATTGACAGCAGTAGTGTTGGCGGTCATGTCATGTTCGACGGACAACATCGAGAACGGCCCTTCATCGCTCGATATAGAGATCGTACCCGCGTGGGACATAACACGCGGCATTACCAGCGCGAGTCAGACGGTGAAATTGACGGTTAATCTCAATGTGCAGACGATCCACTGGCAGGTTTCGTCCGACAGCGAGTGGTGCAAGGTCGATTCCGACCTGATCCATACGGGCAGCGACGAAGTCGAACTCGTGGTGGAATCCAATGACTCGTTCGACAAGCGCAATGCCGTGCTGACCGTCACAGCGGGGCGCTACACCAGGAAGGTCGAGATCGATCAGGCGGGCAATGTCTTCGTCATGAGCGATGTCTATAAGATTCTGGGGTCCAATGAGGCGCTTTCATACGACGTCGAGGTGCGTACCACTTCGGAGTGGACGATCGAAGCCCCCGACTGGATCGAGGCCGAGAAGGTCGGTACCCCGACAGTCGACGAGTTCGGCCAGACTATGACCGTCATGCACGTCAGCATCGACGCCAATCCCGGCGAGCAGTCGCGTTACGGAGCCGTGCAGCTGATTCCGACGGAAGGCTATAACGGCGAGTTCACTGTTTTCCAATTTGGCAGCGAAGTGAACATGACTGACGACGGCAAGATCGCCGTGGCAGCCGAGGGCAATGTCTCGTTCGAGGTCACGGCTCCATTCGGTATCATCGAGAAGGTCGAGGTTCCCTACTGGGTTCAGTGTACCGAAACGCCGGCAGAGGATGGCCTCAACTCGGTTTTCGAATTCTGGATAGGCAAAAACCTCAGTGACACGAAGGCCGGACGCGAATGCGTTGTCGAGTTCACGGTCAAGGACAGCGGCCGGTCCATCGCGTTGCCAGCCATCACGCAGGACTTCGTGCCCGCAGGCGGCATCGTTACGGGACCCGGATTCAAGATGTTCGCCGAGGCATGGAACGCCGGCGAAGATATCTCCTACTGGACCACTGAAAACGAAGGCGGCGTGCTCGTGAACGTGCTCTCGGACATCAATATGAGCGAAGTCGAGACCTGGACGCCGATCGGCACCGCCGCACGTCCGTTCGATGGTGTGTTCCGCGGTAACGGCTGGCTTGTCAAGGCGTGGAAAGGCGATGCGTCGCTCTTCGGACATGTAGGTGCCGGCGCCACGGTTCAGGACATCATCGTCGACGAGGATTGCTCGATGACCTTCTCGGGCAGCGTAACTTCCGAAAGC
>OGRK01001008.1_pt1 | contig 20671 bp, 17 predicted proteins | sample 1553471 | NCBI WGS metagenome assembly OGRK01 (sample SAMEA2580080, study PRJEB22360) | human gut metagenome | biome: human gut; feature: human-associated habitat; material: faeces | place: Denmark | collected 2008/2010
TTTTATTTTAAATTAAATTTTTATATATATTAAACATTAATAATATTAAATTAATAAATTTTAAACTATAAATAACATCTAATATGTCAACTTAATACATATTATATTGTATCTGCTTTTGTGTACTTTGTCAAACGCTTTTTTGAAATTATATAAAAACAAATTTCTTCTAAAAAGGACAAAAGACTTGTAAATATGCTACCGTTTTTTATTATAAAACAGTTTTATTAAAAAAACTTTGCACAAATGCAAGAAAATACTGTTTTTAAAGTATTTTCTGTCTACTAATAAAACAAAAACCGTTCAAATGACATTACATCAAATGAACGGTTATTTTTAACGGCACTTACTTTTAGGTAGATTAATTATAAATGTTGGCTCCGGAATCTGCTCTTTAAGGTTATTAACCAAGAAACTTATTTTATCCTGGCTATTTGTACACTCACCAAAGTCCATAAGCATATCAATTAAAGAAGGAAGATTCTCTTCAAAACGATTTCTGCAATTTAATGTCTCAAATTCGGAAACATCTACCTTTTTTCCGCTTTCAAGATCATAACCTGAGAAAATATTAATTTCAAAAGACTCACCCGATACTTTATCCTGAATAATCTGCTTTCCTATATCAGTTACAATACATTTTCTTTCATTAGTTTCCCTGTTATATACAATATATTTCATGTTTTCACGCAGTTCCTTCGTTGTAACATCTGGATGCTGCAAATCAAGAGCTTTTACATACGGTTTGATATCATCAAAAAAATCCCTTTCTAATTCAGATGATAATTTAACTGCTTCAGGAATTCTATCAAGCTTACACATAACAACGATATCAGATACAAGGTCATAATACTGATCATTTTTGTCCATACAGAATCACCTCCATCTTTTTATTTTTATTTATAAAAACATATTATCATAAAAGCACAAGAAATAAATTCCTTAAAAGAAAAATTTTAAGAAATTTATTTCACAAAAAAATTTTGTATTACATTTTACAAGTCATTCTATATTTCTAACAAATCTTTAGCTTTAATCTTAAAGCAGGTAGCAAGTTTTATAGCATAACCCACAGATATTGTATTAATATCCCTTGTTCCATTAATATAGTTATAAAGCATATTAGACTTAACATCCAGAACGCTCGCTAACTGCTCTGCACTAATATCAGTAATATATTTATAGTAACGAAGTTTTCTAGCACCTTTTGTATATTTCTTCATGTAAAATGGTGCCATGCATTTTTTACTCTCCATCAAATAGTCTCTCATTGTACTTTCATCAATTTTCTTGAAAGATAAGTATCTATTTTTTATATCTGAAAGCTTAGATAGGAGAACCGTATTTTCTTCACTGCTTATCATATTTCTTTCTTCCCATTTTTTCAGACATAAATAGTTTCTTTTGTATGCTGCTTTCAGATTAACTTTAACCGGGTTATCAGCATAATATTTATCCATTTGCGCACCAATATCCTTATTTATCGCATCCATGTCAAATAAGTCTTCTATATCAATTCCTAGTTCTTCACATATATTATATATATTAATTAACTGTGCATTTTCTATGAATGATAAATCACGTTCATAGTTAATTATTGTGCCAGTGCCATTATTAGTTTTAAGGGCCAGTTCTTCTAAAGTGTACCCTTTGTTTTTTCGAGCTGTTTTAAATGAAACCATAAAAACCCTCCTTTTTTATTAGACATTCTTATACTATATGATACCACTCCTTGTGTAATTTGTCAATTTACAGGTAAAAAGAAAAGACTGGTAAATTTATTACCAGTCCTTTATATAAAAAAATAATTACTTACAGTTAGCAAAGCTGACGAGCTGTTCAACCATATTCAAAATATAATTCTTTTCAGCAACATCCAAGCCCCTGGTCAATTCATCAATCTGTTCTCCCAAACTCTTAGGCTTATTGCCGGACTCATCAAAAGGAATGAATGTTGAAATAGGTCTGCCTAATGCATACACATACTGAAGAAAAGTTGATAAAAAAACATTATTTCCGCTTTCCATCCTATAAATGTTAGATATATCAAATCCACATCTTATCGCTGCCTGTGCAACAGAAAGTTTCTGCAAATTTCTCTCACTTGCCAAACGAATTCCTATTTCGCTTAAAGTCATATCTAACTTTTCCTTCGAATAATTAATTCCGTTAAGGATATCTTCAGTTAACAGCTTTTTTTCTTTTTGTTCATTAAAATTATTCGACATAAATAAATCCTTCCCTTTCTTCCCATTTAGCCAACAAAGTAAAAAAAACAAAATATGTTTTATGTACTTTTCGTACTTACATTGTACATTATGTTGACATTTTTATAATATTCCAATCGACACAAAATGTCAATATTAATTTGCCAACGGTGCCATTTTATTGAATTCAAACATAAAATTGTCTGTGTATTACATTTTTCTTTGATGAGACAAATTTAAATCATCAGAAACAAGTTCCTGTTCCTGAGAAACCTGCATTTCATCAGAAGAATCTTTGCTTTTATCCTCCTTTAGTAATTCAGTAAGTTCTCTTTTTCTTACTGTTAACTGAGATAGTCTTTCTTCATGTTCAAAAGGCTTCTGAAGTTCTTCTTTGATTGTCTCAAAGTTTTTCTTCTCCTGTTCTACAACAGATTCTAAATGCTTTTTCAGGTCATCCATACTTAATATAGCATTATGTATAATTAACACATTATTAATACCCAAAGGCCTTGTATAAGCTCTTTCTCCTTTTATAGTGACAAAAAGACAGCTCTTAGTAAAATCCTCCACATCTTTTTTAATCTCAAAATCAAAACCACAATAACAGCCGTTAAAGCTCTTACCGATAGGAAGTTTATCACATAAAAAGGTAATGTACTTATTAGCTTCTTCTTTATCTGTAAAAGACTTGTCCTCTATATTCATTGAAAAGATAAATTTATTATCCTCATCTAAGTGATTATTGATATATGTATTTCTTTTTTCAATATCATTTGAAACATTATTTACATTACCAATGGCAACCTCTATCTTCTTAGGAAGTTTCTCAAGCTTAATACTCATATTAATATGGTTATCATCATAAGAACGCTTATATGTATTGAGCTTTTTCAGCTCCATTTCAACTTCATTAAGCTCCTTAATATAAGGATTACCTGAAGCAGCAGCCATAACCTCAGCATAGCTCATAACGGTATCATCAATATCATCACATTCACGGGCTACATCTTTACTCGTCATAACCTGACTTATGAATTTCTGTTTATTAACAATAATATTCCAGTTATAAGCATCAAAAGTTCCCTTTGTAACATACCTAAATATTTCCACTTCTTCATTTATATTCCCTTGACGTAAAATTCTTCCTTCTCTTTGTTCTACATCACTTGGTCGCCACGGCACATCCAGCTCATGCATAGCAACACACCTTTTCTGAATATTAGTACCAGTACCCATCTTTCCTGTAGAACCAAAAATTATACGCTTATTACCATTATTCATATCCGCAAACATCTTTGATTTCTGTACATCCGTATTTGCATCATGAATAAAACAAATCTCCTGTTCAGGAATACCTCTTTTAACAAGCTCAGTCTTAATGCAGTTGTAAAGATCAAATTGGTTTTTATCAGAAGTATTTGATTTATCTTTCCACTTCGTTTCCCAGTCTTCAGACCACTTCATATTAGGTGTACCAATATCAGAGAATACTATCTGAGTACCTAAAATATCCTGTGATTCATGATACTTCTCTACAATGTTATCAACACACTTCATAATTTTAGAGTCTTCATATGTTTCATTATCCGGATTTACAAGTCTTGTATCAGCAGCAACCAGACGACCATCATTACAAATTTTAAGCATATTATCTATACTTGGATCTACGCTGTGATTATGGATTGCTTCGGCACGTTCACAAATACTCTCCATATAAGTTTTAGTAATGGAATCCGGCTCACTTTCAACAATAGTAAACTGATCATTTTTTAATTTTGGAATTGCAAGGTCAAGCATATCCGGCATCTGTACATCAGCAAATTCCTTATATAATCCAATAAGCTCAGGAAGATTAACAAATTTAGAAAATCTTGTTCTCTCACGATAAGTCTGTCCCTCCGGAGCAAGCTCCATAGCAGTAACAATCTGGCCAAAGTTTGCAGCCCACGCATCAAAATGATTAATTCCAAGTTCTTTCAATGTATCGTACTGCATATATTTCTGCATTGTGAACATCTCACACATACTATTGCTTATTGGTGTACCTGTCGCAAATATAACATTCTTTCCCGGACTTAATTCCTGAATATATCTGGTTTTAAGATACATATCCGTAGCCTTATTTGAACCATTAGGATTAATACCTGCAACCCTGCTGATTTTTGTGTTAAAGCTTAAATTCTTATAATTATGTGCTTCATCAACAAAAATAGAATCAACACCCAGTTCCTCAAAAGTGATTACATCATCCTTATATTCCTCATTAACAAGCTTGTCCAGCTTTGCTTCAAGGCTCTTTCTTGTACTTTCAATCTGTTTAATCGACCAATTATCACCATTCTCAGATTTAATGGCAGCAATAGAATCAAGGCAGTCCTTAATCTCACTGCGAATATATGCTTCCTGTCTTTCCTTAGAAATTGGTATTTTTTCAAATTGACTTGCACCAATAATTACAGCATCATAGTCACCAGTTGCGATTTTACTAATAAATCTTCGACGACGATTTTTTTCAAAATCCTTCTTAGTAGTAAGAAGAATATTAGCATTAGGATACAGTGTCATAAATTCATTAGCCATCTGATTTGTCAGATGATTTGGTACAACAATAAGTGGCTTATTAGACAGCCCAAGCCTTCTTAACTCCATACAAGCAGCAGCCATCTCAAACGATTTACCAGCGCCGACACAGTGAGCTAAAAGCGTATTACCTTTTCTAATAATACGGGCTACTGCTGACTTCTGATAATCCTTTAAGTTAATCATGGCATTCATACCTGGAAAAGTCATATATGAACCGTCATAAGAACGAAGCACATTTGAATTAAATGTATCATTATACCTTCTTATATATTTTTCATATCTTTCTCCATCAGTCCAAAACCATGTCCTGAACTTTTCTTTAATTACATCAGCCTTCTCACGGGCCAAAAGAGTTTCTTTTGTATTCAGTACATATTTATCTTCTATCTTATCCCTTACCTCAATCTGCTTAAGATTACATAAATCCTCGATTATGTCAAAAGCATTCATTCTTGAAGTACCATACACATTATTTACAAATTCATTTGAAATAAAGTTTCTTTTATGACTTATAAAATAAGAATGAGAATTAGGTTCAAAAGACAGCTTATATGTTCTCTGTTGCCAGCTTGGAATATTAAAAGTCTCATACATAAACTTTTCATAATCTTCTGTATCAATCCATGACATACCAAAACCTACATTGATTTCTGACGGAAGAAGATCTTTAGGAATTATTTTTTCCAACGCTTCAATATTATCCCCATAAACAGGGTTAAATTCATTAGCATTTTCAGCAATTCTAAGTTTTTCCCTTACATTACCGGATAAATACTCCTCAGCGCTCTCCCATCCGCTATAAGGCTCATCATCAATGACTTTAACAGGATTTCTGTATATCTGTCCTTTTAACTCCTCTATGAGTTCATCAAAAGAAACATTATACAAATCAAGCATCTTTTCAATATTAACTGAGTTGAACTCATTAAGAGACACGTATAACGCATCTGTTGCATTAGAGACATTTTCTATCTTTGTAACAGGTCTGATAGTCTGCTTATAGAATACATCAGCCTTTACATACTCTTCTTTTTCTTCTCTTTCCAATGAGCAAAGTAAAGGATATTCCACATCTTCACTAAATGCAAGCTGATTAGCTTTGGAATTGATATATCCGTATTTATCAACAAAATCATCATAAGCCTTATTTAAGTCAGCCTGATCCTTTGCAATTACAGAGTCATCCTCCTGGTTCATCTGGTCATCCATATATCTGTGGAATATAGTTCTAATGCCACACAATCCCTTTACACGCTCATATGCTGTACTATTCATGGCATCTTTTTGTAAATACATAAGGGAATTTACTCTAAGATAAACTTCACCATCACAAATAGCATATGTATTATTTTTTACTGTCGGATCTGCTTCTATCGTTTTAATATCAGGAGTCTCTTCTTCAGTGTCCCTATCAATAACACTTAAAACACCTGCCGGCAAAGCATTAACAGCAGCCGTTAATTTTACGCTTAAATCAACATCCCTATTATCATTTACACAGGATGTAATTGCTCTGTCTTCCCCAAATCTCTTAGTATCTTTTATCATTTTACCAAGACACATAATCGGATTATCAAGATAATACTGATTTACAACGACATCATCTTCTGTATTTCCAAGACTAAGCCAGTTAAGCTCATCATTTGCAAGAGTAGGTGCAGCTTTCTTCTGGAAGAACAAAATATCAGACGTAGCTTCAGTATTTGCACTTGCCTTAAAAGTATCAGACGGAAGTCTGATTGCACCAAGAAGATCAGCTCTTTCAGCAATATATCTTCGCACTTTACTGTTTGATTTATCCAGAGTTCCCTTAGAAGTAACTAAAGCAACAATACCACCTACAGCTACCTTATCTAAACATTTTGCAATGAAATAATCATGAATCAGAAAATTATTCTTGTTGTACCTCGAATCAGAAACCTTAAAATCACCAAAAGGAATATTACCTACAACAACATCAAAGAAGTTGTCACTTAAATTTACACTTTCAAACCCTTGAATGTTCATATTAACATCCGGATGCAGCAACTTTGTAATTCTGCCTGATAAAGAATCAAGCTCCACAGCATAAATATGTGATTTATCACGCATTTGTCCCGGCATTGCCGAAATGAAATTACCAATACCACAGGAAGGCTCCAGTATATTACCTTTTTCAAAACCCATCTTCTGTAAAGCATCATAAATAGCATCAATAACAGGCTTTGGAGTATAAAAGGCATCAGTTGTACTTGACCTGGCAGATACAAATTCATCCTCTGTCAAAAGCTCTTGAAGCTGCTTATATTCATCCGGCTTTTTGCTTTCATCAAAATAATTTGAAAGACCACCCCAGCCTACATACTGACTCAATATTGCCTGTTCTTCAGAAGTAGCATATCTGTTTTCACTCTCAATTAATTTAAGAGTTTTAATTGCCTCAATATTCTTTGCAAATCTCTCTGAATCACTGCCCATATTAGGCTGCCAGTCTGTAGGATAAGAATATTTAACAGCAACACCTTTTTCTTTAACCGTAACATCTGAATCAACAGAGGATTCCTTGATATCATTTACATCATGGTTAACAACTTCCGCTGTACTATTAATAACAATAGAAGCCTGTCCCATAGATATCATCCAGTTAAGATGCTCTTTCGATTCTACTCTAATAATAGGATATACAAGTGATGGATCTTGAAGTCTGACATCAGAATATCCAATTTCATTAACAATAAAATCAGTTCCATCTATATTAATGGTATCTCCTACTTTAATGTCATATTCACCAATACTGAATTTATCCTCAATATCAGCCGTTATTACATCAGCAGTATTTTCAGCAATTGTTTTACTATCAGTATCTAATTCAAAATCAGGTAAAGTCCCTCTGATTTCGCAGTCTGGCATTAAATCCATAACTTTTTTAATACCTGCAATTGCAGCAGCATTATTTCTTATATCACTGATATACTCTAAATCCTCAATATCAATCAGGCCACTAAAAGCGAAATCAAACTGAGAATCCTCGTATGACTCTGTGCCTTTCTTATGAACATTAATACCTATAGCCTTAACACCATTTAATCTTTCAGGCGGTATCTTTTCAAATAACTTAACTGCATCATTAGCAGATATAATATTTTCATAAAACTCGCCCATTACATGAAATTCACTACATTCTGCTACTGTATATGTAATTTCATATTCATCAGAAATATCATTATCGACAACCTTATTATCTTCTTTCACTACAGCAGATTTTATAAAAGCAGCTTCATACACAAGATTGTCATAATTAATTACATCAAGTTCCTTTTGATGTACATCAATATATTCATCACAGGCTTCCTTATCAATGAAGAAACGATTTCTGTTAAGATAAGGAACAATAACACCTTCTGAATTAATAGTTACAAGTCTGTATCTAACTCCTTCCCGGCCATCAGGATAATGATAAGTAGTGAAATTAACTTCCAGATCTTCAAAATCTTCAGAAGATTCAACAGCAACCTTCACTTTACTATCATTCTCTGGTAAATTATCAAGAAAATTCTGATATTCAGAAATTGCATCTGATAAATTATTTGGTAAGAATTTTTCTTCTTTCAGTTCAGATAATTCTCTGTCAACAAAATTATTACTCTGAACAAAAATCGCAAAATCACCGATCAACTCCTCATAAGAAATAGAATTGTTTAATCTCTCATAATTCTTATTCTTATAGCTAACTTCAATATGATCTGATAAAAGCTTGTATTCTACTAATCCATATAAATTATTACCAAACACAGTTGAATTATTAGGAATTATACTTTTTATGTACTTAACCTTATTATCTATGCTGATATTATCATTAAGCAGCAAATCCTTAATGATAGCATGATAATTACTAAATACACTGCAATCTTCACAAAAAATTCTAAGAGCATTAGTAAATGAGCCTTCTAATGCTTCTGAATCATGTTCTATATCGGAATTATTAAGGTTGTCTCTGGTTTGAGCAATAACTTCTTTATACTCTTCGGTATTAAGAATGTTATCAACTGCACTTAGAAGTGTATCAAAGGGAATCTCTGAATCATTAAGCGTTGCAAGTGGAGCTGGATAAGTGAGCTTAATACACTTGTTATCAAAATCTACTGAATTCTTGATTAAAGAATTTTCATCAAAAAGAATCCAGTTATCTAATGATACAAGTCCATTTATTTTTTCTTCAGATGAAAGTGTATTATCAGTTAGTATATCTAACAAATAATTTCTCTTACTAATTCTGTCAGCAAAATTAGAAGCAAGAAGATTATGCTCAATATCTGACATTCCAGTAACCGAAGAATCTGCAATCTTGGCGGAGTGTGAAATATGGTATTTACCAGCCAATACAAGACTTTCTATTTCTTTTTCAACCTCACTCCATGATAAATATCCCTCTTTTTCACCTTCTTCATCTCTCCAAGTAAATCTAATTCCCTTAGAAGTGAATGTATCATATCCATGCAGTCCATATCCATCAAGTGGCCATCCGGCACCACCTTCCCCATATGATTCTTTAATAGCTTTTACACGTTCTGCCCTGGACAACTTTCTTTCATAATAAAAGTTAAAAACTCTAACCTTACCACCAACAAAACCAGTACCTTTAGTAAGCACCTCTAAAACATATTCATGAGGAACTACTTTCTCTAATTTAGGAGAAACATAATTATATTTTGATACAGCAATACTTTCTGTTTCAAAAGTTTTCTCAAGTTCCTCATTAAGTTCATCAATAATAGCAGTATCATCAGATATATCCGATTCTGTATCAGCTATGTCAAAAAGACTTAATTGCCCATCAGCTTCACTGGCCTGAACAGTACTTCTTCTCTCACTGTTTCCATTGCTATCTGCCTTGCGTCCATTCTCGCCTGCATCAGCATCATATCTGTTGCCTGTGGATGTTCCTTCTGATACTTCTTGAACTGAGCTGTCTCTATTGTCGTTCTTAGTTCTTTCGCTTCCTCTACTCTGCTCTGTACGAATGGATACATTTTCCCTATTGCTAACCAACCCTGATACAGTATTGGAATAGTTTCTTCCAGAAATGTCATCACTTCTGCTCCCATCGGACCTGTCTTGGCTATTATCTCGTCCACTGACATTGCTCTCTTCACTTCTTCCTCCGGCATTAGATATTTCATTGCCTGTTCTTCCGGCATCTGCAAGATTTTTAGATCCATTGCTGTTAACTCTTGTTCTTTCATAGCTATTCTCCTTCCTATACTCCCTAATATAATAATCAATAAACTTAATTGTTTTGCACGAAATATTTTGAATAAAATATTGTGATTGAGAAAGAAAATCTTTTCTTTCCTCAACAGACATATTATTATAGAAACTTTTACTTACTTCTGAGAAAGTAAAAGATAAATTACATCTGTTGTAAATAGCAAATAATGTTGCTTCATAAATAAACTGAAACTCTTCATCACTTCCTACTGAAATTATATCTCGAACATATGTTCGTGTCAAGTTATTTATGGAAGTTTTGAAATCTTCCTCTCTTTTAAACATCTGAGCAACATATTCAAGAGAATCACTATCAGCCTTCCATACACCACCAAATGGCTGCCCATATGTATCTTCCAGTGCAAAAACACAGCCATTAAACTTAATATTACCAAAATTTTCATCAAGATTAATATGTATTCCCGTCTTAAAATGTGGTTTACGGCCAACCGAGCGCCATGATTCATAAGGAACAACAACAGAGCTTTCCGGTCTTATATGATAAATAAGTACCTGATTATGAAAATTATAACGATATAATGTACCGCTGCTGGCAAATTTCAAGAATTTTAAGTAAGTGTCAAAATCACCACTCACAATTTCATTAAGTGAATCATTAAAATTTTTCTCTAAATTAACCAAAATATTCCCTCCAATCCAATATGCTTATATGCATATATGTACTAATTATTGCAAATTCCGACATGATTTATATGTAATAAATGCAAGTATTTTTAATTTTTAGTTGCATTATTGCAAAAAATAAAGGATAGACATATCATCTATCCTTTACATGACTATAAATTATGCAATAATATTATCTGCTACGGCCCCTTGATACAGGTCTTTCATCTTCTGCTAAATCAGGAGTTTCCTTTGATAAGTCCAGAGACTTATTATATGCATCCATAACAGCATTATTGAATTCCTCTCTGAATTCAGCAGTTGTCGGGAAACAAATATCCCTGAATTCTTCCTGTCCATCTTTTTCTGCCTTATAATTAGGCATTGATACAAATGGTCCATTGCTGCCATCCATGACCTTGACACCACTTACAACAAAACAATCATCAAAGGTAACATCAGCAAACCCCTTAAGATTATCACTTTCAAAAACAGTACACTTTACATCTGTGATAGTAGGTTTCTTTGAACCATCATAAGCAGAAAGAATATTGCTGTAGAGCTTCTTTCTAAATTCTGCTGTGATTGGGAAACAAATGTCATGAAATTCTTCCTGACCATCTTTAAAAATCTTATAATTAGGCATTGATACAAATGGGCCATTGCTGCCATTCATAATCTTAATTCCCTTAATTGCAAAAGCTCCTCCAATTGAAAGGTCAGCATAAGCAAGGACATTAGAATCTTCATCCTTTATCTTATGAACCGTAATATTGTAACGTGGCATAACAGGAGTTTCATCAAATGTTTTAACATTTTCGCCATTCTTAGCTGCTTCAAAAGTATCTAATACTGCCTTGTTGAATACCTCTCTGAATTCAGCAGTTGTCGGGAAACAAATATCCCTGAATTCATCCTGACCATCTTTTTCTGCCTTATAATTAGGCATTGATACAAAGACACCTTTTTCACTGTCCATAATCTTAACACCCTTAACTACAAAAGAATCATTAAAGGTAACATCAGCAATTCCTTTTAAATTACCCTCATTCGCCAGAATAGCACAAGACACCTTTGAAATACTTGGAGAATCGTTCCCCTCGTATGCAGCAAGAATATTAGAAGTTAATTCCTTACGGAAATCAGCCTTACTTGCATAGCAGACATCTTTATAAATTGGTTCACCATCCTCGAAAGTACGCTTGCTCTTGTAATTAGGCATTGATACAAATGGTCCATTACTGCCATTCATAATCTTAATTCCTTTAATTGCAAAAGCTCCTCCAAGACTAACATCTGCATAGCCTAACAAATTGGAACTTTCATCCTTAATTTTTGTGATTTTAATGTCATAGCGCATAAAAAGCACCTCCTTAAAAAAATTGTGATATATTTACGATGCGAACATCTATACACATATAATAGAACCTTTAATGCAAAAAAACATTTCACCATTGCCATAAAATTAATGAAATTAAAAAAAAAATTTTTCAGTATTGCAAAAAAGAGATATGTGTCATAATGACACATATCTCTTTTTACATAGTGAAATATTGATTTTAAAAAAACAAAAGTATTACACCTATTATAATTAAAACAATAGATACTGTTATTACAAAATGGTTACTCCATTTTTCTCTGGCTTTTGCTTTTCTTTGTAAATCTTCTCTTATTCCCACAAGAAAATACTTAGGATTGTTCGGTGAATAAACAATATCCCAGAGTTCCCCAACCTCTGACAGGTTCCCGTCTTCTATTTCCTTAGTAGAATACCTCTCTCCATTATAATGAACTTTTCTTAACTTATTCTTTTGGTCAAAAAATTCTAATATGTATGTTCTCCCAGAACGACTATCCGCAAGAGTTGACATATCATTATAGTTGACAGAATAATTTCTAGCAGAAATAACTTTTGCTTTTGTTGCAATTCCATTTTTTAAAAGTTTTCGCTCTAACCTTCTCAAATCTAAAAAAACAAGCGGATATCCAATTCCAACAACCAAAAAAAATAAACTAAAAGCTTTCATAGTTTCCTCCTTATATTATCGTGATTTTCTTTTATTAACAAAACAGGAATCATCAGATACATCAAAAGACCTGTCCTTAAGATCCTCTGCGTCAAGAATAATTTCACAATTACAATACATTTTTTCAACCATTTCACGAGCTTCTTCCAGACTATTAGCATTTACACTTACATCCCTTTGAAGAACCTCAGTAATAGTAACAGTATAAGGCATAAGTTCTGCAACATCCTTAGTTGCAGAACTATTAATAAGCTCACTAAAAAGCTGTTTTTCAAATTCATCCTTAAAATTATTATTCTGATAAATATCATCAAGATAAGAACCTACAAGCTCAAAACCATCAAATCCTATAATTTCTCCTGTAGAAATATTTTCAAAGCTAACAGTTGCCATACTGTCTTTTTCTGTATGAATAAGCTTATAACCAGCCATTTTCATAGCTTTAATATAACGCTCATCTAAAGACATATTTTCAACTGGTTCATTATTCAGATTAGAAAAATTATAGTTGCCATCTGCTCCATATTTTTCTTCATGCTTATCTATATCAATTTCAGAAATACAATTCAAATGATCTTCCTCCACTTCACTTCTTGTTGGTTTATGGTCATATTCATAATTATAAATACCTTTCCACTGCTCATGACAATCAAAAACCTGTGCGTAAAAAAATGAATTATCCTGAATATCACATCCTAAGACATAGCTTCCTGTACCATTATTCCATTCATCCAATTTAGAACAATTAGTACCATTAATCTCAATATATTTATCCTTTCGAATATCAGCAAGTTTAAAAATAGGAGAATATGCGCTATTAAGATAATCAATCCTATCATATAATACCTGGGGCGGAAACAAATTTTCCGAATAAAGTTTACTTAATATACTGTATTCCTCCCTAACATCAAGCCCATAAGAAAATTTCCGCTTAATTTCATCAGATATAAAATCATCTAAAGGAGTAAACCCATATGTATCACAATAATATGCTTTAACATCTTTTCCATTTTCTGATACAAGTACAACATCAGATATACTCAAAGAAGTACCATAATAATTAGCTGGTCTTAGCAAATTAGAGTTTAATTCAGAAAATATTTCTTCTAAATCAATCTTAGAACCACCATCTATAGACTTAAAATAAATCATTTCATAATCATCACAATTAGGTTTTTTCTCATGTGAAGTAAGAAAATCAAGACTTACGCCCCTATTATAATGCGACTGCTCATTACCTTCAGCAAGTTGCAAAATAGCATATCTAGGACCAGTCTGCTCTTTTGCTGTTCCTGGGTTAAACCATATTACTTTAGAACGGTCTATAGCATACAATAATTCCTCATTATCACCTTTTTTTACAGTATCATCTAAATAATTATGAGCAAATTTACCATTGATATATTTGTCATATTCCTCAACATTATCAAAACGTATAGAATCATTACCAACAAAATAACCACATTTTACAGAACCATTAATTTCATGATTACTTCCATGCTCGTCCTCAAAAAATCTTTCTGGTTCATATTTAACAAACAACTCAATATCCATAAAATCACCTACCCTTTCGATTTAATCTCTTATACATATTTTGAAAAGTTTCCTCATCCTTCTCTATAAGAACAGCATCATTCCGAGTATTTAATGCAGCTTCACCTACAACCCCACTTCCGGCAAACTGATCTAAAATTTTATTATGTTCCTCCGGCAATGTAATATAGCCAATGATTTGTTCAATAAGCTCAGTAGGCTTTTCAGCCTGATGAATTCTATCAGATTTACTTACAGGCTCAACATCAAATTCAGTTGGCAGCATACCATTAGTCCCGGACATATAAAAATGTATATCTTTGTCTGCATTTATAAAAGAAATACCTTTATCAGCAAAATATAACAATACATACTGTTTACAACTTAATTGTTCAAGATATTCATGTGCATAATCAGAAGAAAGATATTCAAATGATTGTGAATCATAATCAAAAGACAAATCAGAAATAAGAGTATTCATATAATCATACTTTTCATTATCTACATAGATTTTTAATCCAATATCTTCACATGAAATTAATTTATGAGAAGCAAAAAAAGCTTTCTCTTTCTTCGCATCCACCTTTAATGCTCTAGGTTTTCCTTTAGTAAAAAACACAACCTGTTCTGTATTTTTAGACTTTCTACCAGTATTAGATACAAAGTTTCCTTTTTTCCAATTAACTGTTGTATAATAGTCTAAACCAGCCTTGGCAGCCATCTCTTTACACTCAAATATGTACTTATAATTTTCACTGTTTTCTTCAGGAAAAAATTCAACCACAAAACACCCCGGTTTCATCACTCTTGCCTTCTCATTAAAATCCTTCTGCTCATATTTAAAACAATCATATGAAGCAAAGTCTCTGTTTCCTCCTTTCAGAGAACTGGTCAAAGCATATGGATGATCTGTTATAAGGCAATCTATAGAACAATCTTCAATCCAACTTAAATCCCGGCCATTACCATTAACCAAAAGACAAGTACTATTTTCTTTCTTAACTGTATAAACACCTTTTGCAACACGCTCGAACAAACCTTTATCAATGCCCTCATATATTCTGGCTCTGATACTTGGTTCTTTAACAGGAGCATTGATTTCTGATTTTGCAGCCTTAACACATTCAGTTGCTTCAGCCAATGTGAAATGATCCACATCTTTGAAATAATCAAATAAAGTAATCTGAATACCTGCTTTATCTTTTCTAATCGTTTCCATATTATGAAAACACCTCCGTCATCTGCATTTTTTTCGTTGAATTTCTCCAAGCTGCATATCTTCTGTACCGTATTCCATCTTAATTGCTTTAAAATCAATTTCTGAAGGAGTACTGCCAAGATATACTCCATGCTCCCATTCAATAGACTTTTCGCAAAGATCAGACTTTATATTTTCTCCCTTTGGATATCTTGCAAAGTAATCCACTCCAATAGCAACAGTGAATTTTCCGGTAGAAACATCCATAAGAAGTAAATTCTTTTCCGATAACTTTTCCATAACACGATAATCACTGCCATTGAAATTATGAAGAATTTCTCCTTGTTCAAAAACCTTATCCAGTTTTTCATAATGCGGATGTTTATCCATCGACTGTACACCACTTTTATTAATACCTATTCTCTCCAACACATCAAGGCAGTCCTTATCACAAAAACTCTCTTCAAAAGTAAACTCAGCTTCATCATTAAGCTTTCCTGAAAGAAACAACTTTAACTCATCAGTGCTGCTACAGTATTTTGCATACATAGTTTTATTTGCCGAATAATACATTTCAAAGAATGAATTTTTTTGCTTTGTTTTCTCAAGTTCGGAAACTACCTCTGCCGTTTCCCAATAACTATCACAAATATTAGGAATATGCTTTCTTACAAACCCCTCAAATGTACAAAGGAAATTTTTTTCAGCACCCTTATGATTATCAATAATCAAAATAATGTCTTTAATATTCATAGCTTTACCTCCAAAAATCTTTTTAAATATCATATTAAAAATAAGTAAAAAAATGTTGACACCATTAGCATAATCTTTTCTATTATTTTGCAATACTGCATAAAAAACCACTATGTATCCAACTCAGGAATAACATAGTGGTTTTATTTATACAAACGCCTTATTTTATAAGGATTCTATATTTTAATTTCTTTTTGTTTCAGGACGTTTAATATCAATTCTGATAACATCAGCAACACGATAAACTGATATTTTACCGCCATCCGACAAGCCTAACTCCATTTTGGGTATGGCTTTATTGTCTACCAACATTCTGTATGTATTGTTAATCCACTCCAAATAATCTTTTTCCATAGTTTACTTTACCTCGCTTTCTTTTCTTACTGTTTTATTTGCAATTAGAGGATCTATTGTATTTACTACGTATTTCGCAATAACTAATGCAAACAAAGACACCATCGAATATATATCAACTATAACTATATATGCAATGTTACTTGTTCCTATTGTCTCTCCAATCGAAAACCACGACAGCGGTAATTCAAATATAGATAATATCACTGCCCATAATAAAAAAGTCCATAATGCCATGTGTTTCATAATTACTTCTCCTTTTTAATATTGATATTGATATTGCTTTTTCTTATCTTCTATGATACAAATTTCCTCTTGGATGGCTTCTTTTACCATTGCGGTCAGAGATTTAATAGAAGAATCTATGATATCTCCATCGCCATCACTAATAAAGTCTTCAATTTTTATATTTTTTTCTTCATTTATATAAAAATAATGTACGCATAAAATATCCGGCGAATTTGTAGCTTCACATCGCATGTATATTTTCCCTTTTTTATAATCAATGCATATAGGTTCTTGGGCAAGCCAGTCATAAACGTCGCTTAAAACTTCTGATATTCTTCCTTCGTTAATACAATATTCTTTATAAATTCTGTTACTATCTGCTAATGAAGGTTCATAACTGCTTGACATCATTTTTTGTATTTTTTTCTTAAATTTCGTTAATCTGTTCATATTTTTCTACATACTCCTTTAACCTGAACGATGAACCAATTTTGCCCTATTATTCAACCAACTCGACCAAATTTATCTAGCCCTTCTCTTTCCGGTCACAATCTCAATATTCCTTTCATATAAATCTACACCTTCCGGACAAATATTCCTTAATTTATTTTCATCAAAACGGAATAAATGATACTTATATCCGTTAATTTCCTTTACCTCACCTGTAAATTCTCCTAATCTATTGTATATGAGAAAGTTCTTTAATTCCGGATATTTGTTCATATTAATGAAAGCACAATAATCTTTTGTTTCTTCACCAATATTTACCGTTAAATCAATAAACGGTTCAAACCATTCCCCATTATTTCTTAATAATCCAATATATAAACAATTATTATTGAAATAATTATTTATATCCAATTTAACATCAATTAACTTGTCACCCTCATTATAAGAAAGTACATTACTCAAATTACATTCCTCCTTCAGTAAATTTTTTAATTTATGTAAACATTATACAATTCATCCATATTTTTTACACTTCACTATTGCAAGAAAATTATATTTTTTTCTGCATAAATGAAAAAGCTCTATGTACATATTATACACAGAGCTTTTGGAAAAAAGGGAGATAAAAAGAAGAACATACTCATAATCTCTTTATCACCACTTAAGAATACATTAATATCTAACCTGCAACAATGATATCATTGCTTTTTTTTAAGTTTTTTTTTGCAATAATGCAAGTTTTATTACAGTTAAAAGAAAAAATCAAGCTTCACTATTTCTATCAGACGGATCACTTTTGCAGCATGACTTATATTCTCGTACATATCTGAAATATGTATCCTTATTAAGTCCCAGACTTTTCATCAGTTCTGTTGTTGTTAATGCACCATCAATTACTTTTTGATATTCTAAGCTAAAAGCTTCTTTTGACATCTTTCTTGGACGACCTATTTTATCCCATTCTCCACGTTTTCTAAGAGCTTCGTACCCTTCTTTCTGACGCTTTTTCTTTCTCTCTAGCTCTGAACGGGCAAGACAATCATAGAATGAGATAAGCATATCATTTATACAGCCCATAATCATCCTGGTCATATTATCATCAATATTAGATAAATCCATCTGAGTTGTGGGAATATCCAAAAATATGACTCTGATTCCATGAGCTTTAAAATATTCAAGTTCCTGCTTTGTTTCTTCAGCACGACCTAATCTGTCATATTCAGGAATTACAAGAGTATCACCTGTTCTTAAAATATCTTCCTTCAATGTAATATATCTGGCTCTCTCGTAGTTTCTTCCAGTCTGTTTATCTACAAAAATTTTCTTTAGCGGATAATTATGATCTTTACAGAATTTAGTAATACTATTATTACCTCTATCCTCATGCTGCTCTTTCGTAGACACCCTATTATATCCATAATAGTAATTCACTTATATCACTCCTTTGTTGTAAAAGTATATCATCTTTTTGCAACTTTTAAAAGTGCTGATTAAGGCTTTTTACAACCATAAAAAGAAGTAAAAAAAAGTAGGTATTAAAAAGTATACTTTTTAATACCTATGTAATTAAAAATTAACAAAATGGTAACTCACAATTATTATAACAAGTTTTTTTGCCATTTCTTCCCATAGGAATGTGATGCAGCTTTTTCCAATTATTACTCTTAATGCACCAATATTTTCTCGGTTTCCAGTTATCACATTTTCTCTTCATATAATCTACCTCATTTGAATTAACTTCATCGACTCTTTCTTTTTATTTGAGTTATATTATACTCACTATTCTTATTAGGATACTCATTAAAATCTTTACATAATTCATTTACCTTATCCATCAAACTATGTGTCTTGCCAATACTTGTAACATCAATGCTTCTTGCACAATAAGGAAGCCACGGAAGTTGCTCGCACATATAATATAAAACTTCTGATATTTGCGTTTTATTCATCGGTTTAATAGAATTGTAAACAGAACCCTGACGATGCTCAAAACCTACTTTTCTAAGTTCCCTTCTTATTTCATAATATGCATTTGAAATATTATCAAAGTATTTTTCTAATTTTTTTGTATCTAAATCAAATGATATTTCTTTTCGACTTGACGGCATATCTTAATCCTCCAACATAACTTTCAGTGCATCCTGCTCGCCTTCTTCATCATCAAATGTTTTCCATAATTTAAGATTAGGAATCAACCAGGATTGCTTCTTAAAACGTCCAATAAGTACAAGCAATGAACCTATATCATCTTCTCCATCATTTAACACATACTCTCCTAAAGCAGTTTTTGTGAACCGTGTTTCTTTGCAAATCTCATCAAGCCATTGGTAGCACTGCTCTATATCTAAATCTGGTTCATTCTTCTTTAATTTTTTCTCGTCAAATTCAAACTTCATTGTAAACATACATTAACCTCCTATTTAAGATATTTATTGACTGAACTTAAACATATATATTTACATTCTCATTTCCATTTATCAGGTAAATTACCACTTATTAATATGTATTCACCTGAATGGAATAGATTACGAGTCATTGTATCGCTAAAAGAATTATCAATATTAGGGTTTAATTCAATTATTCTCCCTGTAGAACGCTCTCTGATTTTCACAGTAAATACATCTTCTGATAGATGTTTTAAATATTCGTCTTTATTAAAATTATCATTTTCAGAAGAACACTCTATATTATCTGTTTTGTATAATGCAGGATTAAAAGAGTGACTTTTCCCTAGCGCCTCTTTCCCTATAGAAAAGAACTGTATTCCATCTAGGTTCAATTCTTTAACTATCCTTTTAGCAACAGTATTTCTTTTACCCTCTGCTATTACATCAAGTTCTTCTTCTAATATTCCGTTAATTATTTCAATTGCTTTTTTCATTCAAACCTCCTCCATAAATTCTTATTTAATATTTACCTTCATTCTTATACTGTCTAATGAGTCTATCCCAAAAGTTTCTATCATTTCCTTTTCAAGAGTGCAAGAGTGCAAGAGGGTAGGTCTATAGAATGTGCACTCTTGAAATATTTATATTGTCCCATATTAATATTCAAGTACAAATTGTAGCTTACTTAATACATCAGATACCTTAACTTCCTTTTCTTTTATATGTTCCAACTTCTCGCCACATTTAGGGCAATAAGAATGTTTTTCTTTGTATAATTTTTTACATTTAGAACAATAATAACCCGGTCTGGTAGTTACTTTTGCAATTTCATAAGCTGATTTGCCACATTTAGGACAATACCTTACAGCATGTGTAGAAGCATCCGTTAAACTTGCAATACCCTTCTTTCTTTCCAGAAGACTTTCATTATCTTCACTACATTTTAGGCTATATATTTGATATTTTTCTTCAAATGATATAAAAGAATGAATATTGTAAATAATACATATAACAATAGAAGCCAATATAATTGCCAATAAAAAAGTTTTATATTTCTTTCTAATATTAATATTTTTT
>OGRK01001016.1_pt1 | contig 20488 bp, 18 predicted proteins | sample 1553471 | NCBI WGS metagenome assembly OGRK01 (sample SAMEA2580080, study PRJEB22360) | human gut metagenome | biome: human gut; feature: human-associated habitat; material: faeces | place: Denmark | collected 2008/2010
GAGCCCGCGTTCCTTTTCCATCTGCGTGATGATGTGCTCCAGTGTCTCCTTTTCGTTCTGGTCGAGGTTCAGCCGATTCAAAACAAGCTGATCGCCCTCGGCGAGCTTGCTCGCCGCAAAGCGTACCGGGATGCCCGCATCGTGGGCATGGTCTTCAATGAGGCTCATAATGCCGTGCAAACAGCGGTGTACCGCGCCGTTGTGGTCGTTCACATCGCAGAAGTCCTGCCGCCCCGGCGCTTCCCGGTACTTTGCCACGTGCACGGCGTGGTCGATAAGCTCCTCAATACCCTCGTTTTTCGCGGCGGAGATCGGCACCACGGGGATGCCGAGCATCTCCTCCATCTCGTTCACACGCACAGAGCCGCCGTTTTGGCGCACCTCGTCCATCATATTGAGCGCCAGCACCATCGGCACATCCAGCTCCATCAGCTGCATCGTCAGGTACAAATTGCGTTCTATGTTCGTCGCGTCCACAATGTTGATGATGCCGCGCGGATGCTCATCCAAAACGAAGCGCCGCGTGACGAGCTCCTCGCTCGAGTATGGCGACATGGAGTAAATGCCCGGCAGGTCCGTGACGAGCGTGTTTTCCACGCCGCGTATCGCACCGTCTTTGCGGTCCACCGTCACGCCCGGAAAGTTGCCCACGTGCTGGTTAGAGCCCGTCAGCTGATTAAACAGCGTCGTTTTGCCGCAGTTCTGATTGCCCGCAAGTGCAAAGGTCAGCGTTTCTCCGGGCGGCAGCGGCTCGCCGGTCTGCACGTGGTACTTGCCGCCCTCGCCGAGACCCGGGTGAAAAATCGGGCGCGCGTCCTGCGGCCGCATCGGCTCCGTTATCGTGTCGCGAATTTTATCGATCTCTATTTTTTCCGCATCGGCAAGGCGCAGCGTCAGCTCGTAGCCATGTATGCGCACCTCAACGGGGTCGCCCATAGGTGCGAATTTCACCATGGTGACGTCCGCCTTCGGAATGAGCCCCATATCCAGAAAATGCTGGCGCAGCGCGCCCTCGCCGCCAACGGTCGTCACCGTTGCCGTTTTGCCGATCGGCAGGTCTTTCAGTGTCATGCTCTTGCCCCTTTTCTATCCCGATTAGACTTTTTAAGTCTATTATGTTGCTCGGAATTTGTCAAGGGCATTCCTACGCAAAAGCACGCTTATATCTGCGTTTAACCCCAGATAAAGCGTGCTTTTACACTCTGTTTCGCTGTTATTCGCCCAATTTTGCGCTATGGATCGTTGCGGCCATTTCTTTGTGCCACACACCTACGCGGAACGCTGTGAGCCGTCAAAAGCGCGGAGTCTTCCACAGGCGCGGGGTCGATATTTTCTTGCACGGTGCCGACCTGCGGCGTTTGCTGCAGGTCCTCGTCCAGCGCCCAAATGTTAAGGGGGCTATCCATAGCCAAAACAAAGGATGTAAGTTTTTTCATGGGTGATTTCTCCTATTCTATATAACAGTTGTTGAACAGCTTGTGCCGCTGTGGGTTACTGTACATCCAATACGGTCACAACATTCGCCCCGTTCATAGCACTGCCGTCCTGCAGCGAGGCGGTTGTGATGCGCAGCTCCGCATTGTACTGCCCGGCAGGCAGTGCGCGGTTGAGCGTGATGTTGGTAATCATCTGCCCCGGCTCGACCTGCTTGGAGGTGTAAAGTACCTCGTCGGTGTCGGTCAGCACCAGTTCAAAGGTGAAATAGCAGGGGTTGCCTTCAGGGTTCAGCAGCGCGACCTCCGCGTCCTGTTTGTCGGCGGGCAGGCTGATGGACGGGTAGCCCGGTATCTTGATGCCCACCGCCTTTCCGAATAATCAACTAATAAAGAATTCACGTTATGCCTATACCGCTTCTAAAAACGTGTCTTCAAAATTCAAGAAATATATAAGTGAACGTTATCATGGAAACTTCGACGTCTGCTGCAAAAATTTCTGTATTACGCAAAACGCAAAATTTACTTCTGTTGCTTTTGAAGAAATTCTCGAAATCATGTTAAAATAAAAAAAGACGGCACTGCCATACAGACAGTACCGCCTAAGCGTTCATATTTACATTTCATTGCAAAGATTTGCAAAAGCCAAAGCCCCCAAGAAAGAAGATTTCTTGAGGGCTTTGGTTAATATTGCTCTGGTGGGCCATCAGGGACTCGAACCTTGGACCAACCGGTTATGAGCCGGTAGCTCTAACCAACTGAGCTAATGGCCCGACTATATATCGGAGCTTAGAAATTATAGCACAAACAGCATATAATTGCAAGACCTAAATTCACCCGTGCGAAAAGAAAAAGGAGAGCCGTAAAACGACTCTCCCGTTCTTTACAGGTTTATATGACCCGAAAATTATTCCTTATTGCAGTCGCAGTTTTCGCCGCAATCGCAGGAATCGTCTTCTTCGAGGTCGAACTCCAGCGTTTCGCCGCAGTTCGGGCAATCGATGGAGCCCTCATCGAGCATTTCTTCGTTGAGCTCGATGGTATCGCCGCACTTCGGGCAGGTGACTTCGTAATAGCATTCGTCTTCGTCGTCTTCCCATGCGTCGTCATCGTCATCGTCTTCGTCCTCGTCGATGTCGTAGAACTCTTCTTCCAGCTCGCCGAGGTCTTCGTCAATCTCGTCTACCTGGCCGCTGAGCTCATCGTATGCGTCTTCCATTTCCTCAACGGAAAGGGAGAGGTCATCGAGCAGGTCAACGATCGCGTTGAAGAGCTTCGTCTCCTTCGCATTCGGGTCCAGATCCATGCCTTCCATCAAACCGCGGATGTATGCCGCTTTCTCGGAATTTGTCATGCTTGCACCTATCTTTCCGGCAGGCAAACGCGCTGCCTAACGTAGGGCTTTCGCCCCGGGTGTTTCGGCGTATGGAACAAGGAAAAACGCTTATGCGCGCTCCATGTACTCGCCGGTTCTGGTATCGACGCGGATCATTTCGCCTTCGTTGATGAAGATCGGAACCTTGATCTCTGCGCCGGTCTCCAGCGTAGCGGGCTTCGTGACGTTCGTAGCGGTATCGCCCTTCACGCCCGGCTCGGTCTCTGTGACCTGAAGCTCAACAAAGTTCGGCGGCTCAATGCCGAAAACGTTGCCCTTGTAGGAGAGCACCTTGCAAACCATGTTTTCCTTCACAAAGCGGAAGTTATCGCCGAGGACATTCGGGCTGATCGGCAGCTGCTCATAGGTCTCGCTGTCCATGAAATAGTACAGGTCGCCGTCATTGTAGAGATACTCCATGTCCTTTCTCTCAATGAAAGCGGTCGGATACTTATCGTTCGGGTTGAACGTCTTTTCCGTCACGGCACCGGAAATCACGTTGCGGATCTTGGTGCGGACGAACGCCGCGCCCTTACCGGGCTTGACGTGCTGGAATTCAATGATCGAGTAAACGTTGCCGTCCATTTCAAAGGTGACGCCGTTTCTGAAATCGCCTGCGGTTACCATATAGATAATACCTCCAAATTTTTCTTAGGTCTATTGTATAACAGAAAGTGGCTTTTTTCAAGAAAAAACCGTTCTGTTTCTCCGTTTTTTCGGAAATTTTACAGGATGATGAGCTCCTTCGGGGAATGCGTGAGGCTGCGGCAGCCGTCATCTGTGATGAGCAGCATGTCTTCAATGCGCACGCCGCACTTGCCCGGGATGTAGATGCCCGGCTCGTCGGTGATGACCATACCCGGCTCACAGATGGTCTCATCGGTCTTATTGAAGCGCGGCCACTCGTGAATCTCGAAGCCTACGCCGTGGCCGAGGCCGTGACCGAACGTGTTCGGGTACGGGGTCTCGATGATGTCGCGCGCGATCTTATCCACATCGCAGCAGCGCATGCCCGGGTGTGCGCCGTCGATAACGGCGAGCTGTGCTTTTAAAACCGTGTTGTAGATGGCTCTCTGCTCATCGTTTACATAGCCGAGCGCGACGGTACGGGTCATATCGGAATGATAGCCCGCGAGCATAGCGCCGGTATCCATGGTGATGAGATCGCCTTTTTTGATCTGTGTGTTGCCCGGAATGCCGTGGCACTGCGAGCCGTTTGCGCCGGTGACAACGATGGGGTTGAACGCATTGCCGTCTGCACCCGCTTTGCGCATGAAGAACTCAATCTCCAGCGCAATTTCGCGCTCCGTTACGCCTTCCTTGATATAGGGGAGGATGTGCTCAAACGTAGCGTCTGTGATGGCCTGTGCGTCACAGATCCTCTTCACTTCCTCATCGCTCTTGACGATGCGCTGCTTGCGGATGGCATCGTCCAAGGTCGTATTCAAAATCGCCTTAGCGCCGCACTCTTCGGAGAGCTGCTCAAAACGCTTCGCATGACCGTAGGGCAGAGCGGCGTATTCCATGTACACCTCGGTGATGCCGTGCTTTTTCAGAAGCGTCTTATAGGTTTCGTTAAGCGAGGTGAACTCCACAACCTCCACATTTTGCGCCTTGGCGCGTGCGGCCTCGGTGTAACGGAAATCGAGGAGATAATAAGCCTGCTCAGAAGTGAGCAGCAGTGCGCCGTCTGTGGACGGGAACGCCGTGAGGTAATAGAGGTTCGTTTCGGAAACGATCAGCGCCGCTTTTTTGCTATCGCCGCCGATGACAGAATTGGTAAGACGTTCGATCGGATTGCTCATTGATAATTCCCCTTTCTAATGTGTACCCAAAGGTGCCCTTTATGCTTTGCTTTTTACCGTTTCTTCCCCGGCCGTGAGCCGCGTATAGTGCGGGCGCAAAAAGCCTTCCAGACTGCGCTTGAAGCGCACCGTGGCGGAAGGATCCGGCGACAGGGGGTCAAGCAAAACCGACCGCATCCCGCAAAGGTTTGCGCCGAGGATATCGGTGAAAATCTGGTCGCCCACGACAAGGCATTCCCTGCGGGGCGTGCCGGCCATTTTCTTTGCGCGCAGGTAGCCGACCGGAAACGGCTTGCACGCGAAAGAAACGAACGGCAGATTGAACTGCGCGGCAAAGGGCGCCACACGTTTTTTGTAATTGTTGGAAACAACGATCAGCTTGACGCCGCTTGCCGTTACGCTTTGTGCCCACGCCCGCACGCCGGGAAACGGCGTCTGCGAGCCGTGCGGCGACATGGTATTATCCACATCGAGCACGATCATGTGCACATTGAGCGCTTTTAAAAGCTCGGGCGTAAGCTCCGTCACGCAGTGGAGCGTGCCGGTCGGTTTAAATACCGCCATAGCTTCGGTCTTTGCCTCCTGTGTTGCTCGGGAAAAACCCGTTTACACAAAAAAGCGGGCAAAAAGCCCGCTTCTTCACGTTTGATTATTTGTACTTGCGCTTGCGAGCTGCTTCGGACTTCTTCTTGCGCTTAACGGAAGGCTTTTCGTAAGCCTCTCTCTTGCGAACTTCCTGAATAACGCCCGCTCTTGCGCACTGCTTCTTAAAGCGTCTGAGTGCGCTCTCCAAAGATTCGTTGTCTTTGATTCTGATTTCAGCCATCTATATCCCTCCCATCCGCCATCAGGCAGGGGTTTGTATTTGTTACTTAGCACGAAATAACACAAATAATTATAGTGGCAGGGGGCAAAAAAGTCAAGGCTTTTTTCCCGAAAAATAGAAGAAATCCGTTTCTCTTTGCAAAAAAATCCGTTTAGGGCCGTTTATTTGCCTTTTAAAGCGGTGCTGCACGAGTTTTTGGGGCTTCTTTTCCCCTGCTTTGCGACTTTTATGATTAGGCGGAAAACGCAGCGCGGCTTTGCGGCTTTGTCATAGGTTTTTTCTTGTTTTTGCTTTTCGACAATCTGCAAAAGTGCTGATAGGAAAATTTTTCAACTGAATTTTGCCCAAAACATTGACAAGCGCGAGCGTTATATTATATAATACCTCCATAAAACCCTGCGCAAATTCCTACTAAAGCGAGGTTACGGATTTATATGAAAAAGACGGCGCTTACAAAAAGCGAAAGCGAAGTCATGTATCTTTTGTGGCACACGGACCGTGCGCTTTCCGCGGCGGAAATGGTCGCACTTTCCCCACAGAAGACCTGGAAGGACAGCTACATTCACCTGATGGTGAACTCTCTTTTAAAAAAGGGGATGATCACCCCGGCCGGCTTTGTGAAGACGTTTCGCAATTATGCGCGCACCTTTGCACCGTGCATGACAGAGGAGGAGTATGCCCAGTTACAGCTGCGTGACACGACGATTCAGGATCCCGCGCTCGTGGCGCCGTTCCTCTCTGCAATGATCGACACGGCGGATGACCCGGCTTCGATGATTGACGAGCTCATTGCAATGCTGCAAAAGAAGCGCGACAAATTAGCCGCGAAAAAACAAACATGACGGACAAAACGGAAGGCAGAGCACATCATCGCTCTGCCTTCTGTTTTGTAATGTTATAGCAAGCTTCACTTGCATTGTCCAAAGGGCAATATCACCCGCCGCAGGCGAATACAATTTATAATTGGTCTTTGCCTACAGGGGTGCAGAAGAGCTTTTCAAATTCCTCGCGGGTCTCGGAATAGGCCAGTGCCCACATCATTTTGGCGATGACGGCTTCCGTTGTCATGTTGGAAGCTTCGAGCACGCGGTATTTTTCCTTGATGATATGGCCCACGCGGTAGACGGAAAGGTTGCTGCCCTCGTGCGGAACCTGCGTGGTGATGACGACGCGCACGCCGTTTTCCATTAACGCAGCGATCTTTTCCTCAAACGCGTTGTCGCCGTAGTACGGGATGCCGCCGACGCCGAAGCTTTCGATGACAACGCCGCGGCAGTGCGCGGTGATGTAATCGAACACGGACGGGTCCATGCCCGGGATGACGCGGATAGAGAGAATCTCCGGTACTAATTTATCGTAGAACACCGCGCCGGGGCACTCCGGACGCTCATCAATATAGCACAGGAGCTTTTTATCGTAGAACACGCCGATGTCCGGGAAATCGATGCTGGAAAAGGCGTCAAAGCTCTTTGTATGCGTTTTTCTGGCACGGGTGCCTGCAATGACGTGCCCGTTAAAAACGACGTGTGTGCCGCACGCACGGGCATCTGTGGCGTATACAAACGCTTCAAACAAATTGCGCCGCGCGTCGCCGTCCGGCACCTCGATGGATTTCTGCGCACCCGTTAAAACAACGGGCTTTTCGTTTTTCTGGATGAGATACGAGAGCGTGGCCGCCGCGTAGGACAACGTATCCGTGCCGTGGGCGATGACAAAGCCGTCGTACTTTGCATAGTTATCGCGGATGATCTCCGCCACGTGGATCCACTGCTTCCAACACATGTTGGTACTGTCTAAGCTGTACGGCTGCACGGTATCCACCGCGCACAGGTTTTTCACCTGCGGCACGGCGTTTAAAAGCTCATCCGATGTAATCGCCGGCGTGAGGCCGTTTTCCGTTTTCGCCGAAGCGATGGTTCCGCCGGTCGCAATGAACAGAATTTTTTTCATTCTGCATTTTCCCCTATTCTTCGTGAAATTGCGGAAATATCATACCACATTCTCCTGCATAAATGCAAGCCGCAGAACCGACAAAAAGAGACGGGCCGCAGCCCGCCTCTTTGCTTTTGCGAAATTATTTGAGTGAGATGTTGGACGCAAGGGACAAAAGTGCATCACCCGTCAGGCGGTACGTTGTCCACTCCTCCATGCGCACGGCGCCGAGGGAATCATAGAACTTGCGGCTTGGGGTGTTCCAATCGAGGCACGCCCACTCCAGTCTGCCGCAGCCGCGCTGCAAAGCGAGCCGCGCAAGGCGCTTTAACAGCAGCTTGCCGTAGCCCTTGCCGCGATATTCCGGCAGCACGAAAAGATCCTCAAGATAAATGCCCGCGCGGCCAAGCCACGTGGAGAAATTGTGGAAGAAAAGCGCAAAGCCCACGGGCTTTTCGTCCTCCGAAACAAGGAAAACCTCTGCTTTTTTCTTTTGGAAGACCCACTCTTTTAAAAGCTCCGGCGTTACAATGACCTGATCTTCCATATTTTCATACGCGGCGAGCGCATGGATAAACTCTAAAATGACCGGAATGTCTGCTTCGGTTGCAAAGCGAATGTTAGCTGCCATGGTTTCCCCCTTATTCTTTCGGCTTTCTGTTGCGGACAATGAGCATGAAGCGGTGCTGCACGCTTGGAATATAGCCTTGCTTTTCACACAGTGCGTCGAGCGCATCGAGCTGCGGCAGGCAGCTTTCTACTGTGAAATTGCCGAACTCCCACGGCAGAATCTTTGCGTACCAAACGAGTGCGCCGACATCCAAATAGTGGTCGGTTACATAAGCCTGGTCGCAGAAATTCACCGTAAAGCCGGCGTTTTTGAAGCGCAGCAGCTCGTTTTCGAGGTTAAAGCTCGGCATGGCGGTTTTGTTATTGCCGAGCAAAGCGCGCAGGCGCAAGTTGTTGCTGCCGCCTACCTGCTGCGTGATAAAATATCCGCCGGGCTTTAGAACGCGGCGCACTTCGTTTACGTCATAAGAATCGTGACGATTTAAAACGAGGTCAAAGCTGTTATCCGCAAACGGCAGAGGTTTGTCCTCTTCGGTTTTGCGCACGGTGATGCCGAGCGGCGCTAACTTTTTTTCGCACAGCTCAAAATTCGGCTGCCAGCTTTCCGTGACGCTTGTCTGCGAAAACGGGTGGCGCAGGGACAAAAGGAACTCTCCGCCGCCCGTACCCATATCCAAAATGACGGACTGCGGCTTTAAAAAATCGAGCACCTTTTGCTTATAATCCCACGGCAGCGGGGCTTCCACTACACGCCCGCGGATGTGCGAAAAATCCCAGCCGTGCATTTCGGCGCTTTGCTCTTCCTGCGCCCAAAGTGCGTGTTTTTCAGCTTGTGTCATGTATTGTGGTCCACCTTGTGGAAAGTTTTGAGGTTACCCGTTTTGCCGTGACGACGGTTAAGCTCCGCGCGCACATCGTCAAGCGGGATGTTCTCGTTCACCATCATGACGGTGAGGTGATAGAGCAGGTCGCTGATTTCGCCCACGGTGTCCTCTTTTTTGCCGTTTTTCGCGGCGATGATGACTTCGCTGCACTCTTCGCCGCACTTTTTGAGGATCTTATCAAGCCCCTGTTCGAAGAGATAGCAGGTGTAGGAGCCCTCCTGCTTTTCGTCCTTGCGCTCCAAAACGGTATCATAAAGCTGCTGCAAAATATCCATAGTGTTCCCTCCGTCAGTTTCTTGCAATCTCTTTGTAGAAGCAGCTGTGGCTGCCGGTGTGGCACGCCGCGCCCGTCTGCACGACCTTTACGAGCAGTGTATCGTCGTCGCAGTCGGCATACATGCTGATGACCTTCTGCGTATGGCCGCTCGTTGCGCCCTTGTTCCACAGCGTTTGGCGGCTGCGGCTGTAAAACCACGTGTAACCCGTCCCCAGCGTTTTCGCCATGGATTCGCGGTTCATGTATGCCAGCATGAGCACTTCGTTTGTGGAGGCCTCCTGCACAATGCACGGGATGAGCTCCGATTTCTTGAAGTAGCGCTCAAGATGGTCTTCCACTTCTTCGCTGCACTTGAACGATTTGCCGGAAAGGCGCTGGCTGGCGGTGATGGCCGCCGTTAAGTCAAGCGCTTTCGTATAAATGGATTTGCCCGCAATCGCGCCATACACGCCGAGGGCGTTGAGGTCTACGATGTCCTTTAAGTTGCTGACGCCGCCGCTTGCGATGATGTTGCAGCTGACGGCGCGGTTGACCTTATCGAGCATGACGAGGTTCGGGCCGTTCATGGTGCCGTCCTTATAAATATCGGTCACGATGAGGTAGCGCACGCCGATGTCTTCCATGCGCTTTGCCATTTCGAGGTAATCCACTTCGCTTTGAGCCGTCCAGCCCTCTGCCGCCACCTTGCCCTTTAACGCATCAATGCCGACGGCGATCTTTTTGCCGTATTTTTTCACGGCCTCGCGCACGAACTCCGGGCTGTGCAGCGCCGCAGAGCCCAGAATGATGCGATTGATGCCGTGCGAAAGATAATATTCCACGGTGTCCATATCGCGGATACCGCCGCCGACTTCTATATTCATCGAGACATTATCGCGAATGGAGAAAACGGTGCTGTCGTTTACGGGGCGGCGTGCCTTTGCGCCATCGAGATCGACAAGGTGCACCCAGCGCGCGCCCTGCTCCTCAAACGATTGCGCGGTCTTGACGGGATCCTCCGCCACCTGCTCCGCCGTGGCGTAATCGCCCTGGAACAGGCGGACGCATTTGCCGTCCTTGAGGTCAATCGCCGGTAAAATGATCATGTTATATCCCTTCCTTATTCATTCCAAATTATCGTGTATGCAAAAAAGTTAAAATTTCAAATTATTCCGAAAGCGTGCCCTTGGTGGAAAGCACCGCGCCGGTGCTGTTTTCTGCTGTGGCATCGCACAGGGCGTGCGCGCAGGCTTTGAACAGCGCTTCGATCATATGGTGAGAATTTTTGCCGTAGGGGCAGCGCAGGTGCAGCGTGAAGCCGGCGTTATCGCTAAGCGCGCGGAAGAACTCCTCCGTCATGCAGGTGTCAAAATCGCCGACGCGCTCCTGCGGGAACGCAGCGTCGAACACAAGGTACGGGCGGCCGCTGACATCTACGGCGCAGAAGCCGAGCGCTTCATCCATAGGGATCATGGCATGGCCGTAGCGCACGATGCCGCTGCGGTCGCCGAGCGCCTGCTTAAACGCACGGCCGAGCACGATACCGGTATCTTCCACCGTGTGGTGGCAATCGACATTCCAGTCGCCCTCGGCTTTTAAATGAAGGCCGAAGCCGCCGTGCACGGCAAGCGCCGTGAGCATGTGGTCGAAAAAGCCCACGCCGGTATCGACGACAACCTCGCCGCCGTCAAGCCCCAAGGTCAGCTCAATGTTCGTTTCTTTTGTTTGGCGCACAACTGTTGCCGCACGTTCCATATCGTTTCCCCCTAAAAGGGCCTAAAGCCCGATTTACGCTTGCTCTTTTTCTTCAAAAAACCGCTGAATGTGCTCTGTGACCACTGCGTTTTCGCCCGTGGAGCCTGCCGTGATGCGCAAGGCGGACATGTTTTTAAAGTACCGCACCGCGATGGATTCGGCCAAAAGGCGCTCGTAGAGCTCCTTTGCGTACGGTGTGCGCAGAACGACGAAGTTCGTAACGCTCTTTACCGTTTGGAGCTTTTCCGGGAAGCGCTGCGCCATGCGGTCGAATTTCTGCTGCAATTCGTCTCGCGAAAGCAGCAATCTGCGGATGGCGGCATCGGCTTCCGCGCGGTTTTTCAGCACGGCTTCCGCCATTTTCTGCGAGCAGGTGTTGACGTTATACGGCGACTTTACAGCCTTGATGGCGCGGACAAGCTTTTCGTTGCCCACGGCAAAGCCTACGCGCAGCGCGGCGAGACCGAATGCTTTGGAGCACGTTTTCAAGATGAGTAAATTATCGTAGTTTTCAAATTCGCCGAGCATAGATTCGTTCCAGAAGTCCATATAGGCTTCGTCGAGCACGACGAGCGCGGAGACGCCCCTGATGATTTTGCGCACGGCTTCGCGCGTGAGGCCGACGGACGTCGGATTGCACGGGTTGCTGAAAATGAGCAGCTTTACGTTCTCATTGTTGCAGGTTTCGATCACCTTGTCAATATCGATTGTGAAATTTTCGTCTTTTTTGATTTCGATCCCGCGGCATTCCGAAACGTAGCCGTAAAAATCATACATGGAAAAATCCGGCGTGAGCGTCGCGTAGGTCTCGCCCTTCATCAGAAAGCTCTGGAAAATGACGTTGATGAGCTCATCGCTGCCGTTGCCCGCCGCAACGCACGCCGGCTTTATCTTATAGCTTTTGGCAAAGGCGGCGCACAGGTCTTTTGCGGTGGGATCCGGATAGCGGTTGAGCTCCACTCTCATCATGGCGTGCAAAGCGGACGCCATAACGGATTCCGGCAGGCACAGGAACGATTCGTTTGCGTCCAGACGAATTTTATACTCGCCCGCAATGGGTTCATACGGCTCTAAATCGCGGATCTTTTCATTCAGCGTATACATAAACTACCTCCGGGATCACTTTTTCTTGCGGACGGCGATGGAATTCGCGTGCGCGGTCAGCTCTTCGGTCTCGGCAATGCGGATGATGTCGTCGGCAGCTTTCAGAAGCTCCGCTTTCGTATAGTAGATAAAGCTCGATTTTTTGATAAAATCATCGACGGAAAGCGGCGAGAAGAAACGCGCCGTGCCGCTGGTGGGCAGCACGTGGTTTGGGCCCGCGAAGTAATCGCCGAGCGGCTCCGGAGAATAGTTTCCGAGGAACACGGAACCGGCGTTATCGAGCTTGCCGATGTATTCGAGCGGATTTTCGCAGCAGACTTCAAGGTGCTCCGGGGCGAGCTCGTTTGCGAAATCGACGGCTTCCGCCATGTTTTCGCAGACAATAATTGCACCGAAATTTTCGATGGATTCTTTAATAATGTCCTTTCTCGAAAGCGTCTGCATTTGGCGCTCAATCTCTGCAGCGGTCGCCTTTGCAAGGTCTTCCTCCGGGGTAATGAGAATGGCGGACGCCATGCGGTCGTGCTCCGCCTGGCTCATGAGGTCGGCGGCCAAGAACTCCGGTTTCGCGGTTTTATCCGCAATGACGAGAATTTCGCTTGGACCGGCAATCATGTCGATATCGATGGTGCCGTACAGTAATTTCTTTGCCGTGGCGACAAAAATGTTGCCGGGGCCGACGACTTTATCAACCTTCGGGACGGTCTCGGTGCCGTAGGCGAGCGCCGCGACGGCCTGCGCGCCGCCGATGAGGAACACGCGATCTACGCCGGCAATCCTTGCGGCGGCCAAAATGTTTTTATCCGGCTTGCCGGTACGTCCCGGCGGCGTGACCATGACGATCTCGCCGACTTCGGCAATTTTTGCCGGGATGACGTTCATCAAAACAGAGGACGGGTACGCTGCCGTACCGCCCGGCACATACACGCCGACCCTGTGCAGGCCGCGCACGCGCTGACCCATCAGAACACCCGTGGGCGAGGGGTCGATGCGGCTTTGCTGCTTTTGTCTGGCGTGGAACGCGCGGATATTTTCTGCGGCGCGCTCCATCGAAGCGATGAATGCCGGGTCACAGTCTGCGGTGAGCGCATCGATCTCCTCTTTTGTGATCTCCGCTTTCTCCGGCGCCCAGCCGTCGAACTTCATCGTATAGCGGCGCACGGCTTCGTCGCCGTTATCGCGCACATCCTTCAAAATTTCGGCCACTTTATCCTCTACGCTGCGGTCGTTTTCGCTGACGCGGGCTTTAAGGCTTTGAATAAACGCTTCACAGTAGGCTCTATCGCCTTTGGCAATACGGATCATACGGATTTCTCCTCCCTGTTCTTTTCAATCTGCGCTTCCATACGGGCGGCAAGCGCTTCAATCTCCTGCTTTCTCATTTTAAGGCTGGCGGTGTTTGCGATGAGACGCGCCGAGATACCGGCGATGGTCTCCGTGACCTCCAGACCGTTTTCTTTTAAGGTGGTGCCGGTCTCGACGATATCGACGATGCCGTCTGCAAGGCCGAGCAGCGGGGCGAGCTCTACGGAGCCCTCGATTTTGATGATGCGCACGTCCATGGCGCGGCTTTCAAAGAACTGCCGTGCGACGTTCGGGTATTTGGACGCGACGGTCTTCGCTTTGTAGCCGCCGAAGAAATCCGTACCCTTGCGGCAGGCGAGCGCAAAGCGGCAGCGGCCGAAGCCAAGATCTAAGATTTCGTAAAAATGACTGCCGTTTTCCATGATGGTATCTTTGCCGACGACACCGAGGTCGCACACACCGTTTTCGACGTAAGTGATGACATCGGCAGCTTTGGCTAAAACGACTTCGATCTCGCCGTTTCCAACGGGAAGAATCAATCTTCTGCCTTTTTCGCGCACTTGCGTGCAATCAAGGCCGATCTGCTCTAAAAGGTTCACGGTGTCTTTTTCGAGGCGCCCTTTTGTGAGGGCAATTCTGAGTGGCTTCATGCGTTTTCCTCCCCTCTAAGGACGATGACTTCCGGGATGCCGCGGCGCTTTGCGTAGCGCTCGGCCTCGTCTGCCGTATCGAACACGGAGCTTTCGCAGATTTTGCCGTTTGCTGTCAGCTCGCGAATTTCCATCTGTGCTTTGATCTCCGCGCCGCTTTCCGCGTGGACGAGCACGTCCGGCGTGGGCACGCTTTCAATCCGGCCGTCGTCGAGCAAAACAGAAGCCAACGCATCGACGTTTGCGGCAAAGCCGATAGCGGGCATGGGGGCATCGAATTGCTTTAAAAGCGTATCGTAGCGGCCGCCCATTAAAACGGCGTCACCGTAGTTTTCCACATAGGCGCTGAAGACGACGCCGGTGTAGTAATCATTGCGCTGCACAAGGCCGAAATCGACCATCAGGCGGTCATCGAGGCCGAGCGACGACAGCGCGGTATATAGCGTGCGCATATAATCGAGCGTTTCGGAAAGCACGGGGTGGCCTTTGCAGAACTGCTCCGCTTCCGCGAAGACCTCTGCCCCGCCGAACAGGCGTGGCAGCTTTTTGATGGCTTCGGTATATACGGATTTTGGGAGTGCGTCGAGCATATCGCCGAGAGCGGCGTAGTTTTTGGACTCAATCGTCTGGCGGATGTCCTCTTTTTTATCTGCGGAGACGGGCAGCTCATCGGCGAGCGCACCGAAGAACTTTGCGCTGCCGATCTCCAAGCGGAAGTTTTCCGTGCACGCGGAAAGCGCCTCAACGGCGGCGGCGATGACCTCGATATCCGCTTTCAGCCCCGATGCACCCAAAAGCTCGATGCCCGCCTGCGTTGTTTCGTCGCTGCGGCCGGAAAGGTCCTTGCAGTTGCGGTAGATCGGCTGGTTATAGTAAAGCCGAATGGGCTTTTCCATCGCCTGCAGCCGCGTTGCGGTAAGGCGCGCGATGGGCAGTGTTAAATCGGGACGGAACACGATGAGCCTGCCTTTGTTATCCGTGGATTTATACATCTCATACTGAGGAATGGCGGCGTTTGGGGCATCGAACACGTCGTAGTATTCCATGCCGGGCGTGATGACCTCATTATAGCCGCGCATTTTGAATATATGCGTGAGCCGCTCGCTCACGGTACGCTGCGAAAGGCACTCTTCAAACAGAATATCCTTGGTGCCCTCCGGCGTGATTTTGTTGAACTTCTTCATAACGACCGTCCTTTTGCTTTAATGTAATGACGTGCTACAATAATATCATGTAGCTGTGCGCTTGTCAAGACTTTTCCTGTTTTGTGTATACATGTATATACGCATAGATATGCAGAAAGGCGGAAGCAACTTCTTGCGTCCGCCTAATGGCATTAAAACAGTGATGTCTGGCTGCTGTCCGGCAGACCCTGCAGTGCGCCGGCGCTTTTTAAAACGTCGATAACAGCGCTGGAGACCTTGGCGCGGGATTGCACTTCGTCGATGGAGATGAACTCCTCGCCGCCCGTGCACGCTTCATACAAGCTGTGCGCCGCCGCCTCGCCCACACCGGGCAGGGACGAGAACGGCAGACGGATCTTGCCGTCTTCGACAAGGAACTTTTTCGCATCGGATTTATACAGGTCGACCGGCAAAAGCTCGATGCCGCGGCACAGCATTTCATTGATGATCTGGAATGTGGAATACGCCGCGTCTTCCTTGACAGTGGACTGGTGCTCCTTTTGCTTCTGCTCCAGCTCGCGCATACGGCGCTGTACGGCGGCACGCCCCTGCACGGCGGTGGCGCCGTCGAAATCTTCGCTGCGCACGGTGAAGTACGCCGCGTAGTATTCCACAGGATAATGCACCTTGTACCAGCCGAGGCGCAGCGTCGCGATCATGTAGGCGGCAGCGTGCGCTTTCGGGAACATGTACTTAATCTTATAGCAAGACTCGATGTACCAATCCGGCACGTTGTGCTCCTTCATGGCGGCGATGTGCTCCTGCGTGAAGAGCTTTTTCGCGTTGCCCTTACGGGTGATTTCCATAATCTTAAACGCCATTTTCGGCTCAAGGCCCTTTAAGAGCAGGTAGGTCATGATACTGTCTCGCGTACCGATGACGGTGGCGATGGTGCAGGTGCCGTCTTTGATGAGGTCCTGCGCGTTGCCGATCCAAACGTCCGTGCCGTGGGACAGACCCGAGACCTGCAGAAGGTCGGAGAATGTCTTCGGCTGGGCATCGATGAGCATTTGGCGCACGAACGGCGTGCCGCACTCCGGCAGAGAGAACGTGCCCGTCAAAGAGCCGATGTCCTCCGGCGTGACGCCGAGCGCTTCCGTGGACGTAAACAGCGACATGACCGCCGGGTCGCTCATGGAGACCTTCATGACGGGAATGCCGGTGTAATCTTCGAGATAGCGGTAGATGGTCGGCACATCGTGGCCGAGCTCGTCCAGTTTACAAATGGTATCGTGAATGGAATGGAAGTCGAAGTGCGTGGTGATGTTATCGGAATTCTGGTCGTTTGCGGGGTGCTGCACCGGGCAGAAATCGTAGACCTCTTTGCCCTTTGGCACGACGACCATGCCGCCCGGGTGCTGGCCCGTGGTGCGTTTGATGCCCGTGCAGGAAATGGAAAGGCGTTTTTCCTCCGCGCGGGAAAGCACGCGGGAACGTTCTTCGGCATACTTTTTCACATAGCCGAACGCGGTTTTATCCGCGACGGTTGCGATGGTGCCGGCCTTGAAGACGTTTTCGCGGCCGAACAGCGTCTCCGTATAGCGGTGCGCACCGCTTTGGTATTCGCCGGAGAAGTTGAGGTCGATATCCGGCGTTTTGTCGCCGTCAAAGCCGAGGAACGTCTCGAATGGGATGGTGTGGCCGTCGCGGTCGAGATCTTCGCCGCAGCGAGGGCACTTTTTCGGCGGCAGATCAAAGCCGGAAAGGTAGCTGCCGTCCGTGATGAACTCGCTGTATTTGCACTTGGGGCAAATGTAGTGCGGCTCCAAGGGGTTGACCTCCGAGATACCGGACATGGTCGCGACGAACGACGAGCCGACGGAGCCACGCGAGCCGACGAGATAGCCGTGCGCTTCGCTGTCTGCCACGAGCTTTTGCGCCGTCATGTACAAAACGGAGAAGCCGTGCTTGTTGATGGAGCCGAGCTCGCGCTTTAATCGCTTTTCGACGATCTCCGGCAGCGGGTCGCCGTACTTTTCCTTGGTGCGTGCCCACGTAATGGAGTTCAGCTGCTCCTCTGCGCCGTCGATGAACGGTGGGAAAACACCCTCCGGGATGGGGCGGATTTCCTCGATCATATCGGCGATCTTGTTCGTATTGGTGACGACAACCTCATACGCTTTTTCTTTGCCGAGGTAGTCGAATTCTTTCAGCATTTCGTCCGTGGTGCGCATGTAGAGCGGCGCCTGCTCATCGGCATCCGTGAAACCCTGGCCCGCCATCAAAATGGCGCGGCCTGCGGCGTCCTTCGGGTCTTTGAAGTGCACGTCTCCCGTTGCGACAACAGGCTTTTTCAGCTTTTCGCCGAGCTTTACGATGGTGCGGTTGTACTCTTTTAACTGCTCGATATCGCACGAGCCGTTGCGCACCATGAACATGTTATTGCCAAGCGGCTGGATTTCGAGGTAATCGTAGTAGGAAGCAATCTCGAGCAATTTTTCCCACGGCTCGCCACGCGTAATAGCGCGGAACAGCTCGCCCGCTTCGCACGCGGAGCCGATGATGAGGCCCTCGCGGTACTGGTTCAAAACGCTTTTCGGCGTGCGGGGACGCTTATAGAAGTAATTTAGGTGGCCAAACGAGATGAGCTTATAGAGATTCTTTAAACCCACCAAGTTCTTAACGAGAATGATCTGGTGGTAGGTCGGCAGCTTTTTCGGGTCGCCGCCCGCGAGTGCGGTGTTGATCTGCTTGACATCTGTCAGCTTGAAATCATCGACGAGGCGCTGGATGAGGTTGATAAAAATCTCGCCGAGCACGGCGGCATCGTCGCACGCGCGATGATGATTAAAGGGCTTTAGCTTTAAATACTTCGCGACCGTATCAAGCTTGCAGTTTTTGATGTCCGTCAGCATGGAGCGACACATGGCGACCGTATCGATATACACATACGGGAACGTCATGTCGTGGCGGCTGCACACGGCGCGCAGGAACGAGGTATCAAAATTTGCGTTGTGCGCGACAAGAATCACGTCTTCGCCGCAGAACTCGAAGAATTTGCGCACGGCTTCTTCCTCTTTCGGTGCGCCCGCGACCATTTCATCCGTGATACCGGTGAGCTCCGTAATCTTTGCGGGAATGGGCTTTTCGGGGTCGACAAATGTGTTGAAAGATTCGGTGATTTCGCCGTTATGCACGCGTACCGCGCCGATCTCCGTGATGCGTTCTTTACTCGAAGAAAGACCGGTGGTCTCGAGGTCAAAGCAGATGTAGTCCGTATGGAGCGGCTTATCGGTCTCGCCGGTGACGGCGGGCACGAGGTCGTTTACAAAGTAGCTTTCCACGCCGTAGATGACCTTGAATTCGCCGCCGCCCTTCTTGATCTTGAGCCACGCGTTCATGGCATCCGGGAACGCCTGCGCGACGCCGTGATCGGTGATGGCGAGGGCCTTTTGCCCCCATTTATAGGCGCGGTCGATGAGCTCTCCCGCAGGGGTCATGCCGTCCATGGCGGACATGTTCGTATGCAGGTGCAGCTCTACGCGCTTTTCTTTGGCGGTATCGACGACCTCCACCATTTCCGCGCGGAAAATGGTGTTCGGGCGCATAACGTTTTCGCGGTCGTATTTATCGTACTCCACGGAGCCCGTCACGAGCAGCGCCGTACCCTTTTTGATGTCATCAATCTTTTCGCAGTCGTTCGCCTGCTGAATAAGCTTCAGCGTGATGGAATTTGTGTAATCGGTAATGTCGATGGAATAAATTTTGCGGGAGCCGTCACGCGTTTCGCGGGATTCAATGTCGAACACCTCGCCCCAAACGGTGATACGTCCGGCTTCGATGGTCGCTTCGGAAATCGGCACCGGCTCCTTTTTCGGCAGCTTGCCGAGAACGGGGCGCGCAGTCTCCAGAACGATCTGCGGCATGAGCGATTTGCCCTCGCGCACGCTGACGCGGCGCTTCGCAGCTATCTCTTTCATGGCGGCTTCGTAACGGTCCATTTCTTCGATGGCGGCGGCGCGCGCACGCTTTTCTTCCTCGACGTGCAATCGCTCGATGACGGATTCGTCGCCGTTTTGCAGCTCTGTTTTGCCCGTGAACGTCACCGTAACGGGCACGTTGAACCACTCCTGCACCGTTTCGCTGATGGCGCGGTCGGTATGGCGCTTTTCGAGCAGATTGAGTCCGCCGTGCAGCAGCTCTATTGTAAGGGTATTTTCGTTTATGGTGCAGTCTGCGTCTTTAAATGTGCCATTTAAGCTTGCGTCAAGCTCGCGCACGCGCTCCAAAACGGAGGTAACGCAGCTTTCCTGCCACGCCTGAGCGGGGAATGCGGGGGCAAGCTCCACGCGCATATCGGGCAGAATGCGCTCGTGCAGCATACCGTTTACCTCGCGCAGGTCGCTGTACGGCACGAAGGCTTCAAACTTCGTTTTCAGGCGCACCAAACGGTTTTCCCTGTGTATCTCTATTTTTTCGATCTGACCGGCAGCGACGCCGTCTTTCGGCGTATAGCCGGCGCTTTTCAGCAGATCGCCTAATGTTTTCAAGTGCATCTCTCCTATGTAGAATGGTCTGTGTTTTTATGGTGTGAGATGATGCAAAAAGGCCGTACCGCCCGGCACAGCCTGTTTTATTGCAAATTAAAGCTTGTCGATTTCTTCCATCAGGGCGTCCAGAAGCTCAGCTTCCGGCACCTTGCGGATGATCTGACCTTTTTTGAAAATGAGACCCTCTCCCTTGCCGCCGGTGACGCCGAGGTCGGCCTCGCGCGCTTCGCCGGGGCCGTTGACAACACAGCCCATGACGGCAACGGTGATGTCCTTATCAACGTATTCGAGTGCCTTTTCGACCTTATTGGCAAGGCCGATGAGGTCGATACGTGTTCTGCCGCAGGTAGGGCAGGAAACAAGCTTTACGCCGCCGCGCAGACCGAGCGCGCTTAAAATATCGCGGCCGGTGCGGATCTCCTCTGCGGGGTCGGCCGTCAGGGAAACACGCAGTGTATCGCCGATGCCGCGCCGCAAAAGGCTGCCGATGCCGATGGCGGACTTGACAATCCCCATGCGCAGCGTGCCAGTTTCCGTCACGCCGAGGTGCAGCGGGTAATCACAGCGCTCCGCAATCCTTTCATACGCCTTGATATTCGTATCGACCGAGGAGGATTTCAGGGAGATGACGATGTCCGTGAAATCGAACTTTTCGAGCAAAGACGCGTGGTAAAGTGCGCTTTCGCACAGCGCTTCCGCTGTGGGCGCGCCGTACTTTGCGAGGATACTCTTTTCGACCGAACCGGAATTGACGCCGATGCGGATCGGAATTTTCTTTTCGCGGCACACGGTCGCGACGGCTTTTACGCGGTCATCGCCGCCGATGTTGCCGGGATTGATGCGGATTTTATCCGCACCGTTTTCCATTGCCGCAATCGCCATGCGGTAATCAAAATGAATATCCGCAACCAGTGGAATA
>OGRK01001020.1_pt1 | contig 20438 bp, 20 predicted proteins | sample 1553471 | NCBI WGS metagenome assembly OGRK01 (sample SAMEA2580080, study PRJEB22360) | human gut metagenome | biome: human gut; feature: human-associated habitat; material: faeces | place: Denmark | collected 2008/2010
CCATATAAGTGCCTGCCTCTATCTGGTCAGGGATAGTCGCATAGGTAACGCCTTTGAGGTAATCAACGCCTCTTATCTTGATAACGTCTGTACCTGCGCCTCTGATATCAGCACCCATTGAGTTAAGGAAGTTCGCAAGGTCAACGATATGAGGCTCTTTCGCCGCATTTTCGATTATAGTAAGCCCCTTTGCCTTTACAGCGGCAAATATTGCATTCATAGTTGCGCCAACTGTAACAAAGTCAAAGTATATCTGATTGCCCACAAGCTCGTCTGCTGTGACATGATTAGCTCCGTTCACTATCTCGTCAGACGCACCAAGCGCCTTGAAAGCTTTCAAATGCTGATCTATAGGTCTATCGCCAAGGTCACAGCCGCCCGGCATCGGAACAAAAGCCTCGTGAAATCTTCCAAGCAGCGTGCCAAGAAAATAGCATGACGCTCTCATGGTTCTTGCAAGCTCATATGGCACTTCAGGCTTTTCAATGCCCTTTGTGTCAAAATATATAGTATTTTTATCTAAAAGTCTGACCTCTGCGCCCATTTCACGCAGGATCTTCATGCACTTAGTTATATCGCTTATCTCAGGCACGTTCTCAAGAACGCACGGCTCGTCGCACAGGATAGTTGCCGCAACCAATGCAACAGCAGCGTTTTTTGCACCGCTTATCTGCACAGTACCATGCAGCGGCTTACCTCCATGTATAACAAACTTCTCCAAGTTTACACACTCCTTAACGAGATTGTCGGCTTCTCTCTCTGCCGACGCTCAGATTATTATACCACAGCCACAGGCAAAATAAAAGCAAAAAGCAAGAATTTCAACGATTTGGTTAAAATCATTTAACATACACCCAAGCAATCGTTAAATCTGCCCATATAATGCAGGCTATGGCGGTCTATAAAAAGAACGAATGTTCACATACTCTTAACAATAGAATATTCAACTCTTATATTTTAACACACCCCATTCAAAAAATCAATAGTGAATAAGGATATTTTGATAAATTTTCGACAATTTTTTCGGCTTTTTCGGCGAAAATTACAGCAATGTTACAACTGTACGAAATCTTGTACCTTATTGTAACCTTAGTGTAATATTTAAGTACAAAAAATCAGACACTTGCCGTTTGTCTTGACGAAAAAGAACGGCTGTGGTATACTCATAACAACAGATATACTGTAAAAAGGGGAGTGCGGCAGTGGTAAAAAGAAAGAATCTCATATGGGCGGCAGTTTTTGCGGCTGTTATCGCTGCGTGCCTGATATTTATTTTCCTCACAGGTGGAAAGAGCGGAGAAAATTCTGCCGAGATATATGAAAACGGCAAGCTCGTAAAGACTATTTCTGACCTTTCCCCCGATAAGGAGTATTTCTTTGAGATAAAAACAGAAAACGGCACTAATACCATAACCGTTGGCGAGGGAAGCATTTGGGTGTCTGTCGCAGATTGCTCGAACCAGACCTGTGTTCATGCAGGAAAGATATCACACGCAGGACAGACCGTCATTTGTGCACCGCACAAGCTTGTGATAAAAATAGTCGGTGAGACCTCTGCTGACGCTGTGATATAGGGGTGGAAGCATGAAGATATCAGTACAAAAAATCACCCTCATAGGAATTTTTACCGCCTTGTCACTTATCATTTTCATGGTGGAGGCACAGTTTCCTGTTATGCCCATAGGCGGTATGAAGCTTGGGCTTGCAAATATCGTCACAATGGCAGCAATGCTTTTTATCGGCAGAAAAGAAGCAGGCTTGGTGCTGCTTTTGAGGATAGTCCTTGCGGCAGGACTTTACGGAACTGTGGTGAGCTTTGCATTCTCACTCACAGGCGGAATTTTAGCGTATCTCGCCATGTACATTGCGGTTTCGAGAGTTGGTGAAAACCAGCTTTGGGTGACATCAGTTTTTGGTGGCTTTTTCCATAACATAGGTCAGCTTTGTGCGGCGGCAGTGATATCAGGCACATGGGCGGTGTTCAGCCTTTTGCCTTATCTCATAATAAGCGGCATTCTCACAGGCACGCTCAATGGTCTTATCCTCCAAAGATTGTGGAAGTCGCCACTTAGAAAATACAGCATAAAAAGATAACAGCGGCGTCAGGGGCATACCTGATGACCGCTGTTTTGTTCTATAGTCAGTTTAGCCAAAAACAGGCTTTTCACAAAGTGGCATTTCTACATTTTCGCCTTGTGAGAAATAGGTGAAAACTCAGCGTTTTGCTTGCATTTGACCGAAAAATATGGTATAATTAGTTGTTATAATAGGGTCATTATAGGATAGCGTTGAAATTGAACGGAGGAGTGGATTTGAGAATACTTGGTATCGACCCGGGCTACGCCATTGTGGGATTCGGAGTGCTTGAATACAACAGCGGAAAATTCACTGTTGTTGACTACGGTGCAATAACCACTTCTTCGGATATGGATTTCAACAGACGGCTGAAAGTCATCTATGATGATATGACCGAGATAATAACCACCTATAAGCCTGATGAAATGGGAATAGAAAAGCTGTTTTTCAATACCAATGAAAAGACCGCCATTGACGTTGCACAGGCAAGGGGAGTGACCTTGCTTCCTGCCATAATAAGAAATATTCCCATCTATGAATATACGCCTTTGCAGGTGAAATGCTCCATAGTCGGCTATGGACGTGCCGAGAAAAAGCAGGTGCAGGAAATGACAAAGACCATGCTTCATCTTAAAGCTATCCCAAAGCCTGACGATACAGCGGACGCAGTGGCTATCGCTATAACTCACGGGCTTTCGGTGAACACAAGGCGTGTTATGAAAAATTTTGAGGAGAAATAATATGATATATTCACTTAGCGGAAAGCTCGTTCATACCGAGAGCGACCTTGCCGTAATAGAATGTGCAGGCGTGGGCTATGCCTGCAAAACAACATTTTCTACCTTGCAGCAGATAGCAGGAAAAAGCGAGGTCAAGCTTTATACACATCTTGCCGTAAAGGAGGACGCGGTGGAGCTTTTCGGCTTTGCAACTAAGGAGGAGCTTAAAAGCTTCCGTATGCTCATATCTGTCAGCGGAGTAGGTCCGAAGGCAGGTCTTGCCATACTTTCAGCCTGCACTCCGTCACAGTTTGCGCTTGCGGTTGCAACAGGGGATTCAAAGGCTTTCACAAAGATAAAGGGTATCGGTACAAAGATAGCACAAAGGATAGTCCTCGAGCTTAAGGATAAGGTGGCAAAAGAGAATACCATATCCGTCAGAGGAAATGCGGCTCAGGGCTTTGCGGCTGTTCCAAGCGGAGCTGTCGAAGAAGCTGTCACAGCCCTTGTGGTGCTTGGATATACCGAGGGCGAAGCAATGTCAGTGATATCAAAGCTTGACCCGAATTTGAGCGTTGAAGAGCTTATAAAGAAAGCCCTTATCGGACTTGCGAAATTTTGAGAGGAGAACTCCATAAATGATCGAAAAAGGAGATTTTGATATAGACAGGATAGTCACCCCGAAAGAAACTCAGGCGGAAACAACTGACGATTTCGAGGTGAGCCTTAGACCTAAAACACTTGACGAGTATATCGGTCAGGAAAAGGTCAAGGAGAACCTGAAAATATATATACAAGCGGCAAAAAACAGGGGCGACAGCCTTGACCATGTTCTGCTTTACGGCCCACCGGGACTAGGTAAGACCACACTTTCTGCTATAATCGCTCACGAGATGGGAGTGAACATCAGGATAACATCAGGACCTGCCATTGAAAAGCCGGGCGACCTTGCAGCACTTCTCACAAACCTTGAAAAAGGCGACGTGCTTTTTATCGACGAGATACACCGCCTTTCAAGACAGGTGGAGGAAGTTCTTTATCCTGCCCTTGAAGATTATGCCTTGGATATAATCATGGGCAAAGGCCCTGCGGCAAGGTCTATAAGGATCGAGCTTAACAAGTTCACTCTTATAGGCGCTACCACAAGAGCAGGCTCGCTTTCTGCACCGCTGAGAGATCGTTTTGGCGTTATCCAGCGTTTGGAGCTTTACAATACAGAACAGCTTTCCGATATCGTAAAGCGTTCTGCAGTTTTGCTTGGCGTGGCTTGTGATGATGACGGTGCAGAGGAGATAGCGAAGCGTTCAAGAGGAACGCCGAGAATAGCAAACCGCTTTTTAAGGCGTGTGCGTGATTTTGCCGAAGTCATGGGCGACGGCAGGATAACCGCAGACATTGCTAAGATAGCCCTCAACAGAATGGACGTTGACAAGCTGGGACTTGACTCTCTCGACAAACGTCTGCTGACTATGATAATAAAAGGCTATGACGGCGGCCCCGTGGGACTTGAACCCCTTGCGGCGGCTATCGGCGAGGAGTCAGTCACCATTGAGGACGTTTGTGAGCCGTATCTTATGCAGCTAGGTTTCCTTTCAAAGACTCCAAGGGGACGTGTGGCGACACAGCTTGCTTACGATCATCTGGGATTTCTCAAGGACGGACAAACGCATCTTTGATTTAGTAAGGAATGCTTAATGAGGAATGAGGAGTGAGGAATGAGGAATTATGGTATCGCCTAGCGGCGATGAATTTCTTGTTCTGTAGGGGCGAACAGTGTTCGCCCGAATAGGACCCGCACTTTCTGTCTTGTTCTGTATTGGCGATTTTTGGTCGCCGTTACCGCACTTTTCTGCCTTTGATAAAAATTGTATTGGATAAATTTAATATGTGTGTTAATATAGAGTTTACATAAATAAAAAATAATATAGAGGTATGACCTCGAAAAGGAGCTAATTATTATGGGAAGATTATTTGGAACTGACGGCGCAAGAGGAGTAGCTATCACAGAGCTTACCTGCGAGCTTGCTATGCAGATAGGCAGAGCTGCCGCAATGGTACTCACGAAGGAAACAAACCACAAGGCTAAGATAATCATAGGCAAGGATACCCGTATCTCAGGCGACATTCTGGAGTCCGCACTGGTAGCTGGTATCTGCTCAGTCGGCGCAGACGCTCATATACTCGGTGTTGTTCCTACCCCTGCCGTTGCAATGCTTGTAAAGAAATACAACGCAGACGCAGGCGTTATGATATCCGCTTCACACAATTCTGTTGAGTTTAACGGCATAAAGCTTTTCTCTGGCACAGGCTTCAAGCTTTCTGACGAGATAGAAAACGAGATAGAAGCTCTTATCCTTGACACACCTGAAAAGATAGAGCTTAAGGACGGCTGTGATATAGGTCACGTTTATTACGAAAAGGACGCAGCTTGGGATTATATCCGCTACGTTATGAAAACAGTTCAGACCGATTTCAATGGTATCCGTGTGGCTCTTGATTGTGCAAATGGCTCAGCTTCTGTGTGCGCACAGAGAATTTTCGAGGGACTTGGGGCAAAGTGCATAATGCTCAACGATAAGCCTGACGGAACGAATATAAATAAGGACTGCGGCTCAACACATATCGAGGGTCTGCAAAAGGCAGTTGTTGATAATCATTGCGATATCGGTCTTGCCTTTGACGGCGATGCTGACAGATGTCTTGCAGTTGACGAAAAGGGCGAGCTTATCGACGGTGATAAGATACTTGCTATCTTCTCAAAATATATGAAGAACATGGGTATCCTCAAAAACAACACCTGCGTTGTTACAGTTATGACAAACCTCGGCTTCTTCAAGTATGCAAAGGCAAACGGCATCGTTGCCGCTACCACAAAGGTTGGCGACAGATACGTTCTTGAAGAAATGCTCAAAGGCGGTTATAATATAGGCGGTGAGCAGTCAGGTCATATCATTCTTCTTGACTATGCAAACACAGGCGACGGTGAGCTGACAGGTACAAAGCTTCTGACAGTCCTCAAATGCACAGGCGAAAAGGCAAGCGAGCTTGCTGCCTGCATGGAGTGCTACCCACAGGTGCTTGTGAACGTTAAGATAACAGCAGACAAAAAGGGTATGTGGGATAAAGTCCCTGAGATAACAGACGCTATAAAGATGTATTCCGAAAAGCTTGGTGACGAGGGCAGGATACTTGTTCGTGAGTCAGGCACAGAGCCTCTTGTTCGTGTTATGATAGAGGGCAAGAGAACAGGCATAATCACAGAATATGCACACAAGATAGCGGAGCTTATTGAAAAAAATGTAAGGTGATATTTTGAAAATAGCTTTGATAAACGGTCAAAACCATAAAGGCTCTACATATCATATAGGCAGAATGTTAGCCGATAAACTGGGCGGCGAGGTGACAGAGTTCTTCCTGCCGAGAGATTTCGGTGAGTTCTGCTGTGGCTGTACCAATTGCTTTATGAAAGGCGAAGAAAAGTGTCCTCACTATGAGAAGCTTGACCCTATCACAAAAGCGGTGGACGAAGCAGACGTGCTGATACTTACTTCCCCTGTGTATGTCTACCACTGCACAGGCTCGATGAAAGCATGGCTCGACCATTACGGCTGGCGTTGGATAGTCCACCGCCCTGAGGAGAAAATGTTCTCAAAGCGTGCCGTTGTAATATCCACCGCCGCAGGTGCAGGCATGAACAGCACTAATAAAGATATGGCGGATAGCTTGTCATTCTGGGGAGTGCCTAAGATATATAAGATAGGCTTCGGCATACACGCAACGAGCTGGAGCATGGTTTCAGACAAAATGCTTGCAAAGATAAGGAAAAAGACCGACAGCATTGCCGCAAAGCTTAAAAGCGACAGCTTTGAGCCAAAGGTCAGCCTTAAAGGCAGAATGTATTTCACTATTTTTCACTTTGCAAACAAAAAGGGCTGGAATCCTGCTGACAGTGCATATTGGAAGGCAAAGGGCTGGACGGAAAATAAAAGGCCGTGGAAAAAGTAAATTTTATATAAGGATAAAAAATATGAGAATTGCAGAAAACTGGAAAGACTATAAGATAATAGATACTTCAAGTGGCGATAAGCTTGAAAGCTGGGGCGGAAAGGTGCTTGTAAGACCTGATCCTCAGATAATCTGGAAGTCCCCGAAGCGTTCTGACCTGTGGACAAAGGCAGACGGCATATATCACCGTTCCTCAAAGGGTGGCGGCGAATGGGAATACAGAAAGCGCCTGCCTGAAAGCTGGAACATAGGCTATAAGAATTTGAAGTTTATAATCAGACCAACGGGTTTCAAGCACACAGGTCTTTTCCCTGAACAGGCTGTGAACTGGGACTTCATGGCTGATAAAATAAGAAACGCAGACAGAGAGATAAAGGTGTTAAACCTCTTTGCATACACAGGCGGAGCTACCCTTGCCTGTGCCGAAGCAGGTGCAAGCGTTTCACACGTTGACGCATCAAAGGGCATGGTGCAGTGGGCAAGAGAGAACGCCGCTGTGTCAGGGCTTTCCGATAAGCCTATTCGCTGGCTTGTAGACGATTGTGAAAAGTTCGTTCAGCGTGAGATACGCCGTGGCAAGACCTATGACGCTATCGTTATGGATCCTCCGTCCTACGGCAGAGGACCTGGCGGAGAAATATGGAAGCTTGAAGATTGTATCTATGACCTTGTAAAGACCTGCTCAGGCGTCTTGAGCGACGAGCCGCTTTTCTTCCTGCTCAACAGCTATACCACAGGACTTTCACCCTCAGTTATGGCATATATCCTGAGAGATGTCCTCGGAACGAGGTTTGGCGGAAACGTCACGGCTGATGAGATAGGATTGCCTGTTGAGGCAACAGGCGGTGTGCTTCCATGCGGTTCAACGGCAATTTGGCAGAAATAGCTTTGCTATAGTAAGGAATGGTGTTCGCATGAAATATACTGAGAATTATGTTTATATGTACGGTCAAATGATCTCCACCTGTTCGTTTCTTCTTGACGGTGATTTTCCAAAGGCAGACGGCACGGCAGAGATAAAGGAAAAATATCACCTTGTCGGTGGTGAGACCGGAACAGCGGCGGCTGTTCTTTGCAGTCTGAATGTGCCTGTAAAGCTTGGCGGTACTCACCTTGGAAGCGGCAATGAAAAGCTTATAAAGGATTATTTTGCAGAGAAGACCGCTGACCTTTCGGAACTTGTAACAGAGGGTTTCGAGGGCGTGACCGACTATGTTATCATAGATAAAAATACACGCACCTGTTTTGGCGAGTGGGATAAGCTTTATTCACGTCCGGAGCCTTTTTATGAACAGCCTTCGGAGGAGTCAGTGAAAAATTCAGCCTGCGTTGCGGCTGACCCTTATTTTGGTGATAAGATAGCTGAGTATTGCGTAAAATATGGCAAGAAATACGTCACCATAGATTGTGCCTATGACAGCTATATACACAAGCATTGTGCAGTAAATTGCATATCTCATCAGCACCTTGATGAATATTATCCAGATAAAAGCTATGATGAGCTTTTCAGACTTTATACAGATAATACAGACGGGCTTGTGATATTTACCCTTGGCGAAATGGGTGCGATGTATGGCAGAAAGGGTGCTGTGCCAAAGATGTGCCCTGCATTTAAAGTAGACGTAGTGTCAACACTTGGCGCAGGGGACAGCTTTAAGGCGGGCGCTGTATATGGGCTTTATAAAGGTCTTGATGACGATACATTGGTGAAAACAGCCTGTGCTGTGGCAGGTGCGGCGGTGGAAAAGTTCCCAATCGCACTTTATCCGCCAACAGTAAAAGATATTGAAAAGCTTATGGGCAATATGTAGGGGCGAACAGCGTTCGCATACCCATATATTATAATAAGGTATAAACCAAAATTTCAGACAGGAGGAAAGGTTATGTCTTTTGATTTTGATGAACTTAAACACAAGGCAGGAAATATGCTTGAAAAGGGTAAGGAAAAAGCCCATGAAGCCGCCGAAAGTGAAAAGGGGCAGAAGATAAAGAGCAAAGCAGGAGAGCTGTTTGAAAAGGGAAAGGAAAAAGCCCACGAGTTCGCCGAGAGCGAAACGGGCAAAAAGGTAAAGAACAAGGCTGAAAAGCTCCTTGATAAAGGAATAGACAAAGCCGAGAATGTTTACGAAAAGCATAAGGAAAGAAAGGCTGAACAGAAAGAACAGCCTGAAGATAAGGAATAAACCGAATTTAGAAAGGAAAGTAAAATGAGCAGTTTTATTGAAATAAAGGATCTGCACTTTTCCTATGTGAACGAGCTTGAAGAGCCACCTGTTAAAACGGAGGTGCTTAAAGGCATAAATCTGAACATAGAAAAAGGCGAGTTTGTGGCAGTGCTTGGTCATAACGGCTCAGGCAAATCTACACTTGCAAAGTGCATAAACGCTATAAATCTTCCTGAGTCGGGGGCTGTCTATGTGAACGGCATGGACACTTTGGACGAAAATAACCTCTTGCCTATAAGAGAAAAGGTGGGCATGGTATTCCAAAACCCTGATAACCAGATAGTTGCAACTATCGTGGAGGAGGACGTGGCTTTCGCCCTTGAAAATATGGGCGTCGAGCCGAATGAGATACGCAGACGTGTTGACGAGGCTCTTAAAACCGTCGGTATGTATGAATACAGACTTCATGCACCTCATAAGCTTTCAGGCGGACAGAAACAGCGTGTGGCTATCGCTGGCATAATCGCAATGAAACCTGATTGCATACTTCTTGACGAGCCTACCGCCATGCTCGATCCTCACGGCAGGGACGAGGTAATGAAAACTGTCAAAATGCTCAACGAGCAGGGCGTTACTATCGTGCTTATCACCCATTATATGGAGGAAGCCGCACAGGCACAGCGTGTTGTTGTAATAGACGGTGGCGAGGTCATAATGGATAACGTTCCGAAGAAGATATTCTCAAATGTGGAAACCATGAAAAATCTGGGACTTGACGTGCCGCAGGTGACAGAGCTTTGCTGGGAGCTTAAAAGGGCAGGCTATGACATCTCCACCGAGATAATCCACGAGGACGAGTGCGTTCAGAAGCTTTATGAAATGCTTAAGTGATAGGGAGTAACAATGGCAGTAATTAAAACGGAAAACTTGACTTATGTTTACGGCGAGGGTACGCCCTTTCGCAAAACAGCCGTAGACAATGTTAATATAGAGATAAATGACGGCGAAATGGTGGGTATAATAGGACATACAGGCTCAGGCAAATCTACCCTTATCCAGCATTTCAACGGTCTTTTGAAGCCCACGAGCGGAAGCGTCTATATAGACGGAGAAAGGCTGTGGGACGATAAATCAAGGCTTCGCCCCATAAGATTTAAGGTGGGTCTTGTGTTTCAGTATCCTGAGTATCAGCTCTTTGAGGAGACCTGTTATAAGGATATCGCATTTGGTCCTAAGAATATGGGTATCAAGGAAGATCAGATAGACAAGTATGTCAAAGAAGCCGCAAGAATGGTAGGGCTAAGCCCTGAGATACTTGACAAATCGCCTTTCGAACTTTCGGGCGGACAGAAAAGACGTGTGGCAATAGCAGGCGTTATGGCAATGAACCCAAAGGTGCTTATCCTTGACGAACCTGCTTCGGGTCTTGACCCAAAGGGCAGAGAGCAGATACTTGGTCTTATAAGAGAGTATCATGAGCAGATGAAAAACACTGTTTTGCTGGTATCCCATTCTATGGAAGATATCGCAAAGAACGTTTCAAAGATACTCGTCATGAACGAATCGAAGCTTTTCTGTTATGACGATACCGTGAAGGTGTTCCACCGCTCTGAGGAGCTTGTGTCAATGGGACTTGCAGTGCCGCAGATAACAAGAGTTATAAACAGGCTCAAAGCCATGGGCATAGATATTAAGGACGATGTGTATACAGTTGGCTATGCGAAAAAGGTCATCCTTGAAATGCTGGAGCAGAAAAAGAATAAGTAAGCAGCGGACTGCCTTTGACCCATATGAGCAGAGAGCAGGACTGTGTAAGTTGAGATAGAAAATTGGAGGAATATACCTTGATAAAGGATATTACTATAGGACAGTATTTTCCCGGAAATTCTGTCATTCACCGAATGGACGCACGAATAAAGATAATAATGACGGCGGTTTTCATAGTAATGCTTTTCGCCGCAAACAGCGTGTGGGGACTTCTTGTGGGCATAGCTTTTACTATTCTCACTTTTATCATATCGAAAATACCCGGTAAACTCATGCTAAAAAGCTTGAAGCCTATCGTGCCGATAATAATATTCACGGCGATACTCAATCTGCTTTTTATCAGAACGGGCAAAGCCTATTTTGAGTGGAAATTTCTCAAGATAACCGATGAAGGCGTTGACACGGCAGTGTTCATGATGATAAGGATAATCTGCCTTATTGTCGGCACTTCGCTTCTTACCTACACCACCTCGCCTATCGACCTGACAGACGCTATCGAAAGATTGCTTTCACCGCTGAAAAAGATAAAAGTGCCTGTCCATGAGCTTGCAATGATGATGACTATTGCCCTGAGATTTATCCCTACACTTATCGAGGAAACAGACAAGATAATGTCAGCACAGAAAGCAAGAGGAGCGGATATGGAAACAGGCTCACTCATTCAGAAAGCCAAAGCCCTTATTCCAGTGTTGATACCGCTTTTTGTGGCATCGTTCAGACACGCTGAGGAGCTTGCTCTCGCAATGGAGTGCCGTTGTTATCACGGCGGAGAGGGCAGAACAAGAATGAAACAGCTCCATATGAGCATAGTCGATCTCTATGGCTCTATATTCTGCGTGCTGTTCCTTGCAGGCGTTATCGTCATAAATATAGTCATATAGGAGGGGTATTATGAGCAGTGTTTTTAAAGATATGGATCAGGACGACAGACTTGATGCTTTGGAAAGAAAAGTCAAGAAACTTGAGAGAAATGTAAATGGGGGAAGTAAAATGTCAGGCATTATAAAAGACCTTATCGGCAGAGAATGTACCATTGACGGCGACGGGATTTATGGTCATAGCTGTACTATTCTTGACGCAGACGACGAGTGGGTAAAGCTTATCGTTCACGAAAAGAAAAGCGACAGCACCATGATAGTAAGACTTGACAATATAGATTCCATAACACTCGACTAAAGAAACGGGATATACTCATGACAAATTTCAGGATAATACTTGCCTATAACGGCACAGCCTATCATGGGTGGCAAAGGCAGAACAACGCCCTTGCCGTCCAGCAGGTGCTTGAAGAAGCTATCCTCTCGCTGACGGGACAGACAGTCACAGTGAACGGCTGTTCACGAACAGACGCAGGAGTACACGCAAGAAGATTTTGTGCAAGCTTTCTTATAGAGTCCACAATAACCTGCCGTGGGATAGTTTTCGGACTTAATTCAAAGCTGCCGGACGATATCTCAGTGCTGGAGTGCGAAAAAGTCCCCCTTGATTTTCACGCAAGATATATGTGCAGCGGCAAGGAGTATGAGTATATTATACATAACAGCGAGATAAAAAATCCCTTTTATAAAGATACAGCCTACCGCAGCTGGTTTCCAATAGACGAAAAAAAGCTTGATAAAGCGGCACAGGATTTTGTGGGAACGCACGATTTCAAAGCCATGTGTTCCACCGATTGCACAAAGGAGAATACAGTTAGGACTATATTCTCTTTCCATGTAAGACGTGAGGGCGAGCTTGTGATATTCACAGTTTCGGGAGACGGCTTTCTGTACAATATGGTAAGGATAATGGTAGGCACGCTTATTTTTATAAACGAGGGCAAGATAGGAGAAACTCAAATACCCGATATACTTGCGTCAAAGGACAGAACAAGAGGCGGAAAGACCGTTCCGCCGCAGGGATTGTATCTTAACGAAGTGTATTATGATAAAGATAAAGGATCTGAACAAGGTGAATGATAAAAGATCAAAGAGCAGGCGGAGAAAGAAAAATCCGCCTACCAAAGAAGAAAAAACAATAAGAATAACCAAGCAGACGGATTTTGTTCAGCGTGACGAGTTTCACGGTGCAGAAGAGCCTATGCCGAACGTTACTTTCAGAGAGATAAAGCGCCAGAAAAAGGCGGCTCAGAAAGCGGCGGAACGTGAGCAGGAAGAACAGCTCCGAAAAGAAGCGGAAGAAGCCGAGGAGTCACGAAGCAGAATAGAGCTGACGAACACCGAGGATAAAGCCGAGGTGGAAAAGCCTGAAAAAGCTGATGAAAGCAAGATAACAGTATCAGGCGGTGAAAATAAAGAGCAGGTTTCAGAAAGCAAAGAGGAAAAATCCGAGCATAAAAGCAGAAAAGAGAAAAAAGCCGAGAAAGCAGAGAGGTCTGACGAGGAGATATCCAACGTCACCGATATAAGAGCGGCAAGAAAGAAAGAGAAAAACAAAAAGCTCTATAAAAAGATAGCCGCCATAGCAGTGGTGGTCGCTTTCGGAGTTGGCGTTTACGCTTCAAGAGGAGTGTGGGTGCCGAAGCTTGAGGGCATTTTGGACAGACCTCATGCCACTATAGTAAACGACGGCAAAAAGCAAAGTGGAAATTTCCCGCTGACCTTTGATGAAAGCTCCGTTAACGTTATAAAACAGCTTTCCGACGGTATAGTGAGAGTTGACGACAGGAACATTGCTTTTTATGACGAGTCTGGCAATAAGATATCGGATAATTCTCACAACTTTGCAAACCCTGTTGTAAGAACATCTGGCAAGCGTGTGCTTGTTTATGATAACGGTGGAAATTCTTTCAAAGTGCTGAATAAAAAGGGCGAGCTGCTCTCAAAGGATATAGACCAGTCTATACTTTTGGCGGAGATAGCCCCTGACAGCACAGTTGCAGTGGTCACCCAGACTGAGAAATATGCCGCAGTGCTGACAGTTTATGACTCCTCGGGAGCAGAGATATATCAGTGGTCAAGCTCACGAAGAATACTTGATATAAGCTTTGATAAGGACGGAAGCGGCTGTTGTATCTCAACATTTTCCAGCAGTGGTGGAGCGTTACGCTCGGTCGTCTATTATGTGACCTTTGACAGCACAAAGGAGAAGATGAAGAGCGAACAGCTTGAAACTCTCGCAGTTGCCGTTCAGCGAAACGATAACGGCGATTATTGGGTAGTGGGCGATACCTGCTTCTACAAGCTTGACAGCAATGGTAAAATACTTATGCAGTATGAATATCCTGAGGAGCTTTCAGACTATGCCCTGACAGACACCACTGCCGCAGTAGCATTCGATGGCATACAGCGTAAAACAGGAACTCTTGCGGTGTTCCGTTCGGACTCTGACGGAGATAAGCCTGATAGCGTTGTTTATACTCAAAGCGGCAAGCCTAAGAAAATGACCGCAGAGAACAAGAAGGTGATCCTTCTCGGCGAGGATAATATAGAAGCCTATGACAGTGCAGGAAATCTACTTGCAACAGCGGCAGTGTCCTCTGAGTATCTCGACTTTGTTTACCTCAACGACAGCGTTTATTTCCTGGGTCTGCATGAGATAAACAAAATAGCTTTCGAGACCTGACGAAAGGCAGGAAAATATGGCATATTTTTTTGACGGAGCAGTTATAATGATCCTTATCGTGACCGCTCTGACAGGATACTGTAAGGGCTTTGTGAGATATGTCATCACAATGCTCGGAACAGTGGCAGCCGTTCTTGTGGCTTTTCTTATAGCCAATATGTCGGCTGAAAATGTATATAACAAATATTTCAAAACACAGCTTATAACGAGCCTTGAAAACGCTGCTGAACAGACGGATCTTTCAAAGCTTGTGAGCAATGAACTGAAAAACGAGGGCGTTGATATCGACCTTTCAGATGAGGAGATAAAAAACGTCCTGTCAGGGGCAGGCACTCTTGCGGAGAATACCGAAAAGCTGCTTGTTTCAAAGGGAACAGACCTTGATACTGCTCAGCAAAAGGGCGAGGAGCTTTCAGAGTATATCCACAGCGTTATGCCCCAAAAGCTCAGCGAAAAGCTGGAGGGCAATAAGCTTGGAAAAAGTCTGTCTAAGGCGGTGAAGTTCACTGCCGAGCAGATAGACGAAGCCGTCAAGGCTCTCTCTGAGGGTGGCAGAACTGGTGCTGAGTATCTGGAAAAGAACATTTTCCGACCGATCGCCCTGACTTTTATAAGGCTTTGCGTGTTCATGACGGTTTATGTGCTTATGGAGATAGTCATAAGGCTTATCCTGCGTCTGTCGGGAGTTTTTACCCGAATGGCAGGTCTGACAGCGGCAAACCGTTTCGCAGGCATGGTGCTTGGTCTTTGCAAAGGTGGTCTGTATCTGGTGTTGATAGCCTTTATGGTCTGCACTGTGATAAATGCTACCGAGAACAAGCTTCCCAAGTTCAACAGCGCTGTTTTTGAAAATACCTATCTGTTCAGTTACTTCTTTGATATTCTGTATAAATGATTACCGTAAGGTGTATCAGTAAGGAAAGGAGCAAATAAAAATGTTAATGTGTTCAAGATGTAAAAAGCGTCCTGCTGTGGTGTTCATCTCACAGATGAACGCCAAGGACCCTCAGCACAAGAAGAACGAGGGACTTTGCCTTGTTTGTGCCAAGGAGCTTGGCATTTCGCAGGTGGACGATTATATGAAGGCAATGGGCATCTCAGACGATGACCTTGAAGCAATGTCAAATCAGCTTATGGAGGCTTCCGACGGGGACGATTTTGAGCCGGGCGGAACGAACTTCCTGAGCAATCTTTTCGGCGGTGATGCAGCCAATCTTTTCAGCAACCTCGCAGGAGGTATGCCTAAAGCCACCGATGAGGGCGGAGAGAACAAGCCAAAGGATAAAAAGAAAAAGCTTAAATTTCTCAACAACTATTGCACAAATCTTACTCAGAAAGCAAGAGAGGGCAAGCTTGATAACGTTGTGGGCAGAGATAAGGAGATATCAAGAGTTATCCATATCCTGTCAAGACGTCAGAAGAACAACCCATGCCTTATAGGCGAACCTGGCGTTGGTAAAACAGCCATTGCCGAGGGTATCGCACAGAGGATAGTTGGCGGAGATGTGCCGTTCCATATCAAGGATAAGGAGCTTTACCTCCTCGACCTTACCGCACTTGTTGCAGGCACTCAGTTCAGAGGACAGTTCGAGAGCCGTTGTAAAGGACTTGTAGAGGAAGTAAAAGAGCAGGGCAATGTTATCCTCTTTATAGACGAGGTGCATACCCTTGTTGGCACAGGCGATAATGAGGGAACGATGAACGCAGCTAATATCCTGAAACCGTCCCTTTCAAGAGGCGAGATACAGGTCATCGGCGCAACGACTTTCAAGGAGTACAGAAAGTATATCGAAAAGGACTCTGCACTTGAAAGACGTTTCCAGCCTGTAACAGTTTCCGAGCCGACAGTTGAGGACACAATCACAGTCCTCAAAGGCATAAAGCAGTATTACGAGAATTTCCATAGAGTAAAGATATCAGACGATATGCTCAGAGAGTGTGCAGTGCTTTCTGAAAGATATATCAACGACAGATTTCTCCCTGACAAGGCGATAGATCTTCTTGACGAAGCCTGCGCCTGCACAAGTATCAGAACGCCTGAAATAGAGGAGTTCGACGCACTTAACGAGGAGCTTAAAAAGCATGAAAAGCTCGTTGAGGATTACGAACAGAAGTCAGACCCTGACTATGAGATAATCGCAAAGGAAAAGGGCGAGATACTCAGGATCCAGAACAGACTCAAAGAGGTGGAAGAAACTCTTAAAAACGTTCAGGTCACAGAGGAAGATATCTCAAAGGTAATAGAGCTTTGGACAGGTATCCCTGCCAATAAGATAGCTCAGACCGAGTATGATAAGATAAAGCATCTTAAAGAAGCTCTTTCAAAGCGTGTTATCGGCCAGGACGAAGCCGTTGATAAGGTCGCAAAGGCAATAAAGCGTACAAGGGTTCAGCTTTCAAAACGTCGCAGACCGGCTTCATTTATTTTCGTCGGCCCAACAGGCGTTGGAAAAACAGAGCTTGTGAAAGTCCTTGGAGAAGAGCTTTTTGACGCCACCGAACCGCTTATCAGGGTTGACATGACCGAGTATATGGAGAAGCACTCAGTATCAAAGCTTATCGGCTCACCTCCGGGATATGTAGGCTTTGATGAAGCAGGTCAGCTTACCGAAAAAGTCCGCCGCAGACCATATTCAGTGGTACTTTTTGACGAAATAGAAAAGGCTCACCCTGACGTTATGAACATACTTCTCCAGATACTTGACGAGGGACGTATCAACGATTCACAGGGCAGAAGCGTTTCATTTGAGAACACAGTTATCGTCATGACATCAAACGCAGGTTCGACTGATAGAGATACAGGTGTGGGCTTCAATAAGACCGACAGTGATATCGCCAAGGATAAAGCAATGAAAGCCCTGAGAGATTTCCTGAGACCTGAGTTTCTTGGAAGAATTGACGAGATAGTTGTGTTCAATCCGCTCACAGAGGAGAATTACGCTGGCATAGCAGGCCTTATGCTGGACGAGATGAAATCACCGCTGGAGGAGAAACATATCAGCCTGAGATATACAGATAAAGCTCTGAAAACTATTGCACATAAGGCATACGGTCAGAAGCTTGGTGCAAGAGATATCCGCCGTGTCATAAGAAACGAGGTGGAGGATAAGATAGCCGAACTGCTTATAGACAAGGGCGAGGGAGCAGTGTCCGCCGTGGCAATATCCGCTGACAACGGAGAGATAAAGGTGGACGCACTTTAAAAGCCTAAAGTTATAAAATCAGGGTAAAAATTATAAAAAAATACTTGATTTTTATGACGGTATGTTATATAATAAAGGTAAGGTTGTTAGATTTTTAACAACGTGAATAAAAAAATTAAATTGAGAGGTGTCTTTAAAATGGCAGGTTTAAACAAAGTTACTGTTGATGACATTAATGTAAAGGGCAAAAAGGTACTCGTAAGAGTTGACTTTAACGTTCCTCTTAAGGACGGCGTTATTACAAACGATAACAGAATAACAGCTGCTCTCCCAACTATCAAGAAGCTGGTAGCTGACGGCGGCAAGGTAGTTCTGTGTTCACATCTCGGCAAGCCGAAGAACGGCCCAGAGGCTAAGTTCTCACTTGCTCCTGCTGCTGCAAGACTTGCAGAGCTTCTTCCTGAAACAAAGGTAACATTCGCTGCTGACGATACAGTAGTTGGCGACAACGCTAAGAAGGCAGTTGCTGAAATGGCTGACGGAGATATCGTTGTTCTTGAGAACACAAGATTCAGAGGCGCAGAGGAAACAAAGAACGGCGAAGCTTTCGCTAAGGAACTTGCTGACCTCGTTGACGACGAAGTATTCGTAATGGACGCTTTCGGTTCAGCTCACAGAGCTCATGCTTCTACAGCTGGCGTTACAAAGTTCGTTAAGGAAACAGCAGTTGGTTACCTCATGCAGAAAGAGATCAACTATCTCGGAAATGCAGTTGAAACACCTGTTAGACCATTCGTTGCTATCCTCGGCGGCGCAAAGGTAGCAGATAAGCTCAACGTTATCTCAAACCTCCTCGAGAAGTGCGATACACTTATCATCGGTGGCGGTATGGCATATACATTCCTTAAGGCACAGGGCAAGGAAGTTGGTCTTTCCCTCGTTGACGATACAAAGATCGACTACTGCAAGGAAATGATGGCAAAGGCTGAAAAGCTTGGCAAGAAGCTTCTTCTCCCTATCGACACAACAGTTGCAGCAGGTTTCCCTGATCCAATCGACGCTCCTATCGACGTAGAAGTTGTTGATTCTGACAAGATCCCAGCTGACAAGGAAGGCCTTGATATCGGCACAAAGACACAGGCTCTCTTCGGCGAGGCTGTTAAGTCTGCAAAGACAGTTGTTTGGAACGGTCCTATGGGTGTGTTCGAGAACCCAACACTTGCAAAGGGTACTATCGCAGTTGCAAAGGCACTTGCTGAAACAGACGCTACAACCATCATCGGCGGCGGAGATTCAGCCGCTGCTGTAAACCAGTTAGGATTTGGTGATAAAATGTCACACATCTCAACAGGCGGCGGAGCTTCACTTGAATACCTCGAGGGCAAGGTACTCCCAGGTATCGACGTAATCGCTGACAAGTAATATATTTTACTAAGCTATAAGCTAGGGGCAGGCAGGTTTTGCCTGTCCCTTTTTTATGCAGAAATCGAGGTAGTAAAAATGAATGAAATAACACTACTTGCAAAAAGCGGATTAGGCTGGCAGGGCATAGGCGGAATAATTCTTCTGCTCACAGGCATTGGACTTATCTATTTCGGTATCAAAGCTTTGCAGGGCTATCGCTTTTTTCCAGAGCAGGAACATAATATCCCCGAGGAGGATCACTACGAACCAACTCAGGCAAAGGCCTTGCAGAAAGTCAAGACCACAATGCCTGATTTCAACGGCGGCGAGGACAGAGTTTTTACCGAGTGGAAAATCGGCTATACCATTGACGGCGAGAAATATACCCAGATAGTCACAGACAACGGCTATGAAAAGGGCGATATGATAGACATAAAGTATAACCCAGAAAACCCACAGGAATTTTACCTTGACGATGAAAAATCAAAGGTAGAAGTCACTGAGGAGGAAAAGGAAGCCGAGGAAAAAGAGGAGAAAACGCCTTTCGGCTATGCGGCTATCGCTATCGGTGTCCTGCTTGGCGTTTTCGGTGTCGTTATGCTTATAGATAAGCTGTAATAAACAGATAAAATAAGTCCAAGCCTTTGTTAATTAGTTGACAAATACGAGGGAATGTTGTATAATAGACTTGGAAAACTAGCAGGAGCAGTTTTTCTGTTCCCTATAAAAAATAAAGGAGTTTTTTATCATGAAAAAAGCTGTAAGAAAAGCAATTATTGCAGGAAACTGGAAAATGAACAAGACAAGACCTGAGGCTAAGGAGCTTCTCGAAGCTATCAAGCCACTGGTTGCAAACGCTGAGGGCAAGGTTGAAGTTATCGCTTGCGTTCCTTTCACAAACCTTGAAACTGCTATCAACGCAACAGCAGGTTCAAACGTAAAGATCGGTGCAGAGAACGTTCACTTTGAGAAGAGCGGCGCTTTCACAGGCGAGATCTCAGCAGATATGCTCGTTGAGCTTGGCGTTGAGTACGTTGTTATCGGTCACTCTGAGAGAAGACAGTATTTCGGTGAAACAGACGAAACAGTAAACAAGAGAACAAAGGCAGCTCTTGCAGCTGGTCTTAAGCCTATCGTTTGCGTTGGCGAGCTTCTCTGGGAGCGTGAGTGCAACATCACAGAGGAAGTTATCGCAAGACAGGTAAAGCTTGATTTCTTCGGCGTATCAGCAGAGGACGTTAAGAAGTCCGTTATCGCTTACGAGCCAGTATGGGCTATCGGTACAGGCAAGACTGCTACTGACGACCAAGCTGAAGAAGTTTGCGGCGGTATCAGAGAATTACTTGAAAACCTTTACGATACTGAAACAGCAAAGGCTATTACTATTCAATACGGCGGCAGCATGAATCCTAAGAACTGTGCAGGACTTCTTGCTAAGCCAAACATTGACGGTGGTCTTATCGGCGGTGCATCTTTAAAGAGTGCTGACTTCGCTGTTATCACAAAGGCAGCTAAATAATGATTTTACAAAAGGGCAGGCATTATTGCCTGTCCTATTTTTAAACATAAAGGAGTAATTACTTATGGCAAAGAAA
>OGRK01001023.1_pt1 | contig 20404 bp, 10 predicted proteins | sample 1553471 | NCBI WGS metagenome assembly OGRK01 (sample SAMEA2580080, study PRJEB22360) | human gut metagenome | biome: human gut; feature: human-associated habitat; material: faeces | place: Denmark | collected 2008/2010
AGTCCTTTGATATGCGGCGGATTGTGCCTACGATTCCTGCCATTATTATGGGAATCGGAAGTTTCGGCTGGCAGAAAGGACTTGCCATTGCGCTCGTATTTCTCGGTGTATATATTGTAACGCAAAGTAAGTCGAAGGCTGATTTCGAGAAAGCGGGAAGGGAATTGTAATAACCACCAATCATTATTAGTTATCAGACACGGATTACACAAATTTCACAGTCCTTTGATTGACTAAAACTGTGAAGTCCGTGTAATCTGTGCCTGAATAGTTTTATTCTAGTTAGCCAGGATAGTCACTTCTGCACCGGACGCAAAGTCTTGTCCGTTCTGCGAACTCAAAGCAGTAAAGCGAATATAACGTGCCTTTACCGGCTTGTCGAACATCACCCTCTTTTCCTTTGAGTTATTAGCAAAAGTACCTTTCTTGACCGGATCACCCCATTCTTTACCATCCATGCTGACTTGAATAGAGTAATCCTTGATATTACCATTATTTCCATTCTGACGCGGCAGATAGGTAAAGCCTTTGATTTCTTTTACTTCACCTGCATCAAGATCCACCCAATGCGGATATTTGGCAACCGTTACTGAATACATTGTATGCCATATCGTACTAGGATCACCGTCAACCAGATTAGCTGCATCTCCATCGCCTGATTCCTGGCTGCTGGCATATACCACCTGCATCTGGATACTTTCTATCTTTTCAAACTTCATAACGGCACTAATATCCTTATTGTCCTTATACCATGCTTTCACAGTACCTCCATTACGCAAAGGAATAGGTTCTGTATATTCCTGTACCTTTTTACTACCGTCAATCGTATAGCAGAATACAGCGTCTTTCTTTGCCGACGTCAATTCTACCATCCCGGCAGGAGTACGTGTGATAGACAAAGGAATATCTCCGGCAGGAGCAACATTAGCAACAGCTGCCAAATTCGCACCAACAGCCGGACGGATAATAAAGCCCATATTATGATGACCGGCAAATACCCTATCTTGAACAAGAGGGCCACCTTGACCGCAGCTATTACCACCCAAACCGGTAACTGCACAATCCAGGTGCAAATAAGTATCACCTGCTTTAGGCAATTGATATGGATGAGAAGCCAGGATCAAATCAAGAGCAGAATATTGAAGTGCAGACACCGACAGGCGATCGGTAGCTATAAAGACTGCCCCTTGTCCTGCCTGATTCGTCAATGCACACCAACGTACATCTTCATGATTACCCATATCCTGCGGCTTCGGGAAATTCACAAACTCACCCGCTACCGTATTCGTATGTTGCTCTATGAACTGGCCACTCTTACGGTCGGCATAGTTATCAATCGGTCCACGACCATAATAAGTAAAGTTAGCATATTCCTGAGGAACTTTCATCACATAGCCAAGACGTGGCAAAGTCAGGCTGGGACGAGTAGAAGTAATACTGGACTGCAATTCGATAGAGCCGTCCGGATAAACCGTCCACACCTGATTGGTAATAAACTTAAAGTCATTGGCTCCAAATTTCCGGTCTGTCAGTTCCACAATACTATTCTTACCGGAACTGGTCCCCCCTTTAATGCTTGCAGCATTCGGCGCCTGCGATTCTACGGTAAAACTCAATACCATTTTACCATCCTTCTCACGAGCTGTTACCTCTATCATTTTATGTTGCAGGTTATGCAAACCATATTCAAACCAAGGAGCATAGAACCAGTTATCATTGTTTGTAAAGGCACGAAGTGCATCAAGTTTCGGTCCGTTTCCGGCCGCAATAATTGTTTTATCGCCGTATTTCAAGCTATAAATACTTCCGGTCTGCTGATCGAATTCCGCTTCAAAGCCGTCCCCTTTAATCTCGATTCTCTCTGTACTCGGGTTCATACGACTCTTCAGACTTCCCGCAGTAGCGGCAGCCACTTCACTGATTAACGGACGATCCGTAGCTTCCTTCACCAGTACCTGCTCTTCCGCCATTACGAAGTCTTTATCAGCCCAAGGCATCTTGTCTTTCAATATAAACTGCACTTTCACAAAGTACTCCGCATCTTTTTTAAACGCAGCACGATTATAGGGAAGAGAGATTTGCATCCGCTGGCGGGGAGCCAGATTGATGTCTTTCTTCAGAGTTGCCTGAATAGCCTTGCCGTCCTCATAAACGGACCACATCAAATAGTAGTCGTCCGACAGATTCTTGAAATAATACTTATTGAAGATCTCAAAGACACCCTTCTCAACATCGACAGCTTTCACTCCGATATTCTGATATACTTTTCTCACTTCATAATATTGAGGTTTCGGTTCCAGATCTCCGAACACGATTCCGTTCATTACAAACTGCCCATCATTGGGAGTATCGCCGAAGTCACCTCCATAAGCCAGATAACGCGTACCCGTTTTCGGATCGTAATTATACATGGACTGGTCTACCCAATCCCATATAGCACCGCCACAGAAGAAGTTGGTAGACTCCATAGCTTCCCAATAATCAATAAGATTACCGCAAGCATTTCCCATTGAATGAGCATACTCGGAGATATGGAACGGATATTTAATATCATATTTCCCCTGTACAGCACCACGTACCCAACCGATAGACGGATACTGATTCGAACCCATATCAACAATATCATTGTTACGTTCATATTGTACGGGACGGGAAGTATCGAACTTCTTCAACGCATCATAAGCCGCCACAAAATTCTTACCCGGACCGGCCTCATTACCTAACGACCAAATCACGATAGAAGGATTGTTGACATTGGCATGCACCATTTCCATAACACGAGCCACATGAGCATTTTTCCATTCCACCGGATGAGAAAGCGAAGCGGCACCATAATAATATTCGTGTGATTCGATGTTAGCCTCATCTTCCAGATAGATACCATATTTATTGCACAGGAAGTACCAATACGGATCATCCGGATAGTGAGAGTTACGAACATGATTGATGTTAGCACGCTTCATCAGCATAATTTCTTTTTCCATCATCTCACGGGTAATGGCATGTCCCACAGCAGGGTTGGATTCATGACGGTTCACCCCTTTCAGTTTAACGGTCTTTCCGTTCACATAATAATAGCGTCCGGCAAGCCCGAACTCATCTTCTGACGCAGGTGTATCTTTGATTTCCACTTTCCGAAAACCTACGATAGTAGAAACCGTTTCAATAGTCCTGTTCTTTTTATCTTTCAGTTCAGCAACAAGCGTATAGCGATAAGGAAACTCCGCCGACCACTTGTTAGGAGCCTTCACCTGAAAAACAGTTTGAACCTTACCAATCTCATTCGGAACGATCTTCTCTATAACCGGAGATGAAACGCCGTCTACCAACGTATTTTCATCAGAATACAGTTTATTGGCATACAAAGAATAATATACTTTATAATCCTTGGCTGCCTTTTTATCCAAGTTACGGATATCAGCGTTGATAGTCAAAGAACCATCCGTATAAGTAGCGTCCAAATCGGGAATAGCCACCAAGTCACGGAAATGAACCTTGGGAACCGAGTACAAAGCTACCGTACGGAAGATACCCGGCAGACGGAACATATCCTGTGCCTCCAGAAATGAACCATCCGAGCTACGATATACTTCGGCTGCTACGATATTTTTGCCTTTCTGAAGATAAGGGGTAATATTGAAATTAGCGGTATTGCGCGAGTTCTTGGAGAACCCCACATACTTACCGTTAATCCAAAGATAGAAGAAAGAATCCACACCGTCGAAACTGATGAATACTTCCCTGCCGTCCCAATCCTGAGGAATCTCAAAATCGCGGCGGAAGGAACCAACCTCATTACGGTGCTTATAAGTAGTCCAGTTAGCGGGCGGAGTACGCATCACTCCTCCGCGCCAGTCGTCTACCTTCACGCTATGTTGGAAGATAACCGGTTGATTGACATAAATAGGAGTTCCATACTTCAAGCTTCCGTCTTTCTGAATACCATAGATATTCCAGCTCGACGGTACAGGGATTACGTCCCACGAAGTCACATCATAATTCGTCTGATAGAAATCTGCCGGACGGGAATCGGGGTCGGGTGCCCAATGAAACTTCCAGTCGCCATTGAGAGACTGCCAGAACTTACTGTTTTCGGGCAATACTTTGCGAGCACTTTCCAAGTCTTGAAACGGAAAGAAATAAGCATGCGGCTGCTCCTTATTGAGTGCCAAGTTTTCGGGAGATTCCCACTCCGCTCCTGTCGGAGCATTCAAGGTAGCATAGGTAAACCCTTCTAAAGGTTGGTCTGCGAAACTCTGTACTGTGAGGGTGCAGCACAGAAGACCTGTTAACAAGGTTTTGTTCATAAGGTATTTTAAGTCAATAAATAATATTCTGTGTCCAATATTCATGGTTCTCTGAATGTAAATACAATCAGAAAGCATACCACCCCTATTTTTTCATCCGCTTTTTAACGTTCTTTTTCTAGTCGTCCCGTTTCAGGTCTGCGAAATAAGTATCGAGTAGGCTCTTTGCGGCTATAAATGATGTCAGATTTCCTTGCAACACTTGCTGTTCCTTTTCCAGAAGCATGGCTTCAATCTTCGGATTATGATAGAAACTGTCACGAAGTTGTTCGTTGATCGTTTCATACATCCAGTATTTACTTTGCTCGTTACGACGATATTCAAAATAACCGTTGGTCTTCACAAAGTCAATATATTCATAAATCATATCCCATATCTCCTTCACTCCGATATTATAAAAACCGGAATAGGTCAACACTTGGGGAGTCCATCCCGATTCGGGAGCAGGGAAAAGATGCAAAGCGTTACGAAATTGAGTAGCAGCCAGTTTTGCACGTTCCAGATTATCCCCGTCGGCCTTGTTGATCACAATGCCGTCGGCCATTTCCATAATACCGCGCTTAATGCCTTGCAACTCGTCTCCTGTACCTGCCAACTGAATCAGCAGGAAGAAATCTACCATAGAATGAACAGCCGTTTCACTCTGTCCCACCCCGACGGTTTCCACAAAAATCTTATCGAATCCGGCAGCCTCGCAGAGTACAATCGTCTCACGCGTTTTGCGTGCCACTCCTCCCAACGAACCTGCCGAGGGGCTAGGGCGGATAAATGACTTCGGATGTACGGAAAGCTGTTCCATACGCGTCTTATCTCCTAAGATACTGCCTTTACTACGTTCGCTACTGGGGTCGATAGCCAACACAGCCAGCTTTCCTCCTTTTTCAAGCACGTGCAAACCGAATACATCTATCGAAGTACTCTTTCCCGCGCCGGGAACTCCGCTGATACCTATACGGACAGAATTTCCGGAATGAGGCAGGCATTTCTCTATCACCTCTTGTGCTACGGCCTGATGTTCCGGTTTCACACTTTCCACTAATGTCACAGCCTGACTCAAAATAGTAATGTCGCCTTTCACAATCCCCTCAACAAACTCCGCCACCGAAAGCTGACGCTTTTTCGGCTTACGTTTCAGGTAAGGATTTACAGACGAAGGCTGCTCGATGCCTTTGTTGACAACAAGCCCTTTGTATTCTCCACTATTTTCAGGATGTTCCATAGTCATAGAATTTAGCGTTTGATATTGATTTCAACTTTGGGATTCAACGGGTCGTTTGTAATCATAAGAATGCGTAAATGATGCTTCTTATTACCGACGTCACGTTTACGAATCGTCACTTTCAGTTTCGTCATTCCGTCCGGCGGCAGCACGGTCTTTTTCAGACTAACGCCCACAGAAGAATTAAACACCTGCAACTTACTGATTACTAACGGAGTCTTTCCGGCATTAGCAATCAAGATATTGTAGCTGGCTTTCTTTTTCTTTATCAATGGTACACTGAGGTCTATATTTGTTTCCGAAATACGGATAGCCGGCGCGTCCAACGAATCTTTCGCCGTCATCCGCGAGAAATCGGGAAGTAGAATAGCCGAAACGGGAATTTCATTATCCTCACTGACCTTATCACCGGCAAAACGGGAGAGATAGACGGAAGTCTGTGTCAATCCGTAATCATTCAGTTGGCTGGCGTCCAGCGTCAGTTTGACAGTTCCTTTCTTTCCTTTGAGCAACACTTTAGGTTCCGCCTCCATTTTCAGGTAAGGAGGAAGATGCATCAGTACCGGTTCATAAGGACGGTCGGAAAGGTTGGCAATGCTGAACGTCATAGTTGGTTGCTGTCCGCGATATACATCGGGGAAGGCAAATTCATCCCGGTCGATACGGATATTACCGATAGCGAAAGGATGAGTCTTCGTATAATCCTTTATTTCCTGCACCACTTCACCCGTAAACTTCAGATAAACCAGATTCGGAGTAGCATTGCTATAAATACCGACCGACTTCTCGAAACGTCCCAATGCTTTGGCATCAAATGAAGCCTTTACAATACCTTTCGCTCCGGGAGCAATCGGTTCTTTTGTCCAGTCGGCCACGGCACAGGCACAAGAAGTGGTGACGTTGGTCAGCACCAAAGGCTGATTTCCGGTATTGGTAATGGTATACTCCACTGTCACCGGACGTTTCCATTCTATTTGTCCGAAGTTGTGCGTCTCCTTATTAGAAGAAATACGAGGTTGGGCGACAGCTGCCAAAGTGACAATAAGCAGAAAAAATATAGATAGTAAACTACGTTTCATGTGATATATTTTATTTTGGTGTACAAATGTAGGAGTTTTAGATGAGATATGAAACGTATTGAAAGGATTATTAACGGTGAACGTTTACCGTTCACCGTTAATAAGTTAATTATTTCACTTCTACCGTCATTGAAGCCGAATGAGAAGCATATTCCGGCGCATAGGCACATTGCATGGTTGCCAGCCCCGTTTCGTAAGTTCCCGCACGACTGACACGGTAACTATATTCCAGTACATAAACTCCCTTCCCCAAGTGATCGAAGAAGAAATTGGTAGAAGCATCTTTAATGTCCACATAATAGCCGATTCCGTTATTCCAGCGATAACCGGAGACACTGCCGATCGGCTCGAAACAAGCGCCACGCTGATCTTTCAACTGTACAAAGTCCATTGCACGGTCTACACGGATACTCAAACGGGAAACAACCTTATCACCTACCTGAAGCACCGTCTTTGCCGTGACCGGTTGCAGCTGAGGGGTATCATTCACCGTACGTTCCACATATAATTGTTTCTGTACATTTAACTCACCTCCCTGTTGCTTCACATCCTTGATCGGCGATTCATATTCTGCATAAACAGCTCCCCAGGCAATCCCCGGATTTCTCTTTTCCACTTCAATCTTGCGGGCATCCATGACATTCTTCTGTGTAAACGAACGTTTGATATATCCCAGTCCCGGCACCGTAGTCTTGCTCGGACTCACCGTTTCCAGTACTTCATTGGCAATCACAATCCGTACATCGCCCTGATTGTCAAGCAAATTAGTACCTTTCATCAACAGTGCATATACCGCATCTGCCGTAGTTACAGGGGAATCCCATTGTTGCGTCTGCTTCTGTTTCAACAGCCAGAGTTTCATTTCTTCCACCGTTTCGCTGTTTCCGCCGATCAATTCCAAAGCTTCCATAACGTCTACATGAGCCTGCATCCTCATTCCTCCCCACGCATAAGGATTCTCGTTGAAAGCGAAGAACATCCCCTGTTCGTCCGTCTTTGTCAGATGTTCTTTCAGAGAAGCAACAAATTCCTGCGCTTCTTTCTTTTGTCCGGCTTTATCGAGCACGATAGCAGCAATCGCCTTCGTATTCATTGAAGCTGCCGGAAGCAACTCTTTCACTTTAGAAAGATAATAAGCATACGCAGCTTTATTGGCAGCAGGAACCTGTCCGCCGGAAATAGCGACAATATACAGATATTGCAGGATAGAGCCCGACACTCCTGTGAACTTCACTCCTTCTTTCTGTGCTTTAAGAATATTTTTGTATTCTTCCAAAGCTGATTGGTGAAGATAAGTCAACGCCTTTTCCTGTAAAGCAAGTGCTGGTCCGTTCAACTTCTCACCGGTCAGCAGAGCAAGGCGGGCATTCAATTCGGCAATATAGGCCGTGACATAACCGCTGCCGTTCATTCCTTTATACCATGACCAGGCACCGTTGGAATTTTGCAATTCCTGCAATCTGGTCAGTGCAGCGATATTATTGTTACGGATATTATTCAAGTCGAACAGTGTAGCGATACGCTCTTTCTGCTGTTCTTCAGTCTGTGCTTCGAGTACCCATGGAGATTCGGACAACAGAATATTCTTCACTTCCTGATTCTTTTGCAAGTTGCTCAAGAAGGTTTCCTTCGTACCGCCCTGAAGTCTCCAGCTATCAAACACAGCCTTGATGCGTGGCTGACTGTTCATTATATACGAAGCCAATGTATTCGCATAGTAGGCGGTAGCCCATGAAATAGCGTTATTATTGACCGGAAGGCTCAAAGAAGGCAATGCCTGAATAGCATACCAAGCAGGATTTCCGGTAAATTCAATCGTCAGTTTACGGTCTGTTGCCGTTTTATTATGCCGGTTGAACAAACTGTCGAGCGAGAAGGTGCGAGTTTCTTCTCCACGTATAGGCATGGGCAGTGTCTCTACCAAATGTTCCTTGTTGCTGAGTACCGGAACCAATTGTTGCTCTCCGTCGCTAAATGTGCCGCTATCGGCTATCATCCGACAACCCAGTACCTCGTATTTATCACTGACGGTAAACATGAAGTTCACACCAATTGTCTTGCCTGCCTCAACGGAGAACTTCTGTTTCTGTGTGTCGACAACCTTCTCCGTCACCGGATCGAAAAGAATCATGCTTACTGTTCCTGCTTGCGGCTTGCCAGTCATATTAGAGACAGAGGCAGCAATAGAGGTCTTATCGCCCACACGCACGAAACGTGGCAGATTCGGGGTCAGCATAAATTCTTTACTGGTAATAGCTTCTCCGTCCAGCGTTCCCATTAACATTCCCTTGGTGTGAGCATATCCACGGAAATTCCAACGTGTCAGACTTTCGGGCATAGTGAAAGAGAAAGAAACCTCTCCCTGCTCATTGGTACGGAGTTGGGGATAGAAGAAAGCAGTCTCGGCAAGATTTGTACGCAAGCCGGCAGGAGCTTCAGGAAGCGCTTCTTCTCCGGAAGCGGCATCGGCCTTTCCTGCTGCCATTGGCACTAACTCCGATTCAAACATTGTATCCGCAGCATCTTCGGAAACTAGCGCCGATGCATATCTCACCGCATTGCTCCGGCTTACAACGCTGCCTGTCACCGACATTTTCTTTTGCACTGCATATCCTCTGACCACTACTCCATCAGCTATGGATTCTGACATCGCATATGCATTTCTTATATCAGGCTGCATAGCGAATCTGTCATACAACATTGCAGGTACTTTGAGAGACTTACGATCCCACCAATAATTGTAGGAGTTATTTCCAACATATCCGTTCATCCAATCGGAATAAGGAAGCAGTTGCTGGTAGTAAACCCGGAAATCCTGCCGGCGGTTCCAGATTTTATCAAGTGAGGCATCATACATCGTCGCCAACATTTCGGCATGAGCAGCCTGTCCCTGCGGTGTCTTGATTGTCAGTTTCCATTCCTCTTTCTGTCCGGGACGCAATTTATCACGGAATACGTCCCACTTCATCACCAATGTCTTGTCCGGCAAACGTTTTCTCGCCTGAACCCGTTCCTGATAAACCTGTCCGTCCCTCACCATACAGAAGTTCACGAAGATACCGTTACCGTAACTTTCCTGATACGGATATTGAAAACGAACAATCGTATCGGACAGATTCAGTGCCTTGCTTTCCAGCAGTTTATCACCGCAAAATACATTCATCATTATATAGGTATCCTTTTCCGAAGTTCCGAAATAGAATACCGCCGGATGAGCAGTGTCAAATTCCGTATTCTCTGCATAGAACCACACGGCGGACTGAACAGGCGGACGTTTGTCGTCAGAAGAGAAAAGAATCGTATTTGCTTCCGCCGTCACTTCTTTTCCCAGGTTATCTTTCACCGTTGCCTTCAGCACATACGGCCCGGAAGAAAATTTCCCCCAATTGAAGGTCATTTCCTTATTAGAAGTAAACGTTCCGGTTGCAACCGGTTTCTCGCCCAGTTGCTTGTAGTCCTTATCTTTCGCCGGATATAAAGAGTATGTACCTTTCACTTCCACAGGCTGTCCGTTCAGATTCTGTGCTTCAAACACAATGTTGAACGGCCTATCCTTACAAATCTTTTCTTTCAACTCCGTCTGCAAAATCAATGAACGCTGTCCTGCCGAAATCATCTCCGTAGACGACTGTGTTTCACCTGCCGCATTGGTAACAGTCGCTTCAACAGAATAACGATAATATATTTTATCATTATTCTTATAATCTGCACTTTCTTCCAGGCGAACCGGGATCGTAAATTCTCCGTTCCCGTCGGCAGTCACTTCACCCGAAGCAATCTGTACAGCCTCCGAAATCCTCCAGAAACTGCGAACAGAACGCTTCACCGTATACTTCACCGGAAGGTCCTGAAGCATCACACCGCTATAAAACTGTATCTTGCCTTTTACCTGCACTTCATCTCCGAGTCGGTAACTTTCCGTTTGCTTTTCAAACGTAATATCGAATGTCGGGCGTTTATAATCCTCCACACGGATATTCGTTCTACTTTCTCCCGCCGTCAAAGAAAACATTCCGTTCAGACAGGCCGAAGGTAATGCGAAATCGGTGGTAAACGAACCGAATTCATTGGTACGTACCGACTTACGCCCCACTTCCTGATTATTTGTGTCCAACAAAGTGACAGTATAATCTTTACCGGGAAGCACATTGGCTGTATCCGATTTCTGCATATAAGCAATACCTTTCACATACACTGTCTGACCGGGACGGTACAAGGAACGGTCGGTCAATAACGTCATACTTTCCGTCGCTTCATCCTCATCATCGTAATAACCGTAGCTTCCGCCGTAAATACTTCGTTTCGGCATGGCTGTATCCACGCCTTTCGAAGCTTTCAAATATCTGTATTCGGATTTCCAGGGGAACACCACTTTTCCTTCTTCTCCCGTCGTAAACTCCTGCAACACTTTTTCGTCATTACTATACAATATTATCTTTGCGTTGGGTACAGGATGCCCGGTTTGAGCGTCCAAGGCCGCCACTTCATACTGTTGCCCCGGCAAACGGCACGTCAACACTTTGAAGCGGGTCACGTTAAACTCACTTTCACTATCCCGCTTGGCACGAATATCAGGAACAATACGCATGACGTAAGCTCCCACTTCCGGGGACTTGAAAGTGAACACCGTGTCCTGCGTCCGATAATCTTCCGGACGAAGAACCGAATAATGCTGTTCCTTCACCAACTTCTTCGCTTTATTAAAAAGGCGTACCGTAAAACCGTCCAGATTCTTATGCGAAGCTCTCAGTTTAATTTCTTCGCCGGGAAAAGCCTGGCTGATCACATTGACATTCAAGTAAGGAGATAGAATCTCCTGCCTCAGATTCTTCAAAGCATTAATCCTATGGTAAGACGGATAAAGTCCGATTGCCTCGTCACACAGTTTCAAGGCACTTACCGGCTGGTCTTTTTCAATTGCAAACTGAGCTTGCGCCAAATAAACTTCAGCACATATCGGTTCCGATTTGAATTTGCTTTTCAGTTCATTCAATGCAGCCAAATAAGGATCTTGCGTCAGTCCTATCAACCCGTTTTTAGCCTGGAAGGAACGGAACGCCTGATCCGCCATGCGTCGCCACTGCAAATAGTTGAGCAGTGCCAACACGTATCCTTCGTTCAGACCGGCTGCCTGATAGGCGGAAATCATATTTCCATAGATAGATATAATATCCTGTTTTACCGGATCCGAAGAAATATCGCCCGGTAATGTTCCGCTACTAAGTCTTTCTATCCGGTTCAAGGATTCTATGCCACGGGAAGCCAACAAATGATACATATCATGGTGATAATATTCACTAGTCTCCCCTAATTCCACAAAAGGAATATAATCGCGTGAGGACGTTTTGAGCAGCAGCACAGAGTCTGCCAGAGCCTCTTTCACATTTGTCCGCACTTTCTCTACGAATATATTTGCTGTCCATTCGCGTAGATCTGCGGAAGGAGCTTCCTCCACGATTTCCGTCCTTCTCCGGAGCTCCCATTGGTTATTGGCTGCATAATCAGCATAGATTCCCGCTATCAATGAGTGCAATATAGCACGGTCCATAGGCTGTTTTGTTTGTTTCGCCCATTGTTCCAGCCCGGTCAGACCGACATAAAAACTGTCGGGAGTCACTATTTCTTGATATTTCATCCTCCACATATATGCCTTCAGCATCTGGGCGGAATTCTTTTCTTTTTCTCCCTTCCGGTAAATCTCGTCAGTCAATTTTATTACTGTTTTAGGCAAACTCTTTTTTCCTGCCTGTTCTACTTCTTTCCATAATTTGTCGAAACTCTGTGCCTGCACTGCCGGAATCACTCCCAACCATAACAGCACCACCATACAAATCTGCCTTATTTTCATAATCTTTCTAGTTTAAGTTCGCTATAAGTCTCACTGTATAAATAACAAAGTAAAGAAATAAAGTTTAAACAATCATCTTTTTTTGAATAAATATAATAGATTTGCACAATCATAACAGATATAACAACCACAATGATTGTGATCATAAAACAGAGTTATCGCCGTTAATCCTCTCCTAACAAATTGTTTATGATATAAAACTGACACTACGCCTTAACACTGTTGGTTTCGCGGCTCGAAACCCTGGTTCCATACGCTGGAAACTTCAGTTTCAGTTACTTGAAACCATTAGTTTCTTACCGATGAAACCATAGTTTCTAACTGATGAAACTTTAGTTTCAAGCAAAGGAAACTAACTCGGACGGTAACTGTTTTGTCGTACACAACCTTCTTCTATCGAAAAAAACAGTGAATACAATATCCGGGACTTATAAGAAGCAAAAAAAGTGGGGATAACGCTTTCAATAACGTATCCCCACTACAAACTTAGCTAATGTTCTCTCTCTCATTTTTCAATTCTGTACCCCCATGCAAGCATTTCGTTACGACCTACTTCACTGAGGATTTTTCTAACTAAAGAACTTATTTTCTTCATAATCTTTAAACTTTTAAATTACTAATACTTGAAAACTAAAAAATTAAGCTTCCTCGTTCGGGCGAATATTAATTGTTGAATATCCCCAAACATGTACGTCGGCTTCGCCGATCTTTCTAAACAATCTTTCTAACCTTTTCATTTTGTTATCCTCTTATTTACATGTTATACAACACAAAAATACAGCCTTTGTTTATACATTGTACTCCAAAAAGGAAGAATTTTATGTTTTATAGCATATTTATTGATTTGCATCAATTAATTTATTTGTTATGAAGTAAAATCGTAATATTTAAGGCAGCAAATATGACAAAAAGGCACGGATGACATTTCATCCGTGCCTTTTTCTATAAGAGACCTATTATATAATAGGAAAGAATAGCATTTATTTCATTGGAGTCTGTTCCAAAGTTGCAACGAGGAAGTCATAGAACTTCTGTACAGTAGGAATCAATGCTCTTTCGTCCGGTGAATGTGGTGAGCGCAAGGTAGGACCGAAGGAAATCATATCCAATCCCGGAATAATGGCACCGATAATACCGCATTCCAAACCTGCATGAATCACCTTCACCGCAGGTTCCACGCCAAACTGCTGCTTATATGACGCTTTCATCGCGTGCAAAATCGGAGAATTCACATCGGGCTGCCAACCGGAATAACCTCCTGTCATCTCTACCTTCATACCTGCCATAGAGAAACAAGACTCAAGACTGGTAGTGAGATATTCCTTCATACTATCGCTGGAGCTACGAGCCAAAATTTTAATTTCCGCTTTTCCACCGGCAATTGTTATAATAGCAAGGTTGGAAGAAGTCTCTACCGTATCGGGAACGGTCGGAATCATACGGGTCACACCATTCTGACAAGCAAAAATAGCGTCAATCAGATTGTCCTGAATTTCTTCGGGCACTTGACCTGCCGGAACTTCCACACGTTCTGCCGTGAAACTGATCGGAGTCTCAATCGTCGAATATTCTTCATTGAACAGGTCTTCGCAATATTTCACCAAGCCCAACAATTCTTCTTCATTCTCAGCTGGAATGGTAACAACCGCGTGTGCCTCCCGTGGAATGGCATTACGCATATTGCCGCCTTCCCAACTTGCCAGGCGTGCTTCGTAACTGGCAACTGCCTCGCGGATAAAGCGAACCAGCAATTTGTTGGCATTGGCACGTCCTTCATTGATTTCCAATCCGGAATGCCCACCACGCAAGCCTTTCAACGTAACCTTAACAGCGATATCGCCTTCTTCGGGAGCTACCTCCTTATATTCTAGTGTAGCAGTGACATCCATACCGCCTGCACAACCGATATACAACTCGCCTTCATCTTCCGAATCGAGATTCAGAAGGATTTCTCCGTTCACTGTCCCCGGCTTCAGACCGAACGCGCCGTACATACCGGTTTCTTCGTCTTTGGTAATCAGTGCTTCCAGCGGACCATGTTTCAAATCTTTCGCTTCAAGCACAGCCATGATAGCAGCCACGCCAAGCCCGTTATCTGCTCCCAGCGTAGTTCCTTTGGCCTTTACCCAGTCGCCATCTATATAAGTTTCAATAGGATCTTTTTCAAAATCGTGCACCGTATCGTTATTCTTCTGCGGAACCATGTCCATGTGTGCCTGAAGAATCACACCTTTCCGGTTTTCCATTCCCGGAGTTGCCGGTTTACGGATAATTACGTTACCTGCTTCGTCTACAAAAGATTCCAGTCCCAAGCCTTTTCCGAAGTTAATCAGAAATTCTGTTACTTTTTCCATGTATCCCGACGGACGGGGAATCTGTGTCAACGAATAAAAATGCTTCCATACGTTTTGTGGAGCTAAAGAAAGAATAGTACTCATAACAAATCTATTTTTATAGTGATTACTTTCGCTGTCTATTGGTCAACGACAAAGCCGCCAAACCATATACGCCCAACAAAACTACTAAAAAGGTTTGAATCCCGTGCACAATCAGAGCAAATATTCCGGCATCTGTTTCATTTACTCCATAAAGCATCATCATCGAAATGACCGCAAAATGCCATGGACCCGCTCCGTTCGGCGTAGGCACAATCACTGCAAAAGTACCGCCTACAAACATAACCAGCGCCGCCAGGATACTCAGATGAGCAGTAAAAGCGAAGCAATAGAACGTAAAATAGAAGTGAAAAAAATAACATCCCCAAATAGCCAATGTATAAAAACTAAAGAGAGGTATATTGCGCACTCCTTTCAATGACATCACACCTTCCCAAATATTGAGCACAAAACCTTTCACTCTTTCATAAAAGAACAACGTCTTCCGTAAATAATAAAGAAGCATTCCCACTCCGATAAAACAGAACAGGACGATATAAAACCACACGGAAGTCAGCAGATGCAGGAGCGAAGGTATCTTGGTTCCAGTCTGCTGAAGAAAAGTAACAAATATCGGCAGCTGAAGCAACACCGTGACGCCTGTTATCAGAAGAATTGTCAATGTATCGACCAGCCGTTCTGTAACAACCGTTCCGAGCGACTTGGCAAAAGAAACATTATCATATTTGGCCAGCACGCCGCAACGGCTCACTTCTCCGACCCTGGGAACTATCAGACTCGCGGCATACGATATGAAAATAGCATTCACACAATCACTCCTTTTCGGGAAAGCTTCCAACGGCTCCAACATCTGCTTCCACCGCCAGCCGCGAAACACCTGTGCGAGCACCCCGAATAATAACGAAAAGAACATCCACCACCAGTTCGTACCGTGCAGCAACACCTCACCCACCTTTGTAAAATCAAAGTTGTGATATACCCAAAATAGAATAAAGCCGCCCAAAACAATCGGTAATATCAGTTTCAGCGTCTTCTTTAATAGTTTCTTCATGCTTAATTCTTCATTAGCTTCGCTGACACATCTATTTATTTTTTTTAAATAGTGGTACGTTCTTCATTTAAAAGAATTACCTTTGTCGGCTGCAAAAGTAATTATTTAGTTGGTAAATGAAATTAGTAAAGCCTAAAAAGTTTCTCGGACAGCACTTTCTGAAAGATTTGAAAGTGGCGCAAGATATTGCCGATACGGTCGACCCCTTCCCCGAACTGCCTATTTTGGAGGTAGGACCGGGCATGGGAGTATTAACCCAGTTCCTGGTGAAAAAAGAACGGCCGGTGAAAGTCGTGGAAGTGGACTATGAATCGGTAGCTTATCTTCGCGAAGCTTATCCGTCGCTGGAAGATCATATCATCGAGGACGACTTCCTGAAAATGAATCTCCACCGGCTGTTCGACGGCAAGCCTTTCGTACTGACAGGTAATTACCCGTATAATATCTCCAGTCAGATATTCTTTAAAATGTTGGATAACAAGGATATTATCCCCTGTTGTACGGGCATGATCCAAAAGGAAGTAGCCGAACGTATTGCCGCCGGACCGGGCAGCAAAACTTACGGTATCCTCAGCGTATTGATACAGGCATGGTATAAGGTAGAATATCTGTTCACCGTCAGCGAACACGTATTCAACCCGCCGCCCAAAGTAAAAAGCGCCGTTATCCGCATGACACGCAATGATACGCAGGAGCTTGGCTGCGACGAAAAGTTGTTCAAGCAGGTTGTGAAAACGACTTTTAATCAACGGCGCAAAACGTTGCGCAACTCTATTAAGCCGATTCTGGGAAAAGAGTGTCCGCTCACAGAAGACACATTATTCAATAAACGCCCGGAACAGCTATCGGTAGAAGAATTTATCGATCTGACCAATAAAGTGGAAATAGCGCTGAAAGAGATGAACCTTCAGCCGTAAGTTGTAATTCGTAATTTGTAATTGACAAGCAGATGAACGAGGAATACATTGACAACGTTAAACACCTGATTGAGCAAAAAGACGCCGACCAGGTAAAAGAGCTTCTCGCCGACCTACACCCGGCCGACATCGCCGAATTGTGCAACGATCTGAACCCGGAAGAAGCCAAGTTCGTCTATCGACTACTCAATAACGAAACCGCCGCCGACGTACTCGTCGAAATGGATGAGGACGCCCGTAAGGAACTTCTCGATATGCTTCCTTCCGAAACAATCGCCAAGCGGTTTGTGGACTACATGGATACGGACGACGCCGTAGACCTGATGCGTGAACTGGACGAGGACAAACAGGAAGAGATTCTTTCGCACATCGAGGACATCGAACAAGCCGGAGACATCGTCGATTTGTTGAAATATGACGAAAATACGGCCGGTGGTTTAATGGGTACGGAAATGGTGCTTGTCAATGAGAACTGGAGTATGCCCGAATGCCTGAAAGAGATGCGCCAACAGGCGGAAGAACTGGACGAGATTTATTATGTATATGTCATCGACGACGATGAACGCCTGCGAGGTATATTCCCGCTCAAAAAGATGATAACGTCTCCTTCCGTATCCAAGGTAAAACACGTGATGCAGAAAGACCCGATTTCAGTACACGTGGATACGCCGATAGACGAGGTGGTGCAAGCGATCGAGAAGTATGACTTGGTGGCTATCCCCGTGATCGACAGTATCGGCCGGCTTGTCGGACAGATTACCGTTGACGATGTCATGGACGAAGTCCGTGAACAATCGGAACGTGACTATCAGTTGGCTTCCGGTCTTTCGCAGGATGTAGAAACGGATGATAATGTTCTCCGCCAGACAACGGCACGCCTTCCGTGGCTACTGATCGGCATGATCGGCGGAATCGGCAACTCGATGATATTGGGAAATTTCGATTCGACCTTTGCCGCTCATCCTGAAATGGCTTTATACATCCCGTTGATCGGTGGTACGGGCGGAAATGTCGGAACGCAATCGTCAGCTATCGTCGTACAGGGCCTCGCCAACAGTTCGCTGGATGCCAAAAATACATTCAAACAAGTGACAAAAGAAGCGGTGGTGGCCCTAATCAATGCTACTATCATTTCCCTGCTGGTATATACATATAATTTCATACGGTTCGGTGCAACAGCAACAGTCACCTACTCCGTATCTATCAGTTTGTTTGCCGTAGTGATGTTTGCCTCTATTTTCGGTACGCTGGTCCCCATGACTCTCGAAAAACTTAAAATAGACCCCGCCATTGCAACGGGACCATTTATAGCTATTACAAACGACATTATCGGCATGATGCTCTACATGGGAATCACCGTTTTATTATCATAAAATCAGAATAAACGAAAAAAAATAAGCAAAATAGTATGAAGTAATCGTTTTATTTCATTAATTTGTGACCCAAAACTAATATACAATGATGGACGCTCATGACACTAATCAACCCTTGAACCAAGGGGAATTAGAAGAAGAAAAGAAAACAGTCGAGGTTTCTGAAGCCATTACAGAAACTCCGTCTGAAGAAACGACTGCCGAAGTTCAACCTGAAGCAGCTCCTAAACCTGCCACAAAGGAAGACGTACTAAACCGATTGAAAGAGCTTGCACAAGACGCAGAGAATGCGAACAAGCAGGAAATAGACAATCTGAAACAATCATTCTACAAGCTACATAATGCCGAACTGGAAGCTGCTAAAAAACAGTTTACCGACAACGGCGGCGCCGAAGAAGATTTCGTTCCCGAAGAAGACCCGGTGGAAGTGGAATTTAAACGCCTAATGGGGGTAATCAAAGAAAAACGAAGCAAACTTGTAGCCGAGCAGGAACGTCAGAAAGAAGAAAACCTTCAAGTCAAACTTTCCATTATCGAAGAACTGAAAGAATTGGTAGAATCGGGTGACGATGCCAACAAGTCTTACACGGAATTCAAAAAGCTCCAACAGCAATGGAATGAGACGAAGTTGGTTCCGCAAGGCAAAGTAAACGAACTTTGGAAGAATTATCAATTATACGTAGAGAAATTCTACGATCTATTAAAGTTAAACAACGAATTCCGCGAATATGATTTCAAGAAGAATCTGGAAATAAAGACGCATCTTTGCGAGGCTGCCGAAAAGCTGGCTGATGAAGAGGATGTGGTTTCTGCTTTCCACCAACTCCAGAAGTTGCATCAGGAATTCCGTGATACGGGTCCGGTAGCGAAAGAGTTGCGCGACGAGATTTGGAATCGTTTCAAAGCAGCTTCTACGGCTGTAAATCGCCGTCACCAGCTACATTTTGAAACGCTGAAAGAAGCGGAACAACATAATCTGGACCAAAAGACCGTTATCTGCGAAATCGTAGAAGCGATAGAGTTCGATGAACTGAAAACATTCTCAGCTTGGGAAAACAAGACACAAGAAGTCATTGCCCTGCAAAACAAATGGAAAACTATCGGTTTTGCTCCCCAAAAGATGAACGTGAAGATATTCGAACGTTTCCGCCGTGCCTGCGACGACTTCTTCAAGAAAAAAGGAGAATTCTTCAAGAGCTTAAAAGAAGGCATGAACGAGAATTTGGAAAAGAAAAAAGCGCTTTGCGAAAAAGCGGAAGCCTTAAAAGACAGTACAGACTGGAAAGCAACTGCCGATACCCTGACGAAACTCCAAAAAGAGTGGAAGACAATCGGACCGGTAGCCAAGAAACATTCGGACGCTGTTTGGAAACGTTTTATCACGGCTTGTGACTATTTCTTTGAACAGAAAAACAAGGCTACTTCTTCACAACGCTCTATCGAAGTAGAAAACATGGAGAAGAAAAAGGCATTGATCGAAAAGTTGTCGTCCATAGACGAAAACATGGATATCGAGGAAGCCAGCACACTGGTACGGGATCTGATGAAAGAATGGAATTCTATCGGTCATGTACCATTCAAAGAAAAAGATAAGTTGTACAAGCAATATCATGGATTGATCGACCAGTTGTTCGACCGTTTCAACATTAGCGCTTCGAACAAGAAGTTAAGTAACTTCCGGTCAAACATCAACAATATACAAGGTGGCGGACCACAATCTCTATACAGAGAACGCGAAAAGCTGGTACGTACTTACGAGAGTATGAAGAATGAACTCCAGACTTACGAAAATAACCTGGGTTTCCTGACTTCCACCTCAAAGAAAGGCAGCAGCCTGTTAACCGAGTTGAACCGTAAGGTAGAAAAGCTGAAAGCAGATTTGGAACTTGTATCACAGAAGATTAAAGTAATAGACGAATCTATAAAAGCAGAAGAATAATCTTTTTGTAAAGAAAGTTGCTACTGAAAATATAAAACAGGCTTTATGTTCGTTGAACAATAAAGCCTGTTCTTCTTTATTATTAAATGATAGCATTTGACGCCTTCAAAAACTGTCACCGAATTAGTCTACATTATCTTTAAATTTCAAGCGGGCAAAAAATGATAAAACCCCGCAAGAACTAATTCTTAGCAGGGTTTATTCTAATTAACCATTGTTTTTTGTTGGGCTACCTGGATTCGAACCAGGAATGACAGGACCAGAATCTGTAGTGT
>OGRK01001043.1_pt1 | contig 19979 bp, 18 predicted proteins | sample 1553471 | NCBI WGS metagenome assembly OGRK01 (sample SAMEA2580080, study PRJEB22360) | human gut metagenome | biome: human gut; feature: human-associated habitat; material: faeces | place: Denmark | collected 2008/2010
TGACAAATATGCTTTAGCATGGTAATATATAACCATCAAAAGAAAACACCAATTACTACATAACCAATTCCTAGATATTGAGAAGAGAAATCTATTTAGGAAGTTGGCTACAAGGTACAAACGATAGTTATCATTTTTCCTTAAGTGTATGGAGAGTATATAATAGGAATAAATCATAATTAGAGAAGTACTAAGGATAAAGTAAAAGGTGGAATCGTGAAATATTGATAAGGAGGTAACGTCCATTGGAAATAACAGAGACAACAAATTATCAGTATGAGAGTGGTAAGGCATAGTTCCCTAAGAAAGACCTGATTTCCATTAGGAAATTTTCAGAAATTCCAAAATAAGATTTTAAAAATAAAAATCAGGTAAAATATCAAAAATGTCCTCATATTGAATCATTACCACAAAAGATGATAAAAAGGTTTCAAGATATATGTAAAGAAATATATTTTGAAAAAACAGAGTATTTATATATCCTTCAAAGGTATGAAATCAAGAAAAACAAAGATAGAGTAAAAAATAGAAAGTCGGTTTTAATCAGTTGGTATCTATAGATATTTATATACTTATAATCGAAAATATTTGTTTTGATTTCCTGAGAACTTCATATCAAGAAAAAATATATAAAGAAATGTTTTGAAAACAAATGCGCGGGATATTTGAAAGAAGCTTTTTATTATCAATATAGATGATATGAACTTTCAGCAATATTATTTTAACTTTCTAAGAATAAAAAGTAAGGATGTAAAGAAATCCAATCTATATTCTAAGAAAAGAAAATAAAAGTTGTAAAATGGGGAATAAAGAGAGAAACCGGAAAAGATATTTCATTTGATAATTGAATATAGTAAAATAAAATTAAGAGGAACTAAATAACCAATTATCATTCCAAATTTTTTATAAGAACAGGTATTAGTGTTAAATAAAAAATAACAATACAAATAATAAAAAAGAGAGGAATTATTAAAATTGAATAACGCAGAACATCATTAGGGCAACCGTTGTATCTGAAAAAAGTTGAAGGTATGGCGGTTGTCCTTGTGTGCGCAGAAGAATAAAATTTTCAGAATACATTAAGGAGACGGAAAGACGAGGAAAAATAAAATGGGATATACAGTAATTGAGGACACAATTCTTTATGAAGACAAGGATTTACTGGTTTGTCATAAACCAGCGGGCATGCCGGTGCAGAGCAGACAGGTTGGAAGTCAGGATATGGAGCATGCCCTGCTCGGATATCTGGCGAGAAAAAAAGAGCCGCTGTATCTTGCGGTGATTCATCGGTTGGATCAGCCGGTTGAGGGAATCCTTGTTTTTGCAAAGAATAAAAAATCAGCGGCGGGATTGAATAAACAAATGCAGGACGGAAAGATGGATAAGTATTATCTGGCTGTGACATCTAAGATACCGGAAAAAAAGAGTGGCAGATTAGAAGACTGGATGATAAAAGATGCAAAAAAGAATACGTCGAGAATTGCAAAAGAATCTGAGGCAGGAAAGAAGAAGGCAGCACTGGAGTATCAGGTGTTAAAAGAAAAAGATGAAATGGCATTGGTGGAGATCCATCTGTTTACCGGACGGCATCATCAAATTCGTGTTCAGACTGCTAATGCAGGATTTCCACTTTATGGAGATACCAAGTACAATCCGGAATTTGTCGGAGCAAAGGAATGGGTGCAGATTGCGCTCTGTGCGTATAAGTTAAATTTTGCGCATCCGATTACGAAAAAACAGATGAAGTTTGAACTTCCGACGCCGGAGCATTTTCCGGTAGCTTGACAGCATGAAATAAATGAAAATACGCGATTTTGCTTAATTACACGTTGAACCTGGCTGCTTTAGTGCATTTCTTCACAAATTTATCACAAAATACCTATAGACACAAAAACTGTTTCGTGTATAATGAAAACGTGGTTGGGATACAAACTGGTTGATAACTCACTCATATAAACAGGAGTTATCGGCTGAGAAAATAGTGTAGTGAGAAGAATAGAAACACCTGGAGAAAAAAGCGGAGGAAAAAGTGTATGAAAAGAGCAGTTGCAGTTTTATTATGTGCAGTGCTTGCAACAGGAAGTATAACTTCCTGCCAGAGCAAGAAGAGTGAAACAGCGGCAAGTTCTAGTGTGAAAGAAGAAAAAGAGACAAAGACAGACAAGGATAACGAGAACGAAAAAGACGATACATCAAAAAAAGACTCAAAAGGTGCAGAGAATACGGAAAATCAAGAGAATGTATCAACCGACATCAAAACAGATACAAAATCAGAAGGTGACGAGTCAGAAAATACAGATGCCGAGAACGATGATATGAAGGATGATTTGACCATGCAAAAGCTTCGTGAAAATGGAAGCTCGATTGATTATACTTCTTTAGAAGAAATTAATTTAGAGGCCGGAAGTCATATTGCAGTGGTAGTAAAGAGCACAAAGAACGGTTTCTGGACTTCGGTTAAGCGCGGTATGGACGCAGCAGTGGCTGATTTAAATGAAAAACTGGGTTATAAAGGTGATGACAAAATAAAGCTGACCTTTGAAGGACCGTCAGATGAAACAGATGTAGAGGATCAGATTAACATTATTGATGCTGTGCTTGGTGAAAATCCGGATGTATTATGCCTTTCTGCAATTGACATGGATTCCTGTCAGGCTCAGCTTGAAGCAGCAGAAGAAAATGGAATTCCGGTGATTGTATTAGATTCTGGAGTGAAAACCGGAAATGTCAATGCAACCTGCGTTGTGGATAACTATCAGGCAGGAGTACAAGCTGCTGTAAAGCTTGCAGATACAATCGGCGGAAGTGGGAAAATAGCTGTGATGGCGCATGTGGAAAGTGCTCAGAACTGTCAGGAAAGAGAGCAGGGCTTTACTGAAACAATTGCAGAAAAATATCCGGATATCGAGATTGTAAATATTTCCCATCAAAATGAAGAAACTTCTGTCAGCGAGATGGCAGAAAGTGTGTTAAAATTGTTCCCGGATGTAAAAGGCTATTTCTGTACCAATGAAAATGTGTCAGGGGATGTGCTGGATGCAATCTCTGCATCCGGAAAAGAAGTGGCAGTTGTCGGAATCGATGCGGGAAAGAAACAAAAAGATGCCATTAAGTCTGGAAAAGAAGTCGGAGTGCTGGTACAAAATGCTTATGGAATGGGCTATGCAACTGTTGTAGCAGCAGCAAGAGCAGCGCTTGGAATGGAAAATGATGAAAGTATTAATCCTGGAATGGAATGGATTGATTCAGAAAATATTTCCGATGAGCGGTATGCTAATTATTTGTATGATTAAAAATTGAACGCAGATAAGCATTCCCCTGCTTCAAGTGCGCAGAGCACTAAGCGGCGGGTGAGGGGGATGCTTCTGTCAGTGGGAGTTGAAAGCTCCCACTGACAGATCGCAAAGCGACTGCGTTCATGAGCAAGTAGCGAAGCGGATTGCGAATGTCCGCTTTACAATCGAAATGTAAAGATAAAAAAATAGAGTAAAAAAATCGCCTTGTATTTTTGAATAAATACAGGGCGATTTTTTTGTGCTAAAGTACTACATTTATAATAAGAAGAAACACCTTCATTTTTTGAATGGAAACTGGCAAAATATACAAAAAAATACAGAAATAGGTGGGTAGTATGACGTGCATTTTCTTGCGTGTTGTGCTTATTCTAAAATAAAAATAAAATAATGATGTAAAATGTGTATTTGTACGTTAAAATATTGACAAAATGCATAAAGCATAGTAATATTTAAAATATGTGAAGGTGGTGATACTGTGATAGAAGGAACAATCAAAGAAATCAGGGATGCAGAGAAAAAAGCAGATGAAATGGTGCAGGAAGCCAAACGTCAGAGCTTAAAAATATCCCAGGAAGCAGAGGAAGCTTCCAAAAGACTATATGCGGACATGGTTTCTGAAGCACAGCAGAAGGCGGAAAAATTGCGTGAATCTGCAGAGAACTCCGAAAAGCAACGCACAGACGAAGCTTTAAAACAGACGGAGAAAGAAATTGAAAGCATGAAAGCTGCGGCAATAGGCCGCAAGAATGAAGCGGTTGATTTGATTATTTCCGAATTAATCTGAGTGCAAAATGCACCGGAAGAAGCGGTAGAAATAAAAAATATCCGCTTAAAGTTTAACAAAACAAAAAAGGAGGGATGCGAACATGGCAGTATTGCAGATGCAGCGAGTTAGTATCTGCGCACTGAAAAAGGACCGGAAATCTATCCTTGAGAGACTGCAGTCCATGGGAGTAATGGAAGTCAGTCAGGTGCTTGAGGACGAAAGTGGTTTTGAGAAGCAGGATACGCAGGGAACAAGAATTCTCTTTGAAAAGAAAGCGTCATCTGCAGACCAGGCACTTGAGATTCTTCAGGAATATGCACCGGAAAAAACTTCCTTTTTGTCTAGTCTTGAGGGCAAGGCACTAATTGAAAAAGAAAAATACGCAGAGAGTATTTCAAAAAAAGAAGACATCATGAATGTGGTATCTGATTTGGTTGGCTGGCAGAAAGAAATTGCAGAATGTCGTGCAAATATTCAGAAAACAGAAAATCAGATAGAAGCCTTAAGTCCATGGCTTAGTCTGGATGTACCGATGAATTTTGAAGGTACCGGCAGCGTAAAAGCTCTGATTGGAAGTTTTTCAAGTGTTATGACGCTGGAAGAAATTTATACACTGACAGCAGAACATGCACCGGATGTCGAAGGTGTAGATGTTACGATTCTTTCCTCAGACAGAGACAGTACTTATGTAGTAGTATTTTGTCTGAGAGAGCAGGCAGAACTGGTTGAAAACGCATTGAGACAGGGTGGATTTGCAAGACCGTCTCAGCTGTGTGATGAAATTCCAAAAGTAGAGCAGGAAAATCTGACTGCTGAAATTGGACTTTTGGAAAAACAGATTGAAGTTTGTCAGAATCATATCAAAGAATGTGCAGATAAGCGTGCACAGTTGCGTGTGATTTCCGATTATTTCCGTACAAGAGCACAGAAATATGAAGTATTAGGCACAATTCCGCAGTCTGAAAAGACATTCTTAATCAGTGGATATGTACCGAAAAAAGCAGCAAACGCAGTAAAAAAAGCGATGGAAGAGAACTATGATTTAGTTGTCGAAATTGAAGAAATTAAAGAAGGGGAAGAAGCACCTGTTGTGCTTTCCAACAATGGATTTTCTGAATCCGTAGAAGGTGTTCTGGAATCTTATGGTCTCCCGAAAAAAGGGGAAGTAGACCCGACATTTATTATGTCATTTTTCTATGTATTCTTCTTTGGTTTGATGCTTTCCGATGCGGCTTATGGTCTGGTCATTTTCCTGGCCTGTCTCATCGCAATCAAAAAATTCCCGCGCATGGAGCGTGGAATGTATAAGTCATTGAAAATGTTTATGTATTGTGGACTTTCCACTTTAGTATGGGGTGTCCTGTTTGGCGGTTACTTTGGTGATGCCATTGACGTGGTTGCAAGAACATTCTTCCACGTAGATGTGCCGTCAACGGGATTGATTAAGGCAGTATGGTTTGTTCCTCTTAACGACCCGATGCGCCTTTTAATGTACTCCATGCTGTTTGGTGTGATTCACCTGTTTATGGGACTTGGAATTAAAGGATATATGTTAGCAAAAGAAAAACAATATATGGATTTCTTCTGTGATGTTATTATCTGGTATGTGTTCTTAATTGGTTTGATTTTAATGCTGCTTCCAAGTTCAATCTTTGCTTCTATCTCACAGATTCCGGCAGGAACATTCCCACCGGCAGTTTCTGTGACAGGTAAAGTAATGGCAATCGCAGGTGCAGTCGGTCTGCTTCTGATGTCTGGACGTGCAAATAAAAATGTTGCACTTCGTCTGGCACTTGGAGCTTATGATATTTATAACGTAACAGGATGGTTAAGTGATGTACTTTCTTATTCCCGTCTGTTAGCTCTTGGTCTTGCGACAGGAGTTATCGCATCGGTTGTAAACCAGATGGGAAGTATGTTAGGAGATGGAATTCTTGGTGCAATCGGATTTATTGTTGTATTTATCATTGGTCACACATTAAATCTGGCAATTAACCTGTTAGGTGCTTATGTGCATACAAACCGTTTGCAGTTTGTAGAATTCTTCGGAAAATTTTACGAGGGTGGCGGAAAGCCATTTAACCCATTTAAATTAACTACGAAATACGTGGATGTTAAGGAGGAAACTTATTTATGAGTCAGTTAGGAATTGTTTATGCATTACTTGGTGCAGCAGTAGCAGTATTTTTAGCAGGTGCAGGTTCAGCAATCGGTGTAGGTATTGCAGGACAGGCAGCTTCAGGAGTTGTATCAGAAGACCCAAGCAAATTTGCGAAGGTTCTGATTATGCAGCTTCTTCCGGGTACACAGGGTATTTATGGTCTGTTAGTTGGATTTATTACACTTTCTAAAATCGGTTTATTAGGTGGCGGAATGTTAGATTTAACACCTCAGCAGGGTCTTTTAGTACTTGCAGCATGCCTTCCGATTGGTATTGTAGGTCTGATTTCCGGTAAATATCAGGGAATGACTTCAGCAGCAGCAATCGGTATCGTAGCAAAGAAACCGGAACAGTTTGGTAAAGCAATGCTTTTCCCTGCAATGGTTGAAACTTATGCAATCCTTGCTCTTCTGATTTCTATTCTTTCAGTAACAAACCTGTCCTTCTAATTTTACAGGATTTATAGGGCAAAAAATAGAAACAGGAAAGAAAAAGAGCAAAGGAGAGCGCAGGAATGACTGGATTAGAAAAAATGAAAAGCCAGATTCTGAACGAAGCAGAGCTAAGTGCAAAGAAAATTTTGGATGAAGCGAAGCAGGATGCAGAAAAAGTAATGCAGACAGCAAAAGAAAATGCTGAGGCAGAATGTGGGCGTATCTCCAAAAAATCAGAGGCGGAACTCGAAGCGGTAAAAGAAAGAGCAGCCTCTTCCCGTGACCTGCAGAAAAGAAAAGCAGTTCTTCAGGCAAAACAGGAAGTGATTGCAAAGATTCTCGATGACGTTTATGAAGCACTGTTGGTGTTAGATGATAAATCTTATTTTGAATTTATCCGCAAAATGCTGAATAAATTCGTTCTGCCACAGGAGGGAAGCATCTGCTTCTCTTCCAATGATTTAAAGAGAATGCCGGAAAATTTTGAAAGCGAAATTATGGACATTGCAGCCAAAAAAGGCGGAAAATTAACTCTGTTAAAAGAGGGAAACGATAATATCCGCGGCGGTTTTGTTCTTTTATATGGCGGAATCGAAGAAAACTGTACGTTTAAGGCAATGTTCGATTCCAAGAAAGGTGAACTTTCCGATAAAGTTCATGTATTATTATTTTCATAAGCGATAACCGCAAAAAGGAGGAAACTGTTTTGATTGATACAAAATACACTTATGCGGTTGCGCGAATCCGTGCGTTAGAGACATCTTTATTAAATTCAGCGGTGATTGAACAGCTGATGGCATGCCAGACAGATGTGCAGTGCCTGCAGTTGCTTCAGGAAAAAGGTTGGGGAGATGCCGATACACCGGAAAATGCAGAGGCGATATTAAGCAGGGAGCAGGAAAAAATCTGGGAGACAATCCGTGATTTAGGGGTGGATATGTCAATATTTGATGTATTGTCTTATCCGAATCTGTTTCACAATTTAAAAGCTGCAATTAAAGATGCGTGTACATCTGAAAGTGGAAAGCATTTAAATATTTATTATGAAGATACTTCCATCAGTCCGGATGAGATGCTTGAGATTGTAAGAAGCAAAGATTTTTCCAGACTTCCAAAGATAATGTCAGAAGCGGCAAAAGAAGCTTATGAGGCACTGCTTCATACCAGAGACGGGCAGCTTTGTGATATCATCATAGACAAGGCACAGCTCGAAGCTGTTTATCAGGCAGGAAAAGAGGCAAAGGACAGCATTATTAAAGAGTATGCTGAATCGACAGTTGCCATTGCCGATATTAAGATTGCCGTGCGTGCACAGAAAACCGCAAAATCTATGGAATTTATGAAGCGTGCGATGGCGGAATGTGAATCATTAAGTGTAACCCAGCTTGCAAAAGCAGCAGTCAGTGGAATGGATGCAATTGTAGATTATCTTTCCCAGACAGAGTATGCAGAAGGTGGAAGAGCGATTGCAGAATCAGCTTCCGCATTTGAACGTTGGTGTGACAACCGAATGATGCAGACCATGCAACCTCAGAAATATCAGTCGTTTTCGGTAGGTCCTTTGGTAGCTTATGTGCTGGCAAGGGAAAATGAAATAAAAACGGTACGAATCATTGTGTCCGGTAAGCGCAGCGGACTGTCGGATGATTCTATTCGGGAAAGGGTAAGGGAAATGTATGTATAAGATTGCGGTAGTAGGTGATTATGACAGCATTTTTGGCTTTGCGGCGCTGGGTCTTGACACGTTTCCGGTAACATCCCGAAAAGAGGCCGAAGAAAAATTAGAGACACTTGCAGCAAATGAATATGGAATTATTTATATTACAGAAGCGATGGCTGCAGAGTGTGAAAAAATAATCGAAAAATTTCAGGAGCAGCTTTTCCCTGCTGTTATCCGTATTCCGGGAGTTTCCGGTAATACAGGCGATGGTGTGGAAGGCGTGAAGAAATCCGTAGAGCAGGCTGTTGGCTCGGATATCCTTTTTGGAAGTGAAACGTGATGATTAATTAAAGTCACGATACGAATATTTTAGAAAGCAGGTGATTCGTTCCCATGAGCAAAGGTACGATTAAAAAAGTTGCAGGACCGCTGGTTATTGCAGAGGGAATGCGCGATGCAAATATGTACGACGTGGTTCGTGTAAGTAACCAGCGTCTGATTGGTGAGATCATCGAGATGCATGGTGATGAAGCCAGTGTTCAGGTTTACGAGGAGACATCAGGCCTCGGACCTGGAGAACCGGTAGAATCTACAGATGCACCTCTTTCCGTAGAACTTGGACCTGGTCTGATTACCAGTATTTATGATGGAATCCAGCGTCCACTTGATGATATCATGAAAGTTTCCGGAACTAACTTAAAAAGAGGTGTTGAAGTTCCTTCTCTGAAAAGAGATATCAAATGGAACTTTGAACCAGTTGTAAAAGCAGGTGATGAAGTAGAAGCCGGAGATATTCTCGGTACTGTTCAGGAAACAATTGTAGTAAATCATAAAATCATGGTTCCTTACGGAATCAAAGGTAAAGTAAAAAAAATTAAAGCCGGTGAATTTACAGTAGAAGAAGTGGTTGCTGTAATCGAAACCGAAAACGGAGAAGAAGAACTTACAATGATGCAGAAATGGCCGGTTCGTCGTGGACGTCCATATCTGAAAAAACTTCCTCCGGAAATGCCGCTTGTAACAGGACAGCGAGTTGTTGATACTTTCTTCCCAATTGCAAAAGGTGGTGTTGCCGCGGTTCCTGGACCATTCGGTAGTGGAAAAACCGTAATCCAGCATCAGCTTGCAAAATGGGCCGATGCAGATATCGTTGTTTACATCGGATGTGGAGAACGTGGAAATGAGATGACAGACGTATTAAACGAGTTTCCGGAACTGAAGGATCCGAAAACAGGTCAGTCTCTGATGGAAAGAACCGTTCTGATTGCAAATACTTCCGATATGCCGGTTGCAGCCCGAGAAGCTTCTATTTATACCGGTATTACAATTGCAGAATATTTCCGTGATATGGGATATTCCGTAGCGCTGATGGCAGACTCCACCTCACGTTGGGCAGAGGCACTTCGTGAAATGTCAGGACGTCTGGAGGAAATGCCAGGTGAAGAAGGTTATCCGGCATATCTTGGTTCCCGTCTGGCACAGTTCTATGAAAGAGCCGGACATGTAATTTCTCTTGGAAAAGATAAGAGAGAAGGAGCACTTTCTGTTATCGGTGCCGTATCTCCTCCAGGTGGTGATATTTCCGAGCCGGTTTCTCAGGCAACCCTGCGTATTGTAAAAGTATTCTGGGGTCTGGATTCCGCATTGGCTTATAAACGTCATTTCCCGGCAATCAACTGGCTGACCAGTTATTCTCTGTATCTTGACAATATGGAAGACTGGTTTAATACACAGGTTGCATCGGATTGGATGGAAAATCGTCAGAAGTTAATGGGTCTGCTTCAGGACGAAGCAGAACTTGAAGAAATTGTTAAGATGGTAGGTATGGATGCCCTTTCTGCAGGCGACCGTCTGAAAATGGAAGCAGCTCGCTCTATTCGTGAGGACTTCTTACATCAGAACTCCTTCCATGAAGTAGATACCTACAGTTCACTGAAAAAACAGCATCTTTTGATGCAGCTGGTTGTAGCATTTTATGAACAGTCCAAAGAAGCGTTGGAAAAAGGTGCTTCTATTCAGGGACTGCTTAAAATGGAAGTTCGTGAAAAAATCGGACGTTTCAAATATGTGACAGAAGATAAATTAGATGAAGAATACGACCGCATTGAAAAAGAACTGGCATCAGAAATTGCGAATGTATTAGGAAAGGGGGACTTCTAAAATGCCGAAAGAGTATAGAACCATACAGGAAGTTGCCGGACCTCTGATGTTAGTACGTGGTGTTGAAAATGTACACTATGACGAGCTGGGAGAAATCGAGCTGGCAAGTGGAGAAACAAGACGTTGTAAAGTTCTGGAAATTAACGGAACGGACGCTTTAGTACAGTTATTTGAAAGTTCAACAGGTATCAACCTGTCCAACAGTAAAGTACGTTTCCTTGGACGAAGCATGGAACTTGGTGTATCAGAAGATATGCTTGGTCGTGTCTTTGACGGTCTGGGACGTCCGATTGATGATGGTCCGGAAATTCTCCCGGAAGAGAGAAGAGATATCAATGGTCTGCCAATGAATCCGGCAGCCAGAATGTATCCGGAAGAGTTTATTCAGACAGGTGTATCCGCAATTGACGGACTGAACACACTGGTTCGTGGACAGAAACTTCCAATCTTCTCAGCATCCGGTCTGCCGCATGCACAGCTGGCAGCACAGATAGCAAGACAGGCAAAAGTTCGTGGAACAGGTGAAAACTTTGCCGTTGTATTTGCTGCAATGGGTATCACATTCGAGGAATCTAACTTCTTTATTGAAAGCTTTAAAGAAACAGGAGCGATTGACAGAACTGTTCTGTTTATCAACCTTGCAAATGACCCTGCGGTAGAGCGTATTGCAACACCGAAGATGGCATTAACCGCAGCAGAATATCTTGCATTTGAAAAAGATATGCACGTACTGGTTATTCTGACTGATATCACAAACTACGCCGATGCACTTCGTGAGGTATCCGCCGCACGTAAAGAAGTTCCGGGACGTCGTGGTTATCCGGGTTACATGTATACAGACCTTGCAACAATGTATGAAAGAGCAGGACGTAAGAGAGGAAGTAATGGTTCTATTACTATGATTCCGATTCTGACCATGCCTGAAGATGACAAAACTCATCCAATCCCTGACCTTACCGGATACATCACAGAAGGTCAGATTATCTTAAGCCGTGAACTTTACAGAAAAGGTGTAACACCGCCAATCGATGTATTACCATCTCTGTCTCGTCTGAAAGATAAAGGTATTGGTGAAGGTAAAACCCGTGCAGACCATGCAAATACAATGAATCAGTTATTTGCAGCTTATGCGCGTGGTAAAGATGCGAAAGAGCTGATGACTATTCTTGGTGAAGCAGCACTTTCAGATATCGACTTAATTTATGCAAAATTTGCAGATGCATTTGAACAGGAATATGTTTCACAGGGATATAATGCAAACCGTGATATCGAAGAAACTCTTCGTATCGGCTGGAAATTGCTTTCCTTACTGCCTAGAAGCGAACTGAAACGTATCGATGACAAGTATCTGGACGAATATTACGGCAAATGTTGAAAGAGGTGATTGGATTTGGCATCTACCCAGATAAATCCAACCAGAATGGAGCTGAATAAGCAGAAGAAAAAATTAGTCACTGCCGTAAAAGGACACAAACTTTTAAAGGATAAACGTGATGAACTGATGCGTCAGTTCCTTGACCTGGCAAGGGAAAACATGGCTCTGCGTTTAAAAGTAGAAGAGGGAATCGCAAATGCAAATAAGAACTTTGTCATTGCAAAAGCCGGAATGTCAGAACAGATTTTAAATACTGCGCTGATGGCACCAAAGCAGGAAGTTTATCTGGAAGCGGGAAAGAAAAACGTAATGAGCGTTGATATTCCGGTATTCCAGTCACAGACAAGAACTGCTGATGCAAATGATATTTATTCTTACGGTTTTGCATTTACTTCCGGAGATTTGGATGGTGCGGTAAAATCACTGGCAGATATTTTGCCGGATATGCTGCGCCTGGCTGAAGTGGAGAAATCCTGTCAGCTGATGGCTGCGGAAATCGAAAAGACCCGTCGTAGAGTAAACGCTCTGGAACATGTAATTATTCCGGAAGCACAGAATAATATTAAATATATTACTATGAAATTGGATGAAAATGAGAGAAGTACCCAGATTCGTCTGATGAAAGTAAAAGATATGATGCTTGAGGATGCTCATAAGTTTAAAGAAAAAGACAGAGAGCGTGCTTACGCAAATATGGAAGAGTAAGTAAAAGCGAAAAGAGAAAAGGAAGCCATGGCAATTGCCGTGGCTTCTTTTTCTATACATATTGGATAGATAAAGATACGATAATTGTATAAAAAAAATAGAAATTTTGATATTCAGAACGGTTCAGATGTGATAAAGTTTAAAGTAGAAAACCAACGTAGAAAGGGGAATTATTTTTTAATGAAGCGTGATATTAAAGCAATTGTAAAACAGATGACGTTAGAAGAAAAAGCCGGAATGTGTTCCGGAGAAGATTTCTGGCATTTAAAGAGTGTAGAGCGTCTTGGAATCCCGAGTGTGATGGTAAGTGACGGTCCTCACGGGTTAAGAAAACAGGATCAGGAGGCAGACCATCTTGGAGCAAATGATAGTATTAAAGCAGTGTGCTTTCCAACTGCGTGTGCGACAGCCTGCTCATTTGACCGAGACTTATTATACAAATTGGGAGAGACCTTAGGTGATGAGTGTCAGGCACAGAACCTTTCTGTTATTTTAGGTCCGGCAGTTAATATCAAACGTTCTCCGCTGTGTGGAAGAAATTTTGAATATTTCTCGGAAGACCCGTATCTTGCATCCGAGATGGCAGGGGCACACATCAAAGGAGTACAGTCTAAAAACATCGGTACTTCGATTAAGCATTTCGCAGCAAACAATCAGGAATATAGAAGAATGTCCTGTTCTTCGGAAATTGATGAGCGTACGTTTCGTGAAATCTATTTAGGGGCATTTGAAACTGCGATTAAAGAAGGCAAACCGGACACCGTGATGTGCTCTTATAATAAAATTAATGGCGAATTTGCATCCGAAAATCATAAACTGCTCACAGAAATTTTAAGAGATGAGTGGGGATTTGAAGGTTATGTCATGTCTGACTGGGGTGCGGTTAATGAACGTGTGAAAGGATTAAAAGCCGGTCTGGATTTGGAAATGCCGGGAAGCGGTGGATATACCGATGCAGAAATCGTATCAGCGGTCAAAGACGGAACATTAGAAGAAAGTGTGCTTGATACCGCAGTAGAACGTATTTTAAATATTATTTTTAAATATACAGATAATCGTCAGGAAGGCAGATTTGATTTAGAAGCGGACCATCAAATCGCAAAGAAAATTGCGGAAGAATCAATGGTTCTGCTTAAAAATGACGGAATCCTGCCACTTAAAGCCGGTGAGCAGAAGATTGCTTTTATTGGTAAATTTGCAGAAAAACCAAGATTCCAGGGTGGCGGAAGTTCCCATATTAATTCTTTTAAAGTAGAAAGTGCACTGGATGCGGTAAAAGCGTATACGGAAGTTGCTTATGCACAGGGGTATGATGTAAAAGAAGATAAAATTGACGAAGCGATGGTAAAAGAAGCTGTGGAAACTGCAAAAAATGCAGATGTTGCAGTTATTTTTGCAGGACTTCCGGATGCCTTTGAATCCGAAGGATATGACAGAGAACATATGGGAATGCCAGACTGTCAGAATTATCTGATTCAGGAAATCTTAAAAGTACAGAAAAGTGTTGTAGTTGTACTGCATAACGGTTCACCGGTGGAAATGCCGTGGGCAGATGACGTAAGTGCAATCTTAGAAGCGTATCTTTGTGGACAGGCAGTTGGCGAAGCAGAAGCAGATATCTTATTTGGTAAAGTGAATCCATCCGGAAAACTGGCAGAAACCATTCCATATCATTTAGAAGACAATCCATCTTACTTAAATTTCCCAGGAGATGGACAAAAAGTGGAATATAAAGAAGGCGTATTTGTCGGATACCGCTATTATGATATGAAAAAAATGCCGGTTCGATATCCATTTGGATATGGTTTAAGTTACACCACATTTGAATACAGTGATTTACAGCTTTCAAAAGAAAAAATCAAAGATACGGAAACCCTTCAGGTTAGTGTAAAGGTAAAAAATACCGGAAAAATGGCAGGAAAAGAAGTGGTACAGCTCTATGTTTCTGATAAAACAAATGCAGTCATGCGTCCGGTAAATGAACTGAAAAACTTTGTGAAAGTAGAATTACAGCCACAGGAAGAAAAGACTGTGACAATGGAACTTAATAAACGAAGTTTTGCATGGTATAATACAAAAGTAAATGACTGGTATGCGGGAAGCGGAACTTATGAAATCTTAATCGGAAGTTCTTCCAGAGACATTCGATTAACCAAAACAGTAGAACTTGAATCTACAATGAAGATTCCGATGGAAATTCATACAAACACGACTATTTCTGAATTGATGGAAAATGAAAAAGCAAAAGAAGTCATGAAAGATTTAGTAGACCAGATGATGGCAAACATCGGTGGTGGAGAAGAAGGCAGTGCGGCAAGCGAAGCAATTTCTCAAGAGATGATGATTAAGATGATGGAAAATTCTCCACTTCGTGCTTTGAGAAGTTTTGCCGGAATCAGTACGGAAGAAGTGCAGGAATTAATTAAAAAGTTAAAAGAAGCAGTAAAATAAATATTTTTTGGGAAAAGGGTTTTGCCTTTTCCCATTTTTATTGCCAAAATTCGACAAATATTCACAAATGGGTATACAGGAGGACAAGAAAAACATTCTACAATATAGTAAAAATTGGAAATTATTGGAGAATGTTTATAACGTTGGAGCACAATAGTATATCTCAAAGACTGGTGTCTTATCGCCAGCAGCTTGGCAAAAGTCAGGCAGAAATGAGCAGAGAATTTGGTGTGAATCAAAGCCACTACAGTAAACTGGAAAGTGGAACAAAATATATTTCATACAGCAGTTTGAAGAAGTTTGAAAAGGCTGGAGGAGATGTCAATTATCTGGTTACCGGTGTGCATTATAAAACAGGAATCGTGGAGGACTGTATGAAACGGTGCAGGACTTCGGATGGAAAAATAGAATTAATGAAGGCATTATTCTGGCTGACCAGACAGGGAATTATGCTGATGCACGGAGAAAACTGGAAAGAGGCAAATCAGAGAGTGTGGAAGTATATCCGGCTTGCTGAAGAAAAAGAACAACATAGAAATATCTGGAGAAGTATCCGAAAAATAGAAGATTTGACACAAATGAAAATGGCGGAACGGCTGGATATTAATATCAAACGTTACCAGCGTCTGGAACGAATGGAAGCAGAGCCGGATGCTGTGATTTTAAATTCTTTGTATACACTGTTTGGGTATTCTCCTTTGATTATTTTGCATGAAAATCTGTATTATGCGGAAGAAATTAATAAATGCTGGAGTGAATTTTCGGATGAAGTCAGAATGCAATTGAATGGAGTATTGGAACAAGATTTGAAATTGATTGCACTGTGTGAGCAGGAGACAGATATAGCTTTACAGAAAATCTGAAAAATGGTAGGGTTAATTGGAATGGTAGTTTCAGGATTATTATCTCTGGCGCTTCCGTTGTGGTTAGTTGGTGGAGTTGTCGTACCGGTTTTGCGAAAAAATGAAAAATCTTGAGGGCGTTGTTTGTTTAAAACAGCGCTCTTTTTGTCGTAAAATTTACGAGAATTTTGGCGCTTGTGCTTATAATGAAATCAAGAAGAACAAAAAGAAACAGAAAATTTTGAGAATACAGAAAAAAGCACAGGAGGTCAGTTATAATGAAAGAAGAAAGCTATATCCGCAATGTTAAATATTTTTTAGAAGAGCTCATTAGAGGTTGTGGAATCATCCAAAAAGAAAATCCAGCGGTTCAATTTACCAAAGATGCAAAAGCAGGACTTTATCTACTATAGAGCAGAAAACCCCATCCGACGAGTCGGTTGGGGATGAATGCTCATTTTTTCTTGTGATGAACGTATTTCCGTTTTTGTTTTTCGATTCCTTGTTGTTGAATGTATTGTTCTAATACTTCCAAATTTGCACCGCCAGTTGTCGATAAGAAGTAACTGTCACTCCAAAAAGAATCTTTCCATAATTGATTGTGAATTTGTTCCCAGAAGCGTTTTCGGACTTCCTTTGAAAGCTGAGTCTTTAAATTACAGATAATAACAGAAGGTGCAGCGGATGGCGGAAGTTCAAATAGGATATGGATGTGGTCTTCTTCACCATTAAATTCCAAAAGTTTTCCATGATAACGCTGTGAAATTAAGTAATCTGTGTGACTACGCATAAAAGCAAGGATTTCTGGTGTGATTACTTTTCTTCGATATTTAATGACGAAAACAGCGTAATAGGTCAGACAGCAGACCGAGTGAGCATTTCTGGTATAAGTTTTGTTGTCCATAAATTTCTCCTTTCTTTAAAATAACCGATGTTGTAAAACGGCTTGATTTGTGCTATAATTATACTATAAATAAAGGATTATTTCAATTATTGTTATATTTTCAACCGACAAACCGTTTTGAGAAAAGGAGTGTTTTCATGCAGTTAACCAGAACGATAAATGCAGATAAGCGGTATTATCTGGATGAGGATGAAATCCAGAACGTAGAGTCTTTGATTCAGACGATGGAACGATTTAATCATATCAAAATCAAGCTCTATAACTGCTTGTATGACAAATTCTTTTTAAAAAGAGGTCCGTTATTAGAAGGAACCTACAGCTCCTGGCTGAAAAGGAACTATGGAACAACGGACTATTATAATTGTGCCATCTATACTTATGCGTCTTCTGTTCTTTCTTCTCAAAAGGAATTGAATCGATTGTATCAGAGAACAAAAGAAAAAGATATTGAGACACGGAATCAAAAGATAAAACGAACACAGGAAGAATTGGAAAAGAAGCAGGGAATCAAATCTTCTCTGCGAACTTATTTTAAAAGCGGAATCTGGGAGCGTCCTTATCCAAAGTGTCGAATTACAATGGAACGAAACCAAATTTTTCTTCCAAATGGAACCTACTTTCCAGCCGAAGAATACGAAAGAAAAATAGAACGTTCCATTCGTCGATTGAAAACAAGAATTGCATTACTGGAATCTTCTAAGAAAAGAGCCATTCAAAGGCTGGAATGGTTAAAAAAGTTTCCACCGAAGAGAATTGTATTTGGTGGAAGAAAACAATATCAAAAGAAAGACAATCCAAAAGTCGATCGTGAACAGTGGAAACAGGAATTCTTTGAATCCCGCCATGCTTCAATGAGCCTTCCGGGACGTCATACTTCAAAAAACTGTAACTTTCTGGTCAGAAAAGAAGAAAGAAATTTGATTGTAAAATGTATGGATGGAAAAGAAACGGTATTTAAAAAGTTCCATCTTGCAAGGCAACAGGAACTTTGGGAAGAAATGCTTCAGGCAAAAAAACAGGAACGAAAAGCGATTTGTTATAATTTTCAGTTGAAACGAGAGAAAACTGGTCGAAGATATCTGATTGTATCGGTGACGCTTTTACTGGAAAATAAATATTGCAATGAATCTTTTGAAAAAGGCTGTGTTTCGATTGATTTGAATTATGACCATGTAGCAGTTTCAGAATTAGATGAAAAAGGAAACCGTCTGGGTGGGACAGTCATTCGTTTTTCACCGGAATTGAAAACAAAAGGGCAGATTTCAGAAGAAATCGGAAGAGTGATGGCAAAGGTAGGACGTTATTGCGCCGAACGGAAGAAACCGCTTATTATGGAAGATTTGGATACCACGCTTGCAAAACACGGAATGAAGTATGGATGTAAGAAAAAGAATCGACATGCTTCTTTGTTTGCTTACCGAAAAATGACGACCTGTTTGGAAAATCAAGCCTATAAACAAAGTTTTGGAATCTATAAAATGAATCCGGCTTATACCAGCCAAATGGGGAAGTTTTTGTATTTAAGACCATTTGGACTTTCCATTCATGAAGCAGCATCGTATACGATTGGATTAAAAGGAATGGGAATTCGGGAAAAACTGTTACCGGATGAGCGGTTACTTGTGTTATTACCAGAAAAGGCAAAAGAACAACTAAAAAATGGAACCGATATTGTGAGTATCATTCCAGCATGGAAACAGTTAACAAAAGCATTTCGTGGAGTTTCGCCCCATAGTTTTTACCGGGAACTGCCTTATGAAGTCTTAGAAGAAAGAAAAAAAGGAACATTAAAAAGTATTGCATCGGAAATGAAAAAATGGACGCAAAATAATCGATATGAGTATGTATAAAAGAAGATAGAAAAAAGAAAAAGCGAAATACAAAAATATAGAAATAGAAGAAATATTCGGATATTCTTACCAGTCATTTTGTACTAGTCAGTTGAATGAGTGGGCAGGGAGCTGGATGGACGGGAATATCTGACTTACGCCAACATACAAAAACATTCCTGAAAACGGGTTTGTTCTCTGTTGGAACACCCATGAGCTGAACGAGTGGGTATCGGGCGAAAGCCCGTAGGAATCCCCATCCGACGTTAGTCGGTTGGGGTAGTTCAAGATAACTATACGGATGAAGTCTATAACAGCATGTTAAAGGATATTGAAGACGTCGCAAAATTCTGGCATGGAAAGAAGTATGAAACGGTCTATAACTTATTTCAAAATGCATTGGCTGGTGTAAAAGTCAATTCCGATGATATGTGGCAGATTGCAAAGATTCTTACCAAAAGCTGTGAAAACTCCATGACTGCCAGATACAAGCTTGAGAAACCGGTTCCGAAAAATGAGGAAGAACCGGAATGGGAAGATTTCGAAGATGAGGAACTCATCGATGCGTTTGAAGAAGAAAAACAGATGACTCCAAAAGAAATCTATCGTTATGTTTCGAGCCAGATTTTGGGTCAGGAAGAAGCAGTAAAAGCGGCTTCCATGCTGTTATATAATCATCTGCATGGAAAGAAGCGCAATGTATTATTTGCCGGACCTACCGGATGTGGAAAAACCGAAATCTGGAGGGTACTAAGCCAGTTATATCCGAATATCCAAATTGTCGATGGTACAATGCTTACAATGGAAGGCTGGAGTGGTGCGTTTAAACTTCGTGACATTTCTGGTGGTTAGATGAAGAAACACAGATGAATTACACAGATATCTTTATCATGGATGATGAAGGTGAGAGGGAGCAGGTTGTTTTGTCTCTGGAGAAAATTGTAAGAGGAGCACTGCGCCTGTTTGCTGAAATCAATCAGCATTAATACGAAAAGGAGACAGTCGTTATGGGAATTGATTGGGAAGAAATTTTAGATGCAGAAGGAGAAGACTTAGATAGCGCTTATACAGATAGTTTACCAGATAGTGAACCTTATCCGAACGATTATGCTGAACCGATGCGTGAAAATCGTCTCACCCCGGAGGAGATTAAGAAGATAACGTTAGAACGAAAGGAGAGATGGAAAAAATACAAAGAAGAATATGAGGAGTTTTTTGGAGAGGAGTTTGAATTAGAACTGGCTGATGATAGAAGCACAGGAAAAAAATAAATGGTAATCGAAAAGCAGATTTGTGGAAAAATCATAAGTCTGCTTTTTGAACGCAGATAAGCATTCCACCGCTTCAAGTGCGCAGAGCAATAAGCGGCGGGTGAGGGGGATGCTTCTGTCAGTGG
>OGRK01001048.1_pt1 | contig 19873 bp, 15 predicted proteins | sample 1553471 | NCBI WGS metagenome assembly OGRK01 (sample SAMEA2580080, study PRJEB22360) | human gut metagenome | biome: human gut; feature: human-associated habitat; material: faeces | place: Denmark | collected 2008/2010
CTCGTCATCAATCGCTTTAACGCCGAATATTTCGGCAGCCTTTCCGCCGGGCGGGAAGACGCCGGCGGCCTGCGCGACCTCGATGACGTCATCGACCAAAGCGGCGTGCGGCTCATCGGCATCGTACCCGAAGATAGACAAATGACGGCTGCTTTTCAGCGTGGCTGCGTGCCGGCGGATGACCTGCCCGGCATGACGGCGCTTTCCCGCATAGCGGCACGCATGAACGGTGTTTCGGTTCCCTTATCGTTGTGACATTTGGGATAGGGGCCGAATGATTATAAACAGGGAGGAATTTTCATGAATATCGCGCTTACGGCGCATGACGCAAAAAAAGAGCTTATGGTACAGTTCTGCATCGCTTACTGCGGCATCCTGAGCCGGCATAATCTCTGTGCGACCGGCACTACCGGTAAGCTTGTAGAGGAAGCAACCGGTCTTTCGGTCCACCGCTTTTTAAGCGGCCCACAGGGCGGCGATCAGCAGATTGCGGCGCGTATCTCCTGCAACGAGATCGACCTTTTGCTGTACTTCCGCGACCCCATGCAGAAGCAGGCACTGGAGCCGCACGATAAAAACCTGCTCCGTCTCTGCGACCTGAATAACATTCCCGTGGCGACGAACATCGCAACGGCAGAGGTGCTCATCCATGGTCTCGAGCGCGGCGACCTCGATTGGCGCGAGATTGTAAAGCTGTAAATTTAAAACCAAAGCGTATGCTTTGAAAATACACCGGCATTGACCGGGAAGAGTATCTGCCATGGGGCACAAAACAGAGAGCGCCGCAAATGCTGAGAGCGGCGCGTGCATCCGGCAGAGAAAGACACCCGTGAGCCGCACGAAAGTGCGTTTTCCGCGTTAAGGAAAGAAAGGGGAGGGGAAGCTTTCGCTTTTTCTCCCGAAAAAGGGTGGCACCACGAACCTGTTTCGTCCCTTATCCGTTTTGGGTAAGGGTTTTTTTATTTTTCATGAATGAGAGGGATATTTTATGGAATTGATCACAAAAGCGCCTAAGGGCACCGTGGATATCATTCCGGGTGAATCCGAAAAATGGTCGCTTGTGGAAGCCGTTATGACGGATGAAGCGGAACTGAACGGCTTTTCCGAGATCCGCACCCCGGTGTTTGAGCACACCGAGCTCTTCCTGCGCTCCGTCGGCGACACCACCGACGTGGTGGAAAAGCAGATGTACACGTTTGAAGATAAGGGCGGCCGCTCCATTACGCTGCGCCCGGAGGGTACGGCGGGCGCCGTGCGCGCCATGCTGGAAAACGGCCTGTATAACGGCGGTTACCCGGTAAAGCTCTACTATAAGACCTCCTGCTACCGCTACGAAAAGCCGCAGGCAGGCCGTCTGCGCGAGCTGCATCAGTTCGGCGTGGAGATGTTCGGCACCGCAGAACCGGCGGCGGACGCACAGGTCATCGCTATGGCCATGTCCATTTTCAATCGCCTCGGCCTTGCCGATGACATTGAGGTCTCTATCAACTCCATCGGCTGCCCCACCTGCCGCGCAGAGTACAGAAAGGCGCTGAGAACGTATTTCGAGGGCTATAAGGATCAGCTCTGCGAGACCTGCAATTCCCGCTTGGAGCGCAACCCCATGCGTATTCTGGACTGCAAAAGCCCCGTTTGCGGCGAGATTGCCAAGGGTGCGCCGAAGATCACGGATTATCTCTGCGACGACTGCCGTGCGCACTTTGAAAAGGTGCAGACGCTGCTGAAATCTATCAATATTCCGTTTTCCATCGATCCCGGCATCGTCCGCGGTCTCGATTACTACACCCGCACCGTGTTTGAGTTCCCCTCGAAGCGCTTCGGCTTTGCGCTCGGCGGCGGCGGACGCTACGACGGCCTCGTAGAAGAAGTCGGCGGCAAGCCCACACCGGCACTCGGCTTCGGTCTCGGTCTTGACCGCATCCTGATGGCGATGAACGAGATGGGCGCAGACTTCGGAAATGACGCAAAGTGCGAGGTCTACATCGCGTCTCTGGGCGAAGCGGCGCAGATGAAGGCGTTCCAGCTCACTGAAAAAATGCACAGCTGCGGCATCGCGGCAGACTGCGATCTGTGTGCACGCGGTCTGAAAGCCCAGATGAAATACGCCGACAAAATCGGCGCGCAGTACAGCATCGTCCTCGGCGACGATGAGATCGCAAACGGCGAAGCCGTGCTTAAAAACATGAAGACGGGCGAAAAGAAGAAGATCTCCCTCAACGACGACTTTGTTGATACGTACATCACGGCCGTCACCGAGCAGGAAGACGCCATGCCCATCACATTTTAACCGGTCACACTAACGAAAGAGGAAATCAATCATGACACAATCGAGAACCCATACCTGCGGCGAACTCCGCCTTGCAAACGCAGGCGAGACCGTCACACTGGTCGGCTGGATGGAAAACATCCGCGAAGTCGGCAATAACTTTGCGTTTTTGGTGCTGCGCGATTTCTACGGCACCACGCAGGTCGTCATCGAAAACGAAGAGATGATGAACATTGTAAAGCCCCTCAATAAGGAATCCACGATTTCCGTTACGGGCATCGTGCGCGAGCGCACCAGCAAAAACCCGAAGCTCCCCACCGGCGACATCGAGATCGCGCCGACGGAGATCACCGTGCTCGGCCGCTGCCGTTATAACGAGCTGCCGTTCGAGATCAATCACTCCCGCGAAGCGGACGAGAGCCAGCGTTTAAAATACCGCTATCTCGACCTGCGTAATCCGGAAGTGAAAGCCAACATCATCCTGCGCTGCAACGTTGTTTCCGCTCTGCGCACCGCTATGACGGAGCACGGCTTTTTAGAGATCACCACGCCGATTCTCACGGCTTCTTCGCCGGAGGGCGCGCGCGATTACCTCGTCCCGGCGCGTAAGCACCCGGGCAAGTTCTACGCCCTGCCGCAGGCGCCGCAGCAATTTAAGCAGCTCCTCATGACCGCGGGCTTTGACCGCTACTTCCAGATCGCACCGTGCTTCCGTGACGAGGATGCGCGCGGCGACCGTTCTCCGGGCGAATTCTACCAGATGGATATGGAAATGGCGTTCGCCTCGCAGGAAGACGTTTTTGCCGTCATCGAAGACGTTCTTCCGCCGATTTTTGCAAAGTACGGCACGTATAACATCGCGTCCTCCGCACCGTTTGCCCGCATCCCGTACCGTCAGGCCATGGAGGAGTTCGGCTCCGATAAGCCGGACCTGCGCATCGACCTGCGCGTCAAGGACGTTACGGACATTCTGCAAAACTGCGGCTTCGGCCCGTTTGAAAACAACATCGTCAAGGCTGTCCCGGTTTCAAACTGCAAGCTTGCCCGCAAGGCGGTCGATAAGCTCTGCGCAGACGTAGAGGTGCAGGCCGGCCAGAAGCCGTACTGGTTCAAGGTCGATGAATCCGGCGCCATTGCCGGCGGCATCGCAAAGTTTATCAATGCGGATGAAAAGACCGTGGAAGCCGTCAAATCCGCGCTGTCTCTCGAGCCGAATACGCTCGTGTTCCTCTCCGCGGGCAAGCGTGAGGAGGCCCAGAAGACCGCAGGCGTCATGCGTCGTATGCTCGGCGCGGCGTGCGAGGGCCACATGGATAAAGAGCGCTACGAGTTCTGCTGGATCGTCGATTTCCCCATGTACGAGATCGGCGAGGAATCCGGCGAGCTGGAGTTCTGCCACAACCCGTTCTCCATGCCCTCCGGCGGTATGGAAACGCTGCTTAAGGCCGAGCGCGGCGAGATTGACCCGCTCGACATTCTGGCAGACCAGTACGACCTCGTTTGCAACGGCGTAGAGCTCTCCTCCGGTGCTGTGCGTAACCATGACCCGGAGATCATGGTCAAGGCGTTCGAGATGGTACGCCTCGGCGAAGACGATGTAAAGGCGAAGTTCCCGGCCATGTACAACGCATTCTGCTACGGAGCGCCGCCGCACGCCGGCATCGCCCCGGGCGTAGACCGCATGGTTATGCTGCTCTCCGGCGAAGAATCCATCCGTGAGGTCATCGCGTTCCCGATGAACAAGAGCGCACAGGATGTCATGATGGACGCACCGTCCAAAGTCACCGAGGCACAGCTCAAAGAGCTGCACATCGCCGTGACGGAAGAAGAGTAATGTTCTCTTTAGAACAGAACACGTATAAAAACGCGCGGCTCGGCGATACCGATTTCACGGACGCCGAGCTGCGCGGCTATACGTTTGAAAATTGCGACCTGCGCGGCGCGATGTTTTCCGGCGCTTTGCTTGAAAAATGCCGCTTTTCTGCGTGCGCGTTCGATTTTTCTCGCTTAAACGACGTTTTGGCGCGCGGCTGTTCGTTTGAAAACTGTACGTTTTCGGGCGCAAGCCTGTTTGTCACCGCGTTTGAGAATTGCCGTGTCTCGGGCTGCTCCTTTTCGGGCGCAGACCTCACCGGCTGGGCCGTGCGCGGCGGCACACTCGAATACTGTGTGCTCGATCATTGTCCGCTCAAAAAGCAGGACTTTTCCGGCATCAGTCTGCGCGGTACGAGCTTTGCGGAAGCGGACCTCGAAAAAGCCGATCTTTCCGGCTGCGACCTTACGGAGACCGTGTTCCGCAATGCGCAGCTGAAAGAATGCGACCTGCGCCGTGCCAAATTTTCGCGCACCGATATCCGCTTTGCAAAAATGCAGAAAACAAAGATCGATTTGGAGGGCGCGGTGTATCTCGCAGGATTGCTCGGTGCCGTCGTCAACTAAAAAACCGGCAAAAAATTTCGTGAAAAAACGCGTTTTATTTTGTCAACCGCCGTATGGCGTGCATAGGGCTTATAAACGGGTATAGACGGTGTGCAACCGCGCCGAAATGTGCCCCAAAAACCGTGAAAAAACGCCATGAAATCACAAGTTATACCGCGCGTTATGGAAAAACCGTTTCCATGATGCGCGGTATATTTTGTTATTATTATGTAAACCTAATACTATATATAGTGGTTTTGGCACTAAATATGCCCTTGACATGTATAGGAAAAGCGCCTATAATCGAAAGTACAGAAAGCGCAAAGCAAAGGCTCTTAGGCTTTGCCGCAGGGGAGAAACGGAAAGGGAAGTTAAACGTATGATTCGATATATTGTCAAGCGCAGCGGGGACAAGGTGTCGTTCGATGCGCGGAAAATCAAAAGCGCCATTTTTAAGGCCAATACCAGGATCGCCGCAGAGCGTATGAGCGACGCCGATCTGAACGAATTGACCGAAGAGGTGCTTACGGCGCTCGAAAAGCTGCCGGGTACGCCCACGGCGCAGGAAATTCAAAACGTGGTGGAGGAAAAGCTTCTTGCCGCCGATTACGCCAAAACGGCGAACGCTTACATCAATTATCGCACGGAGCATGAGCACCTGCGCGAAATGGACGACGAGCTTGTGAAGATTTTTGAAAACCTCACGTTCCGCCCGTCCGAAGAGGATGACTTAAAGCGCGAAAACGCGAATATCAACGCCGATACCGCCATGGGCACCATGCTGAAATACGGCTCCGAAAGCGCCAAGGCGTTTTACGATAAATATGTCATTCCGCCGGAGATTGCCAAAGCACACGCGAGCGGCGACATTCACATTCACGATAAAGACTTTTACGCCCTCACCGAAACATGTTGTCAGATTGACCTTCTAAAGCTGTTTCAAGACGGATTTTCCACAGGCCACGGCTATTTGAGAGAGCCGAACGATATCCGCAGCTACGCCGCACTCGCGTGCATCGCCATTCAGGCAAACCAAAACGAGATGCACGGCGGCCAAAGCGTGCCGAATTTCGACTATGCTATGGCGGAGGGCGTGAAGAAAACGTACCGCAAGCAGTATTTCCGTGCGCTCGCGCAGTATATTGAGGTTCGGTTTGATATGAGCGCCTCCGATGCCGCCGCGCTGACGGCTGCCATCAAAGAAGCGCTCGGCACCGATGTCACAATGCACACCGCAGAAGCTTACGCCGAAAAGCTGCGCGCGTTTCTGCCGCGCCATCAAGCAGAAAACGGCTTCCAGATCATCACGGGCGACGCTGCCCGCGCCGCCGCGGAATACGCCGCAAAGACCGCCTACAAAGAGACGGATGCTGCCACGTATCAGGCCATGGAAGCGCTCGTCCACAATTTAAACACCATGAATTCCCGCGCCGGCGCACAGGTACCGTTCAGCTCCTTAAACTACGGCACGGATACCTCGCCGGAGGGCAGAATGGCCGTGCACAACTTGCTCCGCGCTACGGAAGCGGGGCTCGGCGACGGCGAAACACCCATTTTCCCGGTTCAAATTTTCAAAGTCAAGGAGGGCGTCAACTACAACGAGGGCGACCCGAACTATGACCTGTTCCGCCACGCGCTGCGCTGCTCCGCCAAGCGCCTGTTCCCGAATTTCAGCTTTTTGGACGCCCCGTTCAACCTGCAATACTATAAACCCGGCGATTATAACACCGAGGTGGCGTACATGGGCTGCCGTACGCGCGTCATGGGCAATGTATTCGATAACACAAAGGAAGTCACCTGCGGCAGAGGTAATTTGAGCTTCACCTCCATCAACCTGCCGCGCATCGGCATTGAAGCGAAGGGCGATATGAAAACGTTCTATAAGCTGCTCGATGAAAAAATCGCGCTCGTGGAAGAACAGCTTCTGCACCGCTTCAAAATCCAGTGCAGCAAAAAGGTGTATAATTATCCGTTCCTCATGGGGCAGGGCGTGTGGATCGATTCCGAAAAACTCGACCGCAACGATTCCGTCGCCGAAATCTTAAAGCACGGCACCTTAAGTGTCGGCTTCATCGGCCTTGCCGAGACCTTAAAAGCCCTTACCGGTAAGCACCACGGCGAAAGCGAAGAAAGCTGGAAGCTGGGGCTTGAGATCATCTCCCATATGCGGGAGAAAATGGACGAAAAAAGCCGTGAGACCGGCCTCAACTTTACCTTGCTCGCAACGCCCGCAGAGGGGCTTTCCGGCCGCTTTGTGCGCATAGACCAAAAGAAATACGGCAAAATTCCCGGCGTTACGGACAGAGAGTATTACACAAACTCGTTTCACGTGCCGGTGTATTACCCCATCAGCGCCTATGAAAAGATTCGCAGAGAAGCGCCGTTTCACGCGCTCACGAATGCGGGGCATATCAGCTACGTGGAGCTCGACGGCGATACGTGCAAAAACATCGACGCATTTGAAAGCATCGTGCGCTGCATGAAAGAAATGGGTATCGGCTATGGCTCGGTTAACCACCCCGTAGACAGAGACCCTGTGTGCGGGTATAACGGCATCATCGACGAGGTGTGCCCGAGGTGCGGCAGAAGAGAGGGCGAAGGCGTTCCGCTCGAAAGGCTTCTGGAGCTGAAAAAGCGCTACCACGACGTCCCGGATTATTCGCATTTGATTCGATAGGGCAAAGTTACCCTCAACGGTGATTAAAAGTTTCGCCCGCCTTTTCAAAGGCGGTGGATTCTCAAGGCAAAGCCTTGAGTCGCCATTCGCAAATGGCGAAACCCTTTTGCCTACCAAAAATCAGGACGGGAACTTCAACAGTCCGGTGGACTGTTGAAGTATGGGAGATCCAATTAGAGGGTCTCCCAATGAACTTGAACCGCAAGTTCATAAAAGCAAAAACGGCAACACATGGGTTTAACCTGAACGACAAGTCGTTCAGCTATGGTTTTGTGCTTTTGATGATTGAAAATCATCAATTTCGCTGCGCGAAACCAGCCCAAGAACCACCTAAAGGCGGCATCCGCCGCCTTTAGAAAAATTGAAATGAATGTAAAAATGTATTTATAAAAAGAATCGAGGCAGTTATCATGTCACCCAAAACGCAGAAAAATACAAAAACCATCATCGTCGGCGAAGGCCGCGGGTTCGACCGCATCCGCCGCATCACAGGCTACCTTGTCGGCACCACCGACCGCTGGAACGACGCCAAACGCGCCGAAGAACACGACCGCGTAAAGCACAGCCTGTAAGGCACGGCAAAATGGAAATCCGCATTTCCGGCATCGTGAACGATTCCATCGTGGACGGGCGCGGCATCCGCCTCACCGTGTTCACACAGGGCTGTCCGCACCATTGTCCCGGCTGCCATAACCCTCAAACGCATGATTTTGCGGGCGGCAGGGTGGAAGACACCGATGTCATCTTTGACATGTTCAAAAAAAATCCGCTGCTGCGCGGCATCACATTTTCGGGCGGTGAGCCGTTCTGCCAGCCAAAGCCGCTTTTAGCGCTCGCAAAGCAGGTGCACGCCCTGCATAAAGACGTCACCGCCTATTCCGGCTGGACGTATGAGCAGCTTATTTCTATGCACAACCCCGATGTGGACGCGCTTTTAAACGCGTGCGACGTTCTGGTGGACGGGCCGTATATCGAACAGCAGCGCAATCTTGAGCTGCTCTTTCGCGGCAGCGAAAACCAGCGCCTTATCGATATGAACGCCACCCGCCGAAACGGACGCGTAACGCTTTTACAGCTCGATTATTAAAAAACTCCGCAAATTTCCTCTGATATGCGCTAAATCAATACCGCTATATCGAAAAAAGATGGGGGTAATTCATGATTTTGTAATTGATTATGCGGGGAACTTGTGGTAGAATAAAGACAAATGGGTTATTTTACATTTTATTTGCCTTTTTGGCGAAAGGAGAAATAACAATGACTAACAACAAGACAATTCTTGCTTGGATCGACGAGATGAAAGCTCTTGTCAATCCGGATCAGGTTGTTTGGATCGACGGCTCCGAAGAGCAGCTCGAAGAGCTCCGCAAGGAAGCAGTTGAGTCCGGCGAAATGATCAAGCTGAATCAGGAAAAGCTCCCGGGCTGCTACTATCACAGAACAGCTCCGAATGATGTTGCCCGTGTTGAGGACAGAACCCTCATCTGCTCCAGAAAAGAAGAGGACGCAGGCCCGACCAACCATTGGAAAGAGCCGCAGGAAGCATACAAGATGCTGTACGATATTGCTCGTGGCAGCTACAAGGGCCGTACCATGTACGTTATCCCGTACTCCATGGGCCCGGTCGGTTCCCCGCTCGCTAAGATCGGCGTTGAGCTGACAGACTCCATCTATGTTGTTCTCAACATGTCCATCATGACCAGAGTCGGTCAGAAGGTCATGGACGTTCTCGGCGACAGCAACGACTGGGTTCGCGGTCTGCACTGCAAGTGCGACGTTGACCCGGAGAAGCGCTGGATCTGCCAGTTCCCGGAAGACAACACCATCATCTCCGTAAACTCCGCTTACGGCGGCAACGTTCTGCTCGGCAAGAAGTGCTTTGCTCTGCGTATCGCTTCCTATCAGGCTAAGAACGAAGGCTGGATGGCAGAGCACATGCTCATCCTCGGCGTTGAGAACCCGAAGGGCGAGGTTAAGTACGTTTGCGCTGCATTCCCGTCTGCTTGCGGCAAGACCAACCTGGCTATGATGATTCCGCCGGAAGGCTACCGTGCAAAGGGCTACAAGGTTTGGACCGTCGGCGACGACATCGCTTGGATGCGCAAGGGCCCGGATGGCAGACTGTATGCCATCAACCCGGAAAACGGCTTCTTCGGCGTCGCTCCCGGCACGAACATGAAGTCCAACCCGAACGCTCTTATCTCCACCCAGAAGGGCGCCATCTTCACCAACGTTGCGCGTAACCTCGATGACAACACCGTTTGGTGGGAGAGCCTCGACAAGAACCCGCCGGTCAACGCAGAAGAGTGGAAGGGCGCTAAGGTAAACGGCCCCGAGTATATTGCTGCTGGCAACAAGCTGGCTCATCCGAACAGCCGCTTCACCGCTCCTACCGCTAACTGCCCGTGCCTCTCCAGCGAGTTTGAGAACCCGCAGGGTGTTCCGGTCTCCGCTATCGTCTTCGGCGGCCGCCGTCCGGATACGGTTCCGCTGGTTTACCAGTCCAGAAGCTGGAACAACGGTGTCTTCATCGGTTCCATCACCGGCTCCGAGACCACCGCAGCTGCTGCAGGTGCAGTCGGCGTTGTCCGTCGTGACCCGATGGCTATGCTCCCGTTCTGCGGCTACAACATGGGCGACTACTTCAAGCACTGGATCGAAATGGGCGAGATGCTCGGCGACAAGGCTCCGAAGATCTTCAACGTCAACTGGTTCCGTGTCGACGAAGACGGCCACTTCATTTGGCCGGGCTTCGGTGACAACCTCCGTGTTCTCGAGTGGATCCTCAAGCGCTGCGATAACGAAGTTGACGCTGTTGAGACGGCAATCGGCTACGTTCCGAAGCCGGAAGACATCAACCTCGAAGGCCTTAAGGACTTCGATGAGGAGAAGCTCGCTTCCATCCTCAAGGTTGATAACGCTAAGTGGGCTAAGGAAGCTGCCGGCGTAGAGGAATTCTACAAGAAGTTCGGCGACAAGCTCCCGCAGGAGCTCAGAGACGAGCTCAACGGCCTCGAAGAGCGCACCAAGGCTTAATCAAAACTTAAATCGTAAGATTTAACGCATAGAAAGCGCCGCTTTCGGTTCATCCCGGAAGCGGCGCTTTTGCATATTGTTTTTTATGCACGGATAATTTTAAGCTGTACGGAAATCCCACATTCAAAACAAAAGCACGCAGACAAATTCAATCTGCGTGCTTTTTCATCACCATAGCCGAACGGCAAGTCGTTCGGCTTATCTTACCTTCCAGCGGTCGTTATACGTGCCGGAAAGGTCTGCAATCTTGCCGCTGTCTTCTTTCTCTTCCTTCACGTGCGAGGTCGCTCTGCGCTCGTTTAAATATTTCAGGAACAGCTCGCCGTCCACCGGCACAGCCTGCGGCTTACCCGTCCAGTCGGAAAGGTGAATGGCGTTCGAGATATTCAGGCCGTTAATGCCCTCATAGCCCGGTGCCAGCAGCTCTTCGCCGTACAGAATAGCGTTTGTGAAGTTCTGCAGAATGCCGTTATGCCCAAGCTCAATGTTGTCCGTTTCCACTTCGGTCACGGTCATTTCGGGCTGCGCAAAGCCCTTTTTGCACGTCACGCAGAATTCGCGCTCCGGCACGGCGAGCTTCCACCAGGTCAGCTTGCCTTCTTCCCAAACAAGCTTGCCTTTGTCGCCTGTAATCTCCAAACGGTTCGTGCCCGGGCACTCACCCGTCGTGGTGATGAACGCGCCCGTCGCACCGTTCGGGTACTCGGCGTAAGCCGTCACTTCGTCCTCAACCTCAATGTTGTGCCAATGGCCGTACTTGCAGTGGCCCATCACGCGGTTCGGCATGCCGAAGATCCACTGCCACAAGTCAAGCTGATGCGGGCACTGGTTCAGCAGCACGCCGCCGCCTTCGCCTGCCCACGTCGCACGCCACGTGCCGCTGTCGTAGTATGCCTGCGTGCGGTACCAGTTCGTAATGATCCAAATGCAGCGCTTCAGTTCGCCCAGCTCGCCGCTCTGCACGATCTCGCGCATTTTCTGGAACTTCGGGTTCGTGCGCTGATTGTACATGATGCCGAACACCTTGCCGGATTTTTTCGCGGCCGCATTCATTTCCTCCACCTGCTTTGTGTAAACGCCGGCAGGCTTCTCCGTCAGCACGTTCTTGCCCTTTTCAAAAGCATAGATCGCAATGGGGGAGTGGAAGTAATGCGGTGTCGCCACGATCACCGTGTCACACACACCGCTGTCAATCATTTCCTTGTAGTCTTCATAGCACGGTACGCCGGGCAGATTTTCGTCCGCCCAAAGGCGCTTCGATTCCGCAATATCGCACACGGCGGCAAGCTCCATACCCTTGATATTGCCGGAGAAAATGCTCTTCGCGTGCGCCGAACCCATGTTGCCGATGCCGACAATGCCGACCTTTACTGTTTCGCTCATAAAATTGCCTTCTTTCTGTTATTCGATGGTTTTCAAAATATCGTGCAGCGCGTCGGAAGCCACATCAAACGCTTCGTCCGCGTCTTTATATACGCGCTTGTGCAGAACGTCCTCGCCCTGCAAGTTTTGCAAGCCGCTGAAATCGTACAAATGCGGCTCCAGTGTCAGCATGTACGGCTTACCCATTTCCGCCAACGTTTTTAAAATACTCGGCACAGAGCCGTCTCCCTCACCCGCAGGCACCACGCTGCCGTCTTTAAACAGCGCGTCTTTGATGTGCATATAGTCGATGATCGGTGCGAGCGCCTTAAAGTTCACCGCCGGGTCATCGCCGCACTGAATGTAGTTTGCGGGGTCAAATACGCACCGCAGCGCCGGAATGGCTTTGTGCAGCTTCTCCACGCGCTCGAGCGTGTCGCCGTAAATGCCCTTCTCATTCTCGTGGCAGCAGTGTACGTCATTTGCTTCGCCGTAGTCCACCATTTTCTGTATTCGCTCGATCACGGTATCGTGATAAATCTCCGGATTTTTGCCCTCCGGAATATAGAAGCTGAACATGCGAATGCGCGTGGTGTGCAGCTTTTTCGCAATCTCCACAGCGCGCTTGAATTTCTCAAAGTGCGGTGCAAAGTCGTCCTCAATGCCGATCTTGCCGATGGGCGAGCCGATGGCGGAAATGCCGATATTGCCCGCTGCAAGCTTCTTTTCAACAACATCAAGCTCCTCGTCCGTCAGGTCTAAAATGCCCTTGCCGTCCACGCCGCGGATTTCCATCAGCGGAATATGCTTGCGGTGCAGCGCCGCAATCTGCCGGTCAAACTCCGGCGAGGCTTCGTCCGCAAACGCGGAAAGTGTAAACTGTGTCATATGCCCTCCTTAGAACGTGCAGCCGGCGCGAAGCAGGTTTTCGGCGCTCAGCTTCAGCTCGTCAAACGGGTTGCGGTCGTAGCAATTGTCCTGTTCGATCATCGCATATTGAATGCCTGTCTTTTCGCATGCATCAATAATAGACACAAAGTCCATGTTGCCGTCCATCACGGCTGCAAAGCGCTGCTCGTGGCCGTGCATCTTCATGTCCTTAAAGTGGATGACGTCAATGCGTCCCGCCATTTTTTCAATCTGCACCTGCGGCGAGCGCCCACCGTACTGCGTCCAATAAATGTCCAAAATAAAGCCCCATTTTGCCGGGTCGGTCTCCTCCGCCATGTGGTCGATGAGGCACTTGCCGTCAAATTTCTCGTATTCAAAGCCGTGGTTGTGGTAGTGCAGCTTCATGCCCGCGTCGTGCAGCTTGTCGGCAGCGGGGCCGAAATCCTTCAAAAACGCGCGCATGCCTTCCAGCGAGCCCGTGTATTTCTGCGGCATCATGCCGATGCCCACGTGGTTCGTACCGAAAATGCGGTGGTTCTCAATCACCTTTTCGGTGTTCTCCAGAATGAGCTGCGGGTTCGTATGCGTAATGATGATGGAAAGCCCGTTTTCATCGCAAATCTCGCGGATGATATGCGGGTCAATGTCGCCAAACGCAGAGACCTGCAAGGTCTTGTAGCCGATGTCGTGCAGCTTTTTCGCCGTCTCTCTAAAGTCGGCTTCGTTCTGCGCATAGTCGCGGATGGTGAAGCCCTGTGCACCGATGATCACGAAAAATTCCTCCCAAAAGTCAGATTATACGCCGGAGTACGCGGAGAAACCGCCGTCCACCGGGATCGTGATGCCGGTCACAAAACCGGACGCGTCATTGTCGATGAGAAAGCGCAGTGTGCCGAGCAGCTCCTCCGGTTCGCCGAAGCGGCCCATCGGGGTCTGCGAGATGATTTTGTGGCTGCGCGGGGTCAGGCTGCCGTCCTCGTTAAAGAGCAAGGTGCGGTTCTGGTTTGTTGCAAAGAAGCCCGGCGCAATGGCGTTCACGCGGATGTTGCAGTTTGCAAAGTGTACCGCCAGCCACTGTGTGAAGTTCGAGACCGCTGCCTTGGCACCGCTGTACGCCGGGATCTTCGTCAGTGGCGTAAACGCGTTCATCGAGGAGATATTCACAATGCAGCCGCCTGTTTCCAGCATGTCGGTCGCAAATGCCTGCGTCGTCAGCAGCGTGCCGAGAAAGTTCAGGTTGAACACGAACGAAACGCCGTCTTGGTCAAGGTCAAAAAACGACCGCGCGTTTTCGTCCAGCATATCTTCTTTGCTGAAATACTCGCTCGTCGTGGTGCCCTTCGGGTTGTTGCCGCCCGCACCGTTGATGAGCACCTCACACGGGCCGAATTTTTCCAGCACAACGTCATGCGCCTTTTTCAGGCTCTCTTTGTCCAGCACATTCGCCTGTACGGCAATGGCCTCACCGCCCGCCTTGCGGATACCCTCCGCCTCGCGCTCCGCAGCCTCCAAATTGAGGTCAAGCAGTGCGATTTTGTGCCCGTCTGCGGCAAGCGCGCGGGAAAAAGCGCTGCAAAGCACGCCGCCCGCGCCGGTAATGACAATATTCATAGGAAATTCCTCCTTATTATAACGTGACTTTTATTCGCCGAATAGCTTGCGGCTGTTTTCCACGCAAAGGTCGGTCAGCAGCTTCAGCGCCGCCTTTTCGCTGAGGAACGTGCCGTCCATAAGCTCTTCCGCAACCCTGTTGCACAGCACACGGCGGAAATAATCGTGGCGCGCATAGGAAAGGAAGCTGCGGCTGTCCGTCAGCATGCCGGTAAACTGCCCAAGGTGGCCGGTTTCCGCCATAATGTTCAGCTGCTCCTCCATGCCGCGCTTGTGGTCACAGAACCACCACGCTGCGCCGGGCACAACGCCCTTAAAACTGCCCGCCGTCGTCGCAAGCGCCATATACATCGAAGGCTCCAGCGTGTATAAGATTGTGTGCGGCAGCGAATCCCTGCGGTCCATCGTGTCCAAAAGTACTGCAACTTCGTGCTCCGAAATCGGGTCGCCCACGCAATCGCCGCCGGCGTCCGGACCCACGGTCTCAAACAGCCGCGTGCATGCGTTACGCTTTACGTTCAGGTGCAGCTGCATCGTCACATTATGCGCCTTGTATTCGTGCGCCAAATACACATACATTTCAAATAGAAAATTACGGAACTCGTTTTCCGGGATTGTCTTTCCCTTCAGCGCCTTTTTAAACGTCTCCGCGGTATCGCAGCTTTTGTCTTCCTTCGGGAAGCCCTCAATGCCGATATCGCTCACGCGGCAGCCGTTCTCGCAGAAGAAATCAAGCCGCTTTGAAAGCGCCGCTTTCAGGTCGTCGAGCGTCTCCACACTAAAACCGCACACCTCGCCGAGGTGCAAGGCGTAGTCGCGATAGTTCGCGCGGCAAATGTTCAGCGCTGCGTCCGTGCGGAACGAGGGCACCACGCGCACCGGGAAGTTCTTCTCCTTCGCAATTTCCTTGTGGTATTCCAAAGAATCTGCCGGGTCGTCTGTTGTCGCCACAAGCTCCACATGGCTTTGCAGCATCAGTTTGCGCGGGGAGAGGTGGTGCTCCTTGATATACGCGTTCGCGCGGTCAAAAATATCGTCCGCACTTTCCGCTGTCAGCGTGTCTTCAATGCCGAAAAACATCGAAAGCTCCATGTGTGACCACACATAAAGCGGGTTGCCCATCGCGGTCTCGAGGCACGCCGCCCACGCACGGAACTTCTCGCGCGGCTCCGCGTCGCCTGTGATGAGCGCCTCCGGCACGCCGCAGGCACGCATCAAACGCCACTTGTAGTGGTCGCCGCCCAGCCAGATCTGCGCAATATCCGGGAATTCCCTGTCCTCCAAAATCTCCTTCGGCGAGAGATGGCAGTGGTAGTCGACGATCGGCAGGTCGCGCACCGCGTCATATAAATTCTTAGCAACATCGCTTTTCAAAAACAGATCGTTTCGCATCTGAATAAACTCCTTTCGGGCGGCAGAAAAAGGCAAAGTTTTCCCACCGCTGCTACTGTAAGTATAGCACGATGAATTGCAAAATAAATGATATATTGCGGCACATATATTGCAAATCGGCGCAAACTGTGCTATGATTTCTCTAAAGAAAGAGGGTGAAAAACGTGGAAACAGGTAAAAATGACGAAATGCTGCGGCAAGATTTTCAGCTTTCACACAATCGAGACCCCTATTTTCGCACCATGGAGTTTCACGCGCACGATTTTTTGGAGCTCTATTACTTTTTGGACGGCAGCGTGACGTATTATATTGAAGATCAGGTCTACGACCTTTGCCCCGGCGATCTGCTCATCATTCCCGCCGGCAAAATGCACCGCCCCGTCATCGCAAACGAACACGCCGCCTATGAGCGCATGGTGCTGTGGATCACCCCGCAGTACCTACAAAGCATCGACAGCCCCGCGGGTGACCTGCAAAAAAACCTGCAAAAGGTGGGGGAGCACGGATACTGCGTGCCTTTTCGCGGCGATGAAACGGTGTTCGTTACGGCGCTCTTAAAAAAGCTCTTGTATATGCAGAAAAACGATACCGACCCTAAGTTCTGCGCCGGCGCCGTAGAGCTGTACCTGTGGACGATCTTCCGCTCCTACGGCGTTATCGATACCACGCACCGCAATGAAACACAGGTCATCCCGCAGGTCATTCGCTATATCACGGAGCATTTCGGCGAGCCTTTAACGCTCGAAGACATCGCCGCAGAGTTCTTTGTCAGCAAATCGTACTTAAACCGCCACTTTAAAGCATATACCAATTCCACCGTGTACGCCTACATCATGGCGCTTCGGCTCACCCATGCCCGCCGTATGCTGCGCGAAGGCATCCCTGCCGTAGAAGCCGGCCGCGAGTGCGGCTTTTCCGATTATTCCACATTCTACAAAGCCTTCAAAACCCAAACCGGCCTTTCCCCCCAGCAGTTTAAAAGCCGGGCTTGATTTTGGAAAAATGCGTATGCTTCACGCGCTTTCGCAGCCGCAGACAGAACATAGGAAGAGCGGCTGACGTTTTCTTAAAATTTCCTGACAAGCATTTACAACCGAAATCGAATTTGTTATAATAAAAACAATAAAAATTGATGCGCGGCGAAACGGCGACGGCATGTCGACTGCGGGTATCTGCGCGAAAGGACGGTAGAAATTTATGGCTTTTTGTGAAAAATGCGGAGCACAGATCCCCGAAAACGGCACTTTCTGCGCAGCTTGCGGTGCGCCCGTAGCGGCACAGGCACAGCCCACCCGGACTCCGGAGCAGCCGGCAGCACAGCCGCAGGCACCCGAGCAGCAGCCCCAGCCGCCGGTTTACCCGCAGCAGCCCGTATACCAGCAGCCGGTCTATCCCCAGCAGCCTGTGTATGACCCGGCAGATCACACCGCAGAGTTCGACCCGGAGGATGTCTCCCAGAATAAGGTCATCGCCATGGCGGCGTACATTCTCGGCACCGTCGGCATCATCATCGCACTGCTTGCGGCACCGCAGAGCAAATACGCGGCGTTCCATTCCCGTCAGGCGTTGAAGCTCGACATCGTCAGCACCCTGCTGCTCATCGTTTCCGCTGTGCTTGCTTTCACGTTCATTGTGCCGATTGCCGGCGCTGTCTGCATTGCAATTCTCTTCGTCGTGCGCATCATCTGCTTCTTCCAGGTATGCAGCGGCAAAGCAAAGGACGCCGCCATCATCGGCAAGCTGCCGTTCTTGAAGTAAGAGAACAAGCTGACGGCAACCTTGGTTAAAAGTTTTTGATCCAACTTTTTTCAAAGAAGTTGAAACCGAACTTCTCGTTCGGTTGTGGATTCCAAAGGAGAAACCTTTGGTCGCCATTTGCAAATGGCGAAACCCTGTTGCGTTCGCAAAAACTAGGAAGGTAGGCTAAACAGTCCGGTGGACTGTTTAGCCGTAGGAAACCCAGTTGCATGGGTTTCCTGAAAGGGCGGCTTTGTGCCGCCCTTTTTTAATACACTGCACTAGCAAACCTCACAGCACCTTTCTTTTGTCCAAAACTTTCTCCCCACCCACGCACTTTTTCCTTGCTTTTTCGCCCTAATCAGGTATAATTAAACTGAGTATGTATTGTATGAAAACCGTCGAAGCCACAACGGCTTCGACGATAAGCAGATAAAAAGGACGGAAAGAAACTATGGCCGATTTTGAGCCGCTTTTTGAACTGAAAAATCAATATAGAGAGTCCTGCCCGGTCTTGCTGCAAAGCGGCGCGCTGTACCGGGAAGAGCCCACCGCGTCCGCCGAAGCGGAAGAGACCGAAACTGCGGAAGCTACTCTCCCCGCAGAGCAGGAAGAAGCGGCTTCCCCGCGCACATTCCTGCGTCTCGCATTCCGCAATATCGACCCCCGTGCCGTGACGAGCGTTTATGTCGATATCCACATTTTCGACAAAGCCACAAACGAGCTCGCCGTCGTGCGCGACCGCCGCTATCTCGTGCCTATTTTGGGCCGCGATGCGGTCTTCGGCGCAGACGAGGAGATCGACGTTGATGATGCCGCGTACAGCTTCTCCGTCGCCATTAAGAAGGTGCAGTTCGAGGGCGAAGACATGTTCTGGAACGGCAGTGCCTCACTGCTGTTTGAAAATCTCCCCGAACAGGCGAAAATCGCGGACGTCATGGAGGACGAAGACCTCCGCGCACAGTATCAGCGCGATTTCACCGAAATGGCAGAGGATAAAGAAGCTGCGGCGCAGTTCGTCCCGCAGGAATACAAAGACCTCTGGATGTGCGCCTGCGGCGAAGTGAACCACAAAGATGAAGAAAAATGCGCCGCCTGCGGTGCCGAGTACGGGCCCCAGCACGCACTGTTTGAAGACGAAGAAAAGCTGAAAGAAAACCTCGAAGCCTATAACAAGGCTGAAGCTGAAAAGGCCGAGGCCGCCCGCATCGCCGCAGAAAAGAAAGCGGCAGAGGAAAAAGCCGCCGCCGAAGCTGCCGCCCGCAAAGCGGCAGAGGAAAAGGCTGCCGCTGAGGAAGCTGCCCGCAAAAAGCGGCTCCACCGCAAAATTTTCCTGTCCGTTTCCATTCCGCTCGCCGTCCTCATCGCCGCGTTCGTCGTGGTGCTCATCGTCTACATCATCCCGCAGAACCACTATAACGATGCCGCCGCCTTGCTCGAAGCCGGCAAGTATGACGAAGCCATCACCGCGTTCACGGCGCTCGACGGATACAGCGACAGCGCCGCCCGTATCACGGAGGCAGAGTACAAAAAAGCCTGCGACCTGCTCGAAAACGAGAAATTCGCAGAAGCCATCGAAGCCTTCACCGCCCTCGGCGATTACGAAGACAGCAAAGATCGGATTACCGAGGCCGAGTACCGCCGTGCCGTAAAGACGTTTGAAAGCGGCGCATACGAAGACGCGTTAAATCTCCTTGAGCCCCTCAAGGATTACAAGGATGCCGCCGAAAAAATCGAGACCTGTCACTATGAGCTCGGCATGAAGGCCCTCGAAGCGGATAACTTAAAGTCTGCCGCCGCGCATTTTAAAGAAGTCAACGCGGAGCAGAATAAGAAAATGCAGGCCGCATTCTGTGATAAAGGCATCGCGTTCTACGAAAAGGGCGACGAAGAAAAAGCACTTACCTATTTTGAGTATGTCACCGATAAAGACCTTCTTCCGAAGATTGACGCCGCCTACTACGCGCAGGCATTAAAGCTCGTCGAAGACGGAGAGTACGACAAGGCGACCGAAATTTTCGCAAAGCTCGGCGAGTATGAAGACTGCCCGACGCAGCTTCTGCGCATCCACGCGCTGAAAGCGGAGCAGTATTACAACAACGCCGATTACGAAAACGCCATCGCGGAGTTCAAGGCCGCCGGCGATTACGGCGACGCCGCCTCCCGCGTCACGGAGGCGACTTACCGCCTCGGCGCACAGCAGCTCGCAAACGGCGAGGTGCGCAAAGCCTACGATACGCTCTATCCCATCCGCAGCTACGACCCCGCCTATATGCTCCTCGTCTCCAATTCGCAGTTCTATATCCAGATCTACGACGTAGGCGCCGGCCCCAACCCCTTAAACGAAAACTAACCCCAAACCCAAGCGCCCGCAGAATCATCTTCTGCGGGCGCTTTTTGTATAAAAAACGACCCCGAGTTTCAAATCTGAAGTGCCCCCAAAAAGTTAGACAATATTCTGAAGTAAAAATTGTTCAAGCAGC